>Ga0307505_10001040_pt1 | contig 24867 bp, 20 predicted proteins | sample 23_S_MG_FD_202183 | JGI IMG/M metagenome (GOLD analysis project Ga0307505, IMG submission 202183) | Soil microbial communities from Populus trichocarpa stands in riparian zone in the Pacific Northwest, United States - 23_S | ecosystem: Environmental > Terrestrial > Soil > Riparian zone > Trees... | reverse complement strand
TGAAGGCGACGAATCTGGGATGATTGGGAATGGAGCATCCATGAGGAGACGACGATGAACTCGGAGGGATCGGCCGGCGACGACATCCACGGAGTCGAGAGCGACCTCCAATATATTCTGCCGACCTCTCGAATCAATCGCCGTTACGTCGGGCGCGACGGCCAGCTCAACATCAGCGAATACTCGTCCATCAAGGTTTTCATCCGCAACGCTCGGCCGCTGGCGGACCGCGCATCGTTCGACTCACTCGGGTTCGCGTTGCGACGGCACGCGAGCACCGTGGCCGACTTCACCGACAGGGCGCAGATCGAGGGGGTCTACCTCCCGGAGATGGAGTGTTTCCTGAAGGAGCTCACCGGGGCGGACAAGGTGATTCCGTTCGCCTGGATGATGCGGACCTCCTCTCCGGCCGGCGGCGAGGATCAACCGCCGGCCAACGACGTCCACGTCGACCACACGCCGGCGTTCTCCGAGATCATGGCGCGCCGGGCGCTCACCTGGACGGGTGAGGCGGACTATCCCTACCGCCGCTTCGTCGCCATCAACGCCTGGCGCGCCTACAGCGGCGCGCCGCAGGACTGGCCCCTGGCCCTGTGCGACGCGACCAGCGTCGCCGACGACGAGGGCGTGACCTACCCGATTCTCATGGTCGACCAGCTCCCCGCGCGCGACGCCGTCCCGGAAGTCCTGCCGGGCGATCCGGAGCAGCCTGAGTTCCCCGAGATCTCGGCCTTCCAGTTCCGACCGGGACATCGCTGGTACTACTACCCCGACCTCGGCACCGACGAGGTGCTGCTGTTCAAGAACTACGACTCGGAGCGCAAAGGCGCGTGGCGCGTGCCTCACGCCGGATTCCACGATCCGACCTGTGCCACGACGCCGCCGCGACTGAGCATCGAAGTCCGATTCCTTCTCTTCTTCTTGTGAAGACCGTCGCTCCGTCGCGATCGCCCCGGATCGCGGGTACTGTCCTAGTTTGCTCAGTCGGGCGTCGCGCACCGATCGCCTCGAGTGCCGGCCCGAAGGGCCGGCGTATCGAGAGGCCTTACCCTGCATACAGCGTGTCTCGATACACTCGCTCCGCTCGCACTCGACATGATCGGTAGGTCAGGGCGTCGGGGCCAAGTAGGACAGTACCGGCACGCGCTTCGCCGTTGACCGTCCGGGGGGTGGTGGATACGGTGACGCGATGTCTCCGCCGGACATCGACTGGATCGAACCGATCGCCACCCACTTTCGCAACGAGGGTTGGGCGCGCGGCGCCGTCGCCTTCGACGAGCCCACCGTGGCTTCGATCCGCGCCGAGATCGAGTCGATATGGCGCGACCGGCGCGCCATATCGCGCGACGCGTTCGCCGCGCACCGGCCCGAATTGCCTCGACTCCACCGTATCAATCCGACCCTGGGAGCGTTCGTCCGCCATCCGGTACTGACCGCGCTGGCCGCCCGCATCATCGGTCCCGACGTCGACATGCTCTGGAACCAGGCGCACTGCAAAGGCCCTGGCGGTAGCCCTCTCGGCCGCTACCCGTTTCACCAGGACGGCTTCTACGCGCCGGTCGAGCCCGCGGGCGGCTACTCCTGCTGGATCTCACTGACGCCGACCCGCGCCGACAACGGCGCCATCATCGGCGTCACCCGCCCCGACGACCGCCGTCTGCGCCCGCACACGTGGAACCCGGAGCTGACGTACTACGTGTGCGAGGTCGCCGACCACGAGGTCGAGGTCCTGGAAATGGAGCCGGGCGACTTTTTGCTGTTCGACAACCACTGGCCGCACGCGAGCGGGCCGAACACGACGGCCGAACCCCGTATCGGCTACAGCCTCTCGTACGCCCTGGCCGGCACCCGGCTGATCTCAACCGGGCAGCCGTACGGCGACCGAGTGCCGGTGGTGCGCGACGGCCGCTCGATCGACGACGCGATGGAAGAGCTGGCCAGGGATCCCTCGATCGCGGGTCCCGGTCGGCGTGTCCTCGACGAACTCACAGGCCGCATGCCCGAGATCGCCGATTTGATCGAGTCGCGATTCGAGGGGTACCGAGCGGCCGTGCTGACCGGCGACTCGGCGCTCGCCTCGGCGGCGCTGACCGACCTGATCTGCAGCGCGCCCGACGAAGCGGTCGTCCTCGGCGATCTGCTGCGCTCGCGCGGCATTCCCGACGAAGTGCGGCGCGAGCTCAGGGATCTCGGCGACGCGGATCCGACGGCCCGGCGGCTACTCCTCGGGCGCCTCCTCGAACTCGACCCGGGCGCCGACGATGCGCGCGCCGAGTTGGCCGCGCTGGCCGGAGCGACTGGACCCCGGTAGATCGCGCCGCGTCACTGGGCGATCTGTTCGTGCAACTCGTGGAACCGGATCGGGACGGCGTTCGTTCCGTAGAAGAGAAACGGCGGATCATCCGCCGGATCGGCGATCACGTGACCCGGCCCGATCGGACGACTGTGCCGCAAGAACGGCCGGCACTGGATGCGCGCCTCCGCCGGCGGGCGCAGCGGCGAAGGCTGGCGCCCGAAGATGACGTAGTCCCATCGGTGTGCGAAACGGTGGTGCTTCGACGCCTCGGGGCCGACGCCGGTCAGCTCATGGAATGAGTACGTCCAGCACTCGATGTTCTCGAGAAAGATCCAGGGTCGCGGCTTCCCCAAGAGATCCTCCGACAACACGGCTTCGACGCGTTTGCCCATCCGCGCGAGAAGTCCGGCGTAGCGCGAGCCGCCGTACGAGCCCGAGTCGCTGGTCGGCAATACGACCTGCGTGAACTCGCCTGGTAGTTCGGCGGCGGCGGCTTGCACCGCGAGGTACTCGCGATGGATCGGTGTGAGCACGTTCAGCGAACGCCAACCGGGAAGGAAAGGGGGCATGGCGGCCAGTGCGATGGCCGTCGCAATGCCGACCGCGGTCCGGCGCGGTTTCGCGACGAGGGTCTCCAGAATCGCGGCCCCGGCTAGAGCGACGAGGACCATACCGATCGCGTGAACGCCGATGCGCTGCGCGAACTCGACCCCCGGCGACGACATGCCGCAGGGATAGGTGACGATGAAGTTCGCCGCGAAGACAACGGCCACGGCGCGCGCGATCCCGCCCGCGACGCACGCCCAGCCGATCGCGGCCATGGTCAGCAGCGGCAGTAGACCGAAGCGGCTGAAGTCGAAAAGGGGGTGGTGGCGCAGTATGGTCGGGACCAACGCCGGCTCCCCGAGAATTCCCATCATCTTGTCGGCCAGGCTCCCCGAAGAGTTGCCGAGTACGCGGGAGAGAAGCACGGCGAGCACGATCACGCCGGCTGCCCAGTACGCGCGGCTCCGCAGCAGACCGCGGCCGCCCCGGGCGAGGCCCAAAAGAAACACGCAGGGGACGAACACGTGAAAGGTTTGACGGGTGTTCATCATCAAACCCAGGGCGAGCACGGCGGCGACGAGTGCGAGCGTCCGCCGCGTCACCGCGAAAACGTCCATGGCGATGAAGGCGAGGAGCCCCAGCAACAGCCCGACGTTGTGCATCTCCTCGGACGCGGCGACGCGCATGAAAATCGGATGGGTGCCGGTGATCGCCACCGCGATCAGCGCCCCGTAAGGCGATCCGGACAGTCGGTAGGCCAGAACCGCCAGAAGGGCGACGTTCAGCGCGCCGACGATCGCCATCACCCGAAACACGGCGGTCAGGTCTCTACCGAGCAAATGGGATAGGGCTCCGACGGTCCAGAAGCCGTACTGTCCATACGACGCGCCGCGGCTGGTGCAGGGGAGCGGGAACTGCAGAACACAGTCCACCAGCTCGGGAGCTGCGACGTCGGCGTGCACCAGGGTCGGCTGCACGAACATCGCCCGCGCGAACAGCGAGACCAGAAAAAGCGCGCCCGTCGCGAGGATCGCCGGGTGCGTCAGGGTGCGGCGATCGGGAAACGGGACGCCGCCGGCAAACGCCAGCGCGAGCGCCGCGGTGGCGCCCGCGAACACCCACTGCTCCGGCGTCATCCTCTCGCGAGCTGGCCCGGCGACGAGAATGCCCGGCGAACGGCGGCAACCACGGCGCGGGGATCGAGGCTGAAGATGAGATCGGACTCGTTGTAGGGGCTGATCGCGCACCCGGGGCCTTTGGGATGCGGCATCTCGAGGAAGGCCCGGGTAAATCCGACCTCGCGCCCGTTCAGGTAGGGCCCCTGACCGGTCGTGAGATGGCACGGCACCATCAGTCCGTCGGGCATCACGGTCGCGAAATACTTCCCGGCCGTGCAGCGCGAGCAATCGCTGAAATTGGGCGCGGCGCGCAGGCGGTCGAAGAAGCGGGCCGAGGAGCCGACCGGCGCGTCGCCGATCGCCCCGGAGAGCTGGTCGGCCAGGCGGATCAGCATCGCCGGGTCGATGCCGCTGTGCAGCCCCGAGTCGTGCGCAAAACAATCGACGTAGGCCGGCTGAAAATAGGACCAGAAGCCATGCAACTTGGCGAGGTCGAGAATCTCCGCGACGCGGGTCTCGTTCCACGGACCGATCACCGAGATCGTCGCGACCGCGATGCCGCGTTTGCGCGCCTCGTCGATCACCCGGATCACCCGCGTGTACGAGCCCTTCCGATTGCGGACGACGTCGTGCACGTCGTCGGGACCGTCCAGCGAGATGACGAGCATGTCGAGACACCCGGCCAGGCGGTCGAGGTACTTCTCCGTCCTCCAGCCGTTGCTGTTCAGCGAAGTGAAACACCCCTCCGACTTGGCGTGTTCGATCAGATCGATGGCGTCGGGGCGGAGCAGCGCTTCACCGCCGCCGAACGCGGCGCGGCCCATGCCCGCTCCAGCCAATTCGGAGATCGCGGCGCGAAACTCGTCGGTCGACATTTCCCCCGCCGCCGCGGCCGGCACGTCGCAGTAGTCGCAACGGAAGTTGCAGCGGTTGGTGAGAACGAAGACCATCGAGTACGGCTGGCGACGTCCCGTCGCGAGTGACATCGCGAGCCGCGCCGAGCGGCCGGCCATGCGAGGTGAAAGACGGTTCTTCATGCGCCGCCCTCGCGCGCCAGCAGGGCAAAGAGGACCACCCCGACGACCAACGAGAACCACCGGTGGACGACGCGCAGTTGCTTGGCGCGATCCTCGTCGCACAATGCCACCGTCGTTGCGCCGCCACAGAGCCCCAGTACGGCCCAGGCGAGAACGGCGGGGGCCGCATGCATCAGCCAGAGCGGCGGCACACTCAACGGTCCGAGCAGAAAGGCGATCGCCCGTACCCCGGTCGGGCCGGCCGCCACCGCCGTCGTCCGGACGCCGGCCATCGCGTCCTCTTTGGCGTCGGTCAGCTCGTGGATGATCTGGTTCTGGGTGATGAGCACCCAGAAGCAGTACGTCAAAAAGAGCATGTCCGTCGAGGGCGCCCCGGAAACCGCCAAAAGTGGCAAGGGCGCGAAGATCAAGACATTGACGATCGTTCCGATGACCGGCAGGCGCTTGAGCCGCAATTTCGCGCTGTACATCGTCCCCGCCAGAAGGGAAACAGCCGCTCCCAGCAAGGCGATCGGCGTCAACGCCGCGGCGACGGCCAGCGCCCCCAAGGCGCACGCCGCGACCAGTACGGCGGCCTCGCGCGGAACGCCCGCGAGTCCGGCGAGCGAGTTCTTCGCCGCGTTGCTGTCCATCCCCCGGTCGGTGATTCCGTTGAGACCGTACGCATACGCGAGGCAGAGCGCGGCGACGGCGATGCTGCCCAGAACGCGTAGCGCGGTTCCACCGTCTCCGCTCGGCACGCCGACCAGGCTCGCGAGCGGCAGCGGAGCGAAATACCACCAGTGGGACGCGCGCAGCGCGCGCGCGGCACGCCACCAGGCGCTGACGCGCGGCGCGCCACCGGACTCATCCATCGAGCGCTCGTCGCCACTTCCGTCGGTGTCGCGGGTGATCAGCGCCACGGCGACGTCACGGAACGATGCGTCGCGGCCTCGCGGTCCCCGCGTCGGTGCGTGCAGTTTCATCGCGGACGAGCCTCTTCACCCAGGTAGCGATCGAGCACCGAGTGGAAATGGCGGACGAGAAGCTCTTGCTCGCCGAGCATGATCCCGGAGAGGCCGCTCGATTGCAGCCCTTTTTGAACGCGCGCGTAGTTGTGGGCGTCCTGGTCGGGTACCACGCCGAGAGAATCCACGCCGTCGCCCGCCTGGAAGCGACTGGTCGCCGGGCGCGGCGGATGCGGCTGCCCCTTCGGAATGCGAATCGAGGCCTGCTGATCGAAGTACGACTTGCACGGATCCGTGGGGTGGGGCCGGATGCGCCAGAACACGTGACTGAGACCGGTGGAGGCAAACGACAGATTGGGGAACACGAAGAGCGCGAAGAAGTCGGTCAACTGCGCATCCGCGAGGCGTGAGAAGTTGAACTCCGCCGGCGATCGCGAGCGCAGGTGCCGGGCGATCGCATCGCGCACGCCCACCGCCGGTCCCTGATACGACGCGGGGTCCATCCCCGCCTCTTCCATCATGCCGCGCAACATTTCGTTCACGGACTCGCGGTCGTCGTGCTGCGGGCTGGGAATGCCGAACGGCGCGGAGCCGACGTTGTGATCACCAACGAGCTCGATACACGTTCCCGACTCGTCGTAGATCGGACGCAGGTGCTCGTGCAGACGGGACACGTGGTAGCCGTCGTTGATGTTGTCCACGGCGACCTTCCAATTGCAGTCCACCTCGGCGCTCTGATCGGCGATGAGAGCACACGACGCGAAATCGTAGTCCATCAAGCGCTCGGCCATCGGACCGAGGTAGTCGCGCAGCGGCGGCGCGGCGGCATCGAAGTGGACCCAGACGTAGGTCTCGAACTCCTCGCAGGCGAGCGGCGCGAGCCGGCAGCCGTCGAGCCGCCCACCGAGTTGGGGAAACAACTCCAACTCGGGCACGTTCACCAGCGCACCGTCGCAGCCGTACTCCCAGTGGTGGTAGCCGCAGCGGAACGTGCGAGCCGACCCGAATCCCGGCTCCCGCAGACGGCGCCCGCGGTGGCGGCACACGTTGTGGAAGGCGCGCACACTCCCATCGGCCTGCCGCACGCAGAGCACAGACTCGAGCCCGAACTCGTAGGTGAGGTAGTCGCCGGGGTTCCGCAGGTCGGTCGCCCGTCCGGCGACGTGCCACACCCGTGGCCAGAGACGCTCCCACTCGAGTTGGCGAAACGCCGGGGCGGAATAGCGATCGGTGGAGATGTTGCCGAATCCGAGTCGCGTCTGGCTGCCGCCGTCGATGATCGTCGGTCTAGACATATCGACCTGCGGTCCGGCGGTCGCGCAGGCGGTGCCAGCTCATGGCGGCACGATATCCACACCAGGCATTGTAGGGCAATGAAAATGGGTGCCGACGCGGCGGCAGGCCGGTTCGACCGCGATGGCGAACGGTGCCGGTCAGGCAACCGGCGCGATGCCGCGCCCCCCGTGCTGCTCCACGTAGGTCGTGTGGACACCGAGACAGCGAGCGCGGAGCGCGCAAATCGAGCAACTTTCGACGAACATGCGACTGTCGCGCATCTCCTCGGTCACCACCTCGGGCAGCATCGGCGCCAGGGAGGCGGGGTCATCGAAGGCGCACGGCGTGAAACCGCTGGTGCCAAGAAAGCTCACGTAGATTCCCCGTTCGCGCAGGATCCGCACGGCGGCCGATAGGTGCGGCCGCAACTCGTCGAGCGGCGCGATCGCGCCGCGGTAGAGCTCCGAGCGCCGGTAGCCGATCGGGAAGCTGTAGCTCACGTGCGAGATCGCATGTGCGCCCTCGCGCAACTCGTCGGCGACGAAGCGAGCGTGCGCTTCGAGCTCACCGAAGTTGGCCCGTTCCACCACGCAGTGCACGCCGACGTCGATACCGGCCGCGAGCGCGGCCACCGTGCCCTCGACGGTCCGCGCAAAACTGCCGGGGGTCATCGTCAGACCGTCCGAGACCGCGGGATCGGCGGCGTGCAGCGACACCACCGCGCTCGTCAGGCCGGCCGCCAGAAGCTCGCCGAGATAGCCGGCTTCGGTGAAGCGAATCGCGTTGGTCTCCAGGGTCGCGAACATGCCGGCACTCGCGGCGCGGCGCAGCCACTCCGGCAGCCGCGGATGCAGCGTCGGCTCGCCGCCGCTCAGGATCACGTTGCTCACCCCGGCGGCGCGGAACTCTTCGAGCCAGCGATCGAACATCTCGTCGGGCGGTGCGGGCCAGTCGCGCCCCTGCCAGCACATGCGGCAGTCCTGGTTGCAGCGGAACCCGAGCCAGAGGATTCCGACGGGATGCGTGCCACCGCGAAAGACGATGCGGTAGTCCTTGTCCTGGACCGGTAGGAACGGGCGGATTTGCTCGAGCTGCGTCAGCAGATCCGCGACGGGCGGCGCCGGTGCCGAGAGAGCCGGCGGGTCGAGTCGGTTCAGTCGCTCGCGCAGGGAGGTGACGAACGCGTCGTTGCGCGGGTCGGCGAGGGGATCTGCGCCGCGCGCGCGGTAGGACACGGCGAGATGCGCGGTGCGAAACCACGCCGGTCGCTCGAGCGCCACGGCCTGAAGGTCGAGGGTCGCCATATCTCCCGACGGCAAGCGCACGTCCACCTCGGCACACCATTCGAGCGACCCGTTGGTGGCGGGACCGACCCGCGCCGCAACCGCGTGATCCCCCAGATCGAGGAGCGCGAGAACCCGTTCGCCCGCGGCGTCGCTCAGAGTCGAAACAAACGGGGAGAGCTCCGGTCCGGTGTCGGTCGCCGTTACGGGCGGCGCGGCGCCGTTCGATGCGACGGCGGGAGTTTCGCCCAGTGTGCGACGCTTGACCTCGAGAGCCGCCGAAACGGCGGAAAGCCCGACCATTCCGTCCTGCGCCTCGGCGCGGGCGAGCAACTCCAACACGGGGATCCGCAACGCGCCGCGCGCGACGACGTGAATCCGCGGCACGGCGGAGTCGTTGACGACGTAGTGGTACTTGGCGACGTTCATCAAGAAGGCGCTGCCGTCGCGAAAAGGAACGGTGCGCGTGTAGGGGTGGTCGCTGCCGTCGGGGTTCGCGTCGATCACCAAACGGCACCCCGAGGGCATGTTCAGCGCGACGTTGACCGACCGCATGACGGGAGGGCCAACGCCGTCGATGTGTACGTGGATTTGCGCACCTGGCTCCAGGAGGAGAAACGAGACCGTGCGACATTGGTCGAGGACGAACAGTCGCTCGAGCAACGACATGGTGATCGGGCAGAGTTCCGCGACATCGGTAAGCCGGTACCGCGACTGATCTTCGTAGACTCCCGCGTCGTCGTCGGTCGTCGCGACACGCGACGCGTCGCCGTCCAGCGCCTGCAACGCCAGACCGCGCCAGCCCGTCACGCCGTACGTCGGGTCACTCTGGTAGACGACGAAGCGATCGAACAGCGCCATGGCCTCCGCGAACGCGCCCGCGTGATCGAACTCGATGCCGAGGTCCACGAACGGCGTGTGCTCGAGGTGGGCGTCGAGTTCGGCCTCCGCGGCGCGCGCTCTGCGGGCGTAATCAGGTCCCTCGGCGTGATGCGCGGTTGGCGAACGACCCGCGTCGTCCGACGCCGACGCGTCCGGGCGCGTCGTCGCCTGCCAGGCGAACGCTTCCTCGGCCTCGCGAACCGTCGCCAGCACGGCGCGGTACAACGATACGGCGGATTTCCCCGGCGGGTCGGCGGACAGACCCAGCGCGAATTGGCCGGTTCTGCGCCAACCCTCGGGCGCATCCTCGATCCGTCGGAGAATGATGCGCGCCCGCTCCCCGCTCTGCCCGCGGTAGTACCCGTCGATCGAGGACTGCTCGATGGTGGCGCTCTCGAACCGCCATCCGCCGTCGACGCCGGCCGGAACGTCGAGCATGCGCCGGATCACCCCCTCCTGGCCCGGGGGAATGACGAAACGGGCGGGCTGAATCGCCGTGTCCTGCATGATCCAACAGGCTCTGGACGAAGACCACTCCTATTTCAATAGGCAAGTAGTGGTCCGCAGCGCTCGCGATCGCGCCAAACATCCGTGTCCCGGCGGAGTTTCGTCGACCATGTTGAGGGCCTGTGCTAGATGGTGGACGTTGCTGGCGCCATCGGCCGCCGAGGATCCCATCAGGTGAACAACGACAACCCCAGACCTGGCAATACGTCCGAACTCGAATCTCACAGCAGTGCGAACGGGTTGGCGGGTTGGCGGATCGTCCGCGTGACCGGCGCGCTGCCGACATCGGCGTCGTTCTGGCTCGAGCGGGACGACGGGACGGCGACGATCCAGATCATGGTCCGCCAGCGCGGTGAGGGGACCTGTCTGCAATCGACCCCTGTCGGCGACGTATCGTACCGCCGCGCCACGGGTCTGGACGAACGGGAGGCGGCCCAGTTCACGCGCGGCTTCGCCAAGCTGCTGGTCCGCGGCGGCGTGCCGATCACGCGCTATTTTCCGCATCTGTCCAGCGAAGCCAAACTCGACGACGACGCGCGCCTACACCTCGCGCAGGTCATGCGGGGAGCGATTCCCCTTCTCGGCGACGGCGGCAGCGGATTCGGGGAGCTTGCCGAACTGGGTCCTCGCGCGGAGCTGACGTTCGATCCGCCGGGCATCGCCGAGTTCCTTGCGCCCGAGATCGAGGTGGACGGCCCGCCCCTGCTCGGCTGGGTGTTTCGCGGCGTGTACATGCCGAGCACGGCCCGGCGGCAGAAGATGGACTTCACCGGATTCGTTCTCGAGTTCACTCGCGAGGACCTCGAACAGACGGCGCGGCTCACGCTGCGCGTCGACGGCGCGGGCAGCAAGACCTTCGGCCGCAGCGGCCGGTTGTCGCTCGAGATCGCCCACGACGGCGAGATGGATGAATTGCCGGCGGAGCTGTCGTCGCTCGCATCGTGGGTGGCGGCGTTGCTCCGGTTACGGTCATCCACCGCGCTCGAGATCCACGTGCCGGAGAGCCTCGAGCAGCTTCGCGCCATCTCGTACCCAACGCGTGCCGATACGATCGAGACCAGTCTGGAGAGGGACGCGACGGGCGCTGTTTCGGCGGTCGCCGACCCGGGAGGTCCGCCGCCCGCTCTCAACCTCGCCCTCGATCCGGATTGCGGACAGCGCTGCGTCTTCTGCTCGGTCAAGTCGTACGTGACACCGAAAGACGCCGGCGAGGTGGACGTCGAGGAGGTGCGAAAGCAGCTGCAACAAGCGCAGCGTCTCGGCGTGCAAGAAGTCCGTCTGAACGGGATCGACCCGCTGCAGCATTCGCGCGTCCTCGACGTGATGGACGACATCCGCGGCGCCGGATTCCGGCGGCTTACCGTCTTCTCACCCGGCCGGCGACTCGCCGATGCCGGCTTTCGCGGGGAGTTCCTGCGCCGGGTTCCGTCGGACCTGGCCCTGTTCATTCCACTGTACGGGAAGTCGGCGGAGACCCACGATACCGTGACCGGCACGCCGGGTTCGCATCGCGAGGTCATGCAGGCCATCGACGGTTTGCGCGCGGACGGTGCCGCCGAAAGCCTGCGCATCAGCACGATCCTCACCAAACAGAACCTCCACGAGATCGTTCCCATGTTGCGATGGATTCGCGAGATGGGATTGGGCAAACAAGTCGGCGCCCATTTGCCCTATCCGATGCGGTCGTCGATCCGCGACCCATACGCCGACTCTGCCATGCGCGAGAGCGAGATGGTCGCCCGGTTGCTGGCGGAAGCGGGCTCGCTGTCGGGCGACGAACGGGCCTACATGCTCGCGGTCATCGCGGGGGCGTTCCGACATCCTTGCATCCAGTGGCAGGCGGAGCGCACCACCGGGATTCCCGTGTTGGGCACGGCGTTCCCGGACGGATCGCGACCGCTCGCCGGTACCGAGTACCGCAGCGCGGAGTTCGTCCACGCCAGCGGCACGGCGGGGGAGGGCGATGCGTTCGCCGTGGCGGTCGTCGAGTGCCCGCATGCAGGCGCCTGCGCGCTGGCGCCGGTGTGTCCGCGCGAGCACTACAGCGTGTACGCACAGTTGTACGGACTGGACGAGTTCGTTCCGGTTGCGCCGAGCGAACTCTACCGCGCCGCCGAACGCGGCGGAGGACCGGGGTCGGATTCGGCGGAGAGTCGCGGTGGCGTCTGGCAGACGGCGCGCGCGGCCTGGCGCGCGATGCAAAAAGTCGACAACCGTTCCTGATTTCGTTCGCCGCGCGCTTCCCCCTTTGAAGAAGGGGGGCTTTGCCCGCCAATGCAATCGCCATCCCACGTGGTCACCCCGGCGAAAGCCGGGGTCCAGGCCGCATGCCACCACCGCCCCACCTGGATCCCGGCTTGCGCCGGGACGACGTGCTTTTCGGCTTCGCGTTTCCCAGCGGATCGCCCGAGAAAAATGAACTTCACGCGAAATAATTCTGGGACGTCGCGGCGGCGGCGAAGTTCTCTCGCAGGTGATCCATCGACTGGCTGTCGGCGTTCACGGCGTCGAGGCCGTGCGCGAGTACGTAGGCGTAGCTGCGCTGGAACGCGGATAGAGGCGCCTGCAGGAATTTCGCGTCGTAGTGGTCGTCGAACGCCGTCGGCCGATCCGGTCCGAAGCCGAACAAGCTGCCTGCGAGATGGCGCGCCGCCTTCATACCGATCAGCCCGATGCCCGCCTCGCCCGCTTTGTCCAGGGTCGGACGCAACTCCGCCATGGGCCGCGAATCGGGGAGGACCGCCTTGGTGGTCCAGTCGTACCAACCGGCCGGGGTGACCGCGATCTGCGCCAGCGAATACCAACCGGTCTCCGCCGCCGCCGCGAGTACCGCTTGCGCGTTCTGGTGTGTGCTGACGCCCCAGTGGCCGACCTTGCCCGCCTTCTTCGCCGCGAGGAACGCGGCGTGCATCTCTTCGCTGCGAATCAGTGACGCGTTGTTGACCGCCATCACGTAGTACGCATCGACGTGCTCGGTGGCGAGGTCGGACAGACTGCGGTCGAGGGCGCTGGTCCAGTTTCGCGCCGCCGTCGCGCACTGTTCGCGACTCAGTTCGTCGCCGGGCGCGGTGTCGATGCCGACGAGCCCCTTCGAGATCAGGAAGATGCGTTCGCGATGCCGCTTCGCGAAGGCGGCGAGGTTGGCTTCGGCGTTGCGGTAATACTCGCTGGTGCCGACGTCGAAGACGTTCACTCCGCGGGCGAGGGCTTCGTTCAGGAGGTCGTCCTTGCGCCGGAACATGAGCGCCGCGCCACAGCCGAAGACCAGGCGGCTACCCTGGAAGCCTGTCCGGCCAAGCGTGCGGTACGTCATCTCGGGCCAAACGTCGTCCGCTCGCGCGCCGGAGGCGGCGAGGTCGCTCGCCGCGCGGGCTACCTCCGTTCCGCCGAGTCCCAGTAGCGCGAGCAGTTGCAGCGCGCGCCGCCGCGTCGTCGGGAATGCGCGTTCGAACACCTTCATGGGCTCTCCCTCCACCGTCGTCTGCGATCGGGCGACTCACCCCTTCTACGCCTCTCGACCGAATCGCGAAACCCGCGCGCGTCCCGAGTTTGACTTCCGCGCGAGGGTCGCCGAACTGTCTGGATGAATCGTACAGCCTAGGGAGACGAGCAATGTTCAGTGTGAGTGAGATCTGGCGATACCCGGTGAAGTCGATGCAGGGAGAGCGGCTGCGCGAGACTCCGATCACCGAGTGGGGCTTGCCGGGCGATCGCGCGTGGGCGGTGCGCGACGAGGTGCGAGGCGGGATTCGCGGCGCGAAGAAGATTGCCGAACTCATGCGTTGTCGGGCGCGCTACACGGCGGATCCCAAACCCGGGGAGATCCTTGCAGCGGAGATGACGTTCGCCGACGGAACCCAGTGCGGAACCGACTCGCCGGACGCGAACAACGCCTTGTCGACGGCCCTTGGCCAGCGCGTGACGCTGTGGCCGCTGCAGCCGGCGAGCGACCTCGACCACTACCGGCGGGGCGCTCCGGACAACGAAGACCTCGAGCAGGAGCTGCGCGAGATCTTCGCGGTTCTTCCCGACGAGACCCTGCCCGACATTTCGGCGCTGCCGCCCGAGGTCTTCGAGTTCGAGAGCCCCCCGGGAACCTACTTCGACGCGTTCCCGCTGCTGGTGATGACCGACGCGTCCCTGCGCCGCTTGTCGGAGTTGCTACCCGATTCGAGCATCGACGTTCGGCGCTTTCGCCCCAACCTGCTGATCGCGACGAGCCCCGAGCGGGCCGGCTTCGTCGAGTCCGACTGGGTCGGCAAGCGCTTTCGCCTCGGCGACTGCGAGATCGACATCGCCGCGCTTTGTCCGCGCTGCGTGATGACGACGCTGCCATTCGATTCGCTGCCGAAGGACCCGCGCATCATGCGCACCCTGGTGCGCGAGGCAAATCACAACCTGGGTGTTTACGCCCGCGTCGTGAAACCGGGTGCCGTTCGCGTCGGCGATCGCTTCGAGGAGATCGGCTGCTGAGAGTCTGCGAACTCGACCGCCCGCGTGTTGACATCGCGGGCGGTAACCGGTTGACCCTGCCGCGTGACCGAGCCGCTGCGCGTCCTGGTGTTCATGCACTGCTCCGGGCTCGTCGGCGCGGAGCGCAGCGTTCTCGAGCTGGTGCACGAGCTGCGGGTCGATCACGACGTCTCGGTCACCGTCGTGCTTCCGTACGAGGGGCCGATGCGCGAGCGCCTCGAGGAGGAAGGCGCGACGGTCGTGATCATCGATCTCGGGTGGTGGTGCGACTTTGACCAGCATCGCCTCTGGCAGAGCGCGGCACGTCTGTACGGCGCGATCCGCGAGCGACCGGCGGACTTCGACGCCGACGTCGTCGCGACGATGTCGATCACCATTCCCTGGGGCGCGCTCGCGGCGTCGGTGCTGCGCCGACCTCATGTCTGGTACGTCCGCGAAACCGGCGACTACCTTCCGCTGGTGTTTCCGCTACATCGTGTCGTCGAGATCATCGACGAGAGCTCGAACAACGTCATCGCCATCTCTCAGGCGGTGCGCGCGGTCCTGGCGGCGATCGCGGACGAGAAGATGTCGATCGTCCACCCCTATATCCCCGAGTCCGTGCCGCGGGCGCGCGGCCGCGAGGGGAGTCCGCGTGAACGCCCGCGGCTCGTCTTCCCGGGCTCGAAGACCGTGCAGAAGGGCCAGGAAGACGCGATCCGGGCCGTCGCGATCCTCGCGTCGCGCGGGCGCCCCGTGGACCTTTCCCTGATCGGGCCCGGGACAGACCTCGACATCCAACGCCTCGCCGCCGTCGTCGCCGAACTCGGCGTGGGCGAACACGTCGATCTGGCCGACTTTCGCGACGACATCCTCGAGGTCGTCGCGGACGCGGACATCATGGTCGACTGCACTCGGGAAGCCGCCCTCGACCGCGTGCTGACCGAGTCGATGCTGATTGGAACCCCGGTGATCGCGGCGCGTTCAGGCGGCGCCATCGAGCTCTGTCAGGAGGGAGCGCACGGACTGCTGTACACCCCGGGCGACCCCGACGATCTGGCACGAGCCATCGAAGTCGTGCTCGACGATGTAGCCGGAACCTCCGCGCGAGTGCTGCGCGCGGGCGACTTCGCCCGCATGCGGAACAAGCGCGAGCGCTACGGAGCGGTGGTCTACGACCAACTGCGGTCGTTGGCCGGCCGGCCAAACCCCACCCCGTCGGCGTGGTCCGGCTTTTTTCTGGATCTGCTGACGCACGCCGACACCGCTTGGGAGATGGCGTCCGGCGAGACCACTCGCCTCGCGGCCGCGCTCACCGAGGCGACGGGGCAGCGCGACGCGGCGCGCGCGGAGAATCACCAACGGGCTGCTGAGATCGACCGGCTCTTCGCCGAGTGCCAACAGGTGTCGGCAACGCACGCCGAGTTGGCGATACGACACCGAAGTCTGGAGACCGAGCGCGACGAAATCCGCCTGGCGTTCGATCGCCTCGCGCGGCAGTCCTCGGACGCGGCGCGCGCGTTCGAGGCGCACATCGCGGCGACCGAGGCGACCCTCGGTTGGCGAAACCTACAGCGCATCCGCGCGATGCGCGACCAACTCCTTCCCTCCGGCACACGGCGGCGCCGCCTGTATTCATGGCTGGGGCGCACCATCGGACCCGGATGAGCGGCGTGCGATTGCACCGGCCCGCCTCGGGCGCCTCACATTGACGGCGTCCCGAGACGCGCCCAGCCTACCGCGTCCTCGAGCCGGTCGTTGCCCCAAAACAGTTCGGAGCCGGCGGTCGCGGACGGCGCGCCGAAAATGCCGCGGGCGATCGCCTCGTCGGTGTTCGCGCGCAGGGCGCGCTTGACCACCGGCTCCTGCGCGCGTTCGAGAATCGCGCCGGCAGGCCGTCGGATCGACTCGAGGACCGCGCCGACGACGGTCGCGTCGGCGATCTCGCGGTCTTCGGCGAAGTTCGCGTGGTAGACGCCGCGTACGAACTCCGCCGCCCAACCCTCCTCCGCGCCGATACAGGCGACGCGGGCGGCGAGAAGGCCGTTGCGCGGGAAGACCGACGGCCGGCGAAACGGGATGCCCTGCGCGTCGCACAGCCGCTCGAGGTCCCGCCACATGTAGTGTCCCTTGATCGGGTAGAGGTTGAACGGCGAGTCGTTCCAACCCTGGGCGGCGAAGATCGGCCCGAGCAGAAACGGGCGCCAACGCAGGGCGACGCCGGCAGCGGCGCACACGTCCTCGACGCGCATCGCCGCGGGATACGAGTAGGTGCTGGCGAACTCGAACCAGAACTCGAGCGTCGGGCGCTGCGCTGCTTGTCCCACGGGTCGTTCCTCCCTCATTTGCCCATGCAGAATTCTCGGAACACCAGGTCGAGCACGTCGTCGTTGACGATCTCGCCGGTCACCGCGGCGAGATGCCGCAGGGCGATCTGGACGTCGACCGCGACGATGTCGGGCGGCGCCCCGGCCCGGGCCGCATCGACGGCCTCCGCCAGACTGGCCGCGACCTTGTCGACGGCGTCGCGCTGTCGGGTGTTGGTGAGCGGCGGCGTCGAGTCGCGCGCCCCCGCGCCCGCGACGCCGACAATCGCGCTCTCCAGGTCCGCGATACCCAAGCCGGTTTGCGCGGAGATGGCGACCGCCGCGGCCGCGCCCGCGATTCGATCTTCAGGAAGATCCTCCCACCGCGCCGGCAGATCGATCTTGTTGACCGCGATGACGACGCTCTGCTCGGCGGACGGCCAATACGGCGGGTCGGCGTACGGCACCGATCGATCGAGGACGACGACGACCAGGTCGGCCGCGGCGGCTGCCGCGCGGGCGCGCTCGATGCCGATCTGCTCGACGCGCTCCGCGCCTTCGCGCAATCCAGCGGTGTCGGCGATCACTACCGGCACGCCGGCGATGTCGATGACCTCCTCCAACACGTCGCGCGTCGTGCCGGGAATCTCGGTGACGATGGCGCGGTTCGCCCGTGCCAGGGCGTTGAGGATGCTCGACTTGCCGACGTTCGGCCGCCCGGTGATCGCCACGCGCAAGCCCTCGCGATAGAGGCGGCCGCTGCGGTACGTCGACGACAGATCGGCGAACAGCTTCCGCAACTCCTCGGCTTCGCTCGCCACCGCGTCCGGATCGAGATCGACGTCCTCGTCGCTGAAGTCGATCAACACCTCGAGGTGCGCCTTGAGACGGATCAAACGCTCGCGCAACTCCGCCAGGTGGCGCGAAAGCGAACCCGACAACTGGTCGGCGGCACGCACGGCGGCGGATGGTGTTCGACAGCGAACGAGATCCATCACCGCTTCCGCCTGGGCGAGGTCGAGCTTGCCGTTGAGAAACGCCCGCTTGGTGAACTCGCCCGGCTCGGCCGGTCTGGCGCCCGCCGCGAGCGCCGCGCGCAGTACCTCCTGCAACGCCGCCGGGCTTCCGTGGCAGTGCAGTTCCAGCACGTCCTCTCCGGTGTAGCTGTGCGGCGCCCGCATCAACACGGCGAGTCCGTCGTCGACGCGCTCGCCACCCGCCCCGAGAATATCGCCGCGCATCAGCCGATGACTCCGCCACACTGCCGGGTCGCGACCGGCGAACACTGCGCGGGCGACATCGACCGACCCGGGACCGCTGACGCGAATGATGCCGACCGCGCCGACACCCGGCGCGGTGGCAATGGCGGCGATGGTATCTGCTACGTACATGCGATCGGTCTCGTTCAGGCGGTCCGGGCGACGGCCGGAGGGCCGCACTATAGGCCGTCCGAGCGGGCCAGGACGAGCGGCGAGGCGTTATCGGCCTTAAATGCGCCCGACTATCGTGACTCGCGGAACAATCGGTCGTACGCAAAAGTCCGCACGACGGTCGCGCTCAACTGTCTTGCATCCGTGTGAACCGGGTTGATCAATGCGACGGGTTCTTCGGGAACGATCACCGATGGTACGAGCAGGATCGCCGACGTGCGTGAGGCTAGCCACCGCGACCCGAACTCCACGCTGGCCCTACCCGCCGGGATCGCCGCCCAACTCGCCGGTACAATCGCCATGTCCAGTTCCGCACGCGCCGACCACACCCTGTCGGGGACCGCGATACGGATGATGAATCGGTTCAGTGGCAAGCCACTGCCATCGATATGAGCCGCGGTCTCGAGTACCGCGAGCGCGAGCGTGGGCGCCGCGTAGACGATGGCTTCGTTCTCGTCGTTCCAACGTCCGGGATGTGCGGCGGCCCCTGCCCCACTCAGATCGTCAGCCGCGTACCTGCGCGTCTCGGCGGCGATCCGCCACAGATTCACTGATACGCCCCGCTTTCGACCGCGCCCAGCAGCCTCGCGACCATCTCGACGCCAGTCGGTGTGTCCATGAGCTGCCCCGGTGCGCGACCCCCGAGCGACGGCTGCGGCCGCCCTAGCCACTCTCCAAGCCACGCCGCCGCGTCGAACTCCGCGGCACCCGTGGCGGTCGAGTTGGCAACGATCTCCAAGGCGATCCCGAGCAATTTGGCCATTCCTATCGCGGCGTGACCGCCGCTCCCGGTAATCACCTCGCCCGCCGAAGACTTCTTCTCCGCCGTCGCCTTTGGCACGCCGAGCATGTCGAACATGCGAACCGCCGGAACTTTCAAATGCTTCGCCAAGTCTTTCAGGAACGTACCCGCCACCCCGTGCCGCTCCATCTCGACGAGCTGCAGCGGTGTCGCCTCGCACACCTGCCGAACGAAATCGTCGACGCCTTTGTCGCGGCTGTACCCGATCTTTCGCGGTGATCGCGCCGCCGTTGCCCGTGCGGGGCTTGCGGGCTTTGGTTTGGTACTCTTACTCCGCCCCGACGTGGTCTTCGCACCACGCCGCCGGGCGACAGACCAGCTCCCGGTTCCGCTCTTACCGAGATCGCTCGATTCCGACATTTGAACCTCCGTGTCCCGATCGAGACTTACCGTAGTCTAGAAGTGTACCCATCGCAATCGGACTCCGTGGCGCCGTGGAGGTCAGAATCGCGCCTGTGCCCGGTCAACAATCCGGCGGCGCAGCGGATCAATGTTGCTTTGCCGAATCCCCAAGAGGCGCGTACGATCGCCTGCCGAGCAAACGAACTAATCCATCCCCAACGCGTGGGAGCCAGGTGAACGATGGATCATGTTGCCGAGTCTCGACGAATCACTCCGGAGAACGTCAACTCGCGCCGGGTGCGCACCTGGAGTGGCCGCGTCGGCGTGATCGCGTTGACGGTCGCGATCGGGTCGGTGCCAGCGTTCGGGATCACCGCGACGCCAACAGCAACCCCGATCATTCAGCGAGTGGAGGGATCGGTGCTGATCCCGGGCGAGGGCGGCTTGATCGGGGCAGCCGGGGTCGCCGTCGAGGTGTTTCCGATCGGCCCGACGTCGTGTCTGGATACCAGCGCTGCGGTGGAGGAGACCGCGGCGGATGGAGCGTTCGCCATACCATTCGTCACCGACTGTCTGGTCGTCGTGCGCGCATCGATCGACACCGCCGTGCTCCGGGCGCTGACCGTCGACGGACAGGTGCTGGTCGATCCCATCTCGGAGGCGATGTTTCGCCTGCTCGAGCTAAGAGATGTCGCTTCGTACAGCCGGAGTCAATTGCTTCTGATCGACGAGGCGGTGCGGGAGGCGAATCACGATGAGACGTTCGCCGGTCTCACCATCGAGTCCGCGGTCGACCTGGCGCTGCAGAGAGCGAACGCCGACCCGGCGGTGATGTCGGCCCTGCAACCCTGGACTCCCATCCCGAGCGCCACGACAACGCCGACGCCGACGGAGACGTCGACATCGACTCCGTTCGCGGCCGTGTCGACAGCCACGCCGCGCGGCTGCGTCGGCGACTGCGACGTCTCCGGCTCCGTGAACATCAACGAGATCATCGCGGGTGTCGCGGTCGCCTTGGGTACGTCGACGGCGGCCCCCTGCGCGGCGTTCCTCGATTTCTCGATTAGCGAGCTCGTGCGGGCCGTCGCCAACGCGCTCGAGGGCTGCGCGGTACCGCCGCCGCTGCCCGATCTCGTCTTCGCAGCCGACTCGATCAGCGGCTACGGTCACAAGTGCCGAACACCCGATCGGTGCATCATGGCCTGTGTCGTCAATTCGGGCGATGCCGACGCGGGACCATTCGACGTGCGCCTCGTGTCGGAGGGCGGGGGACAACTCGGTAGTTCGCTGCCCGGTCTGTCCGCCGGTCACGGACAGTGCGTGAGGCTTTGCGAAGATGATCTCGATTTCATCGGCACCGCCGTCGTGGACCCGGACGCGGCCGTGCAGGAGCATCGCGAACGCAATAACGAGGCCCCGTACGCGATCGCTACCCCGACACCGACGTTCTCTTGCCCGTGACGGCGGAATCGATCCGCGCCGATCGCGCGTCACCGGTCTTCGCTGAGACCCGCCGCTACGCCGCACCGCTTCCAACCGCCGAGCGAAGGTGTAGCCTCTGGGGCGGGTAGGTTGCGCGAAGGAGAATCGATTGGGCGAAAGCGGACAGACGGCGCCGACGACGACCGACCCTGCGCGCTACTTTCCGGTGTCGGCGCGGCCGTACCGGATGACGGTGGGACTGTCGGCGTTCGGCACCGACTTCGGCAACGGGGCGCGCGACGGCCAGTACTTCCAACGGGACCGCGATGCCGAGCACTATCGACGAGCCAAGGCCGCGGTCCCGTTGGGGCGATACCGCGTCCTCGACGGTGACGACGAGCGACGCGCCTGTCACGCCGCGGTGTTGGCGTGGATGGCGGCGACGCTGCGCCGCGAGCACCCCGAGCTGCTCGATGCGTCCGAGCCATCGTACGCGTCGATCGCGCAAGTGGTTCAGGAGGACTTCGCCGTCGTGCGCCGCGGTCCGCACGGGCGCGACGAGGCGATCGCGGTATTCGTGGCCTTCCCCAGCGGCTGGCGACCGGAGACGATCGCCGGGGCGGGATTCAAGCAGATTCACGGGCCGGTTCCCGGCTTCGCCGAGAACGATCCGGCGATCGCATCGATGCTGGCGTCGATGATCGAACGCGGGCCCTACGTCCGATTCGTCTGGACGATCACCGCCGACGACCATCTCGACCATCACCCCGAAGAGGGCCGGCGCGAGGCGTGGCGCGACGGAGGCGACGGATGGCTGCGCGTCGAGCGACAGGTCACCGTCCCCTTCCCCGCGGTCGGCGCCTCGCTGTTCCTGATCCGCACATATCTCTACCCCTTCGCGATGCTGGGGTCGGAGCAACGCGACACCCTCGCCTATGCGCTCGCGCGGATGCCCGCTGAGATCGCTAGCTACAAGGGATTGAACGAATCCGCGCGCCGAATCGCCGAACGCCTGCGCAACAGCTAACAGTCCGTCGACGAATTCCTTCCGTCACCCCGGCGAAGGCCGGGGTCCAGGCCGGAGGCCACCGCCGCCCCACCTGGATCCCGGCTTTCGCCGGGATGACGTGCTTTTGAGCTTCGCGTGTCCCACCTCCTCGAATTGGCGGGCAAAGCCCCCCTTTTCCAACGGGGGAAGCGCTCACAGCACTGGATGTTAATTCGAAACGAAGTTCCGACTCAGGAGGCTAACGCCGCGGGATGATCAGTAGCTTGCGGAAGTAGCCCTCGCCGGCGCTGCGCGTTTCCACCCCCGGCGCGGCTTCCAGCGCGAGGTGGACGATGCGCCGGTCACGCGGACTCATCGGGTTCATCGTGACCGGCTTGCCGCGCTGCTCCGCCCGCTCGCCCATCCGCTGCGCCAGAGCCTCCAGCGCCTCCCGACGTCTCTGGCGGTAGCCGTGCGAGTCCACGACCAGGTGGGTGGTGTGCCGGGTGTCGCGCGACGCGATCCGATTGATCATGTACTCCAGGGCGTCGAGCGTCTGGCCGCGCCGGCCGATGAGAATCCCGCTTTCGTCGCCCTCGATCATCAAGCTCGTGCCCAGGTCGTCGCGGACGACGCGAACCTGCGCCTCGGTGCCGATCAACCGGGCGGCATGCTCCAACGTCTCCCGGGCGTGCTCCAGGGTGGCCTCGTCGATCTCGACCGTCGGGCGTTCCTCGACTCGCTTCTCACGCCGCGGCGGTCGCGGCCGATCCTCGCCGTTTCCCTCCGCGGCCTTTGCCCGCGCAGGTCGGCCATCCGATCGCGCCGGCCGCTCCCGTTGTTCGGGCCGCCCTTGCCGCGCCGGGCGTTCGGGCCGCCCTGGCCGGGCCGGGCGTTCGGGCCGCCCCTGCTCCGCCGGGCGTTCGGCCCGCGCTTGCCGCGCGGGGCGTTCGGGCCGCGTGCGCGCGGCAGTTCGTTCCGGTCGCGCTCCGTCCGCCGCACGCTCCCCGCGCGGTTGCGGCGCGGGGCGCGGCGCTCGCTCGGGTGTCGTCGGGGCGCTGTCCGCGTCGAGGTTCAGCGGCGATCGCAACGTGGCGCGGACCTTGGCCTTCTTGCCGCCAAGGCCGAACAGGCCCTTGCTCGCGTTGCCGAGGATCTCGACATCAACCCGGTCGCGCGTCACCCCGAGTTTGGCAACAGCCCGCTCGATCGCATCGTCGATGCTGTTTCCTTCTGCTTCGACGTACTCCATGCCGTCCCCCTGCCACGTTAATCTGGTTGCCGGTTGATGAGGTACTGTTGACCGATCGTGAGAAGGTTATTGACCAGCCAGTAGAGCGTCAAACCGGCCGGAAAGTTGATGAACATGAACGTGAAGACGATCGGCATCAGCATCATCATCCGCTGCTGCATCGGGTCGGCGGTGGTCGTCGGCGTCATCTTCTGCTGCACCAACATGCTCGCGCCCATGATCAGAGTCAGGATCGGAATGCCCGCGCCGGTGACGAACGGCAGCTGAAAGTCGCCGAGCCGATCCGGGGCCGAGAGATCCTGGATCCATCCAACGAACGGCGCATGGCGAAGCTCGACGGCGTTCAGCAGCGCGTTGTACAAGCCGATGAACACCGGCAGCTGCAGGATCATCGGCAGGCAACCGCCGAGCGGATTGACCTTGTGCTTGCGGTACAGCTCCATGACCGCCTGGTTCATCTGCTCGGGCTTGTCCTTGTAGGCCTCGCGCAGGCGCTCCATCTCGGGCTGCACCTTCTGCATCGCCTTCATCGATTGAAAGCTCTTCTTGGTCAGGGGGTAGAAGAGCACCTTGATGAGGACAGTGAGGAGGATGATGTCGACGCCGTGGTTGCCGGTGAACCGGTAGCTGAAGCGCAACGCCTGCAACAGGGGCAGCGCGACGACGGTGAACCAACCGAGGTCGAGGGCGCGCCGCAGCGAGTGCCCGGAGGCGTCGAGATGGTCGAGGTCCTTCGGGCCCGTGTAGAGAACGACCGATGCGCTGTCGGCATCGCCGCCGAGGCGCAGCATCGCCTCGACGTGTTCGCCCGCGCTCACCGCCCAACCGCGCGCGGTGCTCGGCTCCTCACCGGCGGACGACACCAACCCGGAGAAGAAGTACTGGCCGCTGAATCCGATCCAGTCCGTCGCGCCATTGAACGAGAGGCCACCGACGAGATCCTCGCGGGTCAGTGACTGCAGCTTGCCGGCCTCGAGAGCGAGGAGGCCTGAATACGGATTCGCCGTCGGCGCCACGCCGGCGCCCCACCCTCCGGCTTCACCGACGGCGCTATCCCAGGTGACGGCGATCTCGGACACAAACGCCGGCGGGTCGGCGACGTCGACGAGCAACGACCACAGATACCGATCGCCCGCGACCTGGAAGGTCTTGCGCAACGTCGCACCGTCGACCTGGCCGGTAAAGACGACCTCGCCCGCGGCGTCCCCCGACACCACCAAGCTCTCCCGGTCGGCTGAGTAGAGGACCGCGGCGTCGTCGGTCGCCCCCTCTTTGCCGCGCAGGTGCACTCCGAGCGGCAGTGGGACACCGGCCGGAACATGAACCAGCTCCTGCTGTGGGCTGCCCTCGTCCGGCGTCTCGTTGTACTTCTTGAGCCGCAAGCTCTTGAGGCGCCCGCCAGCGGTGGTGAAGACCGCGCGAAACAGATCCGTATCGACGACGACATCGGCGCCCGCGAGCGCGTTCGGAGCGGCCGCTCGTTCCGCCAACCCGTCCACGGCGGGAGCATCGGGCGCGGCAGGCACAGCCGGCGCCGCAAGCGCGTCGTCGGCACCGGGCACCGCGGGCGCCCTGGTGGCGACCTCACCCCCGGGCGCGGTCTCGGGCGCGTAGCGGTTGATGACCAACTCATTCCACAGAACCAGGATGAGCAGCGAGATGGCGACGGCGAGGAGTGCGTTGCGTTCCATGCGGCCTTCGATCAGGACTTCGGCGCGACCGGCAATACGGGGTCGTAGCCGCCGGGATGGTAGGGGTGACACCGCAGGAGACGCCGGCCGGCCAGCGCGAGGCCGCGGAGAACGCCGTTTCGCTCGACCGCTTCGATCGCGTAGGCCGAGCACGTCGGGTGGAACCGGCAGTTCGACCCGAGAAAGGGCGAAACGGCGATGCGGTAGATCCGGATCGAGCTCACGACCGCCCGCTGTAGCAACGACTTGGCCACGGACTGTTAACTCTGGAGAGCTGTTCTCAGTTCCCGT
>Ga0307505_10001039_pt1 | contig 24870 bp, 17 predicted proteins | sample 23_S_MG_FD_202183 | JGI IMG/M metagenome (GOLD analysis project Ga0307505, IMG submission 202183) | Soil microbial communities from Populus trichocarpa stands in riparian zone in the Pacific Northwest, United States - 23_S | ecosystem: Environmental > Terrestrial > Soil > Riparian zone > Trees... | reverse complement strand
CTAGGCTCAGGACCTGTTAATTCCTCTTGATCTGTGATTCACGGTCTACGAAATGGAGGCTGTGATGGGTGATTTGTTTCTGCTGAGCGAGCGCCAGATGGCGCGGATTTCACCGTTTTTCCCGCTGTCGCACGGGGTTCCACGGGTCGATGATCGTCGGGTGGTGAGCGGCATCGTCTACGTGATCCGCAACGGGCTTCAGTGGAAGGACGCGCCGACGGGCTACGGCCCGCACAAGACGCTCTACAACCGCTTCATCCGCTGGAGCCTGATGGGGGTGTTCGACCGCATCTTCGCGGGGCTCGCCGGCGAAGGGCCGAAACCCGAGCGCATCATGATCGATGCGACGCATCTGAAGGCCCACCGCACGGCGGCGAGCCTGCTCAAAAAGGGGATGTTCCCCGTCGTATCGGGCGAACCAAGGGCGGGCTGAACTCCAAGCTCCACACCGTCTGCGACGGCGACGGACGGCCGATCATCCTGCTTTTGTCGGAAGGCCAGATGAGCGACCACAAGGGCGCCCGTCTCGTGCTCGATGCCCTGCCGTCTGCATCACACCTGATCGCCGATCGCGGATACGACAGCGCCTGGTTCCGAGCCGAACTCGAAGCCAGAGGCATCGAGCCGTGCATCCCATCCAGCCGAAGCCGCAAAGTCCCATACGACTACGACAAGACCCTCTACCGACAGCGCCACAAGGTCGAGAACCTGTTCGCCAAGCTCAAGGACTGGAGGCGCATCGCAACCCGATACGACCGGTGCGCTCACACCTTCTTCTCCGCAATCTGCATCGCGGCAACCGTCATCTTCTGGATATAATCAATGAGTCCTGAGCCTAGGCCCTGACGCGCTCCGCCTTCGGGTCGTACATCGGCCGGAGCGAGGCTTCGGCGGCGAAGCTCTGGCCCGCAACCTCGATCTCGAATGATGAGGCTAGCAGCGCCGCCTCGTCCTCGCCTCCGCACGGCACATAGCCCAGCCCGACCGCGCCGCCGAGGTGATGTCCGTAATTTCCGGACGTGATCGTACCGACGATCTCGCCGTCGCGTATGATCGCCTCGTTGTGGAACAGCAGCGGATCTGGGTCGTTCAGCCGGAACTGCACCAGCCGGCGTGACAGGCCGGCATCCCGTTTGCGCAGGACGGCGTCGCGACCGATGAAGTCGCCCTTGTCGGTCTTCACCGCAAAGCCGAGCCCTGCCTCCAGCACGTGGTCCTCGTCGGTGATGTCGTGGCCGAAATGGCGGAATGCCTTCTCGATACGGCAGGAATCGAGCGTATGGATGCCGCAGAGCCTGAGCCCGATATCGGCGCCGGCCTGCTCGATCGTCTCGAAGACGTGCGCCGCCATTTCTGTCGAAACGTAAAGCTCCCAGCCGAGCTCGCCAACATAGGTGACGCGATGGGCGCGCGCCAGCGCCATGCCGATCTCGGCTTCAACAAACGACCCGAAAGGGTTCATTTCGTTGGAGAAATCGTTCGGGCTAACGCGTTGAATCAGATCGCGCGAGCGGGGCCCCATCAGGCACAGGACCGATTCAGCCGCGCTGACGTCGGTGACGACGGCGAACGCGTCACCAACATGCCGCCTCAGCCAGGCGAGGTCGCGCTGGAGCGTCGCGCCGGGCACCACCAGAAGGAACGTCGTCTCCGAAAGTCGCGTCACCGTCAGATCGCTCTCAATGCCGCCGTGTGCGTTGAGCATCTGCGTGTAAACGATGCGGCCGGCCGCCACGTCGACGTCGTTGGCGCACAAGCGCTGCAGCAGTGCGCAGGCGTCGCGGCCCTCGACCCTGATCTTGCCGAAGGAGGTCATATCGAACAGGCCGACGCCGTTGCGGATCGCCAGATGCTCTTCGCGCTGGTTATCGAACCAGTTCTGCCGCCGCCAGGAATAGCGGTATTCGCGCTCCTGCCCGGGCTTTGCGAACCAGTTGGCCCGCTCCCACCCTGCCACTTCGCCGAATACCGCGCCGCGCGTCTTCAGGTGCTCGTGCAGCGGCGAGCGGCGGATGCCCCTCGCGCTCGCCATCTGGCGGTAGGGATAATGATCGGCGTAGAGCAGGCCCAGCGTTTCGCTCACCCGCTCGCGCAGATAGGCACGGTTTTTCTGGAACGGCATCGCGCGGCGAATATCGACCTCCCATAGGTCGAAGGGCGGTTCGCCGTCGTTGATCCATTGCGCCAGCGCCATGCCGGCGCCGCCCGAAGACACTATGCCGATGGAGTTATAGCCTGCCGCTACCCAATAACCGGCAAGCTCCGGCGCCTCGCCGAGATAGTAGCGGTCGTCCGGAGTGAAGCTCTCCGGTCCGTTGAAGAACGTATGTATGCCCGCATCCGCAAGCAGCGGCATGCGGTTGACGCCCATCTCCAGGATCGGGGCGAAATGATCCATGTCTTCGGGCAGCTGGTCGAAGCAGAAATCCTCGCGCACGCTCTGACCGACCGGCGGCCACGGCTTGGCCACCGGCTCGAAGGCGCCCAGCATCATCTTGCCGGCGTCCTCCTTGTAGTAGGCGCATTCGTCGGGCACGCGCAGCACCGGCAGGCGCGGAAGCCCCGCCACAGGCTCGGTAATCAGGTAGAAATGCTCGCAGGCATGCAGCGGCAGGGTGACGCCCGATTGTGCCGCGAGGTCGCGCGCCCAAAGGCCGGCGCAGTTGACGACGATGTCGGTCTCGATCGTGCCCTGTTCCTCGCCGCGCTGCCACGACACGCCGGCGACGCGGCCATCGCGCTGGTGCACGGCCGTCACCTTGACGCCTTCGGCGATTGTCGCGCCGGCCTGGCGCGCGCCCCTGGCCAGAGCCATGGCAATGTTGGCAGGGTCGCACTGACCGTCGAGCGGCAGGTGGACGCCGGCCACCACGCCGCCGGTATTGAGCTGCGGATACATCTCCTTGACCTCGGCCGGCGATATCTCCCGCACGTCGATGCCGAAGGCGCGGGCCATGGAGGCCTGTCGATAAATCTCTTCCTTGCGCGCCTCGGTCAGCGCGACCGTGATCGAGCCGGTCTGGCGCATGCCGGTCGCCACGCCGGTCTCGCCCTCCAGCCTGACGTAGAGGTCGGCCGAATATTTGGCCAGCCGCGTCATGTTCATCGACGCGCGGAGTTGGCCGACGAGGCCCGCGGCATGCCAGGTCGTTCCGCAAGTAAGCTGCATTCGCTCCAGCAGCACGATCTCGGTCCAGCCGAGCTTGGCCAGATGATAGGCGACCGAGCAGCCCGAAACGCCGCCGCCGATGATGACCGCGCGCGCCTTCGTGGGAAGAGGAGTCGTTGCCATTATCTGCCCTCTCGGCGGTTCACGCCGCCTCCCTTTTGTATCCCGCCACGAAACGCCTGATCCGCGCCGACGCTTCGCGCAGCACATCCTCCGGCTGGCAGAGCGAGATGCGCACATGGCCCTTCGCCGCGTCGCCGAAGCTCCCGCCCGGCATCACCGCGACGTTTTCGGCCCGCAGCAGCCCCCAGGCGAAGGCCTCGCAGTCGGGCTCGACCGCCGAGACGTCGAGCATCACGTACATGCCGCCTTCCGAGCCGCGCACCGTCACGCCGTTCATGCCGTGGATGGCGTCGAGGAATACAGTTCGTCGCGTCGCATAGCGTTCCGCGATCGCGGCGACGCCGTAGCCGTTTTCGAGCGCCTCGATGGCGGCGCGGCTTACGAAGTCCGGCAATCCGTAGGTCGAGACGAGGTTGAGGCTGATCAGCGTGTCGACAACGGGCCTCGGCGCCGTCAGCCAGCCGATGCGCCAGCCGGTCATGCCATGGCTCTTCGACATCGAATTGACCACCAGCGTCCGCTCGGCCATTCCTGGCAGCGCGCGCGGTGACAGGTGCTGCCGCCCGCCGGTGATGGTCCAGTAGACCTCGTCGGATATCAGCCACAGGTCCCGCCTGCGGCAGATTTCGGCGATGCCTTCCAGCGTTTCGCGCGTATAGACCGCGCCGGTCGGGTTGTTGGGCGTGTTGATCAGCAGTGCGCGTGTATTCGGCCGCACGGCGCGGTCGATCTCGGACGGGTCGGGCTGGAAGCCCGCTTCGGCGTGCGCCTCGACGATGGTGAAGTCTGCGCCGGCCGCGCGGAAGGTCGGCGGGTAGGTGGCATAGTAGGGCGCGATCATGATGGCATGGTCGCCGGGGTCGATCGTGGCGATTGTGGCCGCGAACAGCGCCGCCTGCCCGCCGGGTGCCGCCAATATCTCGTCCGGCGCGGTATCGATGCCGGTGCATGCGGTGGAGGCGGCTGCCATGGCGGCCCGCAGGCGCGGCATGCCGGGCAGTTGCGTGTAGTGATGATGCCCGGCGCGCACCTCGCGCACGCAGGCTTCGACCGTCTCGGCCGGTGTATGGAAATCGTGGTCGCCGACCGACAGCATGATGATCGGCTCGCCCGCCTGGCGGCGGGTCATCGCTTCGAAATGCACCTCCCAGCCGTCCTTGCCGGAAGGCGTTATGCCGGCGACGCGGGATGAAAGCTCGGGCATTTTTTTGTCTCTCTTGATGTCTTGCTCGCGTGTCGGGCTCAGGCCTTGAGCCGAACGTTCTCCGGGTCCCAGAGCGGGCGGTCGGCATGGACGGTGGCGGCGAAGCGCTCGCCGAAAATCTCGACCTCCACCTTGCCGCCAGGCTCGGCCAGATCGGCGCGGATCATGCCGAGCGCGATCGACTTGTCCACCCTGTGGCCCCAGCCTCCTGACAGCGTTTCGCCGACGATATCGCCGCCATGCCAGAGGGTCGACATATAAGGCGCGTCGCAGGGGCCGGGCCGGTCGATGGTCAGCACTACGAAGCGCTTTTTCGAGCCGCGCTGCTTCTCCGACAACAGCGCCGCCTTGCCGCTGAAATCCGGCTTCTCCCAGCGGATGAAGCGTTCGAGCCCGCCCTCGAGCGCTGTGTAGTCCGTCGAAAGCTCCGCTTTCCAGGCGCGGTACCCCTTTTCGAGCCGGAGCGAATCGAGCGCGAACATGCCGAACGGCGCCAGCCTGTGCTTCAGGCCTGCATCCCATACGGCATCGAACACGGCCGGCGTGTCGGCCACCTTCGTGTGGATCTCCCAGCCGAGTTCGCCGGCGAACGAGACGCGAACCAGTTTCGCCCACCGGCCGGCGATCGTCGTTTCCTGGTGCGTAAGCCACGGCATCGACAGGTCGGCCGCGCAGAGATCGGCCAGGATTGTCCGCGAGGCGGGGCCGGAAAGAATCTGCGTCGCGTATTCATCAGTTCGGTCGATCAGCCTGAAGCGGGCGTTTGCGGGCATGGCGTCGCGGAGAAGCTCGAAATCGTGCGACTGGGCGATGGCCGCCGTGATCAGCGTCATCAGGTTCTCATCATGGCGAACGACCGACATCTCTGTGAGAATGCGACCGTTGTCGTCGGCGAAGTAGACCAGGCCGATGCGCCCTACTTTCGGCACCGCGCCGGTGATACGGGTCGAGAGCCAATCGGCCGCCCCCGGTCCATCGAGGTTGAACCGCGAGAAGCCAGGCAGATCGAGGATGCCTGCTGCATCGCGCACTGTGTGGCATTCCTCGCGGATGCGCCTGAACCACGGTCCGTCGCGGTCGAAGGTCTGGGTGGCGGCTTCCGACGTGTCGTCGCCCGGCTGCGCATACCAGTTGGCGCGTTCCCAGCCATTGTATGCACCGAACTGCGCGCCTAGCGCGGCAATGCGGTCGTGGATCGGCGATTTCTTGATCCCGCGGCCCGCCGGCCAGGCGTGACGCGGGAAGTGGATCGCATATTCGTGGCCGTAGATTTCCATGCCCTTGGCTACGGCATAGGTCGAATCGGCGGCGAAACCGGTGAAGCGGCGCGGGTCGCAGGACCACATGTCCCATTCTGTGGCGCCCTCAGTAACCCATTCGGCGAGCACCTTGCCGGCGCCGCCTGCCTGCGCGATGCCGAACGTTAACACGCATGCCTCGAATGCGTCCGGCACGCCGGGCATCGGCCCGATCAGCGGGTTGCCGTCGGGCGCGTAGGGGATGGGCCCGTTGATCACCTTCGACAGGCCGGCCGTGCCGAGGATGGGCACGCGCCTGACCACGTCATCGAGATACCATTCCAGCCGTTCGAGATCGTCGGGGAAGAGCTGGAAGGAGAAATCGTCCGGCATCGGGTCGTCGGCGGTCGCCCAATGGGCGCGGCAGTTCCGCTCGTAGGGGCCGAGGTTCATGCCATATTTTTCCTGCCGAAGGTAGTACGAGCTGTCGACGTCGCGCAGCAGCGGCAGTTTGCGGCCCGCTTCCTGCGACCAGGCCTTCAGCTCGGGTATCTCGTCGAACAGGATGTACTGGTGGCTCATGACCATGGCGGGCACGTCGCGCCCGAACATCCTGCCGACCTCCCTGGCCCGGTATCCGGCGGCGTTGACCACTTTTTCGCAGCGGATTTCACCCTTCTCGGTCGTCACCACCCATTCGCCACGCTCCCGGCGCACCGCGATGACAGGGCAGAACCGCACGATGGTCGCGCCCAGGTCGCGCGCGCCTTTTGCCAGAGCCTGCGTGAGCTGGGCCGGGTCTATGTCGCCGTCGTTGGGGTCGTAGAGCGCGCCCTGCAGGTCGTGGGTCTCGATGAACGGGTAGCGTGGCTTGATCTCGTCCGGCCCGATGACGTCGATATCCATGCCCTGATAGCGGCCCATGCCTTTCGCCCGCTGGAACTCGCGCATGCGTTCCTTGCCGTGCGCCAGCCGGATCGAGCCGGTGACGTGGTAGTTCATCGGATAGTCGACGGCCTGCGCCAGCCCGCGATAGAGCTCGGCCGAATAGCGCTGCATGTTCATCAGCGACCATGATGAGGAGAAGGTCGGGACGTTGCCGGCCGCATGCCAGGTCGAGCCGGAGGTCAGCTCGTTCTTCTCGATCAACACGCATTCGCTCCAGCCGGCTTTTGCCAGATGGTAGAGCGAGGAGACGCCGACCGCGCCGCCGCCGATGATGACGACGCGCGCCGTCGATGGAAGTTCGGCCATGGTTGCTTCGTTCCCCTTTTTGCACGGGACAGTTCCATGATGGCTGGAATGCGTGGAGAGACAAGCCGAATGGGCCATTTGGGCCAAGGATTGGCTTGCCGGGCGACCTTTTCCTGTGCGATGGCTGCCAAACGACAGGATTGTTGGGGTTCTGCCGTTCGGCAAAACGGAGAGGCGGCTGATGCTTGCGCCCGACAAGAAACCTGAAGATACCGATGAGACGGCCGTGGTCGACGAGGCGATCACCTCGCGGCGATCGGTGCGCGCCTTCCTGCCGACGCCGATTTCCGACGAGACGATCCGCGACATACTGCGCGTTGCTGCGCGCGCGCCCTCCGGCACCAATATGCAGCCGTGGAAAGTCTATGTCGTCTCGGGCGACAAGAAGCGCGCGGTTGCAGAGGCGATCCTGAACTCCGGAATTCGCGCCGAAAAGGCCAAGTGGGACGAGTACCGCTACTATCCCGACCAGTTTTTCGAGCCGTACCACACACGCCGGCGCGCGGTGGGTTATCTGCTCTACGGACATCTCGGCATCGGCCGACGCCAGGTCGACCAGATGCGCGCCCAGCACGATCGCAATTTCGTATTCTTCGACGCCCCGGTTGGCATGATCTTTACCATCGACCGGCGGTTGAACCAGGGTTCGTGGGTCGACCACGGCATGTTCCTGCAATCGATCATGATCGCGGCGCGGGCGAGGGGGCTCCACACTTGCCCGCAAGCCGCCTTCGCTCCTTATCATCGCCAGATCAGACCATTGCTCGGCATTCCCGACGAGGAGATGGTGGTCTGCGGCATGGCGCTCGGCCACGAGGACGAATCGAAGCCCGAGAACCAGTTGCGGACCGAGCGCGCGGAACTCGAAGAGTTCGTGACGTTCGTGAAGTAAGCCTGAGGGGGGCTAGAGGCAAGCGAACAGGCCCGCCTTCAAGTGGGTCCTTGGTCCCTCGCTAGTCGACTATCTGATAGCCCACTTCCTCCGCCGCGTGGCACAGCGTCGTCCAGAACGAGCGCGCGAAAGAGCGGAAGACATAGAGGTCGAACGCATCGTCGCCGACGCGCTGCATCTGCGTGAGGATGTCGTGGTGCGCTGTTGCTTTGCCCGTGCCCACGGGGAAGGCAGCCGGCGAAAAATCGATCGCGTAGAGTTTTGCCAAGACCCATTCCGCTCTCGGCCCCTCGATCCGGATTGCGGTGCGGCCGTGCGAAAGGTCGGTGACGGTGCCGGCCTCGAGGGCAAGCTTCGTCTTCAGCGCCTCGGCCAGCCCCCCGGCTGCGTCGATAGCCAAAAACCGGCCCGGCCCGATGCCGAAGGCAGACCTTGCCTCCTTCACTGCGCCCGCACTCGGTTCCGCCGAAATCGACAGGCCGGTCGTTGCCTCGATGGCGGCGCGCACGGAACCTTCCATTCCCGGCCACGCCGCCACTTCCGCGATCGAGCCGGGCCGCAGCTCAGTGATCTTAACGCCCGCGCCGTCGGCGAGGTTGCCGTGGCTGCCGGGGAGATGGGCTATGCCGAGCGGGGAGGCGATCTCAACCATGCATCCGGCTCCCGTCCGGGTCGAAAAAGTGGTGGCTGACGATTTCGACCGGTCCGAAACGTCCGCGCAGCGGATCAGACACATAGGCGCGAGTGCCGATGCGCGCCTTGCCGCCGCCCAGCAGCGCCAGCGCGATGTATTTGCCCAAGGCGGGCGAGAAGGTCACGGCCGTGACATGGCCTATCGAGCCGCGCGGGTTGTCTTGATCCAGCGCCTCGACGACATGCGCGCCGCCGTTCAGCGGCCGCCCGTCGAGCGCCACAAGCCCGACCAGTTGCAATCGGCCCGGCGCGGTCAGGCCCTCGCGGTCCATCATCGCGGAGCCGACGAACGGCTTCTTCTTTGACAGCATCCAGTCCAGATGCAGGTCGCGCGCCGCGGTGCGACCGTCGATTTCGGACCCTGTGACGTGCCCCTTCTCGATCCGCAGGGTGCCGAGCGCCTCCAACCCGTAAGGCACGATGCGGAACGGCTTGCCGGCTGTCATCAGCGCGTTCCACACATGCAGGCCGTGCCCCGCGCCGCAATAGATCTCGTAGGCAAGCTCGCCGGAAAACGAGAGGCGGCAGACCGTCACCGGCGCCCCGTCGATCTCGCCACGGACGATCCCCATGAAAGGCAGCGTATCGTTGTCGACCGCCGTGCCGCGCAGGATGGTCTCAAGAACTTTGCGCGCGTCGGGGCCGGCGATCGCCGCGCCCGCCCACTGGTCCGTCACCGAGGTCAGGTGGACGCGAAGCTCCGGCCAGTCGACATCAAGCAGATACTCCAGATGCTGCATCACCTTGCCGGCATTGGCCGTGGTCGTGGTCATCAGGAAGTCATGCTCGGCCAGCCGCCAGGTCGTGCCGTCGTCGAGCGCCAGCCCATCCTCTCGCAGCATCAGCCCGTAGCGGGCCCTGTTCACCGGCAGGGTCGAAAACATGTTGGTGTAGACGCGGTCGAGGAATTCAGGCGCGTCCGGTCCCTGAACGGCGATCTTGCCCAGCGTCGACACGTCGACGATCCCGACACCGGCGCGCACGGCCGCTGCCTCGCGCACATAGGCCTGCTCGACCGTCTCGCCCGGCAGGCCGTAGATTTGCGGCCTGAACCACAGGCCGACGGGCTGCATGCGGGCACTGCGCGCCACATGCCAGTCGTGCATCGGCGTCAGGCGTTCGGGTCGCAATTCGGCATGACGCTCCGCCGCCAGAGCGCCGAGCGAAACGCCGGAGAAGGGCGGACGGAAGCGCGTGGTTCCGACCACGGGGATAGCCTTGCCGGCGGCCTTGGCCATAATCGCGAGGCCTGGCACGTTCGAGGTCTTGCCCTGGTCGGTGGCCATGCCAAGCGTGGTGTAGCGCTTCAGGTGCTCGACGGAGACGAACCCCTCGCGATGGGCGAGGCGAACATCGTTCGCGGTCACATCGTGCTGGAAATCGACGAAGGCCTTGCCGTCCGTCTCAATCTCGAAGACCGGTGCGGGCGCAATGTCAAGGCTCGCCGCTTCGACATGCGGAGGCTTCTTGCGCGACGGCTTTGCGCCGGCAGCCATGGCGCCGCCGGCCAGTCCCTCCGCGATCGCGTCGTGTGTGGTGAATGCGCCGCCGCATGCACCCGCGCAGTAAAGTCCCTTCAGCCCCTCCGGCGGCAGGAAGGTCTGCAGGCGCTCATCCCAGCGTGCCGGTCCGCCGGCCTGGCTGGCGAGATGGATCGTTGGCGACCAGCCGCCCGATACGACGAGGCAGTCAACCGGGATCGGACGCGGCGCACCCGAAAGCGTCCCGCTTCCTGCATCGAAGCGGCGCACCGAAATCTCGCTCAGCGCCCGGGCGCCCCTCGTGGAGACGACGGCATAGCCCGCCAGATGCTCGGCGCCGGTCTCCGCGGCGAGCATCAGCGCCGCAGTTGAGATATCGCGGCGGACATCGATTATTGCCGCCACGGGCGTGCCCGCCCGGTGCAGGGCAAGCGCGGCCTCATAGGCGCTGTCGTTGTTGGCGAAGACCGCGATGCGCTGTCCCGGAAGCACACCGAATTCGGCAGCGTAGCGCCGCGCTGCCGACGCCAGCATGACGCCCGGCAGGTCGTTGCCCGGAAACACCAGCGGCCGCTCCATTGCGCCGGTTGCCAGCACCGCGCTGCCGGCGCGGATCACCCAATGGCGCTGCCGCGGCTCGCCCTTGCTGGCCGGTCGGTGCTCGGCCACGCGCTCGAGTGCGGCAAAGATGTTGCCGTCGTAGCGGCCCCATACGCTGGTGCGCGGCAGCACGCGGACATTGTCCATTGCGGCCAGTTCGCTCGTGACAGCGCGCGCCCAGTCGGCGGCCGGCATTCCGTCGATCGTCTCGCCCGACCAGTTCGCCGAGCCGCCGGGCACGGCATCCTGCTCCGCCAGAATGACACGCTTGCCGGCCGTGGCAGCTGCCCTCGCGGCCATCAACCCTGCCGGGCCGGCGCCGACCACCAGCACGTCGCAAAACGCGTTTATTCTCTCGTAGCGGGCCGGGTCCGGTTCGTGTGCTGCCCGGCCGAGGCCTGCGGCGCGTCGGATGAACCACTCGCAGAACATCCAGAAACGCGTACCCTTCAACGGTCCGAAAACAGGCCCCATGAAGGTCTTGTAGTAGAAACCGGCCGAGAACAGCCCGCCGGCGAGGCCGTTCACTGCCCCAATGTCGAGGCCGAGCGAGGGCCAGCGGTTCTGGCTCTCGACGGCGAGCCCGTCATGGATTTCGATCAGCGTGGCCGGCACGTTCGGCTCGCGCAGCCTGCCGCGGACGATCGTGACCAGCGCGTTGGGTTCGTCGGGACCAGCGGCAAATATGCCGCGCGGACGGTGATACTTGAAGGAACGGCCGACCAGCGATACCCCGTTTGCCAGCAAGGCCGAGGCAAGCGTGTCGCCGGCAAAGCCCGCCATCTGGCGTCCGTCGAACAGGAAGCTTACCGGCCGGGTCCGATCGATTCGGCCGCCGGAGGAGGCGCGACGAGGGCTCATCGGGCGGGCTCCCGCTTGGTGCGCGCCATCGTCACCGCAAAGATCTCATGGCTGAGCGTATCGCGCTCCACGATGAGGTGCGCGCGGCAACCGCCGGCGTGCTGCCAGTATTCGCGGTGGCGGCCGGCGGTGTTGACGCGGTCGTAGACATAGGCCTCCCACGCCGCCGCATCGGCCGAGGCGGGATCGGGCCGTGTGCGATTGGCGTCACCCTGATAGGTGAATTCGGCCAGGTCGCGCGGGCCGCAATGGGGGCAGGCGATCAGCATGGCGCGGTCATCATCAATGCAGCCGGGGCGTGGCGCCCTGGCCCTTCTCGTCGATCAGAATGCCGCGCTGGAAGCGGTCCAGGGTGAAGGCGGCGTTGAGCGGGTGCGGCTCTTCGCGCGCGATCGTCCAGGCAAAGCACCAGCCGGAGGCCGGCGTCGCCTTGAAGCCGCCGTAGCACCAGCCGCAATTGAGAAACATGCCCGGCAGCGGGCCGGCGGCAATGATGGGTGAGCCGTCCATCGACATGTCCATGATGCCGCCCCAGGAGCGCAGCAGCCGCACCCGCGAAAAGCCCGGAAACATGGCGACGAACTCGCTGGCCACGTCCTCGACCACGGGCAGGTGGCCGCGCTGGGCATAGGAATTGTAGCCGTCGATATCGCCGCCGAAGACCAGGCCGCCCTTGTCTGATTGCGAGGCGTAGAGATGGCCGGCCCCGAACGTCAGCACGGTGTGCAGCACCGGCTTCAGCGCCTCGGATACGAACGCCTGCAAAAGGTGGCTTTCGATCGGCAGGCGGTCGATGCCGGCAAGCTTCATTACCCTGCCGGTCGAGCCGGCCACCGCGATCGCAACCTTCCTGGCCCTTATCTCGCCGCGTGTTGTTGCCACGCCGACGATGCGGTCGCCTTCGCGCAAGAAGCCGGTCACCTCGCAGTTCTCGACGATGTCGACGCCGCGCCTGTCTGCGGCGCGCGCATAGCCCCAGGCGACGGCGTCGTGGCGGGCGGTGCCGGCGCGCGGCTGGAGGAGCCCGCCGACGATGGGGAAGCGCGCCGAGCGCGAGGTGTCGAGGCCGGGCACCAGTTTTTGCACAGCCTCGGCGCCAACGATCAGCTCCGCGTCGACGCCTTCGTGGCGCATGGCGTTGCCGCGCCGGGCGAATTCGTCCATCTGGCCCGGCGTGTGCGCGAGGTTGAGGATGCCGCGCTGCGAGAACATGACATTGTAGTTGAGGTCGTGGGAGAGGTTCTCCCACAGCTTCATCGAATGCTCGTAGAAGCGGACATTGTCGGGCAGGAGATAGTTGGAGCGAACGATGGTGGTGTTGCGGCCGACATTGCCGGAACCGAGCCAACCCTTCTCGATCACGGCGACATTGGTGATGCCGTGCTCCTTGGCGAGGTAATAGGCTGTCGACAGGCCGTGGCCACCGCCGCTGACGATGATCACGTCGTATTGCGGCTTCGGTTCGGGCTTTCGCCAGGCAGGCTTCCAGTCGCGGTTGCCGGAAAGCGCGTTCCTTGCGAGCGATAGTAGCGAATATTCAGCCATTGATTCCAGCCGTTTGACACAACGAAGCTACAGCTTGCTGCTATCCGTCAAGGCAAGTAATCCGCCACCGGCTTTCGTCTGGCCGACCTGATGTAGGCTGGGGGCCGAGCAGATCTGACGGCTCGCCCAGGCAATTCGCCGATCGACGCGTGCTCGAACCAGCCCGTTGGCTTTCGCTAGAACCTGAGGCTTGCCCCGAGATTGGCTAGCAGGCGTCGGGAGTTGCCTTGTCCGACCGTGCCCTCGGCACCGGCGAAGAAGGTCAAGTTCCCGGCTGTCTCGTGCTCCAGCCGAACGCTGCCGAAAGCGGCGACCTTTCCGCCATTGCCGGCGTCGAACCCGATCCCGGTGCCCGCCAGCGTGCCGACCACTCTGTCGCGGCCGAACTGAACAGTCCCTTCGACGCCGAGCGTCGGCACGATGCGCGTCGCGCCGCCGTCGGCATGTGACTGCTCGAACGGCATCGACAACGAGGCTCGGCTGACGATCTGATGTATCTGGCGCGCGTCGAAGGCAAGGTTGGCAGCGGTGCCGCTTTCCGCGTAGCTCTGCAGGAAAAGGCCGGCATAGCGGGCGGAGGCTCCGGCCTCGATCCTGCGACTGCCGATTTCGAAGGCGCGCGTCACCCCGACCTGCGGGGAGATCAGGAAGCCGCCATAGCTGGCTCTGGCTGTTGCGATGCCGCCGGCCACGGTGTTGTCGACGACGAGGCGTGAACTGTCGAAGCTCGACCACCCGATAAGCAGGCCGAAATCGATCGACGTCTCGCCCAGCGCATAGGTGGCGTATGCGCCGCCGAAGGCGCTCGCCTCGTCGACGGCCTGGCTGCCTGGAACGTCGGTATTGCCCCATGCACCGCCGAAAAACAGGCCGGTCGCCGCCGCCGTCGATGCCGACAGGTCCATGCCGGCGACGAAGCCGCCCAGCGCGTGCCGGTGGTCAAGGGACGCGCCCGAGGCGCCTTCGATGGCGTAGCCGCCGAAACCACCCAGCCATGCCCTGCGCGAAGGTGCAGGCTCCAATGCCGCGAATGCGCCATCCCAGCGGGCGCTCGTCGGCGGAGCGAATGCGAGCGGTTCGACCGGGGCACTCAAGGTTCCGCTAGTGCCACGGGCACCGATTGCCCCGAAGACGCCTCCCGCGAGGTTGTTCAGGGAGGCGCCCGCCGCGCGCGGAGCGGTCACGTCGGCCGTCGCTACGACCATGTTCGTCTCATCGACGAAGAACGGCATGCCGCCCGCGTTGATCGTGGAGGGCAGGGCGCCGGCACCGCCATGGCCGGCGTTGGCGAACCGGATGTTGGTGCTTCTTCCCGTGGCGATGTTCAGCGTCGCGGTGTCAGCGACCGTCTGCCGTACGAACAGGTCGCCTTCCAGCACCCAGCCGGGCAGCAGGTTCAGCGTTGCGTTCGGCCCTGAGATGCCGATGGCAAAGCCGCCGGGATGCGTGGCGCGGATCGTTCCGCTGTGGCTGATCGTAGCATCGGCACCCTGAGCCCAGATTCCATAACTGCCATCTCCGGAGAGCTCGATCGTCCCGTTGTTCGCGATCTGGGCGCCGGAATTCTGGGAGTGGATGCCATTGACCCGGTTTCCTGCCGTCAGGATCGATCCGCTGTTTGTGATCCGGGCGTTCAGGCCGTTGGCGACAATACCCTGAGCGTCGTCACCCTTTGTAGAGACCGTGCCACTGTTGTTGATCCGGACGTTGTCGCCGACAGTGTAAATGGCATTCGATGAATCCGCGGCTGTCGATATCGTCCCGCTGTTGGTTATCCAGCTGTCGTCACCCTCGATGTAGACACCGAAGACGTTGGTTCCATGCGTGGATATATCGCCGCTGTTGACGATCCGGGCATTGAGACCTTCAGCAAAGATGCCATCGGAAACGCCGTCTCCCCAGGTGACGATCGTTCCACTGTTGTCGATCGAGACATTGTCGCCATCCGAATAGATGCCCAGGGCCGAATCTCCATCCGTCGAGATGGAACCGTTGTTGGTGATCCGGGCGTCGGGGCCGGCGGAGCGAATGCCGTCGGAAAAGTCACCATCCGTGGAGATAGAGCCGCCGTTGGCGATCCGGGCGTTGAGCCCGGTGGAGCGAATGCCGTCGACGTTGTTTCCACTCGTCGAGATCACGCCGCCTTCTTCGACTGTGCCGGTCTCGTCGTCGCCGTCCATCTCCTGCATCGCGGTCTCGGTCTGGCCGGCGCGAATGACGAAGCTGTCCGCCCGCACAGGTTCGACAGCAAATGCCGCGCCAAGAGCCGCCGCTGCCGTCGAGCCGAGAAATATCGTGCGTAGATACATGCTTCCCCCACCAGCAGATATGAACCGATCGAGCCGGGTCAATTTCCCGGGAAAGTTTTAGGGAGGCCGTTTGGTGATCGCAACCCACAATTGCCTTATTCTCAACCGCTAATTGCTTGATGTTGAAGCTGGCCGCCGCCGTAGGTGCCGGCCATTAGCGGGCCATCTTGCCGCTCGGCGTCCGCTCGCCTATCAATGCGCGGCAATCGTCCACCGGGAAACGCCGAGGCGCATGAAGCTGCAGGTCATTTCGCTTTGCCGCCTTCTTCTCGCCGCGCTGTTGCTGCTCGGCACGGCCCAGGCGTTCGCGCAGCAGTCCCAGCAGGGTCCCCAACCCGCGGCGCAGGGGGAGGACGACCGCGGCATCTCGCTCGGCATAGGCCCTACGCGCGCGCCCGGGCCCGAGATCGTCGTCGAACAGCGCGAGAAGATCGCCGCGATAGGCCGTCGCGCCGACGAGTTGCGGGACCGCATGACGACCAATGCCGACAACGATCCGGTGCTGGTCCATATCCGCAATACTCTGGAGGAACTGGCGCGCGAACTGATCGCGGCAGGCGTCGCCTTCCGGCCGCGCCTGACGGCGATCAACACGCGGCTCGATGAAATCGGCCCGGCGCCGGGCGAGAACGATCATGCCGAGCCGCCAGCGCTGACCGACGAGCGTCAGAAGCTTATCGCCGAGAAGGCGGAGATCAACGCCCTGCTCGGAGAGGCGGAGACGATGTCGCTGCGCGTCAACCGGATGATTGAGGAGATCGTCCAGATGCGCCGCGACCTGTTCTCCAATACACTGTCGCGGCGATACGACATCTCTGCCGCTTTCAGCCCTGAAGTCTGGAACGACTTCGCAGCCGAGAACCAGAAGGTCTATAGCGCGGTTTCGTCGTGGCTGCGCTTCGTCCTCATTTACAAGCTCAAGTCCGTGCTGCTGGCCACCGCCTACGCGCTACTCGCCGCCGGGCTGCTGATGTTCGGCGGACGCCGCCTGTTCGGCAACATGCTCTACGCCGACCCAACCCAGGAAAACCCGTCCTATCTCAACCGCCTTTCGGTTGCATTCTGGTCGACTCTGCTGCCGTCGGCAGCGCTGGCGGTGTTCCTGGCAGCCACATACTTCTTCTACAGCTATTACAACGTGCTGCGGCACGACATCGCCCAGATGATGGGCACGCTGTTCAACGTCGTCACGATCGTCTTCTTCATTTACCGCCTGTCGCGCGCAGTTTTCTCGCCCGGCAAGCCCAATTGGCGGCTGGTGCCGATCGAGACGGGCGCTGCCCGGGCTCTGTTTTGGCTGGCCTGCCTGACGTCGCTGGTCACGGGCCTCGATTATTTCGCCAGCAAGGTGAACGAGGTGATGGCTTCGCCGCTGTCGCTGACGGTGGCCAAAAGCTTTTTCGCCACCATAATCGTCGGCCTGCTGGTCATAGCCATTGGTCTGCTGCGACCCTATCGCGGCGAGGATGGCCGCTCGCGTGGCTGGCATCCGCTGCTGGGCGGCGCGATGGTTCTTCTTGGCGGCGGCACGATCGTGGCGGCACTGCTCGGTTACATCGGCCTCGCCCGCTTCCTCTCACAGCAGATCGTGGTCACCGGCGCGATCCTGGCGACCATGTATATCGGCCATCTCTCCGCCAGCGCCATTTCCGAGCTGGGCGCTTTCACCAAGACCAGCCTCGGCCGCAAGCTGGACCGGCGCTTCCACTTCGACGAGACGACCGAGGACCAACTCGGCCTCGTATTCTCGATCGTCATCAACGTGCTGGTGATCGGCATCGGCGTTCCGCTGATCCTGCTCCAGTGGGGCTTCCAGTGGGGCGACATCAGCGCCTGGACATACAATGTCGCGACCGAGGTGCGGATCGGTTCGATCTCGATCTCGATAATCGGCATCCTCACCGGGCTGATGATCTTCCTCATCGGCTATTTCGGCACGCGCGGTTTCCAGCGCTGGCTCGACGGCAAGGTGATGGCGCGAGGCAAGGTCGATGCCGGCGTGCGCAATTCGATAGGCACGGCGGTCGGCTATGCGGGCGTCGCGCTGGCGGCGATAATCTCCGTGTCCGCCGCGGGAATCGACCTGTCAAACCTTGCGCTGGTGGCCGGCGCGCTGTCGCTCGGCATCGGCTTCGGGTTGCAGAACATCGTCAACAATTTCGTTTCGGGCCTGATCCTGCTGGCGGAGCGGCCGTTCAAGGTCGGCGACTGGATCGTGGCCAGTGGCGCGGAGGGCAACGTGCGCAAGATCAGCGTGCGCGCCACCGAGATCGAAACCTTCCAGCGGCAGACCGTGATCCTGCCCAATTCGGTTCTTATCAACGCGGCCGTCGGCAACTGGACGCACCGCAACCGGCTTGGTCGCGTCGATATCTCCGTGACGGTCGCATACGAAAGCGATGCGCGGCAGGTGCACAAGCTGTTGCAGGAAATCGTCTCGGAACATCCGCAGGCGCTCAAGAACCCGGCGCCGGTGATTACCTTCGACGACTTTGCGCAGTCGAACCTGACCTTCACGATTCGCGCATTCGTTCCCGACATCACCAGCACGCTCGATTTCAAGAACGAACTGCGTTTCCGCATCGTCGAGCGGTTCAAGGCGGAGGGCATCGTCATGCCGTCGTCTAACCGCGAGATCGTGATCAACCAGGTGCCGGCTTCCGCGCTCGAGCCTCCGCGGGAAACCACCGAAAAGTCCAGATCACGGGCGAGGGTCGCCGCCGTCGAGCGCAAGCCGGCCGCCGAGTAGTACCGTTCAGTTGGCGTTCAGCTTGCAATCGATATAGAAGGCGCGAAACGAGAGGGACCCGGTCCCGCTCACGCTAACAGAGGCGGTGGACTGCACCGACATCACGATGAAGAAGCTGTTGACGACCCTGGCCATCACGCTGACCGCCGCCGCACCGGCGATTGCTTCGGCCGCGACCGTCACCAATCTCGACGATACCACCCATACGCTGGTGATCAGCGAGGGCGGTAACCAGGTCGAGCTGAGCATCGGACCCGGCGAATCGATCGAGATCTGCCCGACAGGCTGTTTCGTGACCATGCCCAATGGCGACCGCGAGGTGCTGACGGGCACCGAAACCCTGGAGATCGAAGCCAGCCGCGGCAAGATTTTCTGATCCGCTCCGACGCGGTTCTTCAGCCGGCGCTGCCGCCGTCGCGCGGCTTTTCGGCGATGTCGCAAACAGGCTGCAATCGTCCGGGACTGCCCTATAGTCTGCCCGCGCTATCATCTTGGAGTCGCGGGCAATGGCAGAGTTTCCGGCAAGGGCTAAGGTCGTCATCATCGGGCTGGGCGGCATCGTCGGCGCCGCCGTCGCGCATCATCTGATCGAGCGCGGCTGGGACGACATCGTCGGCATCGACAAGTCCGGCATACCGACCGATATCGGCTCGACCGCCCACGCGTCTGATTTCTGCTACATGACCAGCCATGACTTCCTGTCGTGCTGGACCTCCCTCTATTCCATCGATTTCTACGGCAAGCTCGGTCACTACGAGCGGATCGGCGGCCTTGAGGTCGCCCGCGTCGGCGACGACGCGCGCATGGACGAGATCAGGCGCAAGGTGGCTTCGGCCAAGGCTTTTGGCACCCGCGCGCGGCTGATCGAGCCGGCGGAGATCAAGGAGAAGTTCCCGCTGATCGAAGAGGCGGTCGTGCAGGGCGGCCTTTGGGACCCCGATGCCGGCCTCGTGATCCCGCGCTCGCAGACGGTCGCCGGCAAGCTGGTCGAGATGGGCGAAAAGGCGGGCAAGCTGAAAGCCTTCGCCAACACGCCGGCCAAATCGCTGGTCATCGAGGACGGTCGCATAAAGGGCGTCGTCACCGACCGGGGCACCATCCATGCCGATTACGTCGTCGTGTGCGCCGGCCTGTGGGGGCGTCTGATCGCGGAAATGGCTGGCGAGGACCTGCCGGTCATGCCGGTCGACCATCCGCTCACCTTCTTCGGCCCCTATACCGAGTTCGCCGGCACCGGTAAGGAAATCGGCTACCCGCTGATGCGGGATCAGGGCAACTCCGCCTATATGCGCGACACCGGCGATCCGACCACGTCCGAAGGCGGCATGATCGAGTGGGGCTACTACGAAGAAACCAGTCCGCGCCTCTGCCATCCGCGCGACCTGCTTGAAAAGGAACAGGCGCGGCTGTCGCCCTCGCAGCGCGACCTCGACATGGAGCAGATCATCGAGCCGCTGGAACGCGCCATCGAGCTGACGCCGATCCTCGCCGAGCTCGGCTATGACGAGCGGCGTTCGTTCAACGGCCTGCTCCAGGTGACGGCAGACGGCGGCCCCTCGATCGGCGAAAGCCAGAAGGTCAGGGGGCTTTGGTATGCGGTTGCGATCTGGGTGAAGGACGCGCCCGGAATGGCGAAGCTGATCGCCGACTGGATGACGGACGGCCGCACCGAAATCGACCATGCAAAGATCGACTATTCGCGCTTCTACCCGCATCAGCTCGACGAGAAGTTCGTCGAGGGGCGCTGCGGCGAGGCGGCGCAGAAGATCTACAACCCGGCTGTTCACCCGCGCGAGCCCTATGCCACCGGCCGCAGCATCCGCCGCTCGCCGTTCTACGAGCGCGAGAAGGAGCTTGGCGGCTACTTCATGGAACTGGGCGGCTGGGAGCGCGCCCACGGCTACGCCGCCAACGAACATCTGCTGGAAAAATACGGCGGCCGCGTTCCCGTGCGCGAGAACGAATGGGACAATCGCCATTTCTGGCGCGTATCCAACGCCGAGCACCTCGCGATGAGCGAGGATTGCGGCATCGTCAACCTGTCGCATTTCTACATGTTCGACGTCGAAGGGCCGGATCATGTGGCGCTGATGGAGTGGCTGTGCGCGGCGAAGATCGGCGGCGACGCCAACATCGGCAAGGGCATCTACACCCACTTCCTTGATGACGAGGGCATGGTTCGCGCCGACCTGACCGTCATTCGCATGGCCGATCGCTGCCGTGTTATCGACGGCGCCGATGCCGGCCCACGCGACTTTCACTATGTGAAGCGCGTCGCGCAGGACAAGGGCTTCGACGTCACGGTCACCGACGTCACCGAGAAGTACGTCACCATCGGCATCTGGGGGCCGAACGCGCGCGAAACGCTGAATAAGGTGGTTGCCGACCCGACCGGGCTGGACCCCGAGAACTTCCCCTTCGCCGCGATCAAGCCCGTCAGCATCGCCGGCAAGAGTGTCACGGCCTTCCGCATCTCCTATGTCGGCGAGCAGGGTTGGGAATTGCACTTGCGTTACGAGGACGGGCTTGCCGTCTGGGACGCGCTGCGCGACACCGGCGTGATGGCCTTCGGCGTCGAGACCTACGCCAACTCGCGTCGCATGGAAAAAAGCCTCAGGCTCCAGAACGCCGACCTTCTCACCGAATACAACCTGATCGAATCTGACCTCGCCCGTCCCAAGGTCAAGGAGGCCGATTTCCGCGGCAAGGCGAAGCATCTGGAGTACAAGGCGCGCGCACACCAGCCTGCCATGCTGTGCACGCTGGTGCTGACCGACACGACCGACTCCAGGGGCGTGACCCGCTATCCGGTCGGCATCATGCCGGTGATGGACCCCGAGAGCGGCGAGACGCTGGTCGACGCGCTCGGCCGGCGTTCCTTCACCACATCCGTCGCCTACGGCCCTACGCTCGGCAAGAACATCGCGCTGGCCTATCTACCCCACGCCCATGCGCAGGAAGGCCGCAGGTTCACGGTCCAATATTTCGGCGAGACCTTCCCGGCCGAGGTGGCGGCCGTGGGCTACCGGCCGCTCTACGATCCGGAAAACCTCAAGCCGCGAAGCTGAGGCCGGCAAAAGCCGGTCGCGAAATTGTGATGGGAAAGGCCCGTTTCCGGCGGGCCTTTTTCTTTCCAACGGGCGGGCGTTGCCTATCCTGATCGCATGTCACGTCCACGGCAACCTCTCCTTGTGTTGCAGGCCGGCCTGATCCTCGCCCTGGCGAGCACCACGCCGAACAAGGCAAATGCCGATGTGGTCGATGTCGAACTCATCCTCGCAGTCGACGTATCGCTGTCCATGTCGCCGATGGAACTGGCGATCCAGCGCGACGGCTACGTGGCCGCGCTGACCAGCGAGCAGGTGATCAACGCCATTCGAGACGGCGCGCATGGCAAGATCGCGCTCGCCTATGTCGAGTGGGCGGGCGCGACGGTGCAGCACATCGTGGTGCCCTGGACCATCATCGAAACGATGGAGGACGCCCAGAATGTCGCCGGGCAGCTCTCAGTGCATCCGCCTAACAGCGCTCGCCGCACGTCGATCTCCGGCGCGCTCAACTTCGTCGGCGACATGTTCGCCGAGAGCCCGCATCGCGGCATGAAGCGAGTGGTCGACATCTCCGGCGACGGGCCGAACAATCAGGGCGCTCTCGTGGTTGGCGCTCGCGACGCGCTGGTCGAGCAGGGAATTACCGTCAACGGTTTGCCTCTGATGACCGACGGTGGTTTTTCCAGCGTCTACGACATCAACTATCTCGACGCCTATTATCGCGACTGCGTTATCGGCGGTCCGGGCGCCTTCATGATCCCCGTCAACGACTGGTCGCAGTTCCCAGAGGCGGTGCGCCGCAAGCTGGTGCTCGAACTCGCCGGCGGTCCCGAGGATGGCTATTACGGCTCGGCGGCGTTCCCGGTCATCCGGGCATCTGACAGCAGGCCGGCCGACTGCGAGATCGGCGAGAAGATGTGGCGCGACCGCAGCTGGATGTGGGACCAGCGGTAGCGAGGCGCTCAACCTTTCCAATTTGTCGCCATAGCCGTAGCAGGAGGTGCCTATTCGCAGCAGATCTTGCGGACATAAGTGGTGCCGTAAGTCGTGAAAGAATCGTCGGGAATTGATCCGCTGCGCTTCAATCCGCTCAGCAGCTCTCGTGCATCATCCTGCCCATAGGTCCCTTCAATCGTGATCGCATACCAGCCGTTGGTTGCCATGTAAGCTGCCAGCGGCAGGCGAGACGACCGAACGAAACTCTCGACCTCGCCCAGATTGTCGGCACTCTTTATCTGCACATGGCGCTGGCCAAATGGGCCGCTTTCGTACTGGTCGACATGTACCCAACTGTGATGCATGAAACCGGTACTGGTGCCGGCTCTGACCCGATACCAGCGCTCATGGTTGCCCAGAATAGACAGGCGGCTGCCGTTGCGCAGGATCACGAGGTCTTTGGAATCACCATCCGCGCGCAGTTTCACCGGGGCGCTTCCCTTTGGATGCAGCACACGCCCCGATTGGGCCGTCGGTAGGGCGGGGGCAGTTCTGGGCATCAAGGAAGCCGTTGAGCCGGACGTGCCGGGCCAGTGGGACTCTCTTGAGGGCGACGGTGTGGGGTGCTGCGGTGATGGTATTGCCACGTGTTGCGAGTTCGACGGCTCTCCGCTCGAAATGACGCGATACCGTTGCATCTCGCTGCGAGAAAGATAGCGTATGTCGTCGCGTTCGTATTGCAAGGAAAGCTGAAGCAAGGAGGGATCTATCCCCATTTCCAGCATATAGGAAATGACTTCAGCCGTTAGTTGCTGGACAGCCGAAACCGCTTCGGCAGCGCTGAGTGTGAAATCGGGACCGAACGACGATTTATGGACGCCGATGGCGCCTGGGTCGGCATATCGGTCAACGCCCCCCATGAAAGCCAATGCGCAGGCGGAAGAACAGTCGAGCCCTCGGGGTTGCAGAGTGCGCAGCCCGAAAGCTCGAATCAGCCGCCCCAGTTCCATTGCTCGCACAATGTTGCCGCCGGGAGAGTTGAACACTACAACTGTGGGATTGTGCGAACGAACAACGACAGTAAAGCGTTCCGGGTTGTCCTCAAAGGAAATGTCGCCTTCGATTACGACGTAGCGAAGACCATCAGGGGTTGAATCGGTATGGTATGAAAGCCCGGCTGCTGCCGGGAATGCAATCAAGCTTATTGCTATGGCTGTCAAAACCTTGCGCAACAACGCCATGACGCAACCCCTCACCTTTGGCGAGGGTAACCAATGCGAGCTGACCTGTCGATTCCTGGATGTCGCTCCTGCCGCAAAAGGCTCACGCCCGTCGCCGAATGCCTTTTCTACGCAGCAAGCGGCTGCTTCCTGTCCAGGCGCTCCTGCTGCGGCGAGCGGGCGTAGAGTTCGCGGTAGCACTTCGAGAAGTGCGAGGCGGAGACGAAGCCGCATGCCACCGCTACCTCCACTACCGGCATGGACGACTGGATCAAGAGGTGCCGCGCGCGGTCCAGCCTGATCTCCAGATAGTATCGCGCCGGCGAGCGGCCCATTTCTTGCCGGAACAGGCGCTCGATCTGGCGGCGCGACAGGCCGACATGGTCGGCGATCTCGATCAGCGACAGCGGCTCGGAAAGGTTGGCCTCCATCAGCTCGATGATGGTCAGCACCTTCGAGTTCTGCACGCCGAGGCGGGCACGCAGCGGAAGGCGCTGGCGGTCGGTGGGGCTTCTCACGCGGTCGGTCAGCACCTGTTCGCACACACGGTTGACGAGATTGTCGTCGAAATCGTCGCCGATCAGCTTCAGCATCATGTCGAGCGCGGCGGTGCCGCCGGCGCAGGTGTAGATGTTGCCGTCGACCTCGAACAGGTCGGCATAGACGTTTGCCTTCGGGAATGCCTCGGCGAAGCCGGGCAGGTTTTCCCAATGGATGGCGCAGCGGCGGTTGGACAGGAGCCCGGCTTGCGCGAGCACGTGCGCACCGGTGCACAGGCCCCCGATGGCGACGCCGCGATTGTATTCCTCGCGCAGCCAGCCGAACACGGACTTCTGGTGATACCTCTCGATGCCGAGGCCCGAGCAGACGATGACCATCGACGGGCGGTCCGGACCGGCGAGCTTGCGGCGCTCGTCTTCCAGAGACGTGTCCACAGCGCACTCGACCCCGTTGGAAGCGCGGACGGGGCGGCCATCAGCGCTTGCCAGCCGCCAGCGATAGGCCTCGTAGCCCAGCATCCGGTTTGCCGAGCGCAGCGGCTCCAGCGCCGTCGCGAAAGCGATCATGGTGAAATCGGGGATCAGGAAGAAAACGATAGAACGCTTGAGCGCGTTTCTAGGGGTCACTCATGCCTCCAGGGTAAAGCGGCCCGCAGACATATCATGTCGCGATCAGCAAAGGCTGATCAGGAAAGCGCATTGATGTCAATGGTATGTTGGAGCGCGCACAGGACAATGATTGTGCGCGCGCCGCCCATTACAGTGTCGCGTTGGTTGCCCCGACCGACGACGCGATGCGATGAACGTGGCCGTCGGGCGTGTAGAGATAGAAGCCCCACGCGCTGTTGCCGCTTTTGGTCGACACTACCTTCTGTCCGAAGAAAATGCCCGCCGCGACACCGACCTGATAGAAGGGCTGGACGCCGCGCTCAAGCGACAGGTCCCAGCTTGTGCCGCCCAGCCTCGTCCTGACCGCTTCGGCCATCGAGCGCTTCTTTCGGGCGTTGGCGGCATCGTCTGCTTCCGTGTTGGCATTGGTATGGAAC
>Ga0307505_10001038_pt1 | contig 24872 bp, 26 predicted proteins | sample 23_S_MG_FD_202183 | JGI IMG/M metagenome (GOLD analysis project Ga0307505, IMG submission 202183) | Soil microbial communities from Populus trichocarpa stands in riparian zone in the Pacific Northwest, United States - 23_S | ecosystem: Environmental > Terrestrial > Soil > Riparian zone > Trees... | reverse complement strand
ATGCGGTTCAGGTCGCCCATGTTGATCCAGTCGGACACCGCGCCCATGGTGCAGAAGTTGGTGCGGTTGCCCACCGCGCCGAACACGAAGGCGAGCGCGAAGGCGCCGCCCGTCACCCAGGCCGCGTTCACTTGCGCTTCATGTAGAGCGTGAACTCCCGGCCGGCCTCCGCGTGCGAGAGCAGCTCGTTGCCGGTCTGCCTGGCGAAGGTCTGGAAATCCTTCACCGCGCCGGGGTCGGTGGCCACCACCTTGAGCACCTGCCCGGATTGCATGCCGTTCAGCGCCTTCTTCGCGCGCAGGATCGGCAGCGGGCAGTTCAGGCCGCGGGCGTCAAGCTCGATGTCGTGGGTCATGCGCGGATGTTCTCAGGCAATGGCCTGGTAGTAAAGATTCTGCGGGTGCTTCGCCTCGGCGAAGAAGTACCAGCGCTCGGCGAGCAACCCTGCGAACTGCAGGGCGAAGGCGGCGCCGAGCGCCGGCACGGCCTCGCCGCCGCCGAGGAGCAGCAGCGCCGGCACCGGAAACACCAGCGCGAGCAGCGCCCAGCGCGCCGCGCGCACCACCTCGCGCGGCCGGCCGTGGAAGAATTCGCGCGTGTTGAACGAGCCGCCCATCGCGCCCTGGGAGATCTGCACGATGGGTTTTTGCGGGATGCCGGTGGCGCTGGCGAGCGTGGACTTCGGCCGCAGCCGCGCATTGCGCCACAGCGAGGCCAGCCTGCCGAGGTAGGCGGCGGCGCCCGCCGCCAGCGCGACGAAGACGTAGCCGCGCGCGAGCGCCGGCTGCAGCGCCGCGGCGAGCGCGGCCGCCAGCGTCGCGCCGGAGGCGAATCCCAGCAGCGTGAAGTTGACGAGCGTGAGCGGCGTGCGCCACTCCTGCAGGAACGGCAGGCAGGCGTAGATCATGCCCGTGCAAACGTAGAGCAGGAAGCAGAGGGCGATCCCGAGCGCGCCGACCCACGGGACCCCGGTCCAGGCGTACGCCGCGACCAGGGCCATGAACGCCGGCAGCACGATCACTTCGCGCGACAGCCAGGAAGTGCGCCACATGGCGGCGGCGCGCCAGGCGCGCTCCGGATGCCCGAGGTGGAAGAACGAGGCGACGAGCCCCGCCGCGAGCAGCGCGAACGCGATGGCGAGGCCAAGCTGCAACAATTCGCCCTGCGCCTGCGCGGCGAACAGCGCGAGGAACAACCCCTGCCCCGCCCCGGCGAGCGTGGTGAAGAGGAGCACCGACCAGGCCGGCCTCATTTCCTGCGCGGCAGGTAGTGGTTGGCGGGCCTCGTCTCCCACTCCGGCATCAGCGCGTAGCCGCCGCGCTCGCGGATGGCGATCGAGGCTTCCGATTGCGGGTCGTGCACGTCGCCGAAGATGCGCGCGCTGGTCGGGCAGGCCATCACGCAGGCGGGCTTCCTTTCGGCCTCGGGCAGCTTCGCATCGTAGATACGGTCCACGCACAGCGTGCACTTGGTCATCTCCTGCCGGGCTTCGTCCAGCTCGCGCGCGCCGTAGGGGCAGGCCCAGGCGCAGTATTTGCACCCGATGCACTTGTCGTAGTCCACCAGCACGATGCCGTCCTCGGCGCGCTTGTAGCTCGCCCCCGTCGGGCACACCGGGACGCAGGGCGGGTCCTCGCAGTGCAGGCAGGATTTCGGGAAGTGCACGGTCTCGGTGGCGGGGAACTCGCCCGCCTCGAAGGTCTGCACGCGGTTGAAGAAGGCGCCGCTCGGATCGGCGCCGTAGGGATTCTGGTCGGCGAGCGGCCCGGCCGCGCCGCCGTCGTTCCACGACTTGCAGCTCGTCACGCAGGCGTGGCAGCCCACGCAGACGTTGAGGTCGATCACCAGCGCGAGTTGCTTGGTGGTCATGCCGGAGAAATCCTCACTCGCACGTCGTACCAGCCCGCCTGCCCGGTCACCGGGTCCGAGTTGGACGTGCCGTCCGGCAGCGATTCGGAGATGACGTGGTTCAGGATGAAGCCGCGCGTGAATTCGTTCGCCTCCGGCGCGAGGCCCCAGGCGCCCGGCGACTTGCCGATGGCGTTCCAGGTCCACACGGTGCCCGGCTCCACCGCCTCGCTGTGCCGGCCCATGCAGCGCACGCGGCCCCAGGGCGACTCGACCTGCATCCAGGCGCCGTCGGCGACGCCCGCCGCGCGCGCGGTGCGCGGATTGACGAACAGGTAGTTGTGCGCGTGGATCTGCCGCAGCCAGGCGTTCTGCGAATCCCAGGAGTGGTACATGGCCATCGGCCGCTGCGTGATCGCCGCGAGCGGGTAGGCGGCGGCGTCGGTGGCCTGCGCCTCGAGCGGCGCGTAGAAGAAGGGCAGCGGGTCGAAGTACTTCTCTACCCGCGCGCGCAATGCCTCGGGCGGCCGGCGCTTCGAGGGCCCGCGCCCCTGCGCGGCGAGGCGGAACTTCTGCAGCACCTCGGCGTAGAGCTCGATCACGATCGGGTCGGGGTGGCGCCGCAGGCGCGCGCGCTGCGCCCATTCGTTGTAGCCCTGGTTCCAGTTGCGCATGTAGCGGTGCTCGGGCGGCATCGCGTAATGGAACACGCAGTTGTTCTTCGCGTACATCTCCCATTGCTTCGGGTTGGGCGCGCCGACCATCGCCTCGGTGCCGTCCTTGCCGCGCCAGCCGATGAGGAAACCCTGCCCCGAGCCGGGCTCGGTCTCGAAGTTGACGATGAAGTCCGCGTAGTCCTTGAACTTGCGCGTGCCGTCGGCATGCGTGAACGCCGGGAATTTCAGGCGTCCGGCGAGTTCGACCAGCACGTCCTGGAACGGCTTGCAATCCCCCTTGGGCTCGAGCACCGGCACGCGCACCGAATCCATCGGGCCGTCGAACTCCGAGATCGGCCGGTCGAGGAGCGACATGGCGTCGTGGCGCTCCAGGTACGTGGTGTCGGGCAGCACCAGGTCGGCGAACGCCGTCATCTCCGACTGGAACGCGTCGCACACCACGAGGAACGGGATCTTGTATTCGCCCGAGGCGTCCTTGTCGTTCAGCATGCGGCGCGCTTCGGGCGTGTTCATGGAGGAGTTCCACGCCATGTTGGCCATGAAGATCAGCAGCGTGTCGATGCGGTAGGGGTCGCCGCGCCAGGCGTTGGCGATGACGTTGTGCATCATGCCGTGCACGGCGAGCGGGTATTCCCAGGAGAAGGCCTTGTCGATGCGCACGGGCCTCCCCTCGGCGTCGACGAACAGATCCTCCGGCCCGGCGGGGAAACCGAGCGGCGCGCCGGCGAGCGGCGTGTTCGGCTTCACCGCTTCCGGTCCGTTCGGCACGCGCGAGTACACCGGCGGCGTGCCGCGCGGGTACGGCGCCTTGTGCAGGAAGCCGCCCGGCCGGTCGATGGTGCCGAGCAGCGTCATCAGGATGGAAAGCGCGCGGATGGTGTGGAAGCCGTTGGAGTGCGCGGCGAGGCCGCGCATGGCGTGGAACGCCACGGGATTGCCGCGCACGGATGCATGCTTGCGCCCCCAGCTGTCGGTCCAGGCGATCGGCAGCTCGAAGCTCTGCTCGAGCGCGGTGCGGCCCATTTCCTCGGCGAGCGAGCGGATGCGCGCCGCGGAAATGCCGGTGATGCCTTCGGCCCATTCGGGCGTGCATTCGCGCAGGCGCTCGCGCAGCAGATCGAACGCCGGCCGAACCGCCGTGCCATCGGCAAGCCGATACCCGCCTTCGAGCACCGGCTCCGCACCCTCGGCGTGGTTCACCACCGGCGCGCCGCTCGCCTGGTCCCACCACAGCTGGTCGTGGCGGCGGAACGGGTTGCCCTGCTGCGCCTTGCCCTCGCAGGCCACCAGGCCGTCGTCGTCCTTCACCAGGTAGCCGGCATTCGTGTACTGCGCGAGGAACTCCGCGTCATAGCGCCCGGTCCGCACCAGTTCATGGCACAGCGCCATCAGCAGCGCGCCGTCGGTGCCCGGGCGGATCGGGATCCATTCATCGGCGATCGCCGAGTAGCCGGTGCGCACCGGGTTGACGGAGACGAAGCGGCCACCGGCGCGCTTGAACTTCGAAATGGCGATCTTCAGCGGGTTGGAATGATGATCCTCGGCGGTGCCGATCATGACGAACAGCTTCGCGCGCTCCAGGTCCGGGCCGCCGAACTCCCAGAACGAGCCGCCGATGGTGTAGATCATGCCCGCGGCCATGTTCACCGAGCAAAAGCCGCCGTGCGCGGCGTAGTTCGGCGTGCCGAACTGGCGCGCGAACAGGCCGGTCAGCGCCTGCATCTGGTCGCGGCCGGTGAAGAAGGCGAATTTTTTCGGGTCTTCCGCCCGTATCTTCTTCAATCTTTGCTCAAGAACGGAGAAAGCCTCTTCCCAGGAAATGGGCTCGAACTCCCCCGCCCCTCTTTCGGATCCCGCTTTCCTTCTCAAGGGACGGGTCAGCCGCGCCGGCGAGTTCTGCTTCATGGCGCCCGCGGCGCCCTTGGCGCAGATCACGCCCCGGTTGAGCGGGTGTTCCGGGTTGCCGTCGATGTAACGAATCTTGCCGTCCTGCAGGTGCACGCGGATACCGCAGCGGCAGGCGCACATGTAGCAGGTGGTGGTCTTGGCTCCCGTTATGCCTGGATCGGACATGCCTTATAACAATAGCTGAATATCTCCCCTCCGGACGCGGGCACGCGCGAACGTTTCGAAGATGGGAAAGATTCCTACAGGTGCCGGAGGCGCTGGCCGACTAGGAAGTTCGCCGTAGATTGAGTCGGCGACAGAGAATCCGCTCGAACGGTCCGTCAAACCATTTGTTCTTCGCCAGGCGCCGGAACCAGGGCGTGGAGCGCGAAAGGCGGCGCCACGGCGAGTCCAGGGCGGCACGATCCGCCAGATAGTGAGTCACGTAGAACTGGCAGCCCCGGGACGCGGGCACCTCGAAGAATCGAAAACCGTCCCAATCCGGGCACTCGATGAGGATCGGTCCGTGTTCATGCTGGTACCAGGCGCAGAATTCCGAGCGCCAGTCCTTCGGAGTCCAGATCCCGACGCGAAACACCCAGGAGCCCGCCCTCGGACCGAAACGCCCCCCGGCGAACAGCGGGGTGAGATGCTTCTCCACCACGCCCTTCGGGGCCTTGCCGCGCTCGCACAGGATGAAGCTGCCGGCCTTGTCCTCGCGCATCAGGCACTCGGCGGCGCCCGCAGCCCGTGCCGCGAACGCCGCGAGCACCTTGGCGCCGGTCAGCGGCGTTTCCCAGATCAGCACTAAAGCGCCTTGGCCGCCTCGAGCTTCTTGATCAACTCGGATTGGCCTTGTTCCTGCAGGACGCGGCGGGCCAATGCGGGGTCGTAGGTTCCCTTCACGGCGATCCATGCCGCCGGTGCGCCGCTGTACCAGAGCTGCAGTTCCCGGGGCGTAGGCTGGTAGACCTTGACCTTGCCGTCGAGCAGCTTGTTCTGCCGCGCCATCCATTCCGCGTCCACCTTGAAGCTCGTCTCCCCGATCTCCCGGCCGATCCCCGCCAGGACCTCTTTCGCCCAGTCCGGCAGCCTGGCGTGGCGCTTCTGGTCCATGAACATGATATGGGCGTTCCAGGCGCCGCCGGTGGTCGTGATGAACTTCGCCACCTCGTAGAACTTCTGCGCGGCGACGTAGGCATCCGGGATGTAGTAGCCGTCCACCACGCCGGTCTGCAGTCCCTCGTACAACTGGCTCCAGTCGAACGGGACCGCGGTGGCGCCCCAGGTGCGCATCAGGTTGAGCTCCACCGGGGACTTGGTGACGCGGATTTTCAAACCCTTGAGATCCGACGGCACGCGGACCTCCCGCTTCGAGTTGCCCACGTTACGGAAGCTGTACGACGGGATGATCGCGATGATGTGCAGGCCCATCTCCTTTGCCGAGCGGGCCGACAGCTCCTTGCCGAGCCAGCCGTTGATCAGCTTCTCGGCGGCGGTGTCGTCCTTGAAGATGTAGGGCAGATTCAGAATGTCGAAGGTCGAGCCGAAGCTGCCGATGTTGCCGCCCGAAACCGAACCCACGTCAATCTGCCCGAGCCGCGCCTGCTCCACGCACTTGTGCTCGCTGCACAAGGTACCGTTCACCTGGATATTCACTTGGATGCGGCCGCCGGACTGCTGCTCCAGCTTGGGTCCGAGGAACTCCTTGAACCACCAATGCGTCGGAATCGTCGGCGCGATGCCGTTGGCGATCGTCAAACGCAGCTTGTCTTGCGAATGCGCGGGTACGGCGAACGCGCAGAGAGCGGATGCGGCCAGCGCTGCGAATCCCTTCACTAGCGGTTTCATGACTCCTCCTTTTGATGTCCGGTCGGCTGCAGCGGTTGCAGGGCCCGCTTCGGACCGGGACACCGGAGGATTCTGGATGGACGTCGCCGGACACTATTTGCAGTTTGGGACATCCGCGTGCTCATTTGGGACATTGGCGCCGAGCAGCGCGACCGGCGCAGAATATCCGGTATATCGCCGGCATGGTTCTCATCGGGAGATACCGATCGCCATTTTCCCGGCGCGTCGCCATTGCGCTGCGGCTGCTGGAAATGCCTTATGAGCATCGCCCCCAAACTGCGTGGCGCAACCTGCAGGATGTCCGGGCCGCGAATCCGGTCGGCCGGGTCCCCGCCCTGATCCTCGACTCCGGGGAAACGCTCTTCGACAGCAGCGCCATCCTCGACCACCTCGACCAGCTCGCGGGACCGGCAAGAGCCCTGGTCCCTCCGCACGAGCCCCTGCGCCGAGAAGTGCTGCGCACCGTGGCCTGTGCCCTCGGTGTACTCGAGAAGGTGGTCGCTGCCCTCTACGAGCGGACCATGCATCCACCCGAGAAAGTTCACCAGCCCTGGATCGAACACAACGAAGGCCAAGCCTTGTCGGGCCTCGACTGGCTGGCGGCCTTGCACCCGGCTCCCTGGCTTGCCGGCGCGCGGCTGACCCAAGCCGACATCACGGTCGTGGTGATGTACGACTTCACACGCATCGTCAACCCGCGCCTCATCCCGGACGGGAAATATCCGAGCCTCGACGAGTTGGCGATGCTCTCCGGCCGCCTGCCCGCGTTCCGCGAGACCCGCCCCTCGAGCGAGGTCGACCAGGCGAACCCGGCCTTGCCGATGTAGATCGCCGGCGCGGCGCTATCGCTAGGCCACGCTCTTCCGCGTCCGCGCGCGCCCGCTCTTGCGATACTGCGGTCGCCGTTCCTCAGGCATGTCGCGCCATTCCGAGGGACTGCAGTCGAACACCTGCTTGAACCAGCGCGAGAAGGCGGCCGGGCCGGAGAACCCGACCAGCTCGGCGACCTCGGCCAAGGGCTTACGGCCGCAGATCAGCCGTGGCGCCATCTCCGCGCGGACTTCCGCGATCACCGAGGAGAACGATTCGCCCGCCTCGCTCAGGTAGCGATGGACCGATCGCCGGTCGACACCCAGGCTTCTGGCAATCTTTTCGGCGCTGCAGTTCCCGCTCGGCAGCCACAGCCGGATCAGCTCGCGCACCTTCTCGCTCGGCGACGCCTCGCGTTGCTGCGCGATCGAATCGAGATATCGATGCGCGTAGCGGGCGAGCATGGCGTCGGACATCGAAATCGGCGCATCCAGGTGCTTGGAGCTGAAAACGATGCCGTTGAACTCGTGCAGGAATTCGACCCGGCAGCCGAAGAAGCGCCGGTGGGCCGCAGGGTCCGCCGGTCCGGCGTGCTCGAAGCAGACGCGGCTCGGCTGCCACTGCTCCCCGAGAAACCCGCTCACGATGCGATAGAACGCTCCGAGCGACAGTTCGGTGAAATGCCTGGCCTCGGCGAGGCCGCGCAGGCGCACCTCGAGAGCGAGGATCGCCAAACCGCGCTCTTCCGTCAGCTCCAAACCGAGCGCCTCGTTGTGTACCGGGAGGTAGCGCGCGAGCGACCGGAGCGCCGAACGCAGGTCGGCCTCCTCGCGCATCGCGATGCCGAGCGGCCCGAGGATGCCCAGGCCGCGCGTCTCGGCCAGCCGCAGGCCGAAATCCTCGACGTGCGCGGCTTCCGCGGAGCGTTCGAGCAGCTCCGCAAACGACTTGGCGGAGATCCGCGCGTCGAGGTCCGCGAGCGCGGAGAGATCGAGTCCCGCGTTCCGCGCCAGCAGTTCCGGCGCGAGGCCGAGCGCGCGCGCCAGCGTCGCGTAACCCGTGAGGACCTGGCTGCGTACGAGATGCGGCATGGAAGGAGGGTCGGATTTCCCAAAATGATATACGGAAGTCCCAATCGGCAAAGCCCCGGCATACCGCAGCCACCAGAATGCACGCAACCCGAGGGCGCCAGCCCGTTTCAAAAGGAGAGGGAGATGCATTTCTTCGACGACTCGCTGTTGCCGGAAAACCAGGAAAAGCTCGTGATCCAGGTCGCCCCCTACGGCCCCGAATGGCTGCCGTCGGATTCCGACGACATTCCGGTCAGCATGGACCAGCAGGTGCAGAAGGCCATCGACTGCCACAACGCCGGTGCCACTGTTCTGCACGTGCACGTGAGGGAAGCGGACGGCAAGGGCTCGAAAAAGATCTCGACGTTCAACGAACTGATCGCGCGCCTGCGCGTGGCCGTGCCCAAGATGCTGCTGCAGGTGGGGGGGTCGATTTCCTTCGCCCCGGAGGGCGAAGGCAAGGCCGCAAGGTGGCCGGGCACGGACACCCGGCACATGCTCGCCGAACTCACGCCCCAGCCCGACCAGGTGACGATCGTCCTCAACACCAACCAGATGAGCCTGACCCAGTTGATGTCGAAGGACGACATCGCGGGGACCAGCCTGTCCAAGCCGGAATACTTCAATGCCTACGAGGAAATGGTCACGGAGGCGCCGCCGTCGTTCTACGTCGAGCACCTGAAGCGTCTGGTGGCAAAGAAGATCCAGCCCCACTTCATGATCGGCAGCATCCACCAGTTGGAGACCGTCGAGCGCCTGATTCGCGCCGGGATCTACACCGGGCCCCTGGTACTCAACCACATGGCGTTGGGCGGCGGCTACGCCGGGCGCAACCCGGCCGACATGCTGGAGTTCGTGCGGCGCTGCCCGGACGGGGCCGTGCTGACGATCGAGTCCCTGATGCGCACCGTCCCGCCCGTCTGCACCATGGCGATCGCGCTCGGCCTCCACGTGCGCGTGGGCGTCGAGGACAATCTCTGGCGCCGCAAAGGCGAGCGCTTCACCTCGGTGCAGCAGGTCGAGCAGATGGTGCGCATCTCCCGGGAACTGGGGCGCGAAGTCGCCACGGGCGAAGACGCCAAGCGCATCTACCAGATCGGCGCCTATTGGCGCGATGCCGACGAGGCGCTGGCGAAGCTGGGCTGGCCACCGAACCGGCAGCCGGGCCAGCGGGGATTCCTCGTCCCCGGCAACAAGACGGGAGCGCCGGCAACTCAAGCGGCGGCCGGAGGGCGGCGGTAAGCGGGCGAGCCCGCTGAACTATGGCCTTGAGAACCGGGTCGCGCTGATCACCGGCGCGGCCCGCGGCATCGGTGCGGCGATCGCCGGGCATTTTGTCGAACTCGGCTGCCTGGTCGCGATCGGGGACGTCGACGCCGAAGCCGCGCGGGCCTGCGCCGCACGCCTCGGCGCAAGGACCACCGCGGTTCACCTCGACGTAAGCGACGGCCGATCGGTACGCGGGGCGGTCGCGGAGATCGTACGCCAGAGGCAGGGAATCGACATCCTCGTCAACAACGCGGGCGTGTTGTCCACTGGTCCGTACGACGCCGTCCCGGACGCCTCGTGGGACCGGCTCATCGGGGTGAATCTCGGCGGCGTGTTCCATTGCGTCCGGGCAGCGGTACCTGCGATGCTGCACAGGCATGGGGCGTCGATCGTGAACATGGCCTCGATTTCTGCGGAGAAGGGGGGCGGCGTGTTTGGCAACGTCTGGTACGCTGCTACCAAGGCAGCGGTGGTCGCGATCACGAAAGGCCTCGGCCGGGAACTCGGTCCCCAGGGGATTCGCGTCAATGCCATTTCGCCGGGCGTGGTGGATACCGAGATGGTCCACGCCCACCTGACTCCGGATGCGCGGGAAGCCGTCCTCAGGCGCGTGCCCCTCGGGCGACTGACTTCTGCGCAGGACGTGGCGCGCTGCGCGGCGTTTCTCGTCTCGGGCCAGGCGTCGTTCATCACCGGACAGACGATCCTGGTGGACGGCGGGCTGGTCTGGGCGTGATGCGCGCGCCGGACGGACCCTGCGGACTGACGCCATGGAGCTGACCTTACTCGTCACCGCACTGATCGTCCTGATCGTGCTGGGCGCCCCCATGGGCGTCACCATGGCGGCGCTGCCGGTGGTCTACATTCTGCTCACCGGCGAGCTGCCGCTCTCGACGGTCCCCTACCAGATGTATGAGGCGCTCTCCCACGCGCCCCTGCTCGCCGTGCCGTTCTTCATTCTCACCGCCGAGTTGATGAATTCGGGGAAGATCACCGAGCGCCTGCTCGTCCTGGCACGCGAACTCGTGGGCCGCGTCCGCGGCGGCCTCGCGCAGATGAACGTGCTCGGCAGCATGATGTTCGCCGCGATGAACGGCAGCGCCGTGGCCGACGTCGCGGCGATCGGCGGCATCCTCATCCCCGCGATGAAGCGGGCGGGTTTTCCCGGGGCTTTCGCCGCCGCGCTGACCGCGATGGGCTCGACCATCGGCGGCATTCTCCCGCCCAGCATTCTCATCGTGCTGCTCGCCAGTACCATGGGCATGTCGATCGGCTCCCTGTTCGCCGCCGGCATCCTTCCCGGCCTGCTGGTCGGATTCCTCCTCATGGTCGTGGTTTACATCTACGCGGTGAAACGCGGCTACGGACGTTTCGAGGATCCGTTCACTTTCGGTGCGCTATGGCGCGCGTTCACCGGAGCCTGGGCCGCCCTGTTGATCCCGGTCGTCATCGTCGGTGGAATCGTCTCCGGCGTGTTCACCGCCACGGAAGCCGGCGCGGTCGCCGTACTCGTCGCTTTCAGCATCGGCGCATTCGTGTATCGCACCCTGACCCCCCGAACTTTCGGCAAGGCACTGTTCCGCGCGGTGAAGATCACCTCGGCGGTGTTCATCATTCTCGCGGCGAGCGGGCCGTTCAGCTGGCTGCTCAACAGGATAGGCGCGCTTCAGGGACTGGAAGGCTTCATGCTGCAGTTCGCCGGCACGCCGGTGCTGTTCGGCCTCGTCCTGGTCGCGATCATCTTCGCGGTGGGAACCATCCTCGAGCCGGTGCCTTGCGTCGTGGTGCTCGCGCCGACCCTGGTGAAGGTCTGCGTCGCCGCCGGATTGCATGAAGTACAGGCGGCACTCGTGCTCACCGTGGGCTTCATCATGGGATCCGTCACGCCGCCGGTAGGCGTATGCTATTTCACCGCCGCCGCGATCGCCGGGGAGAAGATCGAGAAAGTGGCGTGGGCGCTGATGCCGTTTCTGCTGGTCGAGATTTTCGTGATGATCCTCATGCTGGTGTTCCCTCCGCTGACGCTGATGCTGCCGAGGCTGCTGGGATTCGTGAATGCCTAGCGCCCTGAACGCGGCGCGCGCAGCACCCGCGTGGTTTCTCAAGACCGATCGCGTTCTGCGCCTGACGATCATGAGCGTGTCCTGCACGCTGCTGGTGCTCATGGTCGCGTTCACCATCTATACCGTGGTGATGCGCTATGTATTCAAGGATCCCCCGTTCTGGGGAGACACGGTCGCACTGTTCTGCAATATCTGGCTGGTCCTGATGGCTTACGCCCTGGCGGTGCGGGACCGGGAAGACATCGCCAGCGAGGGAATCTACATCTACCTGCCGCCGCGTGTCGTCGTCGCTCTGCGCTTCGGCTGGCAGGTACTGACGTTCCTGTTCGGCGCGTTCCTGGTCTGGTTCGGTCTGGATGCCGCGCAAAACGTTCCCGGCCAGTTCTGGGAACTGGGCGGACTGCCGAAGAAAGTGCCGATGATGGCGCTGCCGCTATGCGGCATCCTTGTTTCGCTGATCACGGCGATCAACATCGCAGAGGATACATTTGGATGGCGCGCGCTGAAGGAGGTCGACGCCCCGGACCTCACGGAGATCGATCCTCCAGGGCATCCGGCCCGGAACTGACTTGGCGTAACCCCGGGCGTACGCGTTTGCTATGCTCGGCCCCGCCATGCGCCGCCGCGAGTTCCTGAGGCTCCTTTCGTTCGCAGCCGCGGCCGGGGCCACGCTGCGCGCCGGGGCGAGCGAGGCGCAGGCGGCCGACGAGCTCTACGAGCCCAGGCCGTACGGCAAGGTTTCGCTGCTGCACGTGACCGACGTGCACGCGCAGCTCCTCCCGCTGTACTTCCGCGAACCGGCCGGCGCGGCCTTCCTCGAGCGCCAGCGCATCGCCGCCGGCAGCGCCGCGGCCTACGCCCACAGCCGCCTGGACTTCGAGCGCGCCGCGCGCCGCTACGGCAAGGTCGGCGGCTACGCGCACCTCGCCACGCTCGTGAGAAGGCTCCGCGCCTCGCGCCCGCACGCGCTGCTGCTCGACGGCGGCGATACCTGGCAAGGCTCGGCCACCGCGCTTTGGACCGAAGGCACCGACATGATCGGCGCGCAGAAGCTGCTCGGCGTGGACTTGATGACCGCGCATTGGGAATTCACCTATGGCGCGAAGCGCGTGCGCGAGGCGGTGGACAAGGAGCTCGCGCCGATCGAGTTCCTCGCGCAGAACGTGAAGACCGCGGATTTCGAGGACCCGGTGTTCCAGCCGTACAGCCTGCGCCCGGTGAACGGCGTGGCGCTGGCGGTGATCGGCCAGGCCTTTCCCTACACGCCGATCGCCAACCCGCGCCACCTGGTCGCCGAGTGGACCTTCGGCATCCAGGAGCCGCGCCTGCAGGCGCTGGTGGACGAAGTACGCGCCAAGGGCGCGCAGGCGGTAGTGCTCCTGTCGCACAACGGCCTCGCGGTGGACCTGAAGCTCGCCGCGCGCGTGCGCGGCCTCGACGCCATCCTCGGCGGGCACACGCACGACGGCATCCCGTCGCCAGTGCGGGTGGGGAAGACGCTGGTCACCAACGCCGGCTCGCACGGCAAGTTCCTCGGCCTGCTCGACCTCGACGTGAAGGGCGGCGCGGTGACGGGCTATCGCTATCGCCTGCTGCCCGTGTTCTCCAACCTCCTGCCGGCGGACGCGGCGATGGCGTCCTACATCGGCAAGGTGCGCGCGCCCTATCTCGCGAAGCTGGAGGAAAAGCTCGCGGTGACCGAGGGGCTGCTGTATCGCCGCGGCACCTACAACGGCACCTGGGACGAGCTGCTGCTCGCGGCGCTGTTGAGAGAGAAAGACGCCGAGATCGCCTTCTCGCCGGGTTTCCGCTGGGGCGGCACGCTGTTGCCGGGCGACGCCGTCACCTTCGAGCACCTGATGGACCAGACCGCCATCACCTACCCGTATTCGACGCTGAACGAACTCACCGGAACGCAGATCAAGGCGATCCTCGAAGACGTCGCGGACAACACCTTCAACCCGGATCCCTACCTGCAGCAAGGCGGCGACATGGTGCGCGTGGGCGGCCTCGGCTACGCCTGCAACCCGCGCGCGAGCATCGGCGCGCGCATCTCGGACCTGCGCCTCGGCGGCCGGCCGCTCGATGCGGGCAAGCGCTACAAGGTGGCCGGCTGGGCGCCGGTGGCCGAGGGCGCGAGCGGCGAGCCGGTGTGGGAACTCGCCGCGCGCTACCTGCGCGCGCAGCGCACCGTCGCTCCCCTCAGGCCCGGCCTGCCGCGCCTTACTGGTTGACCGGCGAGGCCGGGTCCATCAGCAGCGCGGTGAGGTCCTTCATCTGCTGCTCGGTGAGCGCGCCGGCGTGGCCGAAGCGCGGCATCTGCGTGCACAGGTTGTAGGCCTTGGCGTTGTAGATCCTGCCGTAGGCGTAGCGCTGGATGTCCGCGCCGTAGCCGCGCAGCTTGCCGAAATGGTGCAGGCTCGGGCCGATGGTGCCGAAGGACGTGGTCGCCGGGCCGATCCGGTGGCAGTTGTAGCAGCTGCCGCCCACGCCGCCCTTGTCGCTCCAGGCCATGCCCTGGCCGCTCTGCGCGACCTTCTCGCCGGCCTTCCAGTCGCCGAGGAGCTTCCCGTCGGCGGGCCACTTGATCGCCGCCATCTGCTCGTTCTGCAGCTTCTCGGCGAGCGCCGGCGGCGGGTTGTCGCGATGCGCGTTGCAGGCCGCCTGCACGGCGTCTTCCTTCAGCCGGTCCATGCCGGCGATGCCCCTGGCGTGGAAGTCGCGCTGCATCAGCGCGCGCGCGTCGGCGCGGGGATCGGATTGCAGCCCGGCGCAGGCGGCGGCAAGCACCGCGCCGGCGAGGACTGCTGTGGTGGCGAATCTCATGGCATCCCCCTCTAGCGCTTGATGCCGGGGCCGCGGTACGCCTGCCCGTTGGCGTTGACCGTCAGGTAGGTGAGCAGCGCGCTCACCATCTCGGAGCCGTAGCCGGGCTCGGGAAAGCGCTGCTGGCGGAAGCAGTCGTTCATGCGCCACTGCAGCGTGTGCATCACCCCGCCCGTCATGCGGTAGCCCGGCCAGCCCTGCACCGCGCGGATCGCCTGCGCCGGCTTGGTGAAGTTGGGCAGCGGCTGCGTGCGGATGCGCTTGTCGTCGACACCGTGGCAGCTGGCGCAGGAGAAATCGTAGGGGCCCGCGCGGTAGAAGAAGAGTTCCTCGCCGGCGGCGTAGGCGGCGCGCTCCCTGGCGTGGCCCTGCGGCGCGGCGAGCTTCAGGCCGGCCGACTGCGCCGCGACGTAGGTGGCGATGGACACCGGGTCCGGCGTGCGGTTGGCGTTGCTGAAGGGCGCCTTGGCGAGCTCCGCGTAGGTGTAGCCCTGCAGCGCGATCATGCAGTGCACGATGCGCGCCTCGGCATCCATCACGCGGTCGACGTCGGCGAAGTAGCGCGGCATCCGGGCGTAGGCGCCTTTCACCACGCCCGGCCCGAGGCCGAGGTCGCACTTCTCGAGCGAGGCGTTCTTCGGCCCGCGCGGCTTCTTCCACAGTTCCTCGCCCTTCGCCTCGAACAGCTCCGCGGGGTTGTCCTGCTCCAGCACCGCCCGGAACTTGTCGAACTCGGCGGCGACGGGATCCTCCGCCTGCGCCGCAGCCTGCAGCCAGGGGGCCGCCGCCAGCGCCAGCACAATTGCGCGTCTCATGCCGCTCCTCCGGTCAGGACCCGGCGCGCACGACCGCCTGGTCGGTGCGCGTCTCGCCCTTGTTGTCCGTCCAGGTGATGGCGATCGTGTCGCCGGCCCTGGCACCCTTGACCTTGAAGGCGAACACCGGGTTGCGCGAGATCGCCTGGCTGATGTCGGCGCTGAACACCGGCTTGCCGTTCAGCGTCGCGCTGATGCTCTGGATGAAATGCAGCGGCACCGTCTTGCCGGCGCCGTCGCGGCGCTGGCCGGTTTCCATCGGGTGCGCCATCAGCACGCGCACGTCGGCGACGTCGCCCTGCAGGTTGGCGCGGATCTTCATCGGGTCGGCCATGTCGTCCTCGTCCTTCAGCCGCCGCAGCCGCCGATGGTGACCTTCACTTCCTTGGCGGCGGTGTAGAACCGGCCGCCCGCCGCCGCCACCACGCGCACCGGCGTCGACTCGCCGACCTTCGCGCGCAGGTGCACGAACGGCACCGCGCCCTGCGAGAAATCGAAGCTGCCGGTGTAGGGGAAAGGATTCTTCTCGATGAACACCGAAATGGCGGTGGTGCCCGCGATGTTGCTGGTGATGTCGATCGGCACCACCGCGCCGTTTTCCGCGATGTCGGGCGCGCGGATCACGATGTCCTTCGACTCCTCGGCGCCGCTGATGCCGAGCGCCTTCATGCCCTCGGCCACCGTCTTCGCCTCGAAGGCGCCCTTGTTCCAGGCGGCCAGGGCGCGGCCGGGCTTGAGCAGCGCCGCGCCGAAGGCGGCGAGCAGGCCCATCGACCAGCCCAGGCGGAGTACGTTCCTGCGCGTTTGTTGCATGTTGCGATGCCTCCCGCGGAAATCCGGCCGGGTAGGGTACTCACTTTTCACTGCGGTGCACAAGCGCGTTCGCATCGCGGGACGGGGCATATCCATATATTGATTCGCCCCCGGATTTGGCCTAGCTTCCCCCTGTCGGGACAAATGGACGAGGAGATCGCTCTCATGCAAGAGGACAAAGCAGCTTTGACCCGCCGCGGCTTCCTGGGCGCGCTGGCGGGGGCCGGCGCCATGGCGACGACGGCGGGGGAAGCGCTCGCCCAGGCGGCGCCGGGGACCGCGCCGGGCACGATGTCCAACGACGACATCAAGGCCGAGAAGGTGCCGTCGATGGAATGGCATTCGGAGCGCCCCCTCACCGGCAGCGTTCCCGCGCACGAGCACGACTTCGAGGCGACGCCGAACCACCGCATGTTCGTGCGCAACAACCACACCACGCCGCTGATCGACATCAACAGCCACCGGCTGGCGGTCAAGGGCCTGGTGGACAAGGAGCTGAGCTTCTCGGTGTTCGAGCTCGCCAGGGAGTTCAAGACCGTCTCGATCCAGGGCATGCTGGAGTGCGCCGGCTCCGGACGCTCCGGGTACCAGCCCCGGGCGAGCGGCACGCCCTGGCTGCCGACCGGCGGCATGGGCTGCCCGAAGTGGGGCGGCGTGCGCCTGCGCGACCTGTTGCAGGCCGCGGGCCTGAAAGCCGGGGCGGCGCACGTGGCGGGCCAGGGCGGCGACCCGGGCGCGGTGGCCACCGCGGCGCCCGTCATCCGCTCGATCCCGATGAAGAAGGCCCTGGACGAGGACACGCTCGTCGCCTGGGCGATGAACGACGCGCCGCTGCCCTTCGTGCACGGCTATCCGCTGCGCCTGGTGGCCCCGGGCTGGGTGGGATCGGCTTCCACCAAGTGGCTGCACACGCTCACGGTGCTCGATGCGCCCTTCAAGGGCACGTTCATGGATTCGAGCTACCGCATTCCGAGGTTCCCCGTCGAGCCCGGCACCAAGATGCCGCCGGAGGCAGTGTCCACGGAAGCCTGGCCGATCAAGTCGATGATCACCTTCCCGGCGCCGAACGCGAAGTACAAGCCCGGCGAGACCATCACGGTGCGCGGCAAGGCCTGGGTGGGCGAGGGGTCGGTGGACCGCGTCGAAGTGTCCGTCGACGAAGGCAAGACCTGGCGGCCGGCGCAGCTCGCCCGGGGCGGCGCGCGCCACGCGTGGCGCGCCTTCACCTACGAGCACAAGGCGGAGGCGCCGGGCTACGTCACCTTCCTCGCGCGCGCCTGGGACGACCGCGGCAACGCGCAGCCCGCGCTGCCGGCCTGGAACCCGCTCGGCTATTTCTGGAACGCCTGGCACCGCGTCGGGGTCGTGGTTGCGGCCTGAGCTCTGGCTGTGCGCGGCGCTGCTCGCTGGCGCCGCGCAGGCCGAGGAAAAACTGATCTCGGGGCCGGGCGCCACGCTCACCGAGAACAAGTGCAGGATCTGCCACGAGCTGAAGCACATCCAGCGCGCGCGGCTCTCGCCCGGCGAGTGGGCCGACAACCTGAGGAACATGAAAGAGCGCGGCACGCCGATGGACGAGGCGGAGATGGCCGTGATCCACAAGTACCTCTCCACCTACTACAACCGCGCGCAGGCCGCGCCGCCGCCCTCGCCGGACACGCTGGCCGGCGGCGGGGACGACCCGGTGCAGAAACTGCTCAACGCCAACGCTTGCGTCGGCTGCCATGCGCCCGAGAAGCGCGTGGTGGGACCTTCATTCAAGGAGATTGCAGCTAGGTATTCGGGCGACGCCGGCGCAGCCCCCCGCCTCGTCGCCAAAGTCCGCGCGGGCGGCGCGGGCATTTGGGGGCAAATTCCGATGCCGCCGAACCCCGGAATCCCGGATGCCGACCTGCAAACAATCGTAGACTGGGTACTCACCGCAAAATAGCGGAAAAGGAGCGAGCATGATCAAGCGCACTGCAGTTGCACTGGTTGGCCTAGCGCTGCTTGCCGGCTGCGGCTCGATGGGCATGACGGACCCGAAGGCGAACGTCGCCGAGGACAAGGTCGTCTACCACATCAACGACAGCGCGCAGCAGGCGATGGCCGCCCTGCGCAACATCGGCAACCACCTGGAAGTGAACCCCAAGGCGAAGATCGTGGTCGTGACGCACGCGCAAGGCGTGGACTTCCTGTTCAAGGAAGCGCGCGACCGCAACGGCAATCCCTACCAGGTGACGGTGGAAGGCCTGAAGGAGCGCGGCGTGCAGTTCGACGTCTGCGAGATCACGCTGCGCAACCGCAAGCTCAACCGCGGGCAGTTCATCGAGGAGGCGCGGTTCGTGCCCTCCGGCGTGGCCGAGATCACGCGATTGCAGCAGCGCGAGGGCTACGCCTACCTGCGGCCGTAGCGGCGCACCACCCAGGGCACGATCACCAATAGCGCGGTCACGGCGAGGAACGCCGCCGAGATCGGCTGCGTGAGGAACACCGTGGCGTCGCCCTGGCTGATGGACAGCGCGCGGCGGAACTGCGTCTCGGCGAGCGGCCCGAGGATCAGGCCGATCACCGCCGGCGCCACCGGGATGTCGAAGCGGCGCATGAGGAAGCCGAGCAGGCCGAAAACATAGAGCGTGGCGAGGTCCACCCAGGACTGGTGCAGGCTGTAGGCGCCCAGCGTGGCGAAGACGAGGATCCCGCCGTAGAGCATCGGCCGCGGGATCTGCAGCACCTTCACCCAGATGCCCACCAGCGGCAGGTTGAGCACCAGCAGCAGCACGTTGCCAACATAGAGGCTCGCGATCAGGCCCCACACCAGGTCGGCCTGGCTCTGGAACAGGAGCGGCCCGGGCTGGATGCCGTAGTTCTGGAACGCGCTCAACAGGATCGCGGCGGTGGCCGAAGTCGGAATGCCGAGCGTGAGCAAGGGCACCAGCACCCCGGTGGCCGAGGCGTTGTTCGCGGCCTCCGGCCCCGCCACGCCCTCGATGGCGCCGTGGCCGAACTCCTCCGGATGCCTGGTGAGCTTTTTTTCCACCGAATAGGACAGGAAGGTCGGGATCTCGGCGCCGCCGGCGGGAATGGTGCCGAAGGGAAAGCCGATGAAGGTGGCGCGCAGCCATGCGGGCCAGGAGCGCTTCCAGTCCTGCCTGGACATCATGAGCGACCCGGAGAGCTTCTCCAGGGTCCCCGGCAGGCGGCTGGTGTAGGCGGCCATGTAGAGCGCCTCGCCGACCGCGAACAGGCCCACCGCCAGCACCACCACGTCGATGCCGTCGAGGAGCTCCGGCACGCCGAAGGCGAAGCGCGTCGCGCCGGTCTGGCCGTCGATGCCGACCAGCCCGAACAGCAGGCCGAGGAACAGGCTCGCCAGGCCGCGCGCGGTCGAGCTGCCGAGCACCGCGGCCACCGTGGTGAAAGCGAACACCATCAGCGCGAAGTATTCCGCCGGCCCGAACTTCAGCGCCAGCTCCACCACCAGCGGCGCGAGCAGCGTGAGCAGGACGGTGGCGATGCTGCCGGCGACGAAGGAGCCGATGGCGGCGGTGGCGAGCGCCGGCCCGGCGCGCCCGCGCTTGGCCATCTTGTTGCCTTCGAGCGCGGTGGCGATCGAGGCCGACTCCCCTGGCGTGTTGAGCAGGATGGTGGTGGTCGAGCCGCCGAACATCGCGCCGTAGTAGATGCCGGCGAACATGATCAGCGCCCCGGTCGGATCGAGCTTCACCGTGAGCGGCAGCAGCATCGCCACGGTGAGCGCCGGGCCGACGCCGGGCAGCACGCCCACCGCCGTGCCCACGGTCACGCCGATGAAGCCCCACAGCAGGTTGATCGGCGTCAGCGCGACCGAGAAGCCGTGCAGCAGCGCGTTGAAGGTCTCGCCCACGCTAGATGCCCGCGCTGCCGAGCAGCGGCTGCAGCCAGCCGGCAGGCAGGTTGACGTTGAGGAGCTTGACGAAGAACGCGAACACCGCCAGCGACAGCGCGAAGCCGATCGCCGCATCGCGCACCGGCCGCGCGCTGCCGAAGCCGCGCGCCACGCCGGCGAACAGCGCCGTCCCCGCCAGCACGAACCCGGCCGAGCCGATGAGCGCCATGTGCGCGAACAGGCCCGCGCTCACCCAGCCGAAGGCGGCCGCGTTGAACGGGTGCTCGGCGCCCGCGGCGGGCGCGGCGAGGTTGCGCCAGCCGCCGGCGAGCGCCTCCCACAGCAGCCAGGCCCCCGTCAGCAGCAGGCCGCCCGCCACCACCGCGGGGATGAAGTTCGGCCCGATGCCCGCGTAGCCCCCTTCGCCCGGCAGGCGCGCGGTGACCCAGGCCGCGCCGGCGCCCAGCCCGAGCACGCCGAGCGACAGGGCGATCTCGGCGCGCGAGCGGCGCACGCGGGCGCTACTTCTTCTTGATGCCGAGCGAGTCGATGATGCCGGCGATGCGTTTCTGGTCCTCGTCGAGGAACGCCTGGAACGCATCGCCCGCGAGGAATTCGCCCGACCAGCCCATCTTCTCCAGCGTGCCCTTCCAGGACGGCGTATTGGTGGCGTCGCGCACCAACGCCACCAGCGCGTCGCGCTGCGCCGGCGTGATGCCGGGCGCGGCGAAGATGCTGCGCCAGTTGCCGAGTTCAACGTTGATGCCCTGCTCCTTCAGGCTGGGGATGCCGTCGGTCTTCGACGGCGCGGACACCGCGAGCGCGCGCATCTTGCCGCTCTTCACGTGCTCGGCGAATTCGCCGATGCCCGAGACCCCGGCGGTGACGTGCCCGCCGATGATCGCCGCCACCGCCTCGCCGCCGCCCTTGAACGGCACGTAGTTGACGCGCTTCGCCTCCACCCCCACCGCCTGGGCGATGAGCCCCGCCAGGATGTGGTCGGTTCCCCCCGCCGAACCCCCGCCCCAGGAGATCTTGCCCGGGTCGGCCTTGAAAGCCTTCACCAGGTCGGCCATCGTCTTGTGCGGCGAAGAGGCCGGCACCACGATCACTTCCCATTCGCTGGTGAGGCGCGCGATCGGCGTCACCTGCGCCAGCGTCACGGGGGAGTTCTGCAGGTAGGTGCCGCCCACCATCACCATGCCGCCGATCATCACCGCGTTCGGGTCGCCCTTGGCCGCGTTCACGAACTGCGCGAGGCCGATGGCGCCCGCGGCGCCGCCCTTGTTCTCGAACTGCACGCCCGACACCAGCTTGGCGCTCAGCATGGCCGAGGCGAGGTTGCGCCCGGTCTGGTCCCAGCCGCCCCCGGGGTTGGCCGGGATCATCATCTTCAGGCTGGGCTGGGCCGCGGCCGCGGCCGCGAACGTCATGAATACGAGGAACTTTGCGAGCTTGAGCATGGTCTGCCTCCGGGGGATGGTCGAACGAATTCTAGTGCACGTTCGAATCTTTGCGATAATGCGCCCCCTTGAAAGCCGGCGGCAAGGCCAACTGGACAAATGATCCGCATCGAGAACCTGGTGAAGTCCTTCGGCGCCAAGCGCGCCGTGGACGGCGTGTCCTTCGCCGTCGAGCGCGGGGAGGTGCTGGGCTTCCTCGGCCCCAACGGCGCGGGCAAGTCCACCACCATGCGCATGATCACCGGCTACTTCCCGCCCACCGGCGGCCGCGTGGCGGTGGGGGGCCACGACGTGGTGGAGGCGCCGCTGGAGGCGAAGCGCCTGATCGGCTACCTGCCGGAGGCCGCGCCCTCGTACCCGGACATGACCGTGCAGGGGTTCCTGTCCTTCGCGGCGGAGCTGCGCGGTCTGGACGGCGGCGCGCGCAAGCGCGCCATCGGCCGCGCGGTGGAGCAGTGCTTCCTGTCGTCCGTGCTGCACCAGAGCATCGACACGCTGTCCAAGGGCTACAAGCACCGCACCTGCCTCGCGCAGGCGCTGATCCATGACCCGGCGGTGCTTATTCTCGATGAGCCCACCGACGGCCTGGACCCGAACCAGAAGCACGAGGTGAGGAACCTGATCCGCGAGCTCGGCAAGACGAAGGCGATCATCTTCTCGACGCACATCCTCGAGGAAGTCGACGCCGCCTGCACGCGCGCCATCATCATCGACCGCGGCCGCATCGTGGCGAGCGGCACGCCCGACGAACTCGGCCGGCCGCTCGACGAGGTGTTCCGCCGCCTCACCCTTCCCGACACGGTGAAAAACCAATGAGCGCCTGGCACGCCATCCGCACCATCGCCAAGCGGGAGCTGGTCTCGTACTTCACCTCGCCCGTGGCCTACGTGTTCCTGGTGATCTTCCTGCTGCTCACGGGGTTCCTCACCTTCACCGCCGGCGCCTTCTTCGAGCGCGGCGAGGCGAGCCTGGGCGCCTTCTTCGGCTGGCACCCGTGGGTCTACCTGGTGCTGGTGCCCGCCGCCGGCATGCGCCTGTGGTCGGAAGAGCGCCGCGCCGGCACGCTGGAACTGCTGCTCACCATGCCGGTGAGCGCCTGGCAGGCGATCCTCGGCAAGTTCCTCGCCTCCTGGGCCTTCCTCGCCATCGCCCTCGCGCTCACCTTCCCGGTGGTGATCACGGTGAACGTGCTCGGCGAGCCGGACAACGGCGCCCTGTTCGCCGGCTACCTGGGGAGCCTCCTCCTCGCCGGCGCCTACCTCGCCGTCACCTGCCTCACCTCGGCGCTGACGCGCAACCAGGTCATCGCCTTCATCCTGTCGGTGGTGATCTGCCTGTTCCTGATCCTCGCCGGCTTCAACCCGGTGACCGACCTGCTGGTGCGCTGGGCGAGCCCCGCGTTCGTCGACACGGTGGCGGCGTTCTCGGTGATCACGCACTTCGACGGCTTCCAGAAGGGCGTCATCGACACGCGGGACCTGTTCTTCTTCCTGTCGGTGATCGGCTTTTCGCTCTTCGCCACCGGCCTCGCGCTGAGGAACCGATGAAAAAGCACGAAGCGCTGGTCTATTCCGCGGTCGGCCTGGCCGCGCTGTTCCTGCTGCTGGTGGCCTTCAACTACCTCGCCGCGAGCGCGCCGCTGCGCGTCGACCTCACCGAGGGCAAGCTCTACACGCTGTCCGACGGCACGAAGAAGCTGCTGCGCGGGCTGCAGGCGCCGGTGAAGGTGAAGCTCTACATCACGGCGGGCGAGTCGATGCCGGTGCAGCTGCGCAGCTTCGCGCGGCGCGTCGAGGACCTGGCGCGCGAGTTCAAGGGCGCCGCCGGGGCCAACCTGGTGATCGAGAAGTACGACCCGCGGCCCGACTCCGAGGAGGAGGACGCGGCGCAGCTCGACGGCATGGAGCCGCAGCAGCTCGCCTCGGGCGAGCAGTTCTACCTCGGCGTCGCGGTGAGCCAGCTCGATCGCAAGCAGTCGATCCCGGTGGTGGCGCCGCAGCGCGAGCGCCTGCTGGAGTACGACCTGGTGCGCGCCATCGCGCGCGCCGGCACGCCCGAGCGCCCGAAGATCGGCCTGATGAGCGGCCTGCCGGTGCTGGGCGAGCGCTTCAACCCGATGACGCGCCAGAGCTCGGAGCCCTGGGTGCTCGCCAACGAGCTGCAGCGCGATTTCGACGTGGTGCAGGTCAACATGACCGCCGAGTCGATCGACAAGGACATCGGCGTGCTGCTGCTGATCCACCCGCGCGACATCGAGGAGCGCGCCGAGTACGCGCTCGACCAGTTCGTGCTGCGCGGCGGCAAGCTGATCGCCTTCGTCGACCCCTACGCCTACTTCGACCAGCAGGCGGGGCCCATCCCCGGCATGCCGGGCATCGCCTCCTCTTCGACGCTGCCGCGCCTGTTCAAGGCCTGGGGCGTGGAGATGGACCCCGCCAAGGTGGTATCGGACGTGGTGTTCGCCTCGGGCGGCGGGCAGCGCTACACGCCCACGGTGCTCTCGCTCAACCGCACCGCCTTCGCGCGCGACGACGTCGTGACCAGCCAGATCGAGACGCTGCTCTACGCCTTCGGCGGCGCGTTCGCGCTGAAGCCCGCCGAGGGCCTCGTGGCGAGCGAGCTGGTGCGCAGCTCGCCCAACTCGATGCTGGTGGACAGCGCCGCCGCCACGGTGGCGGGCGACGCCGCGACCAGGAGCTTCCAGCCCGGCGGCAAGAACCTGCCGCTCGCGCTGCGCCTCACCGGCAAGTTCAGGACCGCCTTCCCGGAGGGCAAGCCCGTGGACAAGGCCGCCAAGCCCAAGCCCGGCGCCGCGCCCGCGCAGGATTCGCTCAAGGACTCGGCGCGCGACGGCGCCGTGGTGCTGGTCGCCGACGTCGACATGCTGCAGGACGGCGCGGCGGTGGACGTGCAGGAAGTGTTCGGGCGGCGCATCGTGGTGCCCTCCAACGGCAACCTCGCCTTCGCCCAGGGCCTGGTGGAGCAGCTGGCGTCGGACGACAGCCTGCTGTCGCTCAAGAGCCGCGCCTCCGCCTACCGCCCGCTCACCGTGGTGCGCGAGATGGAGGCCGAGGCGCAGGCGCAGTACTTCGGCAAGATCAAGGAGCTCGAGGACGAGCTGCAGAAGACCACCGAGAACATGCAGAAGCTGCAGAAGTCCCCCGGCGCCGGCGCCAAGGCGGCGCAGATCCTGTCGCCCGAGCAGCAGGCCGAGCTGGAGAGCTTCCGCAAGAAGGTCGCGGACTCGCGCAAGGCGCTGAAGGACCTGCGCAAGAACCTGCGCCAGGACAGCGAGCGCCTGGTGTTCCTCACCAAGCTGGCCAACATCGCGCTGATGCCGCTGGCGGTCGCGCTCGCGGGCCTGCTCGTCGCGCTGCTGCGCCGCCGCCGCCAGGCGCTGCTCGCCGCGGCATGAACGCGCGCATCGCCGGGGTGCTGCTGGTGCTGCTCGCCGCCCTGGGCGGCGGCGCGCTGCTCGTGCAGCAGCAGCGCGGCGCCGAGCGCCCGGCGGGCGCCGGCGCGCTCGGCCAGCCGGTCCTGAAGGGCCTCCAGGCCGCCGGCATCGGGGCGATCGTGATCCGCGAGCCCGGCGCCACGCTCACGCTGCAGAAGAAGGCGGAGCGCTGGACGCTC
>Ga0307505_10001037_pt1 | contig 24896 bp, 19 predicted proteins | sample 23_S_MG_FD_202183 | JGI IMG/M metagenome (GOLD analysis project Ga0307505, IMG submission 202183) | Soil microbial communities from Populus trichocarpa stands in riparian zone in the Pacific Northwest, United States - 23_S | ecosystem: Environmental > Terrestrial > Soil > Riparian zone > Trees... | reverse complement strand
CGGCCAGCAGTGGAACTGGAAGTACCGGTTCCCGGGCAAGGACGGCAAGCTGGGCACGGTGAGCGCGCAGTATTTCAGCGACAGCAATCCGTTCGGCATTTCGCCCAAGGACCCGGACGGCCGCGATGACATCGTCGTCGACCACCCGGAACTGCATCTGCCGCTGGGGCGGCCGGTCAAGGTGCTGCTGCGGTCGAATGACGTGCTGCACAACTTCTCCATCGCGGAGATCCGCGTCAAGATGGATCTGGTGCCGGGTCTGATCACGCACCTGTGGTTCACGCCCACGCGGACCGGCAGTTTCGACCTGCTGTGCGAGGAACTGTGCGGCATCGCGCACTTCGCGATGCGCGGGCGCATGGTCATCGAGGAGGAAAGCGCGTTCCAGGCGTGGCTGGCGCTCCAGCCGACCTTCGCGCAGACCCAGGTGAAGCGCGGCGACGCGACGGCGGGGCAGGCCCTGTACGCGGTGTGCGCCGCCTGTCACGGCCAGAACGGCGAAGGCAACCAGGCGATGAACGCGCCCAAGCTGACGGGCCTGGGCGGCTGGTACATCAAGCGCCAGCTGGCGCACTACAAGCAGGGCTTGCGCGGCACGCACGACAACGACGTGTACGGAAAGATCATGGCGCCGATGGCTGCGACGCTGGCCGACGATGCCGCCGTCGACGATGTGGCAGCCTATATCGCGACGCTGCCCGACCAGACTGCCGCGGCGACGCTGCAGGGCAACGCCCGCAACGGTCAGGCGCGCTTCGTGTCCTGCGCCGGCTGTCATGGAGCCGACGGCGGCGGTATACAGGCCACCAACGCGCCGCGCCTCAGGGGCATGAACGACTGGTATCTCTACACTCAGCTGAAGAACTTCCGCGACGGTGCGCGCGGTGGCCACCCGCAGGACATGTACGGATCGCAGATGGCGTTGTTCGCGGCGACGCTGAGTGACGACCAGGCGATCCGCGACGTCGTCGCCTACATAGACACGCTGCGAGAAGCGCCGGCACGGACGGCGGCGCGCGGCAGCAATCGGTAACCCCAGGGAGCCGGTAGTAGTCGTCAGTACAGGGCACTGCATTCGCAGCACATCATCCGGGATCGGAGAACAGGAAGTCCAATGTCCAGTCACGTTGCACACGACGCCACGGACTACGCCCCGCCCGCCGAAGTCGGCGAGATGGAGCTCTACCATCCGAAGACTTTCATCGGCAAGTACATCTGGAGCCAGGACGCCAAGGTCATCGCGATCCAGTACGCGATCACCGCGATCGGCATCGGCCTGGTGGCATTGGTCCTGTCATGGCTGATGCGGCTGCAGCTCGCCTGGCCCAACGAGTTCTCGTTCATCAACCCGAGCAACTATCTGCAGTTCGTCAGCATGCACGGGATGATCATGGTGATCTACCTGCTGACGGCGCTGTTCCTCGGCGGTTTCGGCAACTACCTGATCCCGCTGATGGTTGGCGCGCGCGACATGGTGTTCCCGTACGTCAACATGCTGTCGTTCTGGGTGTACCTGTTCGCGGTGCTGCTGCTGGTCGCGAGCTTCTTCGTGCCCGGCGGGCCCACCGGCGCGGGCTGGACGCTGTATCCGCCGCAGGTCATCCTCGAAGGCACGCCCGGAGCGACGTGGGGGATCATCCTGATGATGCTGTCGCTCATCGTGTTCATCATCGGCTTCACGATGGGCGGGCTGAACTACGTGGTGACGGTGCTGCAGGCCCGCGCGCGCGGCATGACGATGATGCGGCTGCCGCTGACGATCTGGGGCATCTTCATGGCCACGATCCTGGCGCTGCTGGCCTTCCCGGCGCTGTTCGTCAGCGCCATCATGATGCTGCTCGACCTGCTGCTGGGCACCAGCTTCTTCATGCCCGCGATCATCTCCCGCGGTCAGGAACTCGATTACGTCGGCGGCAGCCCCATCCTGTTCCAGCACCTGTTCTGGTTCTTCGGCCATCCCGAGGTCTACATCGTCGCGCTGCCGGCCTTCGGCATCGTCTCCGACCTGATCAGCGTGCATGCGCGCAAGAACATCTTCGGCTACCGCATGATGGTCTGGGCGATCCTGATCATCGGCGGGCTGTCGTTCATCGTCTGGGCGCACCACATGTACGTCAGCGGCATGAACCCGTACTTCGGGTTCTTCTTCGCCACGACGACGCTGATCATCGCGATACCGACGGCCATCAAGGTCTACAACTGGGTGCTGACGCTGTGGCGCGGCAACATCCATCTGACCGTGCCGATGCTGTTCGCGATCGGCTTCATCTTCACCTTCGTCAACGGCGGGCTGACGGGGCTGTTCCTGGGCAACGTCACGATCGACCTGCCGCTGTCGGACACGATGTTCGTCGTCGCGCACTTCCACATGGTGATGGCCATCGCGCCCATCATGGTGGTGTTCGGCGCGATCTATCACTGGTATCCCAAGATCACCGGGCGGATGCTGAACGACACGCTGGGCCAGATCCACTTCTGGATCACCTTCGTCGGCAGCTATGCCATCTACTATCCGATGCACTACCTGGGCTTCATGGGCGTGCCGCGCCGCTACTACGCGATACAGGGCACGAGCTTCATTCCGGAGTCGGCGCATACGCTGAACGTCGCGATCACGGTCGCGGCGCTGGTGGTGGGCGCGGCGCAGATCCTGTTCCTCTACAACCTGGTGGCGAGCTACTTCCGGGGCAGGCCGGCAGGCGGCAACCCCTGGGATGCAACGACGCTGGAGTGGCAGACGCCCGAGACCCCGCCGGGTCACGGCAATTTCGGCAAGCAGCTGCCGGTGGTGTACCGCTGGGCCTACGACTACAGCGTGCCCGACGTCAAGGAAGACTTCATCCCGCAGAACGTGCCGCCCAACGAGGTGGCCGCGGGCAACTGGATCAAGTCGACGCGGGCCCCGGCGTGACCATCACCCTGGTGTTCCTGGCGCTGCTGATGGGCGCCATCGTCTGGTGGCTGTTACGCCAGACCGTCAACGTGCAGCCGTGGCGGGCGGAACTGGCGGTGCAGGACGCGCACCCCGCGGTGCTGGCGCGGCCTGCCGCCAAATTGGCGCTGTGGATGTTCCTGGCGGTGGCGACGTCGCTGTTCGCGCTGTTCATCAGCGCCTACGCGATGCGGCTCAGTTATCTCGACTGGCGGCCCTTGCCGCAGCCGCGGCTGCTGATGGTCAACACCGCGATACTGATCGTCGCCAGCCTGGCGATGGAATGGACGGCATTCGCCGCGCGCCGCGGCGACGTGGAGAACGTGCGTCGCGGCCTGGTTGCCAGCGGCCTGCTGACGGCCGCCTTCCTGGTCGGGCAGTTCGCCGTCTGGCGGCAACTCGGTGCGGCGGGCTACTTCATGACGACCAGCGCGGCCACGGCTTTCTTCTACCTGCTAACCGCCGTGCACGGCGCGCACGTGCTGGGCGGGCTGGTGGCCTGGGCGCGCTCCGCGGCGCGTGCCTGGGGCGGCGCAGACCCCGCGAGGCTGCGCATGGGCGTCGAGCTGTGCGCGATCTACTGGCATTTCCTGCTGGTCGTCTGGGTGGTGCTGTTCGCGGTGCTGGCGTCGAACTATCTGGGACTGTCGATATGCAGTCCGGATGTTCCGTTGTGACCTGTCGTGTCGAGTAGCGATCGGTAAGGAGGAACCCAATCCATGGCGAGCAACGTGGCAGCCGACACGGCCAACGATCTGGAGTCGACCGAGGGCCTGAAGAGCGTCGTCGCCGACCTGTCGTCGGACCAGCGCGCCTTCAAGCGCGTGCCCTGGGGCAAGCCGATGATGTGGATCTTCCTCGTCAGCGACACCTTCATCTTCGGCAGCTTCCTCATCTCCTACATGACGGTGCGCGCGTCCACGACCGTGCCGTGGCCCAATCCCAGCGTGGTGTTCGGATTGGACGTGTTCGGCCATACCGTCCCGCTGCTGCTGATCGCCATCATGACCTTCGTGCTGATCACCAGCAGCGGCACGATGGCGCTGGCGGTGAACTACGGCTACCGCAGGGACCGCAAGACGACATTCTGGCTGCTGGTCGCCACCGCGGTGCTGGGCGCCACCTTCGTGGGCATGCAGGCCTTCGAGTGGACCAAGCTGATCATGGAAGGCGTGCGTCCCTGGGGAAATCCGTGGGGGGCGGCGCAGTTCGGCTCGACCTTCTTCATGATCACCGGGTTCCACGGCACGCACGTGACCATCGGCGTCATCTTCCTGATCATCGTCGCGGTCAAGGTCCGGCGCGGCGACCTGGAACACGACCGGCCCGGCTTCCTGACCGGGCGCCGCGGCAACTACGAAATCGTCGAAACCATGGGCCTGTACTGGCACTTCGTCGACCTGGTCTGGGTGTTCATCTTCGCGTTCTTCTATCTCTGGTAGGCCGGCCGCAGGGCAGACTCAAGGAGGAGCTACACGTGGCACATGCATCCGCGCATCATGGAACAGAGGGCGAGCCGCATGCCGCGGCACACGCGCAGGGCCAGCAGCATCCGCTGGGCGTGTACTTCAAGATCTGGGGCCTGCTGTTCGTGCTCAGCATCTTCTCCTACATGGTCGACTATTTCCACGTGCAGGGCATGCTGCGGTGGACGCTGATCCTGATCTTCATGGTGCTGAAGGCCGGGCTCATCATGGCGGTGTTCATGCACCTGATGTGGGAGCGCCTGGCGCTGGTGTATGTGGTCGTCGTGCCGCCGTTGCTGCTGCTGACGCTGCTGGCCATAGGCATCTTCGAGTCCGACTACACGTTCGTAACGCGGGAAACCTACTACGCTCCCGAGGTCGAACCCGCAAAACCGCACCAGCCGCACTGACCGCTGTCACCGCGGCGGAGGAGGCACAATGGATCATGCAGTCGAGCGCCACGAGACCGCCGGCGCGCCGCGGGTACGCAAGGTCGATCCCGGCCGGCCCGTCGTCTGGCTGGAGCGCGGCTGGGCCGATCTGAAGAAAGCCAAGGGCCCCAGCCTGCTCTACGGCGCCTGGGCGGCCGCCTTCGGCTTTGCGCTGCTGCTGGTGGCATCGCGTTCCGCCTACCTGGTGCCGGCGCTGATCGGCGGTTTTCTGCTGGTGGCGCCGTTCGTCGCCATCGTGTTCTACGCGCTGTCGGAGCAGATCGAGCAGGGGCGGCCCATCGACGGTGCCGAGGCCGTGTTCGCCTGGCGTCGCAATACGGGCTCGATCGCGGCGTGGGGGCTGGTGCTGGCGATGGCGCTGCTGTTCTGGGAGCGGATCGCCGCCATCATCTTCGCGATGTTCCTCAGCGGCGATGTCGGCCGGCTGGACACGCTGCTGTCGGAGATCCTGTTCTCCGGCCGCTACATCCCGCTGCTCGTCGTCTACTTCGGCGTGGGTGGCCTCTTCGCGCTGACCGTTTACGCATTCGGCATCGTGACCGCGCCGATGCTGCTGGACCGCGATGTCGACGTGATCACGGCGGCGCTGACCAGCCTGAAGTGCTGCATGGTCAACCCCGGTGCCGCGCTGGTGTGGGCAGTGCTGCTGGCGGTGTTGACCGGCATCGGCTTCGCGACGCTGATGCTCGGACTGCTGGTGGTGTTCCCGCTGCTCGGCCACGCAAGCTGGCACGCGTACCGCGACCTCGTCGAATAGCCGGCCGCGCCGGCCGCGCCGCTACTTCGCCGTCGCCGTGCGCAGCCGTCGTGCGCGCACGGCCGCGGCCAATCCGTCCAGCGCGGTGACGCTTTCCTCCCAGCCCAGGCACGCGTCAGTGATCGACTGGCCGTAGGTCAGCGGCTTGCCGGGCTCGAGGTCCTGCCGGCCGGCCACCAGGTGGCTCTCGATCATCACGCCGATGATGCGCTCATCGCCGCCGCCGACCTGCTCGCCGATGGTCGCGCACACGGGCACCTGGTTCGCATGGTTCTTCTGACTGTTCGCGTGGCTGGCGTCGATCATCAGCCGCTGCGCCAGACCCGCCTTGCCCAGCTCAGCGCAGGCCGCCGCGACGCTGGCCGCGTCGAAGTTCGGCTGCTTGCCGCCGCGCAGGATGATGTGGCAGTCCTCATTGCCCTTGGTGGACACGATGGCCGAGTGGCCGCCCTTGGTGACAGACAGGAAATGGTGTGGCTGCTGCGCGGCCTTGATCGCGTCCGATGCAATCTTGATGTTGCCGTCGGTGCCGTTCTTGAAGCCCACCGGGCACGACAGGCCCGAAGCCAGCTCGCGATGCACCTGGCTTTCAGTGGTGCGCGCGCCGATGGCTCCCCATGCGACGAAATCGGCGAGGTACTGCGGCGTGATCATGTCGAGATACTCGCAGCCGGCGGGAAGGCCGGCTGCGTTTATCTCCATCAGAAGCTCGCGCGCGACGCGCAGGCCGTGGTTGATGCGGAAGCTGCCGTCCATGTCGGGGTCGTTGATCAACCCCTTCCACCCGACCGTCGTGCGCGGCTTCTCGAAGTACACGCGCATGACGATCTCGAGATCGGCGGCCAGCCGGTCGCGCTCGCCCTTGAGCCTGCGCGCGTAGTCCAGCGCCGCCGCCGTATCGTGTATCGAGCACGGCCCGATGACGACGACCAGCCGGTCGTCCATGCCGTGCAGGATGCGGTGTATCGCCTGTCGCGACTCGTGCACCGTCACCGATGCGACGTCCTCGCAGGGGAACTCGCGGATCAGGTGCGCGGGGGGCGAGAGTTCCTTGATCTCGCGGATGCGCAGATCGTCGGTCATGTAACGCATGCTTCGTGCTCCGTCCATCGTCGTTTCCTGGATCCTGCCGCTGCAGCCCGCCCCGGCGAAAAAAAACCGCCAGGGGGAGCCTGGCGGTTCGGGTCGATGCGGTCTGGGGTTACGCGTGCCGTTCGACTCTGTCCGCCGGGCGGATAAAGTCATAAAAGTGAAAGAACCAGAAGCGCGCGATCGTTTTCATTTTCGGTTGCCAGCGCGAGACCGCGCTGCACCCCGCAAGATACCCGAGGTTGGCGCACCGCCGCAAGTTTATCGTCGCCGCGGCGTGGGCGCGCTGAAACGGCGTCGCGGTGGTCGTCCTCCTTGCCGACACGAAGCGAAGCCGGACTGTCGCCCCGTCAGCGCCGCACCCCGGCCGAGAGCAGCGCCACAAACGCGGAAGCGGCCGCCGAAAGCGGCCGATCCGTACGCGAGATGATCCCGATGCTGCGTTCGGGGACCGGGCCGGCGATCGGTATCGCGCGGAGCCCGCGCATGTTCAGTTCGCCGACGATCAGCCGCGGCAGCAGCGCGATGCCGAGATTGGCGCGCGCCATGCTCGCCGCCGCGATCGAGTTCTGCACCTCGTAGTCGGGTGCGCGCGTGATGCCGCGCGCGACGAGCTCGCGGTCGACCAGCTCGCGAATGCTCGATTCCCGGGGTAGCAGCACCAGCGGGGCGCTTTCGAGCGTGCGCCACACGATTGTCCTCCGGCCGGCGAACTCGCCCCTCGAGGACACGATGGCGACGAGCTCGTCCCTGAGTACCTCGCGGTAGGCCAGTTCCTTGTGCGGCCGTAGCAGGCTGCCGAACCCGAAGTCGATCTCGCGGTTCAGCACGCGCGAAATGAGAATCGCGCTGGGATCGTCGAGCATCCTGACTGCCACATGAGAAAACTTCGCCTTGAAACGCGCGATGGCAGCCGCCACGAAGCTATACCCGACGGACGAAAAGACGCGATCTCGCGCAAGTACGTGCAGGCGTCCTCGACGTCGTCCAGCGGGCGCTCGACCATGGCGAGAAACTGAGCGCCGGCCTCCGTCAGCTGCATGCGACGTGTCGATCGGTCGAAGAGCCGAACGCCGGCCGCGCCTTCGAGCGCGGCCATCAGCTGGGAGAACGCGGGTTGCGTCATCGCCACTTCGCGCGCCGCGGCGCTGAACGATTTCCGATGCGCCGCCGCCACGAAACCCTGCAGTTGCCGAAATGTCACTCTCATGGATCAGTCGTAGTCATGGGTCGGGTAGGCAGGGGTCATCCATAGGTCGAACTTATGAATCCGCTTCGATTATCCATTTGTTTCGAGGATTGCCGCGTGCTCGAATGAGCACATCCTAGGCGGACGAGGAAACCAGGTGCCGACGAGCTGTACGGTCGCTCGAGATGAATGGGCCCGGCGCGCGCAAGCGGTGCTGCCCGGTGGAGTCCTCAGCCGGTACGTGCTGTCGCGGCCGGTCGTCACCAGGAGAGGCCGCGGGGCGCGCCTCTACGACACGGAAGGCAACGAGTACATCGACTATTCGATGGGAGGCGGATCGATCCTGCTCGGCCATGCATCGGCCGTCGTCAACGACGCCATCCGATCGCAGATCGACGATGGCATCCAGTTCTTCAGCATCGTCAACACCCGCGCGATCGAGCTGGCAGAGCGCCTGGTGCAGGTGATTCCCTGCGCCGAGCAGGCGCGCTTCACCGTCAGCGGTTCGGAGGCGATTGCGGGCGCGACGCGCATTGCACGCGTCACGACCGGACGCCGGCTGGTGCTGAAGTTCGAAGGCGCCTACCACGGCAATCACGACCCGCAGCTCCTGTCGGTCGGCGGTGCATCCGGCGAGCCGAGCCGCGAGCCGGTGCCGGACAGCGAAGGAATCGCGCCCGGCGCAACGAAGGATGTCGTGCTGGCCCCTTTCAACGACCTCGACGCGACCCGGGAAATCGTGCGCAGGCATGCGAAGGACCTGGCGGCCGTGTTCGTGGAGCCCGTTCAGCGCTATCTGCCGCCCGCGCCCGGATTCCTCGAAGGCCTGCGCGCGCTGGCGACAGAGGTCGGCTCGCTGCTCGTCTACGACGAGATCGTCACGGGCTTCCGCATCGACTATCGCGGGGCGCAAGGCAAGTACGGGACGGTGCCGGATCTTGCGGTCTACGGAAAGGTCCTCGGCGGCGGCATTCCGATCGGCGCCATATGCGGCGTTCGCGACGTGATGCAGAACGCGGACCCCACGCGAGACAAGAAGCGCCACGCGGTGCAGACCGGAACGCTCAATGGAAACCCCCTGGGCTGTGCGGTGGCGCTTGCGATGATGAACCACCTCTCGGACGGACAGATCTATTCGCGGCTTGACGCGCTCAGCGCGCGACTGCGCGAAGGCCTCCAGCGAATCTTTGCCGAGGAGGGTCTCGACGCACATGTGCACGGACTCGGCAGCCTGTGGCACGTGCTCTTCCAGCGTGAACGGGCTGCCACTTTCGCCGGCACGTTGAGGGCGGACCGTACGAGGCTGCTTGCGTTTCAGCAAGGGCTTCTGGACAACGGGATCTACGTCGTGCCCGGCGTGCGCAGCTTCGTTTCCGCCGCGCACACCTCCGACGACATCGATCGGACGCTCGAAGTGGCGCGTCAGGTCGTCAAGGATCGAGCAAGCCACGCTACTAGTAGAAGGAGTTTCGAGCATGACCGCTAACATCTTCGCCAGGGCACTGTGGTCGGCGTTCGTGCTGTGCTGCTTCGGCACGTCGGCCGGAGCCCAGACCTACCCGGACCGACCGGTTCGGATCATCGTTCCGTTCCCGCCCGGCGGCGGGTCCGATGTCGCCGCCCGCGCGCTTGCGCAGAGCCTGAGTGACTCGCTCGGCAAGTCGTTCATCGTCGACAACCGGCCCGGCGCCGGAGGGGCGATCGGAACAGAAGTTGCGGCTAGATCGCCCGCGGACGGCTACACGCTGCTGCTGGCGGACACCTCGCACATCATCAACATGGTCGTGACGCGCAAGCCGCGGTACGACGCAGTGAAGGACTTCACTCCCGTGGCCATGGTGGCGACGACGCCGCTCGCCCTGATGGCCAATCCCTCGTTCGAACCCAGTCTGAAGCAGCTGCTGACGATGCCGAGGGAGGAGACGGAGAAAGTCGACATGGGCATCTCCGGCGTCGCCGGAGGGCCGCACATGACCTACCTTCTCGTGCGGTTGCAGACAGGGTTGACGCTCAATGAGGTTCAGTACAAGGGCGCCACGCCCGCGATGATTGATACGGTTTCCGGCCAGATTCCGCTCGTCTTCACCTCGCTCGCCGCAGGCGTTCCGCACTTGAGGAGCGGCAAGCTGAAGGCGATCGGGGTCACTTCGGCTGCGAGACACCCGTTGACGCCGGATGCGCCGACGTTCCAAGAAAGCGGCCTGAACGGCGTCGTCGTGCTTCTCTGGTACGGCTTCCTGGCGCCGGTCGGGACGCCGCCGGATCGAGTCGCCCTGCTCCAGCGCGAGCTCATGAAGGCGCTCGAAACGCCGTTCGTGCGCGAGCGCTTCGACGCGCTCGCGCTCGACGTCGCACCCCGCGACGCCGAGCAATTCCGGGGAACGCTCGAGGCGGACTTCAAGCTGTGGGGCGACGTCGCCACCAGGAGTGGTTTGAAGGTCGACTAGGCGTGAAGCGTCGACAGTGCAGCACCGTCAAGCCGGCAAGACAAACGACCAGCAACGCGCCTGTTCGCTCGTGCCGGCAAGGAGGACGACCACCGCGACGCCGTTTCGGCGCGCCCACCTTTGGGTATGTTGCGGGGGTGCGCGGCCGCAAGCCCGGTGATCGGATGTGGAACAGCCGGTGCGGCGGCCGCGGCCGGCTCAGATGTCGGTGCGAATCACCCAGAAGTAGCGCGTGATCTGCCAGAACAGCGGTGCTGCGAAGGTCATCGCGTCCAGCCGTTCCAGCACGCCCCGCGTGAACACCACCTCGCTGTCCCACTGGCGCGCGCCCAGGCTCTGCTTGACGGCCGACAGCACGACGGAGCCCAGGAAGCCCGTGCTGACGATGACCAGCGACATGATCAGCGCCTGCCACCACGCGAAGGGCGTCATCCACCACAGGCCGGTGCCGATCAGTGCGCCGCCGGCGCCGCCGGCCAGCAGGCCGCGCACCGTCTTGTTGGGATTGGATTTCAGCGAGCGGCCGTCCAGCGCCGCGCTGAACACGATCTGCAGCACGTCGGTGAAGAACAGCACCAGCAGGAAGAACAGCAGCAGCAGCGGTCCACGGCCTTCGTAGCCGCGGATCGGCAGCGTGGCGATGGCCGGCGCGTGGCTGATGCAGTACACGCTGATCATCAGCCCCCACTGCACCTTGGCGATGCGCTCGAGGAAGCGCTCGTTGTCCTGGCGTATCGCGACGATGACCGGCAGCAGCAGGAACACGTAGACCGGGATGAAGGTCGCGAACACGCTGGCCCGTCCCAGCCCCAGCAGCACGTACTGCGCGGGAATCACGAAGTAGAAGGCGAACACCAGCCCCCAGTAGTCCGACGACTTGATGGGCGTCAGCGACAGGAACTCGCGCAGCGCGAAGTACGACGCGCCGGCGAACACCACCAGCAGCGCCCATTTCCCCAGCGCGAACGCGATGGTGAAGATCAGCAGCACCGACCACGACGCGCGTGCGCGCGAGTTCAGCACCGCCAGCCGGGCGCTGCGTGCGGGATCCATCGTGCGATGCGCGGCCCACTGACCGACGCCGGTGGCCACGGTCGACAGCAGCGCCAGCGCGCAGAACACCGCCAGGAAGGTCTCGTAGGTGGTAAGTCTCACGGTGTCTGCCTCAACCGGCGAGCCGGATGACGTCGGCGCGTGCGCGTTCCAGGAACGTCTCCTTCGCCTCGTCGGGTTTCAGCGCGACCGGTGCGCCGAAGCGCACCGTGCAGATCAGCGGCACCGGCAGGAACGCGCCCTTGGGCATGCTGCGATGCAGGTTCTCGATGTACACCGGAATCAGTTCCACCTGCGGGAACTCGCGCGCCAGGTGATAGAGCCCGCTCTTGAACGGCCCCGGCAGCGGCTGTGCGCTGCGCGTGCCCTCGGGAAAGATGATCAGCGAAAAGCCGTGCTCCAGCGCATCGCGCAGCGGGTCCAGCGGATCGGCATTGGGATCGTCACGCGAGCGGTCGACCATCACGACGTTCAGCTCGTTGCGCGCGATGATGCCGCGGATGCCCGGACGGTCCCAGTAGTCCTTGGCCGCGACCGGCCGCGTGTTCGAGCGCAGTTCCTGCGGCAGCGCGGCCCACAGCACCACCGTGTCCATGTGGCTGGAGTGATTGCCGAAGTAGATGCGCTGCGCGGCGGTGGGCGCCGCTCCCGTCCAGCGCGGATACGCACCGACGAGCAGGCGAGTCAGCCACACCAGCGGCGGCAGGAACTTCAGAGTGTCTCCCGATCAGCGTTCAAAATGGATCCCCGCTTTCGCGGGGATGACACTGCCTGCCATCGCGGGGATGACGTTGCCTGCCTCCGTCGCGGCAGACACGCATGCTGCTGTCATTCCCGCGCACGCGGGAATCCACTTTTTCTCTTTCTCAGGCGGTGCCGCCCACCGTCAACCCTTCGATGCGCAGCGTCGGCTGGCCCACGCCCACGGGCACGCTCTGGCCTTCCTTGCCGCAGGTGCCGATGCCGGGGTCCAGGCTCATGTCGTTGCCGATCATCGTCACGCGCGTCAGCGCGTCCGGGCCGTTGCCGATCAGCGTCGCCCCCTTGACCGGCGCGGTGATGCGGCCGTTCTCGATGCGGTATGCGTCGGCCATCGCGAAGACGAACTTGCCGTTGGTGATGTCGACCTGGCCGCCGCGGAAGTTGGTTGCGTAAAGGCCGTTCTTCACCGACGCGATGATCTCCTGCGGGTCGTGCTTGCCGCCCAGCATGATGGTGTTGGTCATGCGCGGCATCGGCAGGTGCGCGAAGGATTCGCGGCGGCCGTTGCCGGTGGATGCGACCTTCATCAGCCGTGCGTTCAGCGAATCCTGCAGGTAGCCGCGCAGGATGCCGTCTTCGATCAGTACCGTGCGCTGCGTCGCGTTGCCTTCGTCGTCGATGTTCAGCGAGCCGCGACGGTTGGCGAGCGTGCCGTCGTCGACGACCGTCACGCCGCGCGATGCCACCTGCTCGCCGATGCGCCCGGCGAAGGCGCTGGATCCCTTGCGGTTGAAGTCGCCCTCGAGGCCGTGCCCGATCGCCTCGTGCAGCAGGATGCCCGGCCAGCCGGGGCCTAGCACCACGGGCATCACGCCGGCCGGCGCTGGACCGGCGGCCAGGCTCAGCAGCGCGCTGTCCACCGCGCGGTTCGCGTAGTCAGCCAGGCGTTCGGCGCTGTAGTAGGAGAGGTCGTGGCGACCACCGCCGCCGGCATAGCCCTGTTCGCGCCGGCCGGCCTCTTCGGCGATGACGGTGACCGACAGCTGCACCAGCGGCCGCACGTCGGCGGCCAGCACGCCGTCGCTGCGTGCCACCAGCACCACGTCGTATTCGGCGCTCATATTGGCCATCACCTGCTTGACGCGCGGATCGCGCGCGCGCGCGATATTCTCGATCTGCTCGAGGATGCGGATCTTCTGCTCGGCGGGCAGCGATGCCACCGGGTCGGCGGACGCATACAGCGGTGCCGGCACCGCCGTGTTGCGCGGCGCGACGGCCGTCGGGATCTTCACGCGGCCGCTGCCCTGGCGCGCGATCGCGCGCGCCGCGTGCGCGGCCTCGGTCAGGGAGTCCAGTGAAATATCGTCCGAGTAGGCGAAGGCCGTCTTTTCACCGGCGATGGCGCGCACGCCTACGCCCTGCTCGATGTCGAAGCTGCCGCTCTTCACCTGGCCTTCTTCCAGCACATAGGACTCGGCGCGCGTGTACTGGAAATACAGGTCGGCGTAGTCCGCGCGATGCTCGAAGATCGTGGCCAGCGTGCGCTGCAGGCTGCTCTCGTCCAGCCCGTAGGGGGCGAGCAGCAGCGTGCGGGCGGTGGCCAAGTGGTCGAAGGCGGGATCGGAAAGCTTCATGCGTGCGTCCGGTGGATGCAATACCGTCAGTCTACGTGGGCCGGCCGACAGTCCTGGCAGGCGAACTTTCCCTCACATCACGCGGTGCGTGAGCGCGGGCAGGGCGGCGCGGCAACTGGCTATCAGTTGCGGGTCGATATCGCCGATGACAACCCCCGGACCTTCGTCCAGCGACGCGACCACGTCACCCCAGGGGCTGATCAGCATCGAGTGCCCGAAGGTGGCCCGGCCGTTCTCGTGCTTTCCGCCCTGCGCGGCCGCCAGCACGTAGGCGAGATTCTCGATGGCGCGGGCGCGCAGCAGTGTTTCCCAGTGCGCCCGCCCGGTGGTTGCGGTGAATGCGGCCGGCACCAGGATCAGATCGGGCTCCTTCATCGCGCGGTAGATCTCGGGAAAGCGCAGGTCGTAGCACACCGATAGCCCCACCTTCAGCGGCGCGTCGGCATCGGACAGCGTGAAGGATGCCACCGCGGCGCCCGGTGTGATGGTCACCGCCTCGTCGTAGCACTCGGCGCCGCGGCTGAAGCGGAACAGGTGCACCTTGTCGTAGCGCGCGGCGCGCCGGCCCTGCGGATCGAAGACCAGCGTCGTGTTGTAGACGCGATCCGGCGACGGCGCCTTCAGCGGCAGCGTGCCGCCGACCAGCCAGACGCCGTACGAGCGCGCCTGCCCGGCGAGGAAGTCCTGTATCGGGCCCGAGCCGTCGGCTTCGCACAGCGCGACCTTGTCGATGTCCTGCCGACCCATCAGGCAGAAGTATTCAGGCAGCAGGACCAGCCGCGCACCGCCGGCTGCAGCTTCGGCGATCAGCGGTTGGACCGCGGCCAGGTTGGCATCGACGCTTGTCGTCGACACCATCTGCACGGCCGCGACACGCACCGTCCCGGGTGCCGGCGCCGAAGAGGTTTGCGTCATCGCGGGTTCTCCTGTGAGGTCGGTGAGGCATCGGTGCGCGTGCGGCGCGTGACCACCGGATCGCTGATGGTGCCGCCGATGTCGTATTCCAGCGCAAAGGCGCGTGACAGCGGCGCGCGCAGCACCATGTTGGCGAGCAGCGCGCCCAGACCGACGATGGGGTTGGCCACGCCGATGGCCAGCGCCGCGGTGGACGCGTCGATTTCCGGCAGCACGATCAGGTGCAGTTGCTGCGTTTCGTTGCCGAGGTTGACGCTGCCCGACATCAGCGCGCCCGCGCTGGCGCCGGTCATCGTGAAGTTGTCGGTGCTGATGACGCCGCGGTTCACCGTTGCATCCGCGCGGATCGTGTCGAATGCAAAACCTTCGCCGAAGGAGCTGCGGCTGTCGGTCACCAGGATGCGCGACAGCGACTGCAGCGACAGCAGCGACAGCAGCCGTCCGGCGCCGCGCGTTTCCACCTGCATGAAGCGGCCGTCTTCGACGTTCAGGCTCATCGCGCCGCCCAGCGTCGGATAGTCGATCGCCAAGGGCGAGCCTACCCATTCCAGATGCCCTTCGAGCTTGCCGTGGCCGCCCGCCATGGCGCCCGGCATGCCGAAGCGCCCCAGCGTGGCGCCGGCGTCGCTGGAGTCGAAGGAGAAGGTCACGCGCATGCGCTGTGCGCCGCCCGGACCCGGCGACCAGTCGCCGCTGGCCGTCAGCGTCAGGTCGGGGCTGGTGATGGCGAGTCGGTTCAGTTGCCACGCGGCGGCCGCGCCGGTGCCGGTGTTGGCGGCGGCCAGCTCCAGCCGGCCCAGCTGGTTGCCGCCGATCTCGAAGTGCTCGACGGTGGCTTCCACCGATGGAAACTGGCGCCGCGGCGCCTTCAGCACGTCCACCACTTCGCCGGTCCGGCTTTCCGAGATCACGAGGCGGGCCAGCTGCGCGCTGATGTGCCCCAGGCTGGCGGCGCCCCTCGCGCCCGCCGGCGCTGGGCGCCAGCCGATGTAGCCTGTGGCGCCCTCGGACACGACGTTCACATCGAAGCCGCCCGCAGCGGTGCGGGTCGCGCCCAGCGTCACGTCGCGGAACGATCGGTTGCCGATGACGAGGTCGGGCGTGCGCAGTGCGACGTGATCGACGTGGAAGCCGTCGGCGGCGACGCCGCGTTGCGGTGCTTCGCCGGGCAGATCCAGCCCCAGCCACGCGGACCACGCCTCCACGTCGAGCCGTGGCATCGTCAGCAGCACCAGCATGCCGCTTTCGGGCGTGTTGGCGGGCTCGTTGACGGCGACGACGCCGCGTTGCAGGCGCAGCGTGTCGCCGTCCTGGCGCCGCTCCAGGTGCACGCCGAGCACGCGGCCCACGCTGGCGCGCAGCGTGTCCTGCGCGCCGCGCGTGGTCTTCTCGATGCGCAGCGGCAGCGCATCGCCGGTCGCCTTGCGCAGCGGCGGCAGACCATCGAGGGCCAGCCCGATCAGGTCGCTGTCGGCCTGCAGCGTCAGATTGCTGGCCTGCGCGGTCAGGCTGGCCGAGTAGCGCGCACTGCCCTGCGCGCGGTCGAGGAGGCGCTGGGCGATGTCCTGGTCCACCACTGCGCGCACGCCCTCGACGGTCGCCACACCGCTGGCGTTGATGATGATCGCGCCGTCGCCGCGCGTCGTCGCATCGAAGCGAGCCTGGCCGCCAAGGAAGCCGCCTGTCAGGTTGTCGAACTTCACGCCGTGCTCGTCGAAGTTCAGCGCGCCGGTGACCAGCGAGAACGGCGGCACGCCGGCCAGCGTCAGATCGTTGCCCTGCAGGTGCAGCGTGCCGTTGACGCGCGTGCCCGCGGCGTGCGCCAGCGGAATCTGCAGCCGCAGGTCGAGCTGCGCGTTGCCGCGCGCCTCGGCGTTTGCGGTGACTGCCTGCGTCCACTGCGCGACCGGGCTGGTGTTCACGTACGCCAGCATGTCGGTCAGCGCGCCGTCGGTACGCCCGCGCACGTCGAGCAGCGGCTCATGCGCCAGATCGGCGATGCGCGCCGTGGCTTCGGTGATTGCGACGCCGTGGATGTTGCCGCGCTGCGCGGTGATGCTCATTGCCTGCCGCTCGAACAGCACGTCGGCGTCGATGTCGCGCAGCAGCGGCCACGGCCGGCCTGGTGTGCGGCGCCCGCTGGCGTCGGCTTCGGGCGCCACGTCCAGAACGCCGCCGCGTACGCGGACTGCCGCGCGGAAATCCCCCTCTGCCGGGTTGCGGAACGGGAAGTGCTGGAGGTCGCCGCGCAGGCGGAAACTGCCGCCTTCCGCGCGGCCCGCGATCAGCGCATGGCGCAGCCACTCCAGTGTGCCTTCGCCGACCAGCTGCGGTATGTAGCGGTAGGCGGCGGAGGCATCCAGCCGTTCGATGCGGCCGCTGACGTCGGCCGTACCGGGACCTTTGCCGTCGGCCGACGGCCGCCACGTTCCGCTGGCGCCGACGTCGAGGTGCGCATTGGCGATGCGCAGCGCTTCTATGCGTGCTTCGGCGGGTTTCCAGTGCAGTTCTGCCTGCAGTCGTTCGGCCGGGATGCGCGGCTCCGCAAACAGCCCCGGAAACACCAGTACGGCGTCGGAGGAATCGAGCCTCAGCGTACCGCCGCCCTTGTCCAGCTGCACGCTGCCGTCGAGTCGTTCGAACCCCGGCCTGCCCGGCATACCGGCTTCGGCGGACTGCGCAGCCACCGAAAGCTGCCGGAAGCTTGCGCGTCCCGCGAGCGTCTTCCAGTCGGGTTCGGCGCCGTCCCACTCCAATGCGACATCGGTCAGCCGTCCGCTGGGAGTGTGGCGCTCGATGGCGTCGCGCAGCGCGCGACCCAGCGGCAGATGCGTGGCGATGCCCGCCACGCTGCGCAGATCAAGCTGCGTCGCCGTGAGTTCGGTGTGCGGCGGCTGCGCGCCGGCGGCGCGCGTCGTGCGATAGCTCAGGTCCAGCGGCGGAAACTGCGCGCCGTCCTTCAGCACCGCGTGCACACCCTGCAGGCGCAGCAACTCGCCGCCGCGCGCCGCCTTGCTCCAGTGGCTGCGCGTGATGCGACCCTGCAGCGACGCGAGCTGCAGCGGCTGCAGGTCCGGCGCCAGGCGCGCATCGACGCCGGTCATTGCCAGGTCGGCGGTTGCATCCTGCCACTGCGCGTCCTCGAAACTCACCCACGCGCGCAACGCGCCGTTGGCGGACCGTATCGCGAAGGGCTGCTGCAGCCAGCCGTTGAGCTGCGCCAGATCGACGTAGTCGACCTGGGCGAACAACTCGCCGCGCCAGCGTCGTATGTCGGACTTGCGGCCGAAGGGCGGCGGTCGGAATTCGCCGCGCAGGTCCAGCGGCGCGGCGAAAGCGGACGGCGGCGTCGCGCGTATGGCGAAGCGATGCTGGCCGAAGCTGGCCTTCAGAAGCAGTTCAGCCTCGGTGAAGGTCATGGTGCGCGCCGGCACGCTGCGCTCGTCGCGCAGGCTCACGTGCGCGTCCTGGATCATCAGCTTGCGCTGTGCGAGCAGCCAGTCCAGCGCGGCATTGCTGTCGCTGCGGCCGGCGCGCGGATCGATGACGATGCCGCCGACGGCGATCGCGCCGTCCGGCAGCAGAACTACATCGAGTTCCGGCGCATGGATGCGCAGGTCCAGGAAGCGGGGCTGCAGCGTGGGCACGCTGCGCCATGAAAGCGTGCCGTCGATGCGCGGCAGCGTCAGCGGCGCGCTGCCCTGCGGGCCCTGTACGGTCACCCCGGTCAGCGCCAGCACCGGGTTCAGCCTGCGCCAGCTCGCCTCGATGCGCACGATGGTCACCGGCGCGTTCAGCGCGGCGCTGGCGATGCGCTCGATGCGCGGCCGCATCGCGTCGATGTCCGGCAGCAGCCAGTAGCGCAGCGCCAGCACCATCAGGCCGAATGCGAAGAACAGCGCCAGCAGCAGCCAGCCCAGCGTGCGCAGCGCCAGCCGCAACACAAGCAGCACCGGCAGCCCGTAGCGTCGTGCAATGGATTCCTCGGCGGCGTGCAGTTCCTGGCCGATGCGCTCGCCCGCATGTTCCAACGCATGCTCCAGCGCGTGCGCGCGCTCGCCCAGTTCGCGGGCCAGCGTGTGCGGCGCGTGCGACGGGTCGGGCGTATCGGTGGAAGACATGGGGGGCTGAATCAGTGCCGGCCGGGAATGTGCACATCCCGGGCAGCGGCGCGGTGGTCAGGCATGTCTGACAGGACGCAGCGGTGTACGTTCGAAGAAACTACAATCGTCGTCCTGAAGCGTGCGCCGGTCGTCGTTGCGGAGTCGCCGATAGTCGCGGCAGCGCCGCGTTGAGAGTCCGGAAACGCCGGTATCGGGAGCCATCCTCACAGGATCGGATTATCTCACGACGGTCGGGCCGCCCCGCGCGCGGCATGGTGTTTCTGTACCGTCCGCTTGCGCAGCATCCCGTCGCTCCATCGCATCCCGCCCCATCCATTGTCTGCCGCCACCGTCACCGCCGATACGCCCGATGCCGACTGGCGCGGTGCCTGGGCCACGCTGAGCGACGTCGTCGAGCAGTCGCACTACGTGCGCCGTGCACTGGACCGGGAGGTCGGCCACGACGCCAGTGACGCAGCGCGCGTCGCGCTGCTGCAGCAACACGCTGCCGACGCATGGACCGAGCAGCGCATGCGCGCGGCGCTTGCGGCCATGCCCGCGCACGGCGATGCGGCCACGCTGGCCGCGCACTTGCGCGAGCTGCGCCGCCGCGTGATGCTGGCGATCATCGCGCGCGATGCAACCGGCGCGGCAGCCTTCGCGGAAGTCGTGCAGACGACGACCGCACTGGCCGAAGTGACGTTGCAGGCGGCGCTGGACTTCCATGCGTGCGACCTTGCGCAAACGCACGGCGTGCCGGTCAGCGCCGAGGGTGTGCCGCAGGATCTGCTGGTGGTGGGCATGGGCAAGCTGGGCGGCGCCGAGCTCAACGTGTCGTCGGACATTGACCTGGTGTTCGTCTACGACGAGAACGGCACCACGCAGGCGCTGCCGCCGTACGCTGCCGCCGCACGATCGCTGACCAACCACGAGTTCTTCGAGCGGCTGGGGCGGCGCGTGATCGCCGCGCTGTCCGACGTCACCGGCGACGGCTTCGTGTTCCGCGTGGACATGCGGCTGCGGCCGAACGGCGATTCGGGACCACTGGTGGTGTCGCTTGCGATGCTGGAGGAGTACCTGGTCGTGCTGGGTCGCGAGTGGGAGCGCTTCGCGTGGCTGAAGGGGCGGGTGGTGTCGGTGCCGGTGTTCGCCGCACCCGCCGAATTCGCCGCGCAGCGCGCGGCGCTGGAAAGCGTGGTGCGGCCGTTCGTGTATCGCAAGTACCTGGACTACGGTGCGATCGCCGCGCTGCGCGAACTGCACGCACTGGTGCGCGCCGAGACCAACCGCCGCGGAGTTGCACACCCGGGCCGCGGCGACAACGTGAAGCTGGGTCGCGGCGGCATCCGCGAAATCGAGTTCCTGACGCAGAGCTTCCAGGTGATACGCGGCGGCCGCGAGCCGCGCCTGCGGTCGCGCTCGACGCTGGCTACGCTCGCGTGCCTGGTGGACCTGGGGTCGTTGTCGCGGGCGAGCGCCGCGCGGCTCGCGCAGGATTACGTGTTCCTGCGCGACCTCGAACATGCGCTGCAGTACGTGGACGATGCGCAGACGCACATCGTGCCGGTCGACGCGGCGGCGCGGCAGCGCGTGGCGAAGCTGCTGGGCGCGCGCGACGGCGATACGTTGATCGCGCAGCTGCGCGTGGTGAAGGAGCACGTGGCCGCGACCTTCGACGCGGCCTTCGTCGAGCCGCAGGGCGACGGCGCACAGCTTTCGGTCGCACGCGCGGCGACGGCCGGTGCCGATGCGTCGCCGGGCGTGGCCGATGGCGCGCTGCAGGGCGACCTGCAGGCGCTGGGTTACCTCGACCCCGTTGCCACCGCGCAGCGGCTGCACGGCGTGCTGAACTCGCGCCGCGTGCAGGTCACCAACCAGGTCACGCGCGAGCGCATCGAACGCGTGCTGGCCAGCGGGCTGCGCGCGGCGGTCGCCCAGGCGCGGCAGCAGTCCGGCGAAGGCGCGCTGCAGCGTGTCGATGCCGACGAGATCTACGCGCGCTTCGTGCAGCTCGTCGAGGTCATCGCCGGACGCAGCACCTACATCGCGCTGCTGAATCAGTATCCGGCTGCACTGGCGCGCGTGATGCGGCTGCTGGCCGCGAGCCGCTGGGCCACCGACTACCTGGTGCGCCACCCGATCCTGCTGGACGAGCTGCTGGACGAGCGCGTCGAGCTCTTCGACAACGAGCACACGCCGGACTGGTCCGCGTGGGCCGATGGCGTGCGCGGCCAGCTCGCGGACGCGGGCGACGATGCCGAAGCCTGCATGAACCTGCTGCGCGATGCGCACCACGCGCAGGTGTTCCGGCTGCTGGTCGCCGACCTGGACGGCCGGCTGACGGTGGAGCGGCTCGCCGATCACCTGTCGGCGCTGGCGGATGCGACGCTGGCGCTGACGCTGGAATGCGCATGGCAGACGGTGCCGAAGCGTCATCGCGACGTGCCGGCCTTCGCGGTCATCTCGTACGGCAAGCTGGGCGGCAAGGAACTGGGTTACGCGTCCGACCTGGACCTGATCTTCCTGTACGACGACGACCATCCGGATGCGCCCGAGCGCTACGCGACGCTGGCGCGCCGCCTGGTCACGTGGCTGACCACGCAGACCTCGTCGGGGATCCTGTTCGACATCGACCTGCGGCTGCGGCCCAACGGCAATGCCGGTCTGATGGTGTCGTCCTTCGACGCGTTCTCGCGCTACCAGCGCAACGAGGATGGTCTGGGCGCTTGGGTATGGGAAACGCAGGCGCTGACGCGCGCGCGCTGGTCGTGCGGTGACGCGGCGCTGGGCGAACGCTTCGAGCAGGAACGCGCGCAGATCCTGGCGCGCGTGCGCGATCTTCCTGCGCTGCGCTCGGAAGTACGCGCGATGCGCGTCAAGATGCTGGACGGCCATCCGAACACCAGCGCGCTGTTCGACCTGAAGCACGACCGCGGCGGCATGGTCGACATCGAGTTCATCGTCCAGTACCTGGTGCTGGCGCACGCGCACGAGCGGCCGGAACTGATCCGCAACGCCGGCAACATCGCGCTGCTGCAGATGAGCGGGCAGATGGACCTGATCGACGCAGCGCTGGCCAACGACGTTGCCGACGCGTACCGCCGCTTCCGCGCGCTGCAGCACCGGCTGCGGCTCAATGGCGCGGAGCGAGCGCGCGTGGAACCGGCCGACGTGGCGGCAGAAATCTCCGCCGTGAGGCGGCTGTGGAAACAAGTGCTGGGAGACGACGAAGCCGCGCCGGCAGGCGACTGAGAAAAAGGGGCAGGCTCGATTCTTTCGAAGGAAGATCGAGCCCCTTTGTCTCTTTCTCTCGTTGCCGAGCGCTTCAGCGCAGCAGCAGATACGCGGCCATGCCGAGCACGATCGCGGCTGTCGAGTGGCGCGTCAGCAGCAGCGATGCGATTGCGACGGCGCCGGCGATCAGCTTGGGGCTGGCCAGGTCCATGACCGGGCCGCCCCCGCCGATGCCCGGTTGCAATACGAGTTCCGGAAGGATCACCGCGACCAGCGCGCAGGCCGGCGCGTAGCGCAGGGCGTGCTGCACGCGCGGCGGCAAGGTGACGCGGTGGCCCAGCACCAGGAACACGTTGCGCATGACCACCGTCAGTAGCGTGAGGCCGATGATGGTCAGCCAGATCTCGGTGTTCGACATCATCACGACGTCACTGCGCGTGCCCGGTGGGCGTGCGGCCCGACGTGGCATCTACCGCCATCGCGGCGACGACACCCGCGACGACACCCAGCAGCAGGCCCAGCTTCAGCGGCAGCGCCGCAGCCGCGACCGACACGACGCCGGCGATCAGTGCGCCGACGACGGCCGGACGGCCCGCCAGCATCGGCGCGGTCATGACCATCAGCGCGAGGATCGCCGCAAACTCCAGCCCCCAGTGGCCGGGAATCACACCGGCCAGCAGGATGCCGACGATCGACGCAGGCTGCCACGCGAGCCAGATCGCCGCGGCCACGCCGAAGAAGAACCATTGCTGGTGCTCGTTGCCGCGCTCGTGCTCCGGCGAGTTCGCATGCCGCGAGACGAACAGCGCCAGCCCGACGTCCGTCGCGACGTAGCCCAGCGCCAGACGCCGCGGCATCGGCAGGCGGCCGAAGTACGGCCACAGCGTCGCCGAGAAGATGATGAAGCGCAGGTTGACGACGAAGGCGGTCAGCAGCGCGATCGATACTGGCGCGTCGGCGGCGATCAGCGGCAGCACCGCCATCTGCGCGCTGCCCGAGTACACCAGCAGCGTCATCGACAGCGCCTGCGCGACGGTCAGGCCGGTCTTGATCATCGCGATGCCCGCGACCACACCCCAGATGGCCGTGGGCATCAGCGCCGGCCGCGATGCGCGCAGACCCTGCACGAAGGCGGCGCGCCGCTCGCGTGCGCGGACGGCATCGCGGCCGAAGATCCACGCGGCAGGCGCTGCAGGTTGCCGGTCGGCAGGCTTCGGGGACAAGCGTGGGCTCCGTTGAGCCGCGATTATAGGTAGGCGATCCGGGTCGGCACGCTGCATGGTGGGCGGCGCGGCAGGATGGCGGGCGGCGCCGCTTCGCTAGAATCCGCGGTCTTGCGGCGTGCCCGGTCTGCGCGCGCCGCCCGCTTCGGGAGAACTGCAATGTCGATGGCCGATCGCGACGGCTGGATCTGGTACGACGGCAAACTGGTGCCGTGGCGCGATGCCACCACGCACGTGCTCACGCATTCGCTGCACTACGGGCTGGCTGTGTTCGAAGGCGTGCGCGCCTACAGGACGGACCGCGGCGCCGCCATTTTCCGCCTGAAGGAACATACGGAGCGGCTGTTCAACTCGGCGAAGATCTTCATGATGGAGATCCCGTATAGCCGCGAGCAACTGATGGAAGCGCAGCGCGAGGTGGTGCGCGCGAACGAGCTGGAGTCCTGCTACCTGCGGCCGCTGGCGTTCTACGGCTCCGAGAAGATGGGCGTGAGCCCGAAGGGTGCGGCCGTGCACGTGGCGATCGCGGCGTGGCCGTGGGGCGCCTACCTGGGCGAGGAAGGGCTGCAGCGCGGCATCCGCGTGAAGACTTCGTCGTTCGCGCGGCACCACATTAACGTGTCGATGGTCCGCAGCAAGACCGCCGGCCACTACGTGAACTCCATCCTCGCGAACCAGGAGGCGGTGCGCGACGGCTACGACGAGGCGCTGCTGCTGGACACGCAGGGCTTCGTCGCCGAAGGCGCGGGCGAGAACCTGTTCATCGTGAAAAATGGTCAGCTGATCGAGCCCGAGATGGTGTCGGGCCTCACCGGCATCACGCGCGCTACCGTCATCGAGCTGGCGCGCGACCTGGGCATCGACGTGCTGTCGAGGCCGATGACGCGCGACGACGTGTACCTCGCCGACGAGGCGTTCTTCACGGGAACGGCAGCGGAAGTCACACCGATCCGCGAACTCGACGGCCGCGTGCTGGGCGCCGGCCAGCGCGGCCCGGTCACCGAGCGCATCCAGTCGCTGTTCTTCGACGTGGTCAACGGGCGTGCGCCGAAGTACGGCCAGTGGCTGACGACGGTATGAGCGCCGCACGGCCGCTCCGAAGGCGCTCGCACCGCAGCGCGCAGCGCGGAGGTTCTTGACATGAAGCAAACAGCGGCCGTTCCCGCCCAGTCGGCACTGGGCTCCGAAGCGCCGGTCGTCGAACTGGCGGCGCGCGATCTGCCGGCGTTTTGCCCGAACCCGTCGATGCCGGTGTGGAACCATCATCCGCGCGTGTTCCTCGACGTCGCCACCACGGGTTCCGCGATGTGTCCGTACTGCGGCACTGTCTATCGCCTGAAGGCCGGCGAGATCGTCAGCGGCCACTGACGCCGTGTCGCGCCTGACCAAGCCGCTGCTGTTCGCCTCGCCGGAGGACTGCGAGCAGGCGTTCTACGAGGCGCTGGAATCCGCGGACGCCGAGGCCGTCATGGAGCTGTGGCTGGAGGACGACGACGTCGTGTGCATCCACCCGAACGGCCCGCGGCTGCTGGGCTATGCGGCGGTGCGCGCGTCGTGGATGGCGATGCTGTCCAACGGCCCGCTGCATGTACGCTGCACAGGGCGCAAGTCGCTGGACACGCCGACGGTGGCGGTGCACAGCGTCATCGAGGAGGTGCTGGTCACGCAGGGCAACGCTCGGCAGGTGATCTCCGTCCTCG
>Ga0307505_10001036_pt1 | contig 24929 bp, 21 predicted proteins | sample 23_S_MG_FD_202183 | JGI IMG/M metagenome (GOLD analysis project Ga0307505, IMG submission 202183) | Soil microbial communities from Populus trichocarpa stands in riparian zone in the Pacific Northwest, United States - 23_S | ecosystem: Environmental > Terrestrial > Soil > Riparian zone > Trees... | reverse complement strand
CCCTTCGTCGTCGCGTCGACCCCCTCCCGGCTCGCCGCTGACGCGGCTCGCCGACCTCCCCCTTCCAGGGGGAGGAGATGTAAGCATCTGCGCCGCCGCCAGCGCGTTCGCCTCGTCGAGCAGATGCTGCGCCGGGATCAGCCGGCGCACGCGCTCGCGCCGTCTCGGCCAGTCTTCGCGCTTGACGATGTGCTCGAACGTGCGCGTGGCGATGCCGTGGCGCGCCGCGATCGACCACATCGGCTCGTTGGTCTGCGTGTAGTCGTGGCGCAGGCTTGCCATGTAGGCGGGCGTGTAAAGCGGATTGAGCCTGTGGGGTGGGGGCATGGTGTTTCCTCGTTTGAACAATGATCGTCGTCCCGGGCGAGGCGCGCCTTGCGCGCCGAGACCCGGGACCGTCTGCTGGAGCATGCTGAGGACGATCCCGGCTCTCCGCGCCGCGGAGCCTGTCATCGGGCCGCGCTTCGCGCGGACCCGTTGGCGGCGCTCCGGCCGGGATGACGTCAATCAATGCTCGTCGTCCCGGAAACGCGCGGTAGCGCGTTATCCGGGACCGTCGAATGGAATAGGCTGAGAACGATCCCGGCTCTCCGCATCGCTGCGCGATGCTCCGGCCGGGATGACGTCAATCAATGCTCGTCGTCCCGGAAACGCGCGGTAGCGCGTTATCCGGGACCGTCGAATGGAATAGGCTGAGAACGGTCCCGGCTCTTCGCATCGCTGCGCGATGCTCCGGCCGGGACGACGAGGATGTTTTTGGCTTGCCGGGGAGGCGATGGCGGCTCGCGCTTGTCAGTACGCCGCGCGCACCTGTCGAGCGTGCCGAAACAGTAGCAGACCAGCGACGGGGTGTCAAGGAATAAATTCCGCAACCGGGTTCCCGGTGCCCCTGCCGCACGATAAGCCGACGCCGGCTAGGTAGCCGCGCCAGAGCGCACATATTGCGCCTTTACAACGCGATAGCCTCCGCCGAAACTCGCGCCATGCTGGTGGCTGGGAACGAGGCATTTTCACGCGTCCTGATCGACAAGGCGCTGGAATTCAGCGGCTGGAGCCTGCTCGATCCGCAGCAGGTTCAGTTCGAGCTCAATCTCACTAGCGGCCGTGCCGACTATCTGCTGAAAGACAAGCTCGGCCGCGTGCTGTGTGTCCTTGAAGCCAAGCGCGAGACCCTCGACCCCTATGACGCCAAGGAACAGGCGCGCGGCTACGCCGAAAACCTGAAAGCGCCGTTCGTCATTCTCTCGAACGGCCGCGAGCACTGGTTCTGGAATTACGAGCGCAAGGACCAGCGCGATGCCTATCGCATCGAGCGGTTGCCTTCGCGTGACGACCTGGAGCGGCTACGCCTCAAGAATCTGCAGCCGCCGCGCCCGCTCACCAGCGAGATTGTCAGGCCCGACTACCTGCAGGCGCTGAAGCACGACCTCGTGCTGCGCCGCTACCAGATTCAGGCGATGGAGGAAATTGCGCGGCTGTTCGACGGACGGTCGCAGCGCCAGTTTTTGCTCGAAATGGCGACCGGCACCGGCAAGACTCTGTTGTGCGCCGCGCTGATCCGACGCTTTCTCGCCACCCGAAATGCCGAGCGTGTCCTGTTCGTCGTCGACCGCATCGAACTGGCAAAGCAGACGATGGAGGATTTCACCGTCGTCCTGCCGGAATACAATCCCGTCATCTACAAGAGCGCGCGCCGCACGGGGCAGTTGCTCGGCTCCTCGGTCGTAGTCGCGACAATTCAATCGCTGCTGGTCGATCGCCGCTACCGCGAGGAATTCACGCCGTTCTATTTCGACCTTGTCGTGAACGACGAGGCGCATCGATCGATCTATGGCGATGCTCGCGAGGTGGTGCAATTTTTCCAGGCGACACGCGTCGGTCTGACGGCGACGCCGAAGGCATATCTGAAGAACATCAATATCGAGGAACTCGAGCAGACCAACCCGAAAGCGCTCGAAGCACGCCAGCTTCGCGATACCTATCATTATTTCGGCTGCGAGCCCGGCCTGCCGACCTACCGCTACGACATCATCGACGCGGTGAAGGACCCCGAAGGACCGTTTCTCTGCCTGCCGAAAATTTTTGACCTGCGCTCCGACATCACCACCCAGGCGCTCGCCGAGAAGGGCTGGGCGGTGGTGGTCAACGAGCAGGAAGAGAATTTCAAGATTCAGGATCTGGAGCGCAAGATATTCACGCCGACGCGTAATCGCCTGATGTGCGAGGCGTTCGTGAGCGAAGCGCAGCGCGAGCCGGGCGGAAAGATCGGCAAGTCCATTGTCTTTGCCGTCAATCAGACGCACGCGACCAATCTCACAAAGATTTTCAACGATCTCGAGCCCGGCCTTGCCGTCACCATCACGTCGCGCATCAAGAATGCGTCCGTGATCGCCAAGGAATTTCGCGACGGCAAGCGCTCCGAGCGCATCGCCGTCTCGGTCGACATGCTCTCCACCGGCTACAATTGCCGCGACGCGCTGAACATCGGCCTGATGCGGCCGATCTTCTCGCCGACCGAATACATCCAGATCAAGGGGCGCGGCACGCGGCTCTACACCTTCAAGATCGGTGATACGGAGTACGACAAGAAAAACTTCTTCCTGCTCGATTTCTGTGCGGTCGCGGAGTTTTTCGAGGAACAATACGACTATACCGTCCCGCTGAAGCTGCCGCGCCCGAAGGCGGAGGAGAAGAAGGGCAGCAAGGGTAGCGGCGAAGCGGGCTCCGGCAGCACTCGTGGCGGGTTCGACGATCCCGGCCAGCCCTTCGACTCCGAACCGCGCGAAATTCCCGTCTGGGAAGGCCGCGACACGATGGTCAGCCGCGAGGTGATCGAGGTCGGCCCGGACGGCGAGAAGGTCGACGTGATGACCTTCCGCGGCTCGTTCGAGCGCGACGTGAAGGATTTTGCCGAATACGACGCCGACATGAAGGTCGCGGTGGCGGACGAGGACGACGACGCGGTCGAGACCATCATGAACGAGCGCTTTTATCATCGCCCGGAAATGTATTATTCGCCCGACAAGTTGATCCGCTCCTATGGCGTGCCGGCGCCGACGCCTGCCTTCGTCTATAACGCCGTCGGCAAGAAGCCGCTGCCCACCAAGGATGCGATTGTGATCGACACGGTCGATTCCATCGCCGCGCGCTTCAATCTCCGCTACAACGAGCAGAAGTGGCTGGACGCGACCACGCAGTTGCTGGCAGACGATCCCGAGGCGCTGCGGAAATTCGTGGAAGGCGACATGACGCTCTTTACCTCCAGCCAGTTCAACCAGCTCGGCGGCGTCTCGGCGCTGGCGAAATTCGAAGCGCGCGAGGACGTGTTCGAGGCGCTGCGCCAGTCGATGCTGGTGCGCCAGTCGCTGCTTGCAGCCTGAGCCATGCTGACAAAGCCCAACGGCTCGAATTTCCATTCGTCCGGCCTGCGCCAGAAGGTCGACCGGCTCATGGATATCCTGTGGTCGGGCGGCGTGAACAACCCGATGGATTCCATCGAGCAGGTTTCCTACCTGCTGTTCCTGCGCCTCCTGACTGAGAAAGACGAAGTCCTCGCCACGCTCGACAAGAAGTACAAGCGCATCTTTTCCGGCAAGTGGGCGAAATTCGCTTGGGGCAATTACGTCACGCTGACCGGCGACGCGCTGTTCGACGCGATCCGCAACGCGATCGAAAGCCTGCACGAGCTGCCGGGGCTCACCGATACCGGGAAGCAATTGTTCAGCCGCGCGACCTTAAAGATTTACGACCGACCGACCTTGCGCGCGGTCGTGCAGGAGATTCACAATCTCGATCTTGCGGCGCACGAGGGCAACGACTTCAAGGGCGACATGTACGAGTATCTATTGTCGCGGCTCTCGATGTCAGGCACGAACGGCCAGTTCCGCACACCGCGCCACATCATCGATATGATCGTAGCGCTGGTCGATCCGCAGCCCGGCAGGCGCATCTGCGATCCGGCCTGCGGCACGGCGGGCTTTCTGATCTCGGCGTTCAATTACATTTTGGAGAAACATCGCGGACAGGGGCGCAAGAACTATCCCGGTGGAGGGCTGTCATCTGCCCAGTGGAGGTTTTTGCAAGAGGACGGCATCACCGGCTACGACAACGACGCCAATATGGTGAAGATCGCGATCCTCAATCTCTATCTGCACCAGTTGGAAAAGGCGCAGGTGTCGTTGTGGAATCCGCTCACCGCGGGCTATGGCGGCGTCTATCCCGGCAAGCGCTTCGATCTCATTCTCGCCAATCCGCCGTTTGCCGGAAAAATCCAGGACGAGAGCATCCTGTCCGACCTGAACTACAAGCTGAATACCCGCGCGACCGAACTTCTGTTCCTCAAATGGTTCATCGATCATCTGGCGGACGGCGGCCGCGCCGGGGTGATCGTGCCGAACGGCGTGCTGTTCGGATCGAACAACGCGGCCAAGGCGGTGCGCGAACTGCTGCTGACCGAGTGTGACCTGCAGGCGGTGATCGGCATGCCGTCCGGCGTGTTCAAGCCCTATTCGGGCGTCGGCACGGCGGCGCTCATCTTCGAGAGGGGCAGGGCCACGGAAAGCGTGTGGTTCTACGATCTCACCGCCGACGGCTTCAGTCTCGACGACAAGCGTACGCCGATCGAGAAGAACGACATTCCCGACGTGCTGATGAAGTGGCCTGATCGCGAAGAAGGGCCGAACAGCTATCGGGTGGCGGTTGAGAAGATAAAGGAGAATGATTGGAGCTTGTCAGGCGGACGCTACAAGCAGGTGACGGCGGAAGCGATCAGTCACGACGCGCCGAGCGACATTCTTGTAGAAGTGCTCAAAATCGAATCGGAAATTTCAGAGCGCGGCACTTTGCTACTGAAACAGTTCGGACAGTAGTCAGTGACCTTTTGGCCCAAGGTCAAGCTAGGCGAAATTGCTTCTGTTCAAATGGGACAGTCGCCCCCAGGAGAGACATACAATTCCACCGGAATTGGATTGCCATTCTTTCAGGGCAAAGCAGAGTTCGGCGACGAACATCCTGTCGCCATAAAATGGTGCAGTCAGCCAACGCGGATCGCGGAAGCTGGAGATATTTTGTTGTCGGTGCGGGCTCCAGTAGGCCCGACGAATTTTGCCGCCCAACGTTGTTGCATTGGAAGGGGCTTAGCAGCCATCCGGACCAAGACGGAAAGGTCCGATCAGTATTTCTTGCATTATTTTCTCAGGCGATTTGAGGAAGACATCGCCGCTCGCGGCGTTGGGAGCACTTTTGCGGCGATCAACCGCAAAGACATTGAGAGCTTGGAGTTGCCGTTACCCCCGCTGGCGAAGCAGCAGCGCATCGTAAAGCTGTTGGACGAGGCGGAAGAGTTGCGGAAGCTGCGCGCGCGGGCCGACCGCCGCACTGCCGATCTTATTCCTGCGCTGTTTCATGAGATGTTCGGTGATCCAATTACAAATCCAAGGAACTGGGGCCTCAGTTCTCTTGCGGAAGTTGGCAAGCTAGATCGTGGGCGCTCCAAACATCGTCCTCGAGACGAACCCAGTCTTTATGGTGGTCGGTATCCCTTCATTCAGACTGGCGATGTCGCAAACGCAAACGGCATCGTATCGACATTTACGCAGACATATTCTGAGAAGGGGCTTGCACAGAGTCGTATTTGGCCGGCTGGAACGCTTTGCATCACTATTGCCGCAAATATCGGTAAGACAGCCGTGCTGGGCTTTCCGGCTTGCTTTCCGGATAGCTTGGTAGGGTTCGTGCCAAGCGAAAAGGTTGTTGTTGAATACGTGCGCCAATGGCTGGTTACCATGGAAAGCCGACTCGAGGAGGACGCTCCTCAGGCGGCACAAAAGAATATCAATCTCAAGATTCTCAACGCTCTTAAGATTCCTGTTCCACCACTTTCACTGCAAGAAGAATTCGCGAGGCGTGTAGCGGAAATCCGGGCGCTGCAAGCCGGACAAGCCGAAAGCCGCCAGCACCTTGACGATCTGTTCCAGTCGATGCTCCACCGCGCCTTCAATGGCGAGCTTTATCCCGCTCGATCTCGTACGGCCGCACCAGCAGGAGGCAGGTAAAGACGCAGGCGAGCGCGAGCCGAGCAGTTCGGCCAAGCAATTCGACCCGTCCTCGGCATGCACAAGCAGACGGTCCCGGGTCTCGCGCTGACGCGCTCGCCCGGGACGACGAGTTGGGTCTGCTGCGCTGCTCGGCCGGGACGACGAGTTGGGTCTGCTGCGCTGCTCGGCCGGGACGACGAGTTGGGTCTGCTGCGCTGCTCGCCCGGGACGACGAGTTGGGTCTGCTGCGCTGCTCGCCCGGGACGACGAGTTGGGTCTGCTGCGCCGCTCGCCCGGGATGACGAGTTGGGTTTGCCGCGCCGCTCGGCCGGGATGACGCCAGAAGAAAATCCGGCGCCCCGCCGCTGGCATTTTGAGCTGCCGGCGAATCTCTTAACGGCCGCACCCGAAAAGCCGCCAAAATGGGCTTTGCCCGTCGGAGACGGAAACGCTGCCGGCGCCCCGACAGCCCGGATTGTTGCGCAATTTCAATGGTCTGAAAGACCTTTCCCGAGCGTTAAAAGGTTAATCGAATTTTAACTGTCTGGGCCGGAATCTCGCCTTTGAGCGTGCTTCAGGCGCTCGGTTGCCGGGGCGTTTCCGGGCGATTCCCGTTGGATGATCGCACGGAGAGCGGCACTCGAGATGCCTGAACGCGGGGACGGTCCACGCGGACCGAATGCGGCGAGCGGGTGCCATGAATCGCGGAGACTTCCATCGACCGGCAGGCTTGCGGCGCGCGCCGCAGGGTCGGCTCGATCTTGCGCCGCCGAGCCGCTTCACGCTGTTCATGCGCCGCCTGTTCGTGCGCCTGTCCGAACCGCCGCTGAAGCACGTCGGATTCATGCTGTTCATCTCGCTGCTGGCCGGCACGGGCGCCTATGGCGCGGTGCGCGGCGGCCACGCCGAAGCGTTCAGCAACGCGCTGCATGAAGCGGGCGACGCGCTCGCGCGCGGCTTCGGGCTCGGTATCGTGCAGGCGGAAATTTCCGGCAACCGCTATCTGAGCGGTGAAGAAATCCTGGAGCGCGCCGGCATCACGGCGCAGACCTCGTTGCTCCTGCTCGACGTCGAAGGCGTGCGCGGCGCGCTGAAGGAAGATGCGCGCGTCGCCGAAGCGAGCGTGCGCAAATTCTATCCCGACCGGCTTGAGATCGTGATCGAGGAGCGCGCGGGTTACGCGCGCTGGCAGCGCGGCGGCAAGACGCACCTGATTGCGCGCGACGGAACGGTGCTGGAGAGCGACATCGGCGGCAAGTCGGTCGATCTTCCGCTTGTGATCGGGCTCGGCGCTTCGACGCGCGCGGCGGCACTGCTCGACCTCATCGAGCGCTTCCCCTCGGTGCGCGAAGCAACGCGCGCCGGCATCCTTGTCGCCGAGCGGCGCTGGAATCTGCGCCTGAAGAACGGCATCGACATTCGGCTGCCGGAGGAAGATCCCGCGCTCGCGCTTGAGCGGCTCGTGCTGCTCGACAAGAGCCAGCAGATCATGACGCGCGACGTCACGGTGATCGACCTGCGCGTGCCGGATCGCGTGGCGGTCGGCCTGTCGGATGAAACGGCGGCGGCGCTGAAGCAGAAGACGCAGAAGCGCAAGGGAGCGGACTCATGAGCTCCGTGCGCCTCCGTGAAAGTTTCAAGTTTTTTCCCTCCCCCCTTGTGGGGGAGGGCGATGCGACTTGCCTTTGCGCAAGCGCAGCGCCGCGCAAAGGCTTAGTCGCGTCGGGTGGGGGGCACGCCGACTCCGCTAACCCCCCACCCGCGCGCGTAACACTCGCTTCGCCCGCGCTACGCGCCGGCTCGCTCGCTGACGCGCGCGACCTCCCCCACAAGGGGGGAGGTGAAAAGATGCGTACCCGCACGGGAGCCCCCGCATGAGCTCCGTCCTCGCCCGCGGTCTCGCTCCGCGCATGCGCCCGATCCATCCGCGCCGCAGTGCCGTGGTCGCCGCGCTCGATATCGGCACCAGCAAGATCGCCTGCCTGATCGCGCGGCTGAAGCCGCTCGATGACGCCGGGCATCTCGGCGGCCGCACGCATTCGGTCGAGCTGATCGGCTTCGGCCACACCCGCGCCCGCGGCATCAAGGCCGGCACGGTGATCGACATGGCGCGGGCGGAAGAAGCGATCCGGCTGGCGGTCGACGCGGCCGAGCGTTCCGCGAAACTCGAAATTGCTTCGGTGGTCCTGTCCGTGTCCGGCGGGCGGCTCGGCAGCGACTCGTTCTCGGCCTCGACGCGCCTCATCGGCTCGTCGGTGGAGGAGGGCGACATCGGCCGCGCGCTGGATGCCGCCAGCCTGCATTCGGTGCGCGATGGCCGCGCGGTATTGCACTCGTTGCCCGTCGGCTATGGCATCGACGGCATGCGCGGCATTCGCGATCCGCGCGGCATGCTGGGCGAAACGCTCTCGGTCGATCTGCACGTCATTACCGCGGACCAGCCCGCGCTGAAGAACCTCATCCTCTGCGTCGAACGCTGCCATCTCACGGTGGAGAGCCTGATCGCGGCGCCCTATGCCGCCGGCCTTTCGGTACTGGCCGCCGATGAAGTCGATGTCGGTGCGACCGTGCTCGACCTCGGCAACGGCACCACGACGGCGGCGGTGTTTGTGTCGGGCGAGTGCCGGCATGTGGACGGCATCGGGCTTGGCGGCAGCCACATCACGATGGATCTGGCGCGCGGCCTCTCGACCACGCCGGTCGAGGCGGAGCGGCTGAAGACGCTGCATGGCAGCGTGCATGGCGGCACCACCGGCGAGCTCGAGCTGGTGGCGGTGCCGCCGGTGCAGGGCGGCGAGCACGAGACCGCGAATGCCGTATCGCGCTCCGGCATCGTGCGGATGATCCGTCCGCGCGTCGATGAAATCCTCGAAGTGATCCGCGACCGGCTGAAGGCCGCGAACATGCTCTCGATCGCCAGCCGCCGCATCGTGCTGACCGGCGGCGGATCGCAACTGACCGGGATTGCCGACGTGGTTGGCCGCGTCTTCGGCGCGACGACGCGCTTCGGCCGGCCGCTCGGCATGAGCAATTTTCCCGAACCGGCGCGCAGTGCTGCCTTCGCGGTCGCTTCGGGTCTTCTTGTGTATCCGCAGTTTGCCGGCCGCGAACATTTCGAGCCGCGACGAAGAAGTGCGCGCGGCCAGGCGAACTACATCACGCGGGTGGGGCGTTGGCTCAAAGAGAGTTTCTGATTCAAACGGAACGAAGGGACGTGCGCTAAGCGCGAAAGGGTAACGAACATGACCATCAATCTGAATGCGCCTGACATTCGCGAACTGAAGCCGCACATCACCGTGTTCGGCGTCGGCGGAGCCGGGGGCAACGCTGTGAATAATATGATCTCTGCCGGTCTTCAGGGCTGCGAGTTCGTGGTCGCCAACACCGACGCGCAGGCGCTGAACTCCGCGAAAGCGAACCGCGTGATCCAGATGGGGCTCGAGGCGACGCAGGGGCTCGGCGCCGGTTCGCATCCGGAAGTCGGCCGCGCGGCGGCGGAAGAAGTGATCGACGAGATCCGCGATCATCTCAACGGCGTGCATATGGCCTTCGTCACGGCCGGCATGGGTGGCGGCACGGGCACGGGCGCAGCACCTGTGATCGCGCGCGCGACGCGCGAGATGGGCATCCTTACCGTTGGCGTTGTCACCAAGCCGTTCCAGTTTGAAGGCAACCGGCGGATGATGATCGCCGAAGCGGGCATCCAGGAACTCGCCAAGCATGTCGATACGCTGATCGTCATCCCGAACCAGAATCTGTTCCGGGTCGCGAACGAGAAGACAACCTTCGCCGACGCCTTCGCGATGGCGGACCAGGTGCTTTATTCGGGCGTCGCCTGCATCACGGACCTTATGGTCAAGGAAGGCCTCATCAACCTCGACTTCGCCGACGTGCGCACGGTCATGCGCGAGATGGGCAAGGCGATGATGGGCACGGGCGAGGCTTCAGGTGAGAAGCGTGCGATCACCGCTGCCGAGGCCGCAATCGCCAATCCGCTGCTCGACGAGACCTCGATGCGCGGCGCGCGCGGCCTCCTGATCTCCATCACCGGCGGCTCCGACCTCACGCTCTACGAAGTGGACGAGGCGGCCAGCCGCATCCGCGAGGAGGTGGATGTGGACGCCAACATCATCCTCGGCGCGACCTTCGACCAGAGCCTCGACGGCATCGTGCGGGTATCGGTTGTTGCAACCGGTATCGACGGCACGGCCCGGCAGGAAGCCGCCCCGATCATGTCCAACCGCCTCAGCGCGGCTTCGGTCGCGGGCCGGCTTGCGGTCGCCAAGGCGTTCAGCTCGGCGCAGGATCAGCGCACGCCGAATTCCTATCGCGATCCGGCACCGGCGCCTTCGATTGCCCTCCATCGCGACGAGGAAGAGCACTACGAAGACGAGCAGGCGTATGAAGAGGAATACGCCGACGAGCAGGAGACGGCGATCGACGACGTGACGATCCGTCCGCTGCCGCCGCGTCCGTCGTTCTTCGAGCCGATGCAGGAAGAAGAGCCGGTCGAACAGCACATGGAAGAGCCGGCGAGGCCGTTTCTGCCGCCGCGGCCGGAGCGGGCGGGCGGAAGAATTCCTCGGATGCCGCATGTCGATGAATTGCCGATGCCGGCGCAGAAGCAGATTCGCGCCAGCCGCGGCGAGGCTCCCGAACACCAGTCGCTCGACCAGAAGCGGATGTCGCTCTTGCAGCGGCTCGCGCAGGTCGGTCTCGGAAGACGTGAAAAGGAAGGCGAGGAAGACATGCAGCAGCGCGCAGCGCCGGAACGGCGGACTCAAGAACAGGTATCGGAATACACAAGGCGGCCTGCTGGCCGTCCGGCCCCGCAGGAATCGGCGGCACGTCTGAGTCGCGCACGGGTCGAGGAGGAGGAGCTGGAGATCCCGGCGTTCCTCCGCCGGCAGGCCACCTGAGGCCGTTTTCCACAGTTTCGGATTGATGGGACCCCCGGCCTAACCGCCGGGGGTTCTTGCATTTAGGCCCGCCCCGCCGAAACATGGCGAAAAGGGGGCTGATTGGCGTCGGCTTTTGGTAACAAAGCGTAAAAAACCGTGACTTGCGACTTCGACACCCCCCGGTATCGTCCGACTAACCAAATGCAGCCGTTCGGGTTCTTGGCAATTTAACCCTAAGACGGCGCTTCGGGGAGCGTAGGGGACAGGGGTTCTTCGGCAAGTTCGGGGCGCGTTTTTGCCTCGATTGGGAAAACCGAGGGATTCCGGACGGTGGGGATGCGGGTGAGTTTTCAGTCCACACTAGCGCAGCGTGTCGACCTCATGGGCCGTGGTGTCCACGGCGGTACGCAAAGCCGAGTGTCGTTGCTTCCTGCCGAAGTCAATTCCGGCATTCTGTTTTCCCGTCCCGGCCATAACGGCGCGCCCGATCGCGTGATCAGCGCTTCGCCCGCGGCCGTCCGCAACACCGATTTTGCGACTGTCATTGGCGACGGACACGGCGCCCTGTGCTCGACGGTCGAACACCTGCTCGCAGCCATCGCCGGCATGGGCATCGACAACGTCATTATTGAGGTCGACGGCAACGAAGTGCCGATCTTCGACGGCAGCGCTTCCGCCTTCGTAGAGGCCATCCGTCAGGCCGGGATCGAAACGCAGGCCGCGCCGCGCCGCTATCTCAAGGTTTTGAAGCCCATCCGCGTGCAAGACGGCCGTGCGATGGGCGAATTGCTTCCCTACGACGCGGGCTTCCGCCTCGAAATCGAGATCGATTTCAACCACCCGCTGATCGGCCGCCAGCGTTATGCCGCGACCTTGTCGCGCGAGACTTTTGAAGACGAACTCGCCAACGCCCGTACCTTCGGCTTCATGTCGGATGTGGCCAAGCTTTGGAGCGCCGGTTATGCGCTCGGCGCCTCGCTTGAGAACACCATCTGCCTTGCCGAAGACCGCATCCTGAACCCGACCGGCCTGCGCTATCCGGACGAGTTTGTGCGTCACAAAGCCCTCGACGCGATCGGCGATCTTGCCCTCGCGGGCCTCCCGATCCTCGGCCGCTACCGTTCCGTCTGCGGCGGCCATAAGCTGAATTCCATGGTCGTTTCGGCGCTTGCCGCCGACAAGTCGGCTTGGACCGTGGTCGAGCCCAGGCGCCGCCGCAATCGGGGCCATGCCGATCTCGGCGTGCCGGCCGCCCAGCCGGCCTATCGCGCCGACCTCTCTTAACCAGACCCGCCACAATCGCGGCCAAATGGCCACCTACGTCCCTAGCGGGGTCGTCCTGCGATTGGTAATTTCCGGCCCGGACAAGACCGGCCACAAGCCTGTCTCGGGACAGTGAGGGTAAGTTTCATGCGCCGGTTGCGCGACATTCGGGGTGCCGGGCTTGGCGTCTATGTGAGCCTTGCCGCGCTCGCGATTCCGCTGGGCGGATGCGCAAGCCTGTTCGAGGAAAAACAGGTCGTTCTTCCCGACGAGCCGGCCGACAAGCTCTACAACGAAGGCCTCACGCTGCTGAACAAGCGCGAATATGTCGACGCCGCCAAGAAGTTCGAGGAAGTCGATCGCCAGCACCCCTATTCGGAATGGGCGCGCAAGTCGTTGCTGATGACCGCATTCGCCTATTACGAAGTGGGCGAGCACGAAGAGACGATTCAGGCCGCGCGCCGCTACGTGGCGCTGCATCCGGGCAGCCCGGACGCCGCCTACGCGCAATATCTGATGGCGTCGTCCTATTACGACCAGATCCCCGACATCACCCGCGACCAGGCGCGCACCGAGCGCGCCATGCAGGCGCTGGACGAAGTGGTGCGCAAATATCCCGACACCGAGTATGCCGAAAGTTCGCGCCGCAAGCTTGAAGTTGCGCGCGACCAGCTCGCCGGCAAGGAAATGATGATCGGCCGATACTATCTCGAGAAGCGCAACTACACGGGCGCGATCAACCGCTTCAAGGCAGTGGTCACGCAGTACCAGACCACCCGTCATGTCGAGGAATCGCTGATGCGGTTGACCGAGGCCTATATGGCGCTCGGCATCGTCAACGAGGCGCAGACTGCCGCCGCCGTGCTGGGGCACAATTTCCCCGACAGCGCCTGGTACCGCGACGCCTACAAGCTCGTTCAGGCCGGCGGCCAGCCGCAGGAGAACAAGCAGTCCTGGATCAGCAGGGCGTTCGGCGGGAAGCCGAATACATAAAGTTGTCGTCCCGGCCGAAGCGCCCGCAGGGCGCGGAGAGCCGGGACCGTTTTCCGCAAGCCGCAGGACGATCCCGGGTCTCGCAACGTCTACGGCGTTGCTCGCCCGGGATGACGTAATAGACGTGCTTGCGAACCACTCCCGTGCTTGGGATAGACTCGCGCGCCCGCCATCGGATTCCCGGCTCCATGCTGGTTCATCTCTCCGTCCGCGACATCGTCCTGATCGACAAGCTCGACGTCGACTTCGCGCGCGCGCTCACGGCGCTGACGGGGGAGACGGGCGCCGGCAAGTCGATCGTGCTCGACGCCTTCACACTGGCGCTCGGTGCGCGCGGTGACGCGGCGCTGGTCCGTCAGGGCGCGGAGCAGGGGCAGGTGGTGGCGATGTTCGATGTTCCCGCCAGCCATCCGGCCTTCAAGGTGCTGAAGGCGAATGAACTCAACGGCGATGGAGAACTCATCCTGCGCCGGGTGCAACTCGCGGACGGGCGCACCCGCGCTTTCGTCAACGACCAGCCGGTGACGGTGCAGGTGCTGCGCGAAGTCGGCCAGACGCTGGTGGAAATCCACGGCCAGCATGACGAGCGCGCGCTCGTGGACGCCGCGACGCATCGCGCGCTGCTCGATGCGTTCGGCGGCAATGCCGACAAGGCGGCAGACCTCTCGAAGCGCTGGGGCGAGTGGAAAGAACTGGAGCGGGCGGCGGATGCCGAACGCGAGCGGCTGAAGCGCGCGATGACCGAGGCCGATTTCATCCGCCACGCGGTCGAAGAATTGTCCGCACTCGCGCCGCAGCCGAACGAGGAGACGATGCTCGCCGACCGGCGTGCGGCGCTCATGCGGGCGGAGAAGGCAGCGGAAGATTTGCGCGAAGCGCATGACGTGATCGCGGGCGCGGGCTCCCCGGTGCCGACGATCTCCGCCGTGTTGCGGCGGCTCGAGCGGCGCGTCGAGGAAGCGGGTGAGCTTGTCGGCGGGCCGGTGAAGGCGCTCGACAGCGCCTTGCAATTTTTGGAAGAAGCACGCTCCGGACTTGAAGCGGCGCTGGTCGCTGCCGATTTCGACCCGAAAGAGCTTGAACGGATCGAGGAACGGCTGTTCGCGTTGCGCGCGGCGGCGCGCAAATATCATTCGACCGTCGAGAACCTTCCCGCGGTCGCAGCGCGCTTTCAGGCTGACGCGGAAGCGCTCGACAAGGGTTCAAAGACCTTGGCCGGACTTGAGAAGAAGGCGGGAGACGCGGAGGCTGCCTTCCGCGCTAGCGCCGAGACGCTGTCCGCCGCGCGCAAGAAGGCCGCGAAGTCGCTCGACAAGGCGGTGAACGCGGAGCTTGCGCCGCTGAAGCTCGAGCGCGCTGAATTCATCACCGAGATCGAGACCAGAACGGATGCGCCGGGGCCGGAAGGCTTCGACCGCGTGGAGTTCTGGGTACGGACCAACCCCGGCTCAAAGCCCGGGCCACTGATGAAAGTCGCGTCGGGCGGTGAGTTGTCGCGTTTCCTGCTGGCGCTCAAAGTCGTGCTTGCCGACCGCGGCTCGGCGCCGACGCTCGTGTTCGACGAAATCGACACGGCGGTGGGCGGTGCTGTTTCCGACGCGATCGGCGCGCGGCTCGCGCGGCTCGGCGAAAAAGTACAGGTGCTTTCCGTGACGCACGCCCCGCAGGTCGCGGCGCGCTCGGCCAATCATTTCGTGGTGGTCAAGGAAGCCGACGGCAAGAAGCGGGTCGTCACGCAGGTTCGGCCGCTCGATGCCAAAGCGAAGCGCGAAGAGATCGCGCGGATGCTGGCGGGTGCGGAAGTGACGAGCGAGGCGCGCGCCGCCGCCGAACGGTTGATCGCCGGCGCGCGCTGAACGCTTGCGCGCTTAGCGCCGGCCTTTCTTCTTTGCAGCCTTTTTCTTCGACTTCTTCGCCGGAGCTTTTTTCTTGGCGACCGCCTTGCGCCTGGCCTTGCCGACGGGCTTTGCACTGACGAGAACCGCTGCGAGGACGCAGGGTTCCGTCGTGCGCACGCTCCAGGAATGGTTGGTGCCGCGCTGGACGAGGATGTCGCCCGCCTTCAGGAGCACTTCGCCCTTCTCCATGATCGCCCAGATCTCGCCCCTGAGGATGATGATGTAATCGACCGTCGCAGTCTTGTGCATCATCGGGTCGGCGGAGTGCTTGTCCGAGGCATGGCCGGCGCCGATCGAGTTGAACGCCTTCTTGGCGTCGGCGGTGTCGCGCCACGCGCTGTCGGGCGGAAACTCGACGATGCGCAGGATGGTGCCGCTCGCCGGAGGCTCCAGATGCACCTTGCGCGCGGCGGCGTCGGCGTTGCCGTCGTTCGAGGCCGGTGCGCCCTTGGTCTCCCACAGATCGGTGAGCGCGAGACCGGGCATGGAGGCCATTTCCAGCACGTTGGTAGCGATGCCGTCGGTCATGATGATCGATTGGCCGTCGTTGTCGTGGCCGGTCAGCACGCGGCGGATTTTCCAGACCAAGGTGGCCTCCTCTTACTTCAACAGGATGGTTGCAAGTTGCGGGAACGCGATGACGAGGAGCAGCACGATCACCATGATGACCGCGAAGGGAAACGCACCCGCGAAAATGTTCTGGAGCGTGATCGGGCTGTCCTTGCCCAGCGTCGCCTTGATGACGAAGACCGCCATGCCAAAGGGCGGTGTGAGCAGGCCCACCTCGACCGCGATAATCGTGACGATTCCGAACCAAATCAGGTCCGTCTGGAAGCCCACCAGCGCGGGCAGGACCAGCGGAATGGTGATGAGCATGATGGAGCTGGAGTCGAGGATGGTGCCGAGGATCAGCACGACGATGACGAAGGCGGCGAGCAGGCCGGGGAAGCCGAGGCCAGTATCGACGATCAACACGCGCAACATTTCCGTTACGCCAGAAATCGCCAGCATGCGCGAATAGAGGCTCGCGCCGATGATCAGGAAGCACACGGCGGCCGTGATGTGCGCCGTATCGACCAGCACCGTCCAGAGTCCCTTCAGGTCGAGCCGCCGCTTGGCGATGGCGATGAGCAGCGCGCCGGCGGCGCCGACGGCGCCGGCTTCGACCGGCGTGAACAGCCCGCCATAGATGCCGCCCAGCACGAGCGCGATGAGCAACACGATCGGGAAGAGTTTGCTCGCGATCTCGGCCATGCCCATCAGGGGCTGCTCGGAGACTGCGTGTTCCCGCGACGGATCGATAAAAACCCAGGACGGCTTGAACACCGCCATCAAAACGATGCCGCCGGCGAAGGCGAAGGCCAGCAACAGGCCGGGGATAACGCCCGCGATGAACAGGTCGCCGATCGACTGCTCGGTCAGCACACCGAACAAGATCAGCAGCAGGCTCGGCGGGATCAGCATGCCGAGCACCGAGGAGCCGGCGACGACACCGACGGAGAAGCTCGGCGAGTAGCCGTGCCGCAGCATCTCCGGCACCGCGACCTTGGTGAAGACGGCGGCCGACGCGATGCTGATGCCGGTGATCGCGGCAAAGACGGCGTTGGCGGCCACCGTCGCGACGCCAAGGCCGCCACGGATGCGCCGCAGGAGCTGGTTTGCGACCTCGAAAGTGTCCTTGCCGATATCGGCGACCGCGACCAGCAGGCCCATCAGCACGAACAGCGGCACGACGCCGAATATGTAGTCGGAAATCGCGTCGTTGGCGGCGAGGGCGAGGAGATTGGCGGCGATGCCCGCGTCGTCGCGAATGAGCCACACGCCGACAAACGAAAGTACGCTGAGCGCGACCGCGACATACATGCCCGCATAGATCAGCACCAGCATGGCGCCGACGAGCGCGAATCCGATGATATTGGCTTCCGTCATCGGACGCCTTCGGCCGGGCGCTGCATCGCGCGGAAACTCTGCCAGGCGTGAATGAGAAACTGGACGGTCATCATCGCGCAGCCGAGGATAATGATGACCTTGAGCGGGCCGGTCGGAATCTGGACGACGCCGGTCGAGCCGTAGAATTCGTTGTTCGCAAACGCGCGGGTCATCAGCGGCCAGGTCGTGTAGGCGATGCCGGCGAACAGCGCCGCGCCGATGAGATCGTAGACAAACTGCATGGCGTGGCTCGTCGCCGGACTGCGCCGGCCGATCGCGTTCAGCAGCACGTCGGCGCGCGTGAGGCCGCTCGTGCGCAATGTCTGCGGCAACTGAAGAAAAACGATGCCGACGATGGAGAAGGTCAGAAACTCAGGCACGCCGAGGATGGGGCGGTTGAAGGCACCGCGGCCGATGATGTCGGCGCAGACGACCGCCATGATGACGAGGATCCAGCCGGTGCCGACGGCCGCCATGATGGCGGTGATGCGCCCGACAAGAGACTTGCCGGACGCATCGTCGTGATGATCGGACATCGGAGTAACGACCCGTTAGCGGCTCACTCCTTGTCAAAATCGCGCGGGAACTTGAAGCCCTCCGCGCGCACCGCGTTCATGTATTCGGTCAGCACGGCCTTGCCGGCGGGACCGCTCTGCTTCAGCCATTCGGTGGTCGGATTCGGAATGGCCTTCACCAGACGGGCCTGCTCGGCCGGCGCCATCTTGACCATCTTGCCGCCGGACTTGGTCCAGGCCTCGGTCGCCCCGGTGATGCGGGCGGTCTGCTCCTTGAGGTAGCCGTCCTTGTAGGCCGCGGCACCCTTGCGGAAGGCGGCTTTCACTTCGTCCGGGAATTTGTCCCAGCGCGACTTGTTGATGCCGACCGCGCCGGCATACATCGCGCCCATGTCGACGACCGTGAAATTCGGCGCGACCTCGAACAGCTTTGCCGGAACGGCCGAGGTGATGAAGGCGATGGCGCCGTCATACACGCCGGTCTTGATGTCGTTGTAGAAGGTGTTGAGGCTGCCCTGCACGCCGACCGCGCCGGTGTTCTTGAACCAGGCGAGGTTCGGGCCGGCGCCGCCGATCTTTTTGCCGTTCATGTCTTCCATCTTCGTGATCGGGAAATTGGTCGCGAGACCGTAGTTCTCGATGGCGAAGCCGGCGAGATAGACGACGTTGTACTTGGTCCACTCGGCGGTGAGCTCGGGCCGCGCCTGCACCTTGTCGATGGCAGCGGTGACGACATTCGCGTCCGGCGGGCCGTAGGGAACGAAGTAGGTCACGTTATTCAGCGGCAGCTTGCCCGACTGGAACACCGTCGCGACGATGCCGATGTCGGAGATGCCTTGCTCCATCGTCTCAAGCTCGGAGCCGATCTTGGCGAGCGTGCCGCCGTAGGCTTCCGTCCACTGGATCTTGAACTTGTTGGTCTTTGCGAGTTCGGCATCGACGGTCGCCATCAGCGACTCCTTCAGATGTTTCACCCACAGGAAGATCGGCGGATGGCCCGCGGCCATCGTCAACCGGATTGTCTCCTGCGCGGATACCGGCGTTGTCGACAATGCGACGGCAAAAGCCGCGGCGGCGAGCGCCGCGCGCAGCATTCCACGCTTTGAAATTCTGGAATTCATTCGACGTCCTCCCTGACGATCGACGGCTGTTCGTTCTGCCGTCCTTTGAAAAAAGTATAGGAGCCGCCCAATTTCTTGACAAGCTAATTGGTCAGTCGTCTAATTAATTTGGACGAGGAAACGGGCCTTGGGCGCGCGTAACGCCGAGTTGACGAAAGAGAAAATCCTCAACGCTGCCGAGCGTTTGTTCTCCGAACGCGGCATCGACGGGGTTTCGTTGCGTGAAATCGCCTCCGCGGCAGACGTGCAACTTGCGCTGATCAGCTATTACTTCCGCACCAAGGAAGGGCTCTATCGCGCGGTCTTCCATCGCCGGATCGATCCGATTTCGGCAGAGCGCACCTCAAAGTTGCGCGAACTGATGGCGCGGAAAAATCCGCGGCCGACGGTCGAGGAGGTGCTCGAAGCGCTGGCGCGTCCGTGGGTCGAACTCCGCGACAAGCGCGGCGGGCTGCTCTACACGCGCCTGATCGCGCGCGAGGTCGGCGATCCGCGCGAGGCGAGCCGCGGCATCGTGCGCGACCTGCTCGACCCGATCGCGCTCGAATTCATCGGCGCGCTGGAAAAAGTGCTGCCGAACCATCCGAAGTCCGAAATCCACTGGACCTACCATTTTTTCATCGGCGGGCTGCTGCTCGTGCTGCTCAAGCAGGAGCGTATCGACCGGTTGTCCGGCCGCTTCGTGGATCTCGCGCATGGCGAACAGGTGATCGAGGAGATCGTCGGGCTGTTCGCCCGAGCGCTGCGAGATTCCAAAAAGACAAAAAGAACGGCCGCGCGAGCGAGCCGCAATCCGAGAGGGAGGAAAGGCAATGAAGCTCGTAACATTCTCGGCCCGCGGCGGAAGCCCGCGCAGCGGCGCGCTGATCGATGACGACAGGAACGTCGTCGATCTCGTAGCGGCCAGCAAAGCGAGAGGCAGAGGCGGTGACCGTCTCGCGACGGTGCTTGCTATCGCCGAAGGCGGGCAGGGTGCGCTCGATGAGGCTTATGACGCGATCAAGGCTGCCGCGAAGGACGCGATCCACGCGCGCGACGAGGTCAAGCTGCACGCACCGATCCCGCACCCGCCGCAGATGCGCGACTTTCTCTGCTTTGAAAAACATCTGAAGCAGGCGTTCGGTCAGGCGCGCAAGGTACGCGCGCAACAGTCGCCGGACCCGGAAGCGGCGATGAAGGAGATGGAAGAGAAGAACATTCTCTCCGTGCCGCAGGCCTGGTATGAGCGGCCGCTCTATTATCACCCGAACCGCTTCAACGTGATCGGCGACGGCGACGAGGTCGTGTGGCCTGCCTATTCGCAGCTCATGGATTTCGAGCTCGAGTTCGGCTTCTACATCGGCAAGCCGGGCCGTGACATTGCGAAGGAAAAAGCGCGCGAGCACATTTTCGGTTACACGATCTTCAACGACTTCTCCGCGCGCGACGAGCAGACCAAGGAAATGGCCGGCCAGCTCGGGCCGGGCAAGGGCAAGGATTTCGACGGCGGCAATTCGATGGGGCCGTGCGTCGTGACCGCCGACGAAATCAAGGACCCGTACAACCTGACGATGACCTGCCGTGTGAACGGCGAGGAATGGGGCCGCGGCAGTTCGAGCGAGATGGGCTGGAAGTTCGAAGACTGCATTGCGCACGCCGCGCGCTCGGAAACGCTGCATTCGGGCGAATTTTTCGGCTCCGGCACAGTCGGCAATGGCTGCGGCCTTGAGCACATGCGCTTTCTGAAATCGGGCGACGTGGTGGAGCTCGAGGTCGAGGGCATCGGCACGCTGCGCAATCGCGTCGTGCGTAACTAAGAAAATTCGGGAGGAAGAACATGGGACAAAAAATTCATCGGATCGTCACCGGCCACAACAAGCAGGGCAAGGCGATCATTTCGATCAACGATCAGGCGTCGAACGCCGTCGAGATCAAAGGCTGGCCCGGCCTCTGGGTCACGGATCTCTGGACGACCGACGAAATGCCGATCGACAACATGACGGAGCATGACCGCGGCGCGCGGCCGCTGCGCCACGATCCGACGCCGAACGGCACGATCTTCCGCGTGGTGGAGTTTCCGCCGGAGTCGCGCATGCAGGGCATCGACGCCAAGGCTGCCTTCGAGCATCTGGGCAGCACCACCAAGCCGCGCGAGGAAGACACGGCCAAGCACCCGTCGATGCACAAGACGAAGTCGATCGACTATCTGGTGGTGATCGCGGGCGAGATGTGGATGGTGATGGAAGAGGGCGAGGTACTGCTGCGTCCCGGCGACTGCATCGTGCAGCGCGGCACCAACCATGCCTGGGTGAACAAGGGCGACGTGCCCTGCCTGCTCGCGGCGATCCTGATCGACGCCCAGCCGGCTCCCTGAGCGGGGCTGGCATGGCAGATCCCAAAATCGACCTGACGGGCAAGAAGGTTCTCGTCACCGGCGGCGCGAGCGGCATCGGTGAAGCGGTCGCCGGTTATTTCGCCGAGATGGGCGCGACCGTCGCCGTCTGTGACATCAACAGCAACAAGCTCGCGGCCGTCGCCAAGGCTGTCGGCGCCCGCGCCTCTAGCACCGGCGACGTGTCCGTCGAAGCCGATGCCGACCGCATGGTGAGCGAAGCGGTCGGCGGTATGGGCGGTCTCGATGTTCTGTTCAACAGTGCGGGCGTCGCCGACATCCTGTCGTCGCTCGATCATGACATGGAGCGCTGGGACCAGATCTTCGACGTCAACCTGCGCGGCACGTTCCTGATGTGCCGGGCGGCAGGCCGCGTCATGCTGCCAAAGCGAAGCGGCTCGATCATCAATGTGTCGTCGATCAACGGCATGCGCGGTTTCCCGCGCCGTGCCGCCTACGGCGCGTCGAAGCAGGGCGTCGCGGCCGTGACGCGCGCGCTCGCCTGCGAGTGGGGCGGTGCGGGTGTGCGGGTCAACGCGATCGCGCCCGGCTATATCCGGACAGCGATGGTCGATGAGCTCGAGCGCGACGGCAAGATCGATCTCGGGCGCATCGAAGGCCGCACGCCGCTCGGGCGCCTCGGCCTGCCGCTCGAAATCGCGCATGCCGCAGCGTTTCTGGCTTCCGACCTCGCGGCCTATGTCACCGGCGTGCTGTTGCCGGTGGATGGCGGCTGGGATTCGTTCGGCGGCTCGGGCGAAGTGGCGACGGCATAAGAAGGAACCGTGATGGCCAAAAATCCAATCGACGGCTTTGTCGTCGACAAAAGTACGATCAAGCATATCGGCAGCGGATTGCAGCGGCCCGAATGCATCCTTGCGGAGCCCGACGGCTCGCTGTGGTCGGCCGATGCGCGCGGCGGGGTGGTCCACATCCTGCCGGACGGATCGCAAACATTGATCACGCAGCAGGCGGCGGCGGATTTCGCCAATGCCTCGTCCGATCTCGAACGCTTCACCAAGGGCACGCTGCCGAATGGACTGGCGTTCGCGAAGAACGGCGACGTCGTCATCTCGAACTTCGGCACCGACCGGCTTGAAGTGATGACGCGCAACGGGCAGACGCGTGTGCTGGTCGATCAGATCGACGGGCAGCCCATCGGCAAGGTGAACTTCGTACTGCGCGACCGGCGCGACCGGCTGTGGCTGACGATCTCGACGCGCATCAAGGACTGGACCAAGGCGATCAGTCCGAAGATCAGGGACGGGTTCGTTGCGCTCTATGACGGCGGGAAATTGCGGATTGTGGCGGATGGATTCGCATTCACGAACGAAGTCCGCTTCGATGAGAAGGAAGAGTGGCTGTACGTCGTCGAGACCTGCGGGCCGTGCGTTACCCGGCTGCGCGCCGCGCCTGACGGCGCGCTCTCCCAGCGAGAGACATTCGGCCCGTCCGACCACGACGCCTTCATCGACGGCATTGCCTTCGACTCCTATGGCAATCTGTGGGGCACGCATGTGATGACCGATCGAATCTTTGCGATCACGCCCGAGGGCGAGCTGCGCATCCTGCTCAATGACGACAATCCGGAGCCGAGCCGCGCGCTGATGGAAGCATTCCGGCGCGACGAGGTGAAGCCCGAGCAGATGCTCGCCTGCGGCGGCAAGATCGCGCCGTGGTTCGCGAGCGTGACCTTCGGCGGGGCGGACCTCAAGACCGTCTATATCGGCAGCCTGCGCGGCACGACGATCCCGTACTTCACATCGCCGGTCGCGGGCCTGCCGATGGTGCATTGGAAAGGCTAGCGCATTGTTCGTCATCCCGGGCGCGGCGAAGCCGCGACCCGGGATCGTTCTAAAATTTGCTGATGACGGTCCCGGCTCTCGGCTTCGCCTCGGCCGGGACGACGAGCACTAGTCCTCCTCGATCTCGTCGAGAAAATCGAGGTTGTGCGAGGAATGACCGCGCTTGTGCAGGTCGGAGGCGTGGCGCACGACGCCCGCGCCGAAGCGCTCCGACAGGTTATCCATCGCGACCTCGAGCTTGCGGCGGCGTTCGCCGCCCGGCGCGAAGAGGTCGGTCTGCTCCTTCTCCTGCTCGCGCTCGATGTCGTAGGCGGCCATGCCGACGAGGCGGAACGGGCCGCGATGTTCGAACTCCGACAGGAGCGAGACGCCGATGCGATAGAACTCGTCGGCGACGTCCGTCCCGCTTGTGAGCCGATGCTGGCGGGTGAGCAACTGGAAATCCGTCGTCTTCAGTTTCACGCGCACGCCGCGCGCGACATAGTGCTTGCGGCGGAGCCGGCGACCGATCTCGTCGGCGGAGCGGCGCAGGTGCCGCTTCATCTCGTCGCCAACGAAGATGTCGCGGGCGAGCGTCACCTCCGAGCCGATGCTCTTTGACGAGCGGTGGCCGACGACGCCGCGCGGGTCTTCTGCGTTCGCGAGCGAATAGTAATGCGCGCCGGCGCGGCCCAGCTCGCGCTCGAGCCACTTCGGATCGGCGCTTGCGACGTCACCGATGATCCTGAGGCCGATGCGCAGCAGGCGTAGCTCGGTTTTCTTGCCGACGCCCCAGAGATAGGACACGGGCAGGGGCGCGAGCCACGCGCGCGCCTCGCTTTGCGGCACGATGGTGAGGCCGTCGGGCTTTCTATAACCGCTCGCGACCTTGGCGACATATTTCGTGCCGGAGATGCCGACGGTAACGGCGAGACCGCCGGTGACTTCACGCACCGCCGCTTTCAATTTGCGGCCCATCGTCTCCGGCGGCCCGAAGATGTTTTCGGCGCCGGACATATCGAGGAAGGCCTCATCCAGGCTGATCGCTTCCACGTCGGGCGAGAAGTCGGCGAAGGTGCGCATGATCGCCGCCGAGATTTCGCGGTAGCGCTCGAAGCGCGGGCGCACGATGAGCGCTTCGGGGCAGAGCTTGCGGGCGCGCGCCATGGGCATGGCGCTCCCGACCCCGAAGGGGCGGGCCTCGTAGCTCGCGGTCAGCACGACGCCGCGCGCGCTCGGCGAGCCGACGAGAATCGGCCGCCCGCGCAGGCTCGGGTCGTCCATCTGCTCCACGGCCGCATAGAAGGCGTCCATGTCGGCGTGCAGAACGATGCGGGGCCAGGGGGCGGACATGAGCCGACGTTAAAGCAAGATGGGACCGGCTTGAATCGGCGTGCCGCGCTCATCCCCCGCCAATACACGCAGGCCGTTGCAGGGCGGATTAAACATCGACACCGCCAGCAAAGAAGCGCACGGTCTTTGCCACGAGCCGCCGGATCAAAGCGGCCGCGTCCCCATCCAACTCAAATGCCGGAACCCGTCCGGGTATCCGTCCTCGCTCCAAACCATGTCGGTTGGAAGGAATAATCCATGCAGCTACCACCATTTTTACAAGGAGATTCGATCGCACGCCTTGCGCAGGGTGCGGTCGCCGGCGCCGTGTTGACCGCGATCATAGGTTTCAACTGGGGCGGATGGATGCTTGGCAGCACCGCCGCGCGGCAAGTCGAGGCCGCCGAACAGGCGAGCGTCGTGAAGGTGCTGGCGCCGATCTGCGCCGACCGCTTCCGGCGTTCGGCCGACGTCGGCGCCAATCTTGAGGCGCTCAACAAGGCGGACTCGTGGAATCGGAACGAGCTGATCGAGAAGGCCGGATGGACCACGTTCCCCGGCTCGGAGCCCGACCGCGAAGTCGCGACGGCATGCGTGAGCCTGCTCAACAAGGTGAAGTGATTTTCGATGCGCCCGACAATTCCTGACAGGATTAGTCCCCGCTGACCGAGGGGCTTCGGGAGGGTCGCGCGCGCGCGTCAGACTGGAATCATCTTGGTTGTCTACGCGCGCAGCGCAGCGCCGTGGGGGGCGGCGGGGATGGAGAGCGCCCCCCCCGGGGGGGTTG
>Ga0307505_10001035_pt1 | contig 24960 bp, 27 predicted proteins | sample 23_S_MG_FD_202183 | JGI IMG/M metagenome (GOLD analysis project Ga0307505, IMG submission 202183) | Soil microbial communities from Populus trichocarpa stands in riparian zone in the Pacific Northwest, United States - 23_S | ecosystem: Environmental > Terrestrial > Soil > Riparian zone > Trees... | reverse complement strand
CGATGGTGATGAAGTTGCCGTAGGCGAGCACCGGCACGCCTGCCTTCTTGAGGTCTGCCAGATTGTTGGCAACCCCTGCCGGCGCTGCGCCCAGAACGACGTAGAGATTGGAGAAGTCGAGCTTGCCGAACACCAGGCCGACCAGCGGCATGATGATGTCGGCCACCAGCGAGTCGACGATCTTGCCGAACGCACCGCCGATGATGACGCCGACCGCCAGATCGATGACGTTGCCCTTGACGGCGAACTCGCGGAATTCCTTCAGAATGCTCATGGACGCTCCAGAAATGTCGGGGTTTGCCAACGCTAGAGGGTAAGCCCGAAGTCTAGCCGCCCGCGACCGCACACTGCCCGCGCCGGTGGCGCAGGGGTGGAATCTCCCTTGCGCGATGCAGTAGAATCGCCGGCTGCCGTGCGGGCGGGTTTCACCTTGTGAATTGGTCGGTAGAGGATCACAGGGTCGGACCGCAGTCCCGGCGCTTTCAACCTTCCGGGGTCTTCATGTCTGCATCGCCTTCGATTCCCGCCGACAAGCTGGGTGGTGAACCGCCAGCGCCCGTCGATCCGTCGAGTGTCAACAAGGAGCGCCGCAACGCGATCGCCGTGGCAGCCGCCGTCGGTGGCGCCGGTGCTGTGGCGATGGCCGTGCCCTTCGTGGCGTCCTTCGCGCCGTCGGAGCGCGCGAAGGCAGCCGGCGCGCCGGTCGAGTTCGATGTGTCGGGGCTGGCGCCGGGCGAGATGAAGACCGTCGAGTGGCGCGGCGTGCCGGTGTGGGTGCTGCGCCGCACGCCCGAAATGCTGGCGTCGATCAAGAAGGTGGACGGCGAGGTGGCCGATCCGCGCTCCGAGCGCACCGCGTTTCCGACGCCCGAATACGCGCGCAACGAGTTCCGCTCGCGCAAGCCCGAGTATCTGATCACCGTGGGCATCTGCACGCACCTCGGCTGTAACCCGGTCGGCCCCTTCGGCCCGGGTGGCAACGCGCAGCTGGGCGCCGACCAGGGCTTCCTGTGCCCCTGCCACGGTTCGACCTTCGATCTGGCCGGTCGCGTGTTCAAGAACAAGCCGGCGCCGGACAACCTGGTCGTGCCGCCGCACAAATATCTGTCGGACACCGTCGTGATGATCGGCGACGATTCCGCTGCCTGACCCGGGGACCGCGATGGCTGAATACAAGACGCCGTACACCGGCATCGCCGGCTGGTTCGACCAGCGCATGCCCACCGCGATGGCGGAGTACAAGAAGCATCTGTCCGAGTACTACGCGCCGAAGAACTTCAACATCTGGTACATCTTCGGCGGCCTGGCGATCACCGTGCTGGCGCTGCAGATCGTCACCGGCATCTTCCTGGTGATGCACTTCAAGCCGGACGCCGCGCTCGCCTTCGCGTCGGTCGAATACATCATGCGCGACGTGCCGGGCGGGTGGTTCATCCGCTACATGCACTCCACGGGCGCGTCGTTCTTCTTCATCGTCGTGTACCTGCACATGTTCCGCGGGCTGATGTACGGCAGCTACCGTACGCCGCGCGAACTGGTGTGGATCTTCGGCTGCCTGATCTTCCTGTGCCTGATGGGCGAAGCCTTCTTCGGCTACCTGCTGCCGTGGGGGCAGATGAGCTACTGGGGCGCGCAGGTCATCATCAACCTGTTCGGCGCGATCCCGCTGATCGGGCCAGATTTATCCGTGTGGGTGCGCGGCGACTACGTCGTTGGCGATGCAACTCTCAACCGCTTCTTCGCGTTCCACGTCATAGCGATCCCGCTGGTGCTGATCGGACTGGTGGTCGCGCACGTGCTGGCGCTGCACGACGTGGGCTCCAACAACCCCGACGGCATCGAGATCAAGAAGAAGCTGGGCCCGGACGGCCGCCCGCTGGACGGCATCCCGTTCCACCCGTACTACACGGTGCACGACATCTTCTGGCTGGCCATCTTCCTGATGCTGTTCTTCGCGGTGGTGTTCTTCGCGCCGGAGATGGGCGGCTACTTCCTGGAGTGGAACAACTTCATCCCGGCCGATCCGTACCAGGGTCCCGCGCACATCGCACCTGTGTGGTACTTCACGCCTTTCTACTCGATCCTGCGCGCCACCACCGAGCAGTTCATGACGGTGCTGGCCTTCCTCACCGTCGGCATGGCCGCACTGCTGATCATGACGGTGAAGAGCACGCTGGCGCGCGCGCTGACCGCGGGCGGCGCGCTGGTGCTGATCGCGCTGATGGTGGTGCCCGGCGTGAAGCTGGATCCGAAGTTCTGGGGCGTCGTCCTGATGGGCGTGTCGGTGCTGATCTTCATTCCGCTGCCGTGGCTGGACCATTCGCCGGCGAAGTCGATGCGCTACCGCCCGGGCTGGCACTTCTGGCTGCTGATGGTGTGGGTCGCCGCTTTCGTCGTGCTGGGCTACTTCGGCACGCAGCCGCCGTCGGACGCCGGCCAGTACACGTCGATGGTGGGCACGATCATCTACTTCGGGTTCTTCGCGCTGATGCCGTGGTGGAGCCGCATGGGCACCTTCAAGCCGGTGCCCGATCGCGTGACCTTCCATGCGCACTGAGCCGCACGCCATGCACAAGAGTTTGCGAGAGAAACCCCGCATGAAGACCACTCTGATCCGCGCGCTGGCCGCCATTGTCGCCGCGGCCGGATTTGCGATGACCGCGGGCAGTGCGCTGGCGGCGGGCGACCACGTGCCCATCGAGAGCTGGCCATCGGAACGCGGCCGCGACCTCGTGTCGCTGCAGAACGGCGCGCGCCTGTTCGCCAACTACTGCCTGGGCTGCCACAGCGCCAACCTCGTGCGCTGGAACCTCCTGCAGCAGATCGGACTGGACGACCGGCAGATCAAGGACTTCCTGATCTTCGGCGACCAGAAGGTGGGCGACAACATCCGCATCGCGATGGCGCCCGCGGATGCGAAAGCCTGGTTCGGCAAGACGCCGCCGGACCTGTCGGTGATCACGCGCGCGCGCACGTCGTTCGAGTTTGCCGGCACCGACTATATCTACACGCTGCTGCGCGGCTACTACCGCGACAACAGCACGCCCACCGGCTGGAACAACATCGCCTATCCGAACATCGGCATGCCGCACATCTTCTGGGACCGCCAGGGGCCGCGCGAAGCCACACTGGTCGAGGTGCACAGGAACGCGGACGCGAAGAGCGGCCCCGCGAGCTACGTGCAGACCACGACGGTGTTCGACGTGGACGGCAACGCGACGAAGACCCAGACGGAGGTGAAGCCACCGGTCGCCGAAGGCGTGACTCACAGCTTCAAGCCGGTCGACGCGCATCAGGCGCGCGAGTTCGATTCCGACGTGGCCGATCTGGTGGCGTTCCTGCAGTTCATCACCGATCCGTCGCGCTCGCGCCGCGTCCAGATCGGCGTGTGGGTGCTGGTGTTCCTGGGACTGTTCACCATCGCCGCATGGCGCCTGAACGCCGTCTACTGGAAGGACATCAAGTAAGCACGATCCGGGCGGATGCGCAGCGCGTCCGTCCGGTCTTCGCAGGCATGAGCGGCGCCGCGCGCCGCGACCAGGGCAGGGCGGCAGCCCTCCCGCAAACAGGAAAACAACGATGATGGTGCTTTATTCCGGAACCACCTGCCCCTTTTCGCAGCGCTGCCGCTTCGTGCTGTTCGAGAAGGGCATGGACTTCGAGATCCGCGACGTCGATCTGTTCAACAAGCCCGAGGACATCAACGTGATGAATCCCTACGGGCAGGTGCCGATCCTCGTCGAGCGCGACCTGGTGCTATACGAGTCGAACATCATCAACGAGTACATCGACGAACGCTTCCCGCATCCGCAGCTGATGCCGGCGGATCCGGTGATGCGCGCGCGCACGCGGCTGTTCCTGTTCAACTTCGAGCGGGAACTCTTCGTGCACGTGCAGGCGCTGGAGAACAGCAACAACCAGAAGCTGATCGAGAAGGGGCGCGCGACGATCCGCGACCGCCTGACGCAGCTCGCGCCCATCATGCTGAAGAACAAGTACATGCTGGGCGAGGACTTCTCGATGCTGGACGTGGCGCTGGCCCCGCTGCTGTGGCGGCTGGACCACTACGGCATCGACCTGCCGAAGACCGCCGCGCCGCTGATGAAGTACGCCGAACGCATCTTTTCGCGACCGGCGTACATTGAGGCTCTGACGCCTTCCGAGAAGGTGATGCGCCGCTGACCGGTTGCATCGCTGCGAGCTGCCGATGTCCGAACTGTCGACCAAGCCGTACCTGGTCCGTGCCATCCACCAGTGGTGCACGGACTCCGGCTACACGCCGTACATCGCGGTGCTGGCCGACGACACCGTCAGCGTGCCGCGCGAGTTCGTGAAGAACGGCGAGATCGTTCTGAACATCTCGCCGCTGGCGACCAACCGCCTGCAGCTCGGCAACGACCTCATCGAGTTCCAGGCGCGCTTCGGCGGCGTGCCGCGCGAGGTGCGCGTGCCCATCGATCGCGTGCTGGCCGTCTACGCGCGCGAAAACGGGCAGGGCATGGCCTTCGAGGTACCGCGCGAGGCATCGCCCGCGGGCGCAGAGCCGGCGCCCGTCCGTGCGGAACGGCCGGCGATGTCGCTGGTTCCCCAGCAGGGCGCCGTCTCGAACAACGAAGAAGCCACCGCGCCGGCCGACGGCGACAACGGCCACACCAGCCCGGACGACACGCCGCCCGCCCCGCGCGGTGAACGGCCGCGGCTTACGCGCATCAAGTAGTTCCAGCACCAGTCCGCGCCGGCATAGCTCAGCTGGTAGAGCAGCGGTTTTGTAAACCGAAGGTCGGGGGTTCGATTCCCTCTGCCGGCACCACGCCCGCGGCGTCAGGCCGTCCCAACGAAGGTCGCCGCGCCGACGAGGCAACTCACGCTCAAGGACGCTGCTTCTGCGAGCGGATCATCTGACGGCCAGACCTGATCGTCGAGGTGATAGCGCACGCCGGCCGGCGCGATCATCTCGATGCGGCGCGCTCGCACGACCTTCAGGTTCGGAAGCTGACCGCTGGCCAGATGCAGGCGGCTCTCCAGGTAGGCCAGCAGCGCCTCCCGATCCGCCGCGCCGATCAGAACCAGGTCGAGCCGGCCGTCGCCGGGATCGGCCTCCGGAGCGAGGGGCAGGTTGGGGCCGACGAACCGGATGTTCAGCACCTCGACGGCAATGTACTCACCGGACAGGTCAACGCCATCGGCGCGGATCTGCCAGTAGTGCTGCGGCGCGTCGCGGACTATCTCGCCCAGCAGATGCAGCGCCCGATCCGTCTCGCGGCCGAGCAGCGTTGCACCGTCCTCCACTTCCAGGCCGCGGCTGATCAGCGTCGCCATGGGCCCGCCGCCGATCGCTTCGACGAAGCGGTAGTGGCCCCAGGGAGCGACGACGGCGCCGATATCGAACGGCCGCCGTGCCCGCGTCGACCACTGCTCGACGAGTTCGCGTGCATCGCCGAGCACGCCCAGCGTCTTGCCGATGTTGTTGGCGGTGCCCATCGGCATCGCGGCAAACGGCACGCGATGGTCGGCCGCTGCCAGTATCGCCCGGCTCACCGTTCCGTCGCCGCCGGCCGCCACCAGCAGGTCCGCCGGCTTGCGCAGCAGCGACTTCAGGCCTTTCCTGCCGGATCGATGACGCACTTCATGGCCAGCACGCTTCAGCAGGCGCACGAGTTGCTCGGCGTCGTGACCGCTTCCTGCAGCCTCGTTGGAAACGAGCGTAACCTTCATCAGCAGCAATCCAGGACCGGCCGATGCGTATCTTAGTCTCCAACGACGACGGCATTCACAGTCCGGGCATTGCAGCGCTCGCGCGGGTCGCAGCGCGTTTCGGTGACGTGCGCGTCGTCGCGCCGGATGTCGAGCAGTCGTCGGCCAGCCATGCAATCACGGCGTCGCGGCCGCTGACTTATCGCCGGGCCACGCATATCCCCGGTGTCGAAGCCTGGCGGGTCAATGGAACGCCGGCCGACTGCGTCGCACTCGGGATTCACAACTGGGAGCATGTCGACATCGTGCTGTCCGGCGTGAACATCGGCGTCAATCTCGGCAACGGCATCTGGCACTCCGGCACGCTGGCGGCGGCGAAGCAGGCGACGCTTTTCGGCATCCGCGGCATCGCGCTCAGTACGCCGTCGACCGCGCCGGGTGGAGTGGAGCCGGACTTCCAGTCGCTCGAGCCGCATATTGAAAAGGTGCTCGGTGTCCTGCTGGCCGACACGTCGGCGCGTCTGCTCAACGTCAACCTGCCATCGGCGCCGCGCGGCATGACCTGGACATGCCAGGCAGTGCGCCACTACGACGGCCGTGTCGTGCCCGGCGAGGATCCGATGGGCCGCAAGCACTTCTGGTTCACGGTCGTGCCGATCGAGCAGATCGAGCCCGGTACCGATCTATGGGCAATGGAACGCGGCTACATCTCGATCACGCCGCTCAGCCTGGATCTGACGGATCACGCAGGACTCGCGCGCTGGAGCGCGGCGCTGCCGCTCGATGCGCCGCCGACCGAGGAACCGATCGAAAAGGTGCAGGAGAACGAGTCGTCATAACGCCGCAGGCCAGTTCGGATCGACTTTCATTGCACGCTTGTTGGCACTGGTCAGTACCGCGCCTGTTCGGTCGCTGCATCATGCAGGGGTCACACATTCGAAGCGCGGGCGCTGGCCCGCGATCACGGACCACTGATGACGGCCGCTTCTCCCTTGCGCGCGGCGCTGGCATCGAGCGTCAACCGGCCCGGTCAATGGGTCGGTCCAGCCTGTGCGGTCGCGCTCATGGCACTGCTCCTTGCCTTCGCATGGCCAGGGTTGGGCAGCCTGGGCGGCGCGACCGGATGGCTGGCAGGCATCGCGTTCGCGGTGTCGCTGGTGCTGACCGCCCGTCTACCCGCGCTCGCTGCTCCCTTCGGCGGGCTCGACCATCAATACGCATGGCATCACCTGCTGGGCCTGGCCGCGTACGTGTTCGCGGTCGCGCACCCCTTTGCGCTGGTGTGGCCCTGGCTCGTTGCGGGCGATGCCGGCTCCGCACTGTTTGTCTGGACGCATGGCGCCGTCGCCGTGACGGGCTGGATCGCGCTGGCGCTGCTGCTGGCGCCGATGGCGGTCACTTTCTGGGTACCGATAGGATTCCGTTCCTGGCTGCGCTGGCACCGCATCACCGTGCTGGCGTTTGTGGCCACGGTGCTGCACCTCGCGACGACGTCGGCACGCGGCGGCCTTGCGTGGTGGGCGATCGTGCTGATCGGCGCGGCGGCACTGGCGCTGCGCGCGCAGGTCTATCGCCGCGAGGCCGGCCATCGCTACGTGATCCGCACCGTGCAGCATCCCGCCAATGCCTGTGTCGAGGTAGAGCTGGACCCGCTGGATCGAGGGATCACAGTCAAGCCCGGCCAGTACGTGTTTGCCGCATTCCATAGCGGCGAAGCCTACGAGAGCTGCAACGAGTACCACCCGTTTACGGTCAGCGCGATCCGCGACGGGCGGCTCACGTTGACGATCAAGGCGCTGGGCGATTGCACGCTGGAAATGCAGAACCTGACGCGCGGCCTGGCGGCGCGCGTCGAAGGGCCGTTCGGCGCCTTCTTCGACGAGGCCGATGCATCGGTGCCGCAGCTGTGGATCGCTGGCGGCATCGGCATCACGCCGTTCCTCGCGCAGCTCGATCGCCTGGGCAACGACGTCGACGTGAAAATGGCCTATCTGTTCCGCGCAGGCTCCGATGCGCTGCACGTCGACGAGCTGATCGCCGCGGCCGAGTCGCGGCCCGGCATGGAGCTGGCGACCTTCACCACCGCGACCGACCTCGCGCCGTTGCGGCGTTGGCTCGACAGCATCGCGCCGCTCGCTGGCCGCGAGGTCTACGTCTGCGGGCCGCCGCCGCTGCTCGATGCGGTCGTCGCCGATCTGCGTACGCGCGGCGTGCCGATGAACCGCATCCACTTCGAGCGCTTCGACTTCCGATGAAGACCGGCAAGCTCGTGTTCACGGTGGCGACGGCGGTCTTCCTGCTGGGGCTGGCGGTGGTGCTCGTCATGGCGTGGGTGATGAGCTGAGAGCCGGCGTCTACGAAAGACGCTTCAGAAAAGACTCTACCGTCAGCACGCTGCACAGGCCTCGTGTGTCTGCCAGTGCAAGCAGATCGCGGTCCCCGGATACGATCGCACCAGCCTTGCCGGCGATGGCGAGATGCAGGAAGGGTAAGTCTTGTTCATCCCGGCAAGGAGGCGTCGGCGGTGGCGGATTCGGGATGCGAACAACTTCGACGTAGGGGAGATAGTCGGCCAGCAGCTCCTCCTGCTCGGCGATGGTCAATCCGAACTTTGGATACGTAAGCGCGCGCAGCAACTCGTGCACGGTCGCTGTACTGGTCAGCGGGATGAAGCGTCTCATCTCCCACCCGGAGCGGATGCTGGTCAAGGCGCCACCGAACACGAGGGCCGACAGCACGACATTCGTGTCCAGCACCACGCGCAAGGGTTTCATGCGCGACGTGACGTCTTCTTCAGCTTCGCCGCCGGCTTGCGGGCTTCGTACTGAGCGGAGGGCTCCGCAATGGCATGCACCGAAGCGCCCGATCTTGCCCAGCGCACGGCATCGGCAATGTCGGTAGCCGTCAGTTGCAGGGCCGCGAGCTTCGAACGCACGGCGTCTCCGCGCTGGATGCGTACGGGAGTTAGCACGATCTGGCCATCGCGCACTTCCACGTCGAAGTATTCGGCCTCACCGACGGCTAGGATCGCGCTCTTCGGCAAAGTGAGCTGATTCTTCGAGGTCAATTTGGCAAGCATAAGAAATCCGGAAAGAAAGGATTCCTTACTTTACCAAATTCCTGCTCTGGCATCACACCCACCGCCGCACGGTCCGCGCATACCCCCGATACGCCGCCCCGAAGTGCCGCTCCAGCACTCGCTCCTCTGGCCGGACCTGGAAACGGTCGATGTACGCGACGAACGCTGCCACGCCCGCCGCCGCCGCCGGATGCTGCAGCCAGACGGCCAGCGCAGCCAGCGCCAGCGCGAAGCCCACATACATCGGATTGCGCGTCAGGCGGTAGATGCCGCGGACCACCAGCGCCGACGTCGCAGCCGGTGCGCGCGGGTCGACAGTGGTGCGCGCACGCCGGAACGCCAGTACGCCCGCGACCGCTACGCCGATGCCCAGTGCCAGCAGCCCGGCGGCGATGCCGCGATGGCCCGGTAGCTCGACCGCCATCCCGGGCAGGGCGACGGCCGCCAGCGCCATCGCACCCGCAATCAGAGCGGTGAGGACGAGCGGCGGCACCCTCAGTTCGAGGGCATGCGTGCGTGGCGCAGCGCGGCCCCTATCCACGCCGGCCGCCAGCTCCATCTGCGCCTGCCGGATGACACTGCGCGCCGCCGTCAGGCCCAGCACCGCCAGCAGTCCCGCCACCGCAATGTCCGGCCAGATCGTGCCGGTGCCGAACACGCCGGCCGCGGCCAGCATCACCGCCACGTTGCCGATCGCGTCGTTGCGCGAGCACAGCCACACCGAGCGCATGTTCGCGTCGCCGTCGCGGAACGCGTACAGCAGCGCGGCCACCGCCACGTTGACCACCAGCGCGGCGAAGCCGATGGCGGCCATGGTCGCGGGCTCCGGCGCGGCGCCGCGCCATACGTTCCACGCGGCCACTGCCAGCACCGCCACGCCGTAGCCCGCCATCGTCCAGCCCTTGAGCAGCGCGACGCGGCTGCGCCAGACAGCGCCGGCGGCCAGCGCCAGCAGGCTGACCGCATAGTTCGCTGAGTCGCCCAGGAAGTCGACGGCGTCGGCCAGCAGCGCCGACGACTCCGCGCGCCACGACGCGCCGGCTTCGATGACGAACATCGCAGCGTTGGCGATCAGCGCGATCCACAGCACGGTGCGGAAGCGCCGCGTGCGGGGCGCATCGGCGTTGCAGCCGGCGTGTTGACAGCAATCAGACATGGGTCTCTCCAGCGGGTAGCATGCGCATTGCAAACCCTGGAGCGGCTCCAGAGTCAAGCGAGGCAATCATGAAGATCGGCGAGATCGCGGCGCGGGCGCAGACCCCGGTGGATACCGTGCGCTACTACGAGCGCATCGGCCTGCTGCCGGCGCCGGCGCGTACGGCGGCGAACTACCGCCGCTACGACACCGCGCACATCGCGCGGCTGGATTTCATCCGGCGCTGCCGCGCGCTCGACATGTCGTTGCAGGAGATCCGCACGCTGCTCGGGTTCTGCGACGATCCGCAGCGCGACTGCAGCGACGTGAACGAGTTGCTGGACCAGCACATCGGGCACGTGCAGTCGCGGCTCGCCGAGCTGCAGGCGCTGCACACGGAGTTGCGCCAGCTGCGACGCGTGTGCCGCTCGCCCGGCCAGGCGGGCGCCTGCCGCATCCTGCAGGCGCTGCGCACGCGCGACGCGCCGACAGCACGGGTACGGGCGCGCGCCGCCGCGCATCCGCGCTCCGTGCACGAGTGACCGGTGACCGCCGGCGACGGCCGGGCTAGCCGAGTTCGACCAGCGTGTGGCACAGCCCCACGTTGTGCCACGTGCCGCGCGCGCTAAGCCCCGCTCTGCCGGCCAGCGACAGGAACACATCCAGCCGATACATGCGGCTGTTGCCGTTGGCCACTGCAGCGAAGTAGGGCGATGTATTGATCAGGCAGTACGCGGCGGCCGCGTGCTGCTGGTCGTCCCAGAAGGTATCCATGACGAAGACCGATCTGCCCGCGCCCAAGGCCTGCGCGGCGCGGCGCAGGATCGCGACGACCTGTTCCTCCGAGAAGCAGCAGACGAACTGGCTCATCCAGAAGGCGTCCGGCGCCGCGTCGCCTTCGGGCAGCCGGCTCGCGGGATCCAGCAGGTCGCATGGATGCAGCGTCGCGCGGTCCAGCAGGCCCTGTTGCAGCAGGTTCGCGCGCGCCATCACGAGCTGCTGCGGCAGGTCGCACAGCGTGATGCGGGCCGACGGAAAGCGCGTGAGGAAGGCAGTCGCAAAGCGGCCGGTGTTGGCGCCGACGTCGGCGATGTGGTGAATGCCGCGCTGCGCCAGGATCTCCATCGCGTGCGGAAACGCGTGGTCGGAATAGTGGTGGTCGAAGCTGAACCAGCTGCTGCGCGCCGGCTCGGGCACCTGCGACATGCCTTCGTAGAACGTGGGCCACGACCCCAGTTCGGGCAGGCCGGCCGGCACACCCTCCTGCAACGCCTCGCCCAGATGATCCATGCTGCGGTAGCACACGTCCGCCACGAAATCCATGTTGATGCCCACCAGCGGGTCGCGCTCGATGACGCGGCCGACGGCACCCGCCCGCCAGCGCGGCGCCCCGACGTCGTCCGCCGCAGCCTCGCGCTCGACGATCCCCGCCGACAGGGCCGACTCCAGCAGCACCGTCACCGCGTAGCGCGACAGCCCGGAGACTTTCTCCAGATCCGCCTGATCGACCCAGTCACGCCGCGCCACGAGCTCCCGCAGCAGGCCGCGGCTGCGCAGCACGCGCACGACCTGGAAGACGATGGGCGCGAAGGCAATGCGCTGCGCCTCGAAACGGGCGTCGGCGGCCGTCATAGCTCCCGGAAAGGCCTTGTCCCGCATTTTCACAGGGTCGAGTAAACGCTCGAAATCAGGGGGTTATGCGCGGAAAGCTGCGCAGGTTTCAGACACTACCCACGCTAAAATCCGCGGGCCTGATGGGGTACGTGTTGTGCACTACCACTCTGGAGTATGTTAGCGGCCCATCGGATGGCGAGGGAATCTGTGGACGTTTGTCGACGACGCAGTGAGGGCCGTCCGATGTACCGATCAGAAACCATGCTTGGGGGAAGCAATGAACCGTAGTCGCAGTTTGAAGGTCCTTGGAATCGCTTTTGCATCCGTGCTGCTGGTGGCCGGGTGCCGCACCGCGCCGATCTACAACGTCAAGGACGCGCCGGTCAGCGTGCCGGCAGGCCAGCAGGCCACGATGGCCAGCGTGGAGCAGGCGATCCTCCGTGCCGGCAACGGCCTTGGCTGGCAGATGAAGGTCGAGAAGCCGGGCCTCATCGTGGGCACGCTGAACCTGCGCACGCATACTGTGGTCGTCGACATCCCGTTCACTGCCTCGAGCTACAGCATCCTGTACCGCAGCAGCGTGAACCTGAACCAGCAGGGCGACAGCATCCATGCCAACTACAACGGCTGGGTGCAGAACCTGGACCAGGCGATCCGCAACCAGCTGCTGATGTCGTAGGACGATGATGAGAGCGGCAGCTACCGCCATGGCCGAGGCACCGCCGGCAGACAGCCGCATGGACGAACTCGAGCGCGAACTGGCACAGGCGATCGTCGAGTCGCTGGACCTGCCCGATGTCGAGGTGGCGAGCCTCGGCCCCGACACGCCGCTGTACGGCGAGGGCTTGGGGCTCGACTCCATCGACATCCTCGAGGTCGCGCTGGTGGTGTCCAAGCGCTACGGCTTCGAACTGCGCTCAGACGATCCCGACAACGAGAAGATCTTCAGGACCCTCGGTTCGCTGGCGCAGCACGTGCGCACGCACCGCTCGCGGTAGCACACCGCGATGCTCGATGCAGCGATCGCCGCCGCGTCAGTGGTCGGAGCCATCGGCCTTTGCGTGGCGGGGGGGCTGTTCGCGCGATCGCTGCTGCCGGGAGCGACACCGCTGGTGTTCCGCTTCGCGGCTGCGACCGATCCCTCAGTCGCGGAGCGGCCGCGCGCACGCACGTACCTGCGCGGGCTGACGGCGCTGTGGTCGCTGGCGCTGCTGGCGGCGGCGTGGCTGGCGTTGCGCAGGGCGGCTGGGCTTGCCGGACTGAGCGATCTGCCCGACCAGTACGCGTTCGCAGCCCCGCTCGTGGCGATCCTCGTGCTGTTCTTCGGCGAGCGCTCGGTGCGTCGCGTGGTGTTCGGCGCCGATACGGTTTCTCCGGTGCGCGAGCAGTGGCAGGTCGCGCTGCGCATCATGAAGGACGAGTTCCGCGGCCGCGGCGCGACGCAGCGCGCCATCGTCGCATCCGGGCTCGACCGTACCGCAATGGTGTGGCGCGACCGCAGTTGCACGATGCGCGAGCTGCTGGCCGCCGCACAGGCGCTGGCGCCGCGACTGCCGCCTGGACAGCGCGTGCTGGTGGCCTGCGACGATCGCGCGGTCTTCCTGTGGACGGTGCTGGCGATCTGGGCTGCACGCCGCACGGCCGTGATGCCGCCGCCGGACCTGAAGCTGTGCGCGCAAGGCGCAGGCGAACGCGTTTACGACTGCCTGGTGACGGATCGTGCGGACTGCTTTTCGACCGACGTCCCATTGCTGCGCGTGGCGGCGGCTGAACTGCGTGACGCGCTGACCAACACGCCTGCGCAGGCCGCGCCGTTCACGCTGCCCGATGCGCATGCCGCCGCGGTGTTCTTCACATCCGGCAGCACCGGCCAGCCGACGCTGCAGGCGCGCAGCTGGGCGCAGCTCGCCGACGGCGCCGACGCGATGGCCGAACTGCTGCGCATGCGCGACGCTCACGCGCTGCTCGCCGGCACCGTCGTGCATTCGCACATGTTCGGTTTCGAGATGCTGGTGATGCAGGTGCTGCGCGGTTCTTCCGCGCTGTACGCGCACCGCATCGTCTATCCGAGCGACCTTGTGGCGTTCTGCAGCTTGCCGCAGCGTTGCTGGCTGGTGTCCACACCCTATCACCTGCAGGTGCTGGCCGATGGTGGCCCGCTGCCGCGCGGCCTGCAGCGCGTGGTGTCGGCGACCACGCCGCTCGCCGCCGAGCTGGCGTCGCGCGTCGAACAGGACACCGGAGCCGAGGTGCACGAGATCTACGGCAGCACCGAAGCGGGCTGCATCGCGACCCGCCGCACGGTCGCCGGGCCGGTGTGGACGCTGGCGCCGGACCTCGCGCTGCAGTTCGATGGCGAAGGGGCGACGCTCGCAGGCGCCCGTGTAGGCGGCTCGCTGCGCGTGCGCGACCGCATCGTCGCCGCTGGCGACGGCTTCGAGCTGCTGGGCCGCGATACCGACGTGGTGAAGGTGGCCGGCAAGCGCACGTCGCTGCAGGCGCTGTCGGCCATCCTGTGCGACATCGCCGGCGTGCATGACGGCGTGTTCATCGACGGCAGCGCGATCGGCCAGATGCGGCTGGCGGCCATCGCCGTCGCGCCGGACCTGACCGCGGACCGCATCCGCGACGCACTGGCCGCGCGCATCGACTCTGCCTTCCTGCCGCGGCCGCTGGTGCTTCTGCCCGAGCTGCCGCGCGACGCGAACGGCAAGCTACGCCGGGATGCGCTGCTGGACGCCATCGCGACTGCGCGCCGCCGGCCGGTCCCTGTCGAATCCGAGGTGCTGTAGCGTGGCCGGCGCCTCCACTTTCAGCGCCCAGTACCGCGTGGCCGCCGGTGATCCGGCGCTGCAGGGCCACTTCCCCGGTCATCCGGTAGTGCCCGCCGCGCTGCTGCTGCGCTTCGTGCAGCGCACGCTGGAAGCTGCCGGACTGCGGCTCGCGACGATCGAAGGCGTGAAGTTCCTGCGGCCCGTCGGACCTGGTGATGCGATCGACGTCACCGTGGCCGCGCAGGGCGAGGGCCGCGGATCGATGACGCTGCGTGTCGGCGGCGAACCGGTCGCGACGGGCATATGGCGTTCGACACGGGATTGAGCGATCCCTACGGCGACTGGACGCAGGCGCCCGAGCGCGGCAGCCCCGGGCTGCTGTCTCTGATCGTCGGCATCGCGCGGCGCGTGCCGCGACGTATCGCGCGCTGGCTGCTGCATCCGATCGTGCTGTACTTCGTGCTGTTCTCGCCGCGCCAGGTGCGGGCGTCGCGCCAGTTCCTCGCGCGCGTGCTGCCGCGCGAACCGCGCTGGTCCGACGTGTACCGCCACTATTTCACGTTCGCCAGCATGCTGCTCGACCGCGTGTACTGGCTGTCGCCTTCTTCGCCCGACATTCCCGTGCGGGTGCACGGCGCCGAGGCCGTCGCCGGCCTGCTGGACGACAGCGACAGGGGGCTGATCGTCGTGGGTTCGCACCTGGGCAGCTTCGAAGCGCTGCGCGGCGCCGGCGCGGCGGCGACGGGGCGGCGCGTGCGTCCGCTGATGTACGTCGCCAACGCGCGCAAAGTGCAGCGCGTGCTGGATGCGATCAATCCGGGGTTGGAGGGTCAGGTCATCTACGCCGGCCGCTCCGACACGATGCTGCAGATCCACGCGGCGCTCGCGGCCGGCGACATCGTCGGCATCCTCGCGGACCGCTCGCCGTTCGACGAACGCTCGGTCACGGTGCCTTTCCTGGGGGCGCCGGCCGCCTTCCCGATCGGCGCCTACCGGTTGGCTGCGCTGGCCGACGTGCCGGTCGTGTTCTCCTGTGCGGTGATCGATGGCAGCGGTTACTCGATGTTCTTCCACGACATGGGCCGGCCGGCCGGCCGCTCGCGCGCTGAACGCGCCGCGTGGATCGCCGGCGCCGCGCAGCGCTTCGCGGCGCTGCTGGAGCAGTACGCACGCGCCTGGCCGTCGAACTGGTTCAACTTCTACGATTTCTGGCAGGGCGGTGGCGCGCGCGACGAGGCAACGGCCCGCGCGCAAGCGCCGCGTCCGCAGTGACGCGCGCCGGCCTTCAACGCCGGATCGGCTGCGGCATCGCGCTGCTCGCTCTGACGGCCGCGCTGCCGAGCCGCGCCGCCGTCGATGCCGAACAGATCCTGCGCGACGTCGCGGCCGCAGCGAGTTCCGAAGTCCGCTTCACCGAAGTGCGCACATCGCGGTTGCTGAAAACGCCGCTCGCGTCGTCAGGCGTGCTGCGCTACGGGCCGGCGGGTCGGCTGCAGAAGGACACGCTGCAGCCGTTCCGCGAAACCGTTGTCATCGACGGCCTGCAGGTCACCATCGAGCGCGACGGTGCGCAGACCGTGGTCCCGCTGGTGGCAGGCAGCACGCCGGCGATCCTCGTGCAGGCGTTGCGCGCGGTGCTGGGTGGGCAGGTGCAGGAACTGCAGGCGCACTACCGCATCGCCGCCGAGGGATCGCCGGACAACTGGAGCCTCGACCTGCAGCCGAAGGCCGAGGACTCGCCGATCCGGCTGCGCCTCACCGGCAGCGGCGGCGACGTGCGCGACATCGAAGTCCGCGGCAGCGGCGGTGACCGCGTGGTCACCACGCTGTCGCGCTGACGCGGCCGCCCGACGTGAGCCGCGGACTCCGGTTGGGCCGATTGTGCATATGGGCACTGTTCGCGGCGCTGGTGGTCGCGGGCGCGGCCGGCATACGCATCGACACCGACATCAACCGCTTCATCCTGGCCGGCGCTGCCGATCCGGAGCTGCGCGTCGCCGAAGCGCTGCAGCGCGGCGCCGGCGGCCGCACCGTGCTGATCGCACTTCACGCAGCCGATACGGAGGCTGCCGCGCGCGCCAGCCGGACGCTGGCGGCCGCACTGCGCGCCTCCGGCGACTTCGCCGGCGCGCATAACGGCGACGCGTCACAGGTGCTGGCCGATGCGGAGTTCCTGGTCGCCCATCGCTATCAGCTGAGCGATGGCGTGACTCCGGCCACCTTCAGCGAGGAAAGCTTGCGCGCAGCGCTGCAGCGCGCGGCGGCGATGCTGCAGGACTCGCGCGCATGGCTGGTCGAGCAACTGCTGCCACGCGATCTGACGCTGGAGACGCTGCACGTGGTCGAGCAGTGGCAGGGCTCCGCGCGTCTGCCGCTGCGCCATGGCGTGTGGTTCACGCCCGACGGCCGCGCGCTGCTGCTGGCTGTCACGCGCGCCGCCGGCGACGACGCGGAAGGCCAGGATGCCGCCGCGGCGGCGATCCGCGCAGCGGCTGCGCCGCTGCAGGCAGCCGATGCGTCGCTGACGATGCAGTACTCGGGGCTGGGCATGCTGGCAGCCGAAGCGCGTGCCGCCACGCGCACACGCGTCGAGCGGCTGGGCGTGGCCAGCGCCGCGTTGGTCACGCTGATCCTGTGGCTCGGTTATCGCCGGCTGCTGCCGGTCGTCTACTCGCTGATACCGGTGGCGCTGGGGCTGTCGGCGGGGCTGCTCGCTACCTTCGCGCTGTTCGGCGACGTCAACCTGCTGGCCATTGCATTCGCGTGCATCCTGATCGACGAAGGCTCCGACTATCCGTCGTACCTGCTGACGCAGTCGCGCACCGGCGAGACCGTGGGCAGCGAAGCCGTGCGCATCTGGCCGACGCTGCGGCTGGCAGTGCTGACCAGCGCGGCCGCCTTCGCGGTGCTGGTGTTCGCGCAGTTCCGCGGGCTGCAGCAGCTCGCCGTGCTGTGCGGCATCGGCCTGCTGGTGGCGGGTGGCGCGGCGCGCTGGCTGGTGCCGGAGCTGCTGGGGCGCCAGCGGCGCGTCACGTGGTCGCCGCCGCGTCTGCCGTCCGTAGCGCGTCTGCTGCCGGCGCAGCCCGCGGTCGCGCAGCCTGCGCGCGGCGTGCGGTGGCTGTTGCCCGCCGCCGGCGTCGTCGCCGCGGTAGCGGTGCTGGCTGCGCTGCCGCTATGGAACGACGATGTGTCGGCCATCAATCCGCTGCCGCCGCCGCGCATCGCGCAGGACCGCGAGCTGCGTGCGGCCGCCGGCCTGGCTGCCGACGGCACGACGCTCGCGTTCAGCGCACCGGACGCCGAATCCGTGCTGCAGGCGCAGGAAGCGTGGCTGCCGGCGCTGCGCGCGTTGCGCGAGCAGGGCCAGCTCACGCGCTACGACCTCGCCGCGCGCTATCTGCCGAGCCGGCAGGCGCAGGCCGCGCGCCTCGCGGCCATTCCGGCCGCCGACGTCCTGCGCGAACACCTGCAGCGCGCGGCACAGTCCACCGCGTTTGACGCCGACGCGTTCGCGCCTTTCGTTGCGGAAGCGTCCGGCGCGGCGGCGCCGCTGGCCCCGGACGATCTGCCCGAGGGCGCACTGCGGCAGCGGCTGGGCGGCCTGCTGCTGGCCGTCGATGGCCGATGGACCGGCCTCGTCACCATCGAAGGCACGGCATCGCGCGACGCGGTGCTCACGTCCGCGCGGCAGGCGATCGGCGATCGCGGCGTCGAAGTGGCGCTGTTCGAACCGCGGCAGCGGCTGATCGACGTGCTGCGCGCGGTGCGCGAGCGGCTGCTCGCGCTGCTGGTGCTGTGTGTGGCGGCGGTCTGGGGGGTCATCGCCGCGCATCACCGCTCGGCGCCGCTGGCGTTGCGCATCATGCTGCCGGTCGCCATCGCGCTGCTGCTGACGGCCGCGCTGTCGCGGCTGGTGCTGGGTCCGCTGACGGTATTCAACGTGGTCGCGCTGATGCTGGTGCTGGGTGTGCTGACCAACTACTCGCTGTTCGTGCACACGCCGCCGCCGCATGACGTGGCGGCGGCCGCGAGCGGCGGCGTCGACCGTTCGTACACGGTGTTCTCGCTGTTGATCGCCAGTGGCACCACCATCGCAGTGTTCGGCGCGCTGGCCGCCAGCGGCATCGGTGTCGTCGAGTCGGTGGGGCGCACGGTGGTCATCGGTATCATTGCCGGTCTCGCGTGGATCGTCGCGACGAAAAACGTCGCCACCGCCTCACCGCGCCCCGACGCATCCGTTCCGTGACCACGCGCAACACCTCCGGCAGCCGCAACGGCGCGCTCTTTCCGCTGGCCGTGCAGGCATTCACCGGAGTGTCCTGTCTGGGCCGCGGCCGCGATGCACATGCCGCCGCGCTGCGCAGCGGACGCTGCGGACTCACCCCCAACGACTTCGGTGATTCCGGCGCCGATGTGCACGCATACATCGGTCGTGCGCCCGGCGTGGATGAGATCATGCTGCCGGCCGAGCTCGCGGCGTGGGACTGCCGCAACCATCGGCTCGCGTGGATGGCGCTGCACGAAGACGGATTCGCGGCGACGGTCGCGCAGCTCGCGCAGCGACACGGCGCCGATCGCATCGGCGTGTTCGTCGGCACCAGCACGTCGGGCATGCTCGACACCGAGGAGCTGTTCCGCCAGCACCGCGAAGCAGAACTGACCACGCAGCGCTTCGACCTGCGGCATGCGCTGGGATCGGTCGCCGAATTCGTCGCCCGCGTACTGCAGCTCGGCGGCCCGCGCCACGGCGTGTCCACCGCTTGTTCGTCCAGCGCGAAGGTCTTCGCCACCGCTGCGCGCATGATCGCGGCCGGCGCCTGCGACGCGGCGGTCGTCGGCGGCGTCGATTCACTGTGCTACACGACGCTGTACGGCTTCAACTCACTGGAGTTGCTGAGCCCGCGCCCCGCGCAGCCGCTGGCGCGCACACGCTCGGGCATCTCCATCGGCGAGGCAGCGGCTTTCGCGGTGCTGGCGCGCGACGGCGACGGTGCGGTTGTGTTGCTGGGCACCGGCGAGTCCAGCGACGGTTATCACATGTCGACGCCTCATCCCGACGGCATCGGCGCCGAGCGCGCGATGCGCGAGGCGCTCGCGCATGCGCGGCTGCCGTTCGATGCCATCGACTACATCAACCTGCACGGCACCGGCACGCCGGTCAACGATGCGGTGGAAGCCGCGGCCATCGAACGGCTGTTCGGCGCCGCCACGGCCTGCAGCTCGACGAAGGGCGCGACCGGGCATTGCCTGGGCGCGGCCGGCGCGATCGAGGCGCTGATCTGCCACATCGCGCTGGAGCAGCAGTTCATGCCGGGCAACGTCGGTACCGCTGTAGACGAACTCGCGTTCGCGCTGGACGTTCCGGCCGCCGCGCGTGCGCAGCCGCTACGCCGCGCGATCAGCAACTCCTTCGGCTTCGGCGGCAGCAACTGCACGCTGGTGCTGGGCCGCGCCGACGCGGCGCGACAGTGAAACGCGATCGACGATGATCGAGTTCGGCATCGCCGCCTGGGTGTGGAGCGTGGACGGCGCGACGCTGGCCGGCGTCGGCACCGCCGAGACCAGCGCGTCCGTCATCGAACTGCCGTCCGCTGAGCGCCGGCGGCTCAATCCGTTGTCGGCCGCCACGCTGCGCGCGGCCGAGCGCCTGGTCGCGGCGCGGCCGCGCGACGCCGTGCGCGAGGTGCCGCTGGTGTTCGGCAGTGCCGACGGTGACGGCGCCGTGCTGCTGAAGCTGCTGCGCGCGCTGCGCGAGCGCGAACCGCTGTCGCCCACTCAGTTCCACAACTCCGTGCACAACGCGCCGGCGGGCTACTGGTCCATCGGCCTGTCGTCGACGGCGGCGACCACGGCGATCGCGGCGGGCGCCGATACGCCGGAAGTCGCGCTGGCGGAAGCCGGCCTGCAGGCGATCGCCGCCAATGCGCCGGCGATCATGGTGGTGGCCAACGGCCGCTTCACCGACGAACTCGCGGTGCCGCGCCCCGGCGCGCAGCCGCTGACGCTGGCCGCATGGTGCGAGCCGCTGCAGCCCACCAGCCGCTGGCGTTGCGCGCTGACGCCGCGCAGCGCGGAGACGACGGCCGACGGCCCCACGCTCGAGCAGGCGGTGCGTAGCCGCGGCGCGGCGGGCTTCGAGCTGTCGCGCTGGGTTGCGGGGCTGGGCCATGTGATGACGCTGACGCCGCACGCAAGGGTAGCTACATGAGCCGTGTATTACAGCGCGCGGACATCGAGGCGTTGCTGCCGCACAAGGGCAGCGCGTGCTGGCTGGATTCGGCCGAGGTACAGATCGAGCGCATCGTGTGCCGCGCAGCGGTGACGGACGCACACCCGCTGCGCGAGGCCGGCGGCGTTCCGGCCGTTTACGCGATCGAATACGGCGCGCAGGCGGCCGCGCTGCACCGGTTGGCCACCGCGCCGGCGGGTGCCGTCACCGGTGGCCGGCTGCTGCAGGCGCGCGATGTGGCCTTCGACGTCGCCTGGCTGGATCGTGTGCCGCAGCCGTTGCAGATCGTTGCCGACTGCGCGGCCGCATCGTCGGAACTCGCGCGCTACAGCTTCCGCATCACCACCGCGCAACAGCCCGAACAGTCGGTCGCGTCGGGCACGCTGACGCTGATGCTTGGTGGGCTGAGATGAGGCGGCGATGAAGGTGGTCCTGGTCATGCCCGCGCTCGACGAAGGCGCGACGCTGGCGCGCCTGGCCGACGAGCTGCTGCACCTCCCGGGGCACACCGTCGCGCACGTCATCGTCGTCGACGACGGCTCCACCGACGGCTGCGTCGAGCACCTGCCGCCAAACGCACGCTTGAGCACGCTGCGCCACGCGACCAACGAAGGCAAGGCGCGCGCGCTCATCGACGGCATGCAGCGCGCACTGGCGCTGGACGCCGACCTCGTCGTCACGATGGACGGCGACGGCCAGCACCGCCCGCAGGACGTCGCGCGCCTCGTGCAGGCTGCACACGCGCACGACGGCGCGATCATCATCGGTGCGCGCCTCGCCGACCGCGACGCCATCCCTGGCGCGCGCTACCGCGCGAACCGCTTCGCGAACTTCTGGGTTGCATGGGCATCGGGCTATCCGGTGGTGGACAGCCAGTCCGGCTTCCGCGCCTACCCGGCACGCATTGCGCGCGACGTGCTGCCGGCGCTGGACCGCCGCTACCCCGCCGGCGCGCGCGGCCGCCGCAAGGGCTTCGTGTTCGACAGCGAGATCCTCATCGAGGCCGGCCGCCGCGGCTGCGCGACGGTCGCGGTGCGCATCCCGGCGCTGTACGGCGCCGCCGGCACGCTGCGCGCCAGCCACTTCCGGCCGGTGGCCGATATCACGCAGATCGTGCTGATGGTGGCAGGGCACCTGCTGCGGCAGGGGATGAATCTGCCGGGATTGTGGCGGAGCATGGGGCGTGCAGACCCGGAGCCGGTTCGGCGTGCCGGCAGCTAGCGGCGAGCCTGGCAAGGCACTGACTATCCCCCAACAACCGACTCGGCAATCAGTGCCTTCGCCGGTATCCCAAGACTCTGGTGAAGCCTGCGGATCATTGCCAGCGTCAACGGGCGTTTCCGCTGAGGGCGGTTCTTCAGAATGCTGGCACAAGCTCAGGCCGCCGCCAACTGCCGCGCCGTCTTTGCTAGTCCCTCCCGAACGAGCCGCACGATCGCCGAATCACCGTGCGCCGACAGCACCAGCTCCTGATTGGCGCGCGTCATCCCGACGTAGAGCAGACGCACTTCCTCCTCGATCGCTTCACCCTTGTACGGGAGTGCCTGCAATCCTGCAACGAAGATGATCGGAAACTCCAGGCCCTTGGAACTGTGTAGCGTGACCAGTTTGACACTGGCCTCGTTCCAGTCGAACCCCCTCGACCGGACGTCGGCTGCCAGTTGGTACGCGATCTTGTGCTTCGCCAGCGCGGCTTTGATCGGATCCATCAGGTACTTGGTCCGGCAAAGGATGGCGATGTCGTTGGCCGCGTTCCCTCTTGCGATTGCCTCTGCCACACGCTGGGCAATCAGCTCGGCCTCCTGGTGCGCATTGCGCGCCTCGATCAGCACCGGCAGCGGCCCGCGTCGGCCGGCGGACTGGGGCTTCACGGTCTGAACTTCGGTGTCCGCATCTGAACTGTCACTGAGTAAGCCCTCGGCGCAGCTCATCGCCAGCGACAGCACCTCGGCGGTGTTGCGGTAGTTGATCTTGAGGATGCTCGTGCGACCCTGCGCCTTGATACCCAGGGCAGAGAAGCTGAACTTCCGCCGCTTCTTCTGGTAGATGGACTGCGCGTCGTCGTAGAGGACGAGCAACGAGTTCGTGGCCGGATCGACCATGCTGGCAGCCATCGTCAGCCACGCATCTTCGAAGTCGTGCGCTTCGTCGATCAACAGAGCCATGTACTGGCCGCCCGGCACCATGCCAGTAGCGACGGCGCGCGTTGTCGCCTCAGCGAGCTTGAGGAAGTAGCTATCGTCTCCCCGCTTGGCCGGCACCTTGAGCTGGTAGGCGGTGACGAGTTCCTCGCACCAGCTATGGAACGTCCGCACCACCACGCGCTCGTCCACGCCGCGCTGTCGTAGCTGTGCATCGATGCGACTGGCCAGCGCGCGGTTGAAGCAGGTCACGAGGATCGGCTTGTCCGGCTGCGCCGCGGCGGCGAGCTGCTCGGCCCGGTACACCAGGATCATCGTCTTGCCCGAGCCTGCGGAGCCGTGAATGACGCGATGCCCCTCGCCCAGCGAGCGCGCGATCTGCTCTTGCTGCAGATCCATCACCTGCATCAGGTCCGGCAGCTCCATCTTGCCGGTGTCGAGATCGAGCGACGCCTGGGCCGTCGCCACGCGAATCTCGGGAAACAGATGCCAGCGGATGCGGTCGCGCTGCGGCAGCGACAGCGTGTGCGGGAAGTGCACGCTGAACATGCCCGCCAGTCGCTGCATGAACTGCTCGGCCGGTACGTCGTCCGCCAGGTCATCACGCAGCAGTGTCTGGTGCGAGGGAAAGATCTCGTCGAAGTCGGGGGATGCAACCTCCCCCTGGCGGATGCCGGAGAGCACGCAACCCCAGCCGTAGGGAAAGAGCAGCTTGCCGCGATGCTGTCCTTGCGCTTGAATCAGAGCCGGGTCGCGCTGCATCAGGTCGACCAGTTCCAGCGCGTAGGACCGTGCCTGAAGCAAAGGGTGGTGCTCGGCTACCCGTCCACGGTCGGTGTCGAGTTCAATCTGAATGTGGTTGGCGTTCCTGAGCGTCGTCGGCTTCCAATCCTTGACCTCCAGCAGCAGGATGCCCCACCGCGGACTGAGGATCACGAAGTCCGGCTGCCGCGCCTTGTGCCCGATCGGCGTGTTGTGCCAGACGATGAAGTCATCGTCCAGGCAGCGCTTGAGGGCGAGGAAGACCTTGCGCTCGCCGCCGTTGCAGCGGCGATCGACGTTGGTCATTCCTTGGGGAAAGGTGGCCAAACCGGCTCTCGCGAGAGGTATTTGGTGAAAGTTTTCCCAGTTTTTGCGGGCGCTATTGGCCGAAGAGCGCTCGATTCCTATCTGTTCCAGGGACCTTCAGAATCTTAAGGCCGCCGTCTCGGCCGCTCAGCGAGCGAGCGGCCCTGTGCACCATTGCTTCTCGCACGGGATTCCATCCCCGTTGCCGTCCATCTGCGTGCCTGGACAGTTGCGAAGGAAGAACTTGGCTTCCTCGCAGGAGGTCATCTGCGAGCAGTGCGTGCGCTCGTCGCAGCGGAAGCCGCTGGCGCTCGGCATCGGCGTAGCAGTCGCCGGCGCCGAGGGCTGGCTGTCATGGAAAGCAGCCGGCTCACGGGGCCTTCCTGACATTGACGTGTAAGCCGCGACGGCGCTCTCGACGATCACCACCGAAAGCCGCCGGCGCACCCATCCCGAACCGCCGCGGCGACGGGCGTTCGGACCGGGTCGCGAAGGAGCGCCCCGACGCGCAGGCCCCGGCCGCTGAACGTCGACCGCCCGCCGCTTGCCGTCGCCCGCCGGCTCGACTTCGAGCGTCAGCGCCCCACCGATCTTCGGCCGCTGTCTATCGCGCGGGAACGCGGAGATGTGGACGAACACCGGATCGCCGCCGCGGGAGGGAACGAGAAGCCGAAGCCGCGATCGTCGTTCCAATTGTCGAGCTTGCCGTCGAAGCGCATCGGTCACTCCAACTTCCCGTCGTCTAACCAGGCCAAGGGCCTGCAAGGTGCGAGGTCCGCGCAGCAACGTGCCGATCGGGCTTCGATGCGCCGCCGTCCATTGCGGCCTCTAGGTCGTCGACCGTCGCGGGGCTTATTTGCTGGCGATGGGGAGCGCCTCGACCTTGGCTGCGACGACGCGGCAGGCGGCGATCGGGTCGGTGACGATGCGCTCGTCGATGTTCAAAGGCCGAGGCATCCTCGCCTCCGATCAGCCATATCTTGGGTTGCGCCAGCACGCGCGTTGCGAAGGCTTCGTTCCGTTCGACACGCCTGGCCAGATCCTGCGGCGTCGATCAGGTCGACGATCACGCGCCGCAGCTTGGCCGGGTGCTAAAACTAATTCTGCGCCTTGCCGAAGATCAGCGCCAGCGTGCCCGGCTGCTTGCCCAGCTCTTCCAGCGTGTGGCGGTAATGGTCGAACAGCGCATCGCCGTCCTCGGCGAGCAGCTTGGTCGAAACGCAGCT
>Ga0307505_10001034_pt1 | contig 24987 bp, 22 predicted proteins | sample 23_S_MG_FD_202183 | JGI IMG/M metagenome (GOLD analysis project Ga0307505, IMG submission 202183) | Soil microbial communities from Populus trichocarpa stands in riparian zone in the Pacific Northwest, United States - 23_S | ecosystem: Environmental > Terrestrial > Soil > Riparian zone > Trees... | reverse complement strand
CTGGCGGCAGGCGACCTGGGGGACGCTGCCGAACTGGCGGACGAGGTGCGCGCAAACATCGCGCTGGGGGCGACGCAGGGCTACGTCGAGCAGTGGTCGATGCGCGCGCAGATGTTCGCGTGGCAACTGCAGAACAACCTTTTGGGGCTGCCGACCGTCATCGCGCTGATGCTGACCGGACTGCTGGCGCAGCGTGCAGGATGGCTCGTCGATCTGCGCGCGCACGCGTGGAACGCTGCGCTGCGCATCGGTGTAGTAGTCGGACTGCCGGTATCGCTGGGCGCTGGTATCTGGCTGCTGGCCAACGCGCAGCTCGAAACGGTGATCGCGATGCCGACGTGGGTGCTGGGACTGATGTCGGCCGGCGTCGCGCTGTCCTTCGCGTACGCCGCCATCTTCCTGCGACACGCGCCGCGCGCCGTCGTCGCGTGGCTGGCGCCGGCCGGCCGCATGCCGCTCAGCAACTACCTGCTGCAGTCGCTGGCGATGGGAGGGCTGCTGGCAGGCTGGGGATTGGGGCTCGGCGACCGCCTGTCGTACTGGCAGGCGAGTGCGCTGGCACTGGCCGTGTTTGTCGTGCAGGCGGAGGCGAGCCGGCTGTGGCTGCGCAGGCGCGGGCAAGGGCCGCTTGAGGCTGCGTGGCGTCGCTGGACCTACGCCGGTGCAGTGGAAAGACAAGGTGGATCCCCGCTTTCGCGGGGATGACAGCAGTGTGCGGTGTCATCCCCGCGAAAGCGGGGATCCATTTTCCGTCAGAACGCCAGCTCAACCGCTACCGTGTCGCCGCGCCGCAGTTCGCCGCCGTTGCCGACGATCCCGTTCATGCCGAAGGTCACGCCCCCCGCGCGCGCGTCGTCGCGATAGGTTGCCAGCGTATCGCCCGGTTCCGTTCCCTGCTCGCCGGTGGCCGGGTCCACGCTAGGCACCGTGCAGCGCACGCAGGGTTTCACCAATCGGAGTTCGGTCGCGCCGATGCGCAGGCTGCGCGCGTAGTCCTCCTCGTGCGCGTCGACGCCGGACAGCACGATGTTCGGCCTGAAGCGCTCGACGCCCACCGGCGGCACGCCGCGCTGGGCCAGCCGCGCGTTCAGATCGGCCACCGCCGACGCGGAAACCACCAGCAATGCGAACGCGTCGGCGAACTTGTAGGGCGCGGCCATGCCGTCGGTGTACTTCGCGCTGGACAGCCGGCGCGCCTCCGGATCGAAGCGCATCAGCCGACACGGCTGGCCGAGATACCGGCTGAACCAGGCGTCCGTCAGCTCTCCCTGCGTGACAGCGGGCAGCGTGTCGTTCCACACGGTGACCGGCAGCACGTCGCCTTCGCTGGCGAGCGGCACCTCCAGCGCCAGCATGCCCGGCGCCTTCAGCCGCAGCGCCGTCGAGTCCAGGCGAGTCTCGATCAGCGCCATCTTTGGCAGCTCGCGCTGGCTCAGGAACTCGCCGTGCTCGTCGACGACCACCCACTCGCGGTCGCCGACGCCGTGCAGTTCCAGCCCGGTCGGCGCCAGCGTCGCGTGCTCGACCGCGAAGCCGCGGCAACCCTTGATCGGGTAGAAGTGCAGGCTCTCGATGGCGGCGTTCATCGCGGCCTCAGACGTTGAACAGGAAGTTCATCACGTCGCCGTCCTTCACCACGTAGTCCTTGCCCTCGGCCCGCATCTTCCCGGCCTCCTTCGCACCGGCTTCGCCCTTGTGCGCGACGAAGTCGTCGTACGCGATGGTCTGCGCGCGGATGAAGCCTTTCTCGAAGTCAGTGTGGATGACGCCTGCCGCCTGCGGCGCGGTGGCGCCGGCCGTAATTGTCCACGCGCGCACTTCCTTCGGCCCGGCGGTGAAGTAGGTCTGCAGGCCCAGCAGCGCGTAGCCGGCGCGGATCAGGCGGTTCAGACCCGGTTCGGTCATGCCCATGTCGGCCAGGAAGATCGCCTTGTCCTCATCGGGCAGGTCGGCGATCTCGGCTTCGATCTTCGCGCATACGGCGACCACCGGTGCGTTCTCGCGCGCCGCGAAAGCGCGTACCTGGTCCAGCAGCGGGTTGTTCTCGAAGCCATGCTCCTCGACGTTGGCCACGTACATCGTCGGCTTTGCGGTCAGCAGGAACAGCGGTCGCAGCAGCGCGCGTTCTTCCGGGTAAAGGTCGACGCTGCGCGCCGGCCGGCCCTCGTTCAGCGCGGGCTGGATCTTCTCCAGCAAGTCCACCAGGCGCTTCGCCTCCTTGTCGCCGCCGGACTTCGCGACCTTGCTCCAGCGCGCGAGCTGCTTGTCGACGGTCGCCAGGTCCGCCAGCGCCAGCTCGGTGTTGATGACCTCGATGTCGGACACCGGATCGACCTTGCCCGACACGTGCACGATGTTCGGATCGTCGAAGCAGCGCACGATGTGCGCGATCGCGTCGCATTCGCGGATGTTCGCGAGGAACTGGTTGCCCAGCCCTTCGCCCTTGCTGGCACCGGCCACCAAGCCCGCGATGTCGACGAACTCCACGGTAGCGGGCAGCACCTTCTCCGGCTTCGCGATGGCCGCCAGCGCCGTCAGGCGCTCATCGGGCACCTCGACGATGCCGATATTGGGCTCGATCGTGCAGAACGGATAGTTCTCCGCCGCAATGCCGGCTTTCGTCAGCGCGTTGAACAGGGTGGACTTGCCGACGTTCGGAAGTCCGACGATGCCGCATTTGAGTGCCATGGAGTGTCCGTGAGGTGCTGCCAGCGTCAAAACATGCAATTATCGCAAGCTTCGCCTTCCTTTTCTTCTCCATGCCAGTCGAGCTGCGCGAAGTCACGCGCGACACGCTGCGAGCGATCTGCAAGCTGGACGCCGGCGACGGCGGCCGCCAGGTCGCGCCCAATGCCGTGTCCATCGCCGAGGCCTACTTCTATCCCGAAGCCTGGTTCCGCGCGATCTGCGACGGCGACGAGCCGGTGGGCTTCGTCATGCTGTACGACCACACACTGGGCACGGAGCCGGAAGAGCCCGAGTATTTCCTGTGGCGGCTGATGATCGATCAGCGCTTCCAGGGGCGCGGGTTCGGCCGGGCAGCGGTCGAACGTCTGATCGAGCACGTGCGTACGCGCCCCGGCGCCGGGCGTCTGCTGGTGTCGCACGTGAAGGAGTCCGACCAGCTCGCGCGCTTCTACGGATCGCTGGGCTTCGCATACACCGGTCGCGAGGAAGACGGCGAACTGGAAATGGAGCTGAAGCTCGCGTGACGCTGCCGCTGGCGCCTGACGGGGCCGACTGGATCGCCGCCGCACGTACGCGTGTCGACCTGCCCGAACTGCAGGCATTCTACGAGGCCAATCCGGGCTCCTGGCTGCTGGTGCACGGCGCGCCACCGCGTCCCGACGAAGCGGCGACCGACTTCGACACGCGGCCTCCGGCCGACATGCACTGGAGCGCGCTGCACGACTGGCTGATCCGCGACCGCGCGACCCGCCGCGTCGTCGGCGAGGTCGGCGTCGTGGCGGACCTGCCGGCGCCCGGCGTCATGCCTCTGGGCTTCTTCATCGTCGAGGACGCCCGCCAGGGCACGGGCTTCGCCGACGCCGTCCATGACGGCTACGAGAAGTGGGCCGTCGCACAGGGCGCGCGCTGGCTGCGGCTCGGGGTCGTGACCGCCAATCGACGCGCGCAGCGTTTCTGGCAGCGGCTTGGCTACGGGGAAGTGCGGCGCCGCGCCGATGTACGAATCAGCGACCTCACGCATGAGCTCATCGTCATGATGAAGCCCGTGGGGAACAACTCGCTGCAGCAGTACCTCGAGGCTGTGGCGCGCGACCGGCCCGACGCACCGTAGCATCTCGCGGGGGCATGGGCGGCGCCCGTCGCCACTCGTGCCGCGAGGTACACACTACAGACCTCCAGGCACCACCACGAAGGCGTTCATCGCCGCGCAGGCGATGGAGCGCAGGGCTCACGAGCTGCCGGTCTGTGTCGTCGGATCCTTCCCGGTCATTCGGCCGATGACCGCCCCCGCTTTGTCGACGAGCGTGGCGCCTTTCACGTGCGCTGCGGCCGATACGATGTCGTCCTAGATTCCCATCCGCCGAAGAACATCCAGGGCTGACCCACGCACGTCGATCTTGTGGCCACCGGTGACCAGCGACGGCGCACGTTCAAAGGCCCATTTTCCGCGACTTTCTACGCAGCCCTCTTTACCGTACGGAGGAACTGACCTAGACTGGTCTGATATCAGACCAGTTGGAGTCGTCCGTGAGAATCGGCATCTACGAGGCCAAGACCCATTTCGCGCAGCTCATTGAACGCGTGGAGCGCGGGGAGCGCGTCATCATTACCAAGCGGGGCAAAGCTGTGGCCGAGGTGCGTCCGCCCGCCGATGCACCCTCGAGCGATGAGTTCGAACGTGCCATCGCCAGGCTCGAGGAGTGCCGCCGGAACCGTCCCGGCAGACGCAGGGCCCTGACGGCCGCGGAAATCGTCGCCGCTCGAAGCGAAGGCCGGCGGTAAGTGGCTTTCGTGCTGGATGCCAGTGCGGCCGTTGCCTGGGCTTCTCCTGACGAGGCGCCTTCCGCGGAACTTGCAGCGGCGGTCGCTTCCGGCGCCGCCGTGGCACCAAGTCTCTGGCCCTATGAAGTCCAGAATGTACTGACTGTGCTGAGGCGGCGCGGCCGGCTGACGGGCGAGGACTGGGCGGCGGCGGCGGATGCGGTGCGCGCCATCCGCATCGAAATCGAAACAGCGGACCGCAGGCGCGTGGAAGAAGACGTGCTCCAAGTTGCGGAAGTCCACGGCCTGACCGTTTACGATGCCGCTTATCTCGAGCTCGCCATGCGCCGGCGCATTCCGCTGGCGACACTGGACGCTGTATTGCGCAAGACCGCGACCTCTGCCGGTGTCGAAGTGCTGTGACCCGCCCTTACGCAGACAGAACCGATGAGCGGCTCGCGGACTACTTCACGGGCGCCACCGAGCCGGCGGACGTCTCCGCCCTGTTTCCACTGCAGCAGGCACGCTCTTCCATTCAGGCGATGCAGGCGCTGTTCGGCGGCACTGAAGCCGCGGTCATGGTACGGCTCCTCGTGCTGCGTGAGGTCGGCGGCCGCGGTGAGCAGCCGTTCTGGACGGCGGGCGAGTTGCGCGCCCGCTTCCCCTATCTGGCCGAAGCCAAGCTCGAGAACATCATCGGCCATCTGCGCGAGCGCGGCCTGCTTGCCTGGGATCCGGAAACGTCGCGCTACAGCCTGAGTCCGCCCGGCCGCATGCTGATCTCCGCGCTTGCGCTTCTGTTCCGGCTCAGTGACGAAGGCAGCGAGTTGGGATACATCGCCAGCCAGCTGGCCGCGAGCAGTGTTTCCGGTCGCGTGTCCGAGGAGAATCTGCAGCACCTGCTGTCGAGGCTCACTGAGCTGAAGGACGAATTCGAACGCGCGATCCTGTCCGGATCGGAGTCTCGCATCCGCGCGGCCGAAGCGAAATTCAAGTCCGCGATGCGCTGGGTCGACAAGGGCAGCGAAGTGCTGGAACGCATCCAGCAGTCCGAGTTGGACGGCCCCGCACACCGCGTCGCGCAGAAGATCGGTCTGGCGCAAAGCGAGTTGCTGCGCATGAGCGGCGCCTTCCAGCGGGCACTGAACCGCCTGGAGAGCCAAAAGGTCCATCTGGGCGCGACAGGCCTTTCGTCCTCCGATGTCGCCCGCTGGTTGCGGGGACTCGACTTGCAGCGTCTGCGGGATCTGGCCTCGGGCGCGGTCGCCCCAGTGCCTGCGTTCGAGTTCGTGCTCGGCGACATCGCTCTCGACGTTGCCGAGTACGAATTGATCGACAGAACGCGGCCGGAGCGGATGCATGCTCCTCTGCCTCCGGCTGTCGACGCGGCTTCAGTGGACGAGGTGGAAGTGGAACAGCCCGACTGGCAGCACCTGCAGGAGTGGCATGTCGAACTGAGCGCCGCAACCGCCGGGTCGGCGCTGGAGCGTGTCGTTCCCAGCGGTGACTACGCCAGATCGAGCTACAGGCTTTCCCTGCTCGGCCTTCTCGGCGATGCCGAGTCGGCGGGTGTGGCGGGGCCGCTGGCGGACTTCGCCCGGCTCGAACGCCGGCCAGCCTGGACCGGAGAGGTCGCGGCGATCGGTCGCGATGGCGTCGCCGAAATGAGCGCGGGTCGCATCGAGCATGGTGGCTCGACGAAGGGCGGGCTGCGTGGAAGCTGATCTGCAGACCATGATTGCCCGTCTGGCGGCACACCGCTTTCTGCTGCGGACCGACTCACTGGTCAGGCGCGCGCTCACCGACGACGCTTTTCACGCTGCCCTGACAGAACGGCTCGCAGCCTGCGGGCTGGAACTGGTCGAGCACCCGTATGCCGACAATGTCTGTCTGCGTCTGAAGCGCGACCTGGAGCAACCGGTCTTTGGCCGCGAGGACAGCTGGCTGAGCAACAATCTCGGCCTGAAAAGCGACCAGGTGGCCTTGCTCGTCGTGCTGTGGGCGTTGCTGATTCTTCCCAAGCGGCAGCGCCAGATCGAGCGGCGCGAGCAAAGCGGCGCGCAACAGCAGGCAGAGATGTTCACGGGGGGCAGGCCGGTGCCCAGTGGCGCGGATCTAGCGATCAGCGTGTTGGAAGCCACGCTGCTTGCCGATTTCGGCGACCGGCTCGGTCGATCGCGGATCAGGCAGTTCAGCCTGCCCGTCCTGTCGCGGCTGGGCTTCATTGAGCGGCGTGACGGCCGCATTTACGAAGGACCGCTGCTCGACCTCGCGCTCGACTACAACCGCATGGCGGGACGAGTGCTGGATGGCGCCTTGACCGAATTGTTGGGGCAGCGATCTCACAAAGCCCTGACCGGCAGCGATGGCGACATCGCTCCGCAGGCCGGGCCGGCCGGCGAAGCCCCCGCCTGAAAACAGCCCATGTTCACTTTCCACAAGCTCGAAATCGTGCACTGGGACTACTGGGAACGGTTCACGATCCCGCTCGACAGCGACATCGTCACGGTAGTCGGCCCCAACGGATCGGGGAAAACCACGCTGCTGGATGCCCTGCGCACCGTGCTGGCGATCCGCTGCTCGTCCGGACGCGACTACAGGCGCTACCTGCGCCGCGCGGACCGTCCCTATGCGTGGATCCGCGCGGTCGTCAGCAACCCGCGACGCGGCAGCGGGCAGTTCGCCTTCTGGCCGATTGCCGAACCGGTCGTCACTCTGTTCTGCCGCATCGAAAAGAAGGCGGGCGAGTGGCCGCGCAGCTACGGCATTGCGCCGGGCGATCTCGCCATCGAGCAGGCGCAGGACTCCGCGCTCGTGAACTGGACCGGTGTGAAGCAATACGAGGCACAACTGGAAGGCGCCGGCCTGACGCGCGCGATCAAGCGCGTGCTGGCGCTGGACCAGGGACACACGGACAAGCTGTGTGAATACTCGGGTCACCAACTGCTGGAGCTGGTCTTCGACGTGTTCGGCGATCAGGAAGTGCTGGAGAACTACCAGCGGGCTCGCGAGGACCAGCGCGCCGTCGAGCGCGAGCTGCAGGAACTCAGAACCCAGCTCGCGCAGCTGGGCTCGCAGCTGCACGAGGCCGAGCAGGCAGTCAACAGCTACAACGAGTACAGGAGGTTGGTCGAGGAACTGGCCGATCTGCACGGCCAATGGCTGCCCAGGGCGCGACTGGCGGAGAAGTCCGATGCCATCAAGGGCGGGCGCAGCCAGTTGCGCGGCAAGCGCAACGAGCGGTTGGAGGCACGGCGCGCGCTTGCAGAAGGCGAGCAGGCTCTCCGGCAGGCCACGGAGAAGGAAGCCAACGCGACGACGGATGAGCAGCGGCTGAAGGCCGAGCTCGAGGCGTTGCAGGAGCAGGAACGTGAGCTGCTCAAACAATTGAGCCTTCCGCAGGGTGTGCTGGATGCTCGTGCCAGACTCGTGGCGCGCGCGGAACAGCAGACGCGGGATGTCGACGCTGCGGCCTTGTCCGCCGAGCAGGAACGCCTTTCGCGCGGCCGCTTCGTCGCGGAGCAGCGCCTCGATCAGCTTCGCGGGGAAAGAACGGATGTCGAGGCACGCATCGAGGCATTGGCCTCCGGCCGGCCGCCGCCCAGCCGCGATGTCGACGAGTTCCTGTCCGCCATGCAGAAGGGACGCATCGCTTACACGATGCTCGCCGACATCGTGGAGATCTCCGATGAGGCCTGGCAGGGGGCCGTCGAGGCGATACTGCACGCCTACCGGCACATCGTGCTGCTGGAACGCCACGAGGACCGCGAACGCGCCTGGGCGCTGGGAGAGCGCATGGGCTACCGGCATTTCGTGACGCCGGATCGGGGCGAGGTGCCTGTTCCCAGGCAGGATTCGCTGCTGGCGTGCGTCCGCTTCAAGGCCAACCCGCCCGTCTGGCTCGCGAGATTGCTCAATGAGATCCGCTGCGTTGCGGATATCGCGACAGGCGCTGCGCTGCCGCCGGAGCAGGCCTGGATCACGCCGACCGGGTATCACCGCGAGCGTCGGGGCGCACGCGATATCAGCGTTCGGCAGTTTCATTTCGGACGCACCGCACTCGCTCAGGCGCGGGCGCGCTTGCGGGAAATCGATGAGGAGATCGAGAAGCAGGATGCCGCGCTGCGAGCTCTTGTCACACGCCTGACGACGGTACAGGCCGCACTTGGCGGAGCGGAAGCATCCCGGGAGCTGGCGGCCCGTGAGCCCGAGTTCGCGCAGGCACAGCAGGAACTCGAGGAATTTCAGCGTCGCGCCGACAGTTTGCGGCGCGATCGCGAGGCCGCCGCCGGGCACTACTACGCGGCGATCGAGGCAAGCAAGGAGACAGTCGGTGCCAGGACCAAAGCCGAACAGGATCTGAACACCGCAACGGGCAAGGCCCGGCAGGTCGAGTCCGAGTTTGATGGCGCGCGAAATGCCTACGTCCAGAACGTGCTGGCCTGGCGCAGCCTGCGCGCCGGCAAGCCGGCGCAATGGCGCACGCCCGGAGCGCTGGCCGAGGTCAAGGCGCGGTACGGTCTGCCGGCGGATGTCGAGCGTGAGATCCTGCGCCAGCAAACGAAGAAGGACGAGAACACCTATGTCACTGATCCAAACTGCTTGCTGAAGCGTGACAAGCTGAAGGACGATCACGGCCAGATGCAAGGCCGGATCGGCGATCAGGAGACGAATCTCGAACGCGCAAGCACCGCGACGGAGCGGGCGCGCGGCCAGTACATCAACGTGCTCAAGGGCACACTGCGCCGCTATGCGGCGAACCTCAAGCATCTCGGCGGTCTCGCCGGCATCGGGGTCGAAGTCGAATATCCGCAGATCGCCAATGACGACCTGTCGCTGGCGCAGGCCAGTCTCGGTGTGCAGTTCAACTTCGACCAGAAGGGCCTGATCGGCCTCAATGATGGCGAGGCCTCGGGCGGCCAGCAGGTGATGAAATCGATGATCCTGCTCGTGGGCATGATGATGGAAGACCAGCGCGGCGGCGGATTCGTGTTCATCGACGAACCTTTCGCGCATCTGGACATCTTCAACATCGACAAGGTCGGTGCTTTTCTGCAGGCGACACGGGCGCAGTACATCCTGACCACGCCCAACACGCACAACGTCAACGTGTTCAATCCGTCCGATCTGACGCTGCTCACGCAGAAGCGCAGACCCGGCGAGACCTGGGCGCCCCAGGTGGCGTTCCTGCGGCGGGATCGCGGCATACGGACCTGAAAGCGCATGGCCGCGAACGAAGGGTGGTCCGATCCTGATGCCGATGGCGTGCGTACGCGCACACTCGATGTCGGGGCGCGCGTCACGCTGCGCGGACGGCGGATGCGGCGCCGCTTCGACCCCGATGCGGCGTCCGCGGGGCTGTGGCCCGATGCATGGCGCGCGCTGCTGCGCGACTGGCTCGCCACGACAGGTGGGGAGCGGCGCCGATGGGCGACGCTCCTGGGCCGTTCAGGGCATTCGCGCAGCGTGCAGGCGAAGGAACTGCTCGACGCGTTGTTGCGGACGGGGTGGATAGAGCTGACTGAGCAACGCCAGTCGGCCCACTGGATCGTGACCGAAGTCCGGTTCTGCGCACTCGAACGTCTGCGTGAACTGGCCGGATTGCCGAATCGCGATGGGCTAGCGTCCGAGTGGAGCGCACTCGCGGCCGACAATCTATGTGATCCGTCCCTCGCGCGGGCCGCGGCCGAGCTCGAAGGGACGCGGCTGACGAGTGCCCTGCGTCGTCGACGCTGGCTTTCGGCGCTCGATCGCTGGTTCAGCGAGCGCCGCTCGGGCACGCAGCGCGACTTCGCCTATTTCGCGTCGGGTCATACCAAGGGCATTCCGGCGTCAGACTGGGACTGGCTGGAGGCCGCCATCGATCTTGCGTCTCTGGGCGTGGATGCGCATACGCCGATGCTGTTGCTGCGCGCCCCGTTGCGGATGCATGGGTCAGGTCACATCGACCTGGGTGCGGCGCCGGATTTTGTCGGGCTGACACCGCGTACGATTGCCTTGTGCGAAGGCATCGAAGGCACGATCGGCGTCTGGCGCCTGGTCGAGAACCGCACCAGCTTCGAACACGTCGCACGACGCCATGGCGTGCAGGATGCCGTAGTCTGGCTGCCAGGCCATCCGCCGACTTGGTGGGAGGCCGCGATGGCCAGGCTGATCGCACTCTCCCCGGCACCGGCGCGAATCGCTTGCGATCCGGATCCCGCGGGTGTGGCGATCGCGCTGGCTGCCGGGCAGATCTGGAGTGCCGCGGGTCAGCATTGGCAGCCCTGGCACATGAACGCGGCGGTGCTTGACCGCTTGCCCAATCTCCTGCCATTGACGCAGCATGACCGTGCGCAGGCGGAACGGCTTCTGGGTCTCGATCCATCGGCGCCGATCGCGGACCTGCTTCGCAGCATGCTCGCTAAAGAAGTAAAGGGCGAGCAGGAAGGGCTGTTGCTCGACGACAGCGACTGACCACGAGCGGTACCGACGGCGTGAAGCCGGAAAAGGCAAAGGCAACCAATCCCGATCGTGCCCGTACGCCTTGGCCTTTACGGCCTGCCCACCGCACGACGCGGCGCGATGAAGTAGCGAAAGTGGTGGACGAAAAATGGATCCCCGCTTTCGCGGGGATGACACTGATGACGTGCGCGATGACGAGGACGGGAATGACAGCGGAGCCTGCGCTCGGACAAGTACTCAACTGTTTCGAAATGCTCTAGAGCGGCTGTACCACCGACGGATCCGGCGCCGCCATCCAAGCGAACGCCTCGTCCGCGTAGCGCTGCATCTCGGCGATCGCGCGCTCCCAGTCGCGGATGCGCGCCGCGTGATCCAGTCCGTACCGGTAGAAGTCGTTGCGGTCCGGCAGTTTCCCGTTCGGCAGCCGCGCCAGCATCGCCGCCGATGGGGCGATGACGATGACGTTGGCCAGCCACGCGTGCGCCCCGGGCCGCGCGCGCCACGGCAGCGACTTGTCGAGCCAGCCCGGCGTCACCCACGGCACGAAGTGCGGATACAGCACGACGCCCGGCAGCTGCGCGTACGGCAGCTGCAGGTGGTAGTCGATAAGGCCGCCGTCCCAGTAGTCGCCGGGCGGCGCATCGGCGATGTCATGCACCGGGTCGCAGATCAGCGGGATCGACCCCGACGCGAGCAGCGCGTCTTCCTGGTTGGCGTGCGTCAGTTCGACGCGCTGCGTGTCGAAGCCGTCGGCTTCCGGCGCGAGGCGGCTCGTGGCGCCTGCGTGGAACACCACGCGCTGCAGATGCCTTGCGAGCCGCGCCCGCGCGAGCAGGTTGTCCAGCGCGGTGCGCCCGAATGCGCGCCGCGTGTTCGACTGCAGCGGCCCGCGTGCGCGCGCGGTGATCACCGACAGCGCAGCGCCGTCACGCAGTCGCGGCGCCAGTTCGGCGCCGTCGGTGACCGCGCGGGCGACGCCGCGGCATACCGTGGCAACCTGCGCGGGCGAGGGCTTGTGCCCGTAGTTCTGTTCGCGCACATACGCATGCTGCAGCCGGTCCAGCGCCGCCGCCGCATCGCGGTGCGCGAGCGCGGCCATGCGCCACGCGCCGATGGATGCGCCGATCAGCTCGACCGCCGGCATGCGCGGCAGCCACTCGCGCGCCAGCAGCCGGTCGAAAGGCAGTAGCGCCAGGCCCTTGGGTCCGCCGGCGGCTGCAGGAATACAGGCGATGTGCGCAGGCGCCAGCCCGCTTTCCGCCAGATGCAGTCGCGCGCGTTCGCCCGCGTGTACGACGATCGCCGACGCCATCGCCTGCGGGTGCTAGTTCGTATGCAGCCGCAGCATCGCGGCCTCGAAGCGGCCCTCGACCAGCAGACCGACGATGGTTTCGCCGCGGGCCACCGCATCGTCGATCAGCGGCTGCTCCTCCTTGCGCGGCGGATGCAGCACGAAGTCGGCCACGTCCTGGTTCAGCTGCAGCGTGCGCGGATGGCCGATGCCGATGCGCAGCCGCCAGAAGTCCGGCGTCGTCAGCTTGGCCTGCGTGTCCTTCAGTCCGTTGTGGCCGGCAGTGCCGCCGCCGCGCTTCAGCTTCACGGTGCCGGGCGGCAGGTCCAGTTCATCGTGCACCACCAGGATCTCGGTGGGCAGGATCCTGTAGAACAGCGCCATCGCGACCACCGACTGCCCCGAGCGATTCATGTAGGTCGTGGGCTTCAGCAGCCACGCTTCGCGCGCACCGACGCGCAGGCGCGCGACGTCGCCGTGGAACTTGCGTTCGGACGAGAAGCGCGCGCCGGCCTTGCGCGCCAGCGAATCCACCAGCCAGTAGCCGGCATTGTGGCGCGTCGCCTGGTACTCGGCGCCGACGTTGCCGAGGCCGACGATCAGCCGTATGCCTTCAGTCGCCATTGCCGTCATCGCAGCTTGCAGTGTCGCTCATCCATGAAAAAGGCCCGCTGCTTGCACAGCGGGCCGCATTGTGCCGGACTGCTGCGGCCCCCGGACTGGAGGCCGCGTCGCCCGTGCGATCGTTGTCCGGCACGCGGTGCCGGCGCAGCGTGCGCGCTGCGTTATTTCTTCTTGTCTCCCCCCTTGGCCTTCTCGTCCTTGCCGCCCTTGGCCGGCGCGGCGCCGGCCGCCGCAGGCGGCGCCTTTTGTGAGGTGGCCGGCACTTCGGCTGCGGCCACCGGTACGGCAGCGGCTTCTTCCTCGACCTGTTCGCCGTGCGTCGACACCGAGACGACCACCGGATTTTCCTTGCCCTTCAACACCGGCGTGACACCCGCGGGCATCTTCAGATCCAGCACGCGCACCGACTGGTGTGCCTGCAGGCCGGACAGGTCCACCTCGATGAACTCGGGCAGATCCTTCGGCAGGCAGGCCACGTCCACCTCGGACATCACGTGGTTGACCAGGCCGCCACCGACCTTCACTGCCGGCGACTCTTCCTGGCCCGTGAAGTGCAGCGGCACGCGCATGTGGATCTTCTGGTTCTCGGACACGCGCTGGAAGTCCACGTGCAGCACCAGCGGGCGGTACGGATGCATCTGGAAGTCGCGCAGCAGCACGCGCTCGGCCTTGCCATCCAGCTCCATCTCGAGGATGGACGCATGGAACTTCTCCTTGCGCAGCGCGTGGAACAGCGGGTTGTGTTCCACCTCGATGGCCTGCGCGGCGCCGCTGCCGCCGTAAAGCACGCCCGGCACCTTGCCGGCGTGGCGCAGGCGGCGGCTCGCACTCGTGCCCTGCTCGTCTCGTTTGTTGGCTACCACTTTCATTTCACACTCCACACTTCAGTACCCGTGGACCGCGACCAGTCACGACGGGATCGTTGAGCACGGACGGCTGTCCGTGCGGATCTCTTTACTCGATGAACAACGAGCTCACCGAATCCTCGCGCGCAATGCGCGAAATCGTTTCTCCCAGCAGCGCTGCGCACGACAGCTGCCGGATCTTCGGACACGCCGCGGCCACGGCGCTCAGCGGGATCGTGTCGGTGACCACCAGTTCGTCGATCACCGAGTTGTTGAGCCGTTCGATGGCCTTGCCCGACAGCACCGGATGCGTCGCATAGGCCATCACGCGCAGCGCGCCATGATCGCGCAGCGCCTGCGCGGCCTGGCACAGCGTGTTCGCGGTGTCGACCATGTCGTCCATGATCACGCAGTTGCGGCCCGACACTTCACCGATGATGTGCATGACCTCGGCGACGTTGGCGCGCGGCCGGCGCTTGTCGATGATCGCGAGATCCGCCTCCATGCGCTTGGCCAGTGCCCGTGCGCGCACCACGCCCCCAACGTCCGGCGACACGACGACCAGGTTGTCGTAGTTGTGCTTCCACAGGTCGCCCAGCAGGATGGGGCTCGCGTAGATGTTGTCGACCGGAATGTCGAAGAAGCCCTGGATCTGGTCGGCGTGCAGGTCCATGACCAGCAGGCGGTTGATGCCGGCCACCTGCAGCATGTTGGCGACCACCTTCGCGCTGATCGCGACGCGTGCGCTGCGCGGGCGGCGGTCCTGCCGCGCGTAGCCGAAGTACGGCATCGCGGCGGTCACGCGGCCGGCCGACGCGCGCTTCAGCGCATCGGCCATGATCATGATTTCCATCAGGTTGTCGTTGGTCGGCGCGCAGGTGGGCTGCAGGATGAACACGTCCTTGCCGCGCACGTTCTCGAACAGCTCGACCATGACTTCGCCGTCGGAAAAGCGCGAAACCTGCGCCTTGCCCAGCGGGATGTTGATGTGCTGTGCCACGGCCTGCGCGAGCTTCGGGTTCGCGTTGCCCGTGAAGACCATCAGGTTGTCGGGGACCATCAAGGCCATGGCCTGCACCACCGCGCCGGCTGCTCGCGCCGGCGCCAAGTTGCCCAAGGTCGGATTGCCGAACCGCGCATCCGCTCAAAAAACACTCGCCGTGCCGACCGGACGCTGAACTCGGCGGCCCGGCTGCACGGCGATGCGAACGACTGGCTGGGGAGGAAGGATTCGAACCCTCGAATGGCGGAATCAAAATCCGCTGCCTTAACCAGCTTGGCGACTCCCCAGCACTACTTCACTGCACACCCGCCGCCGCGCCGCGTCTGCACGCCTACCACGCGCGCAGCGGATGTTCCTGCAATCCCTTCACTGCCCAGCCCTGCCATCCGTCCGGCAGTTCCGCGACGGCAGCGGCTGCCGTTCGCTCGTCGGTGACCGCAAACACTGCGGAGCCGGAGCCCGTCATGCGCGCTGCTTCGACAGCAACGAAACGCCGCAGATGGTCCAGCGCCTGTCCGATGACCGGGTGTCTGCGCACCGCAACGGCTTCCAGGTCGTTGGTGCCCGCCAGAGGCACCAGGCCGCTCGCGGCGCGCGCAGAAAAGTCCGACATTTTCGTGGCTTTGGTATCCCGTGTCAAACTGGGGTCACCGAAGATTTCCTTTGTCGAAACATGCACTTGAGTCCAGATCAGCGCGTAGTCGGCGGGCGGCAGTGCAACCGGCTGCAGCCGCTCGCCGCGCCCTTCGCCGAAGGCATTGCTGCCTTGCACGAAAAACGGCACGTCGGCGCCCAGTGACAGCGCCAGTTCGGCGAGCCGGTCGCGGTCCAGGCCGGTGTCCCAAATTCGGTTCAGCGCGATCAGCGTCGTCGCCGCATCGGAGGAGCCGCCGCCCAGTCCGGCGCCCGCCGGGATGCGCTTGCTGACGCGGATGCCGGCACCGTAGCGTGTGCCGGTCGCCTGCTGCAGCAGCCGTGCCGCGCGCAGCGCCAGGTCCTGTTCCGCAGGGCCGATCACGTCGCCCGTCCTGTGCAGCGCGCCGTCGTCACGGCGCTCGATGTCGACGTAGTCCACGAAGTCGATCAGCGCGAACGCCGTCTGCAGCTCGTGATAGCCGTCGCCGCGCCGCCCCAGCACGTGCAGGAACAGGTTCAGTTTGGCCGGAGCCGGCAGCGCGAACGCGCGTTCCATCGCAGCAGGTTTGTGGTCAGGACGCCGGATCTTCCAGTACCAGCCGTACGCGCAGTCCCGGCTCCGGCAGCGCGGCCGGGCGCTCCAGTGTCATCAGGCGCGGCGCGCCGGCCGAGGTGTATTCGGCGATGCGGACCAGCCAGCCGTCCTGTTCGATCAGGCTCAGGCGGCCTGCATCACCCTGAGTGCGGGCCGGCCGGCCAGGCGCCGGCCGACCTTCGATCCAGTCGGCCAGGCCGCTCACCGGCAGCCGCCACCCCAGCAGCTGCTCGACCAGCACGTCGGGATCGGGGCCGGTGGCGGTTTGCATCTGCGGGCCGGTGGCCGTCGCGCTGCCCGGCACGATGTCGATGCGCGCGATGGTGGTGCCCAGCGGCGTGGCGACGTCGATGATGCGCCGCGTACCGCGCACTTCGACGGTGAAGCGCCCCGACACGCTCTGTGACGGTGGCGCATCCGGCGCTGTGATCGTCGCCGCGGTGAAGCGCCCTGAGTGAATGCGATCCGGCGGCGCCGACAGCGTCGCGCAGGCGCCGAGCAGCACGGCCGCGGCGGCTGCCAACAGCCGCGGCCGGATGGCCGCGTGGCCGGACGATGCACAGGCAGTCACGGTGGTGGTACCCGGGATCTCTACAGTCCGATCTTCAGCCGCGCCGTCGTCGATTTCAGCAACTCGTTGCCCGGTTCCTGCGCGCGCACGTCGCGCAGCAGTTCGCGGGCGCGCGCCTGCTCGCCGCTGACCCACAGCACTTCGGCCAGGTGGATGGCGACCTCGGCATCGGGCCGCGCCGCATACGCCATCTCCAGGTACTTGCGCGCCAGCGGCAGGTTGCCCATGCGGAAGTGGACCCAGCCCAGCGAATCGAGGATGAACGCGTCGTCGGGTGCGAGCTGATGCGCCTTCTCGATGAGTTCCAGCGCCTCGGGCAGCCGCATGTTGCGATCGGCGAAGGTGTAGCCCAGCGCGTTGTAGGCGTGCGCGTAGTCGGGCCGCAGTTCCATCACGCGCCGCAGCTGCTTTTCCATCGCTTCGATGCGGTTCAGCTTCTCGGCCGTCATTGCCGAGTCGTACAGCAGCGGCACGGCGTCGGGCGACTTCTCCAGCGCCTGCGCGAGCAGCTTGTAGGCGTCTTCGTGGCGCTGCGAGTCGCGCAGCATCTGCGCCTCCGCCAGCGTCAGCTGCATGCGCTCGTCGGGCGTGTTGGCAGGCGTGGCGCGCAGCAGCTTGCGCGCTTCCTCGACGCGCTTCATCTTCGCCAGCACCAGCGCCTCCCTGGCGCGCGCGGTGATGAACTCGTCGCCGCCCTCGATCTTGCGCAGCCAGGTCAGTGCCTCGGTGTACTGCTTCTCGTCCTCGGCGATCTGCGCGAGGTACAGATAGGCCTGATCGGGGTCACGTTCCTCGCCGCTGCGGTTCTCGATCAGCGCGAGATAGCGCTTCAGGTAGCCGCGCGCGTCGCTGCGCAGGTTGCCCTGCATCGACAGCAGCGCCAGCGAGTAGAGCAGGTCGGCATCGTCGGGGCTGGCCTTCAGCAGCGCCTCGAACTCGCGGCGCGCCGCCGCGTATTGGCGGTCCGCCACCAGCACGCGCGTGTAGGCCATGCGCACGTCGCGCGATGCATCGGGCTGCGCCGCGCGTGCCTGCAGCAGCGCGAGCGCCGCCGGCCGGTCAGTGGCCTGCAGCAGCTGCGCGGTGGCCAGCACCGCGCGTTCGTGATCCGGCTTCAGCGCGAGCGCCGCCTTCGCTTCTTCGAGCGCGCGCGGCTGCATGCCCGCCGCCTGCGCAGCAGCGGCCAGCACCAGCCGGGTGTCGGCGTCCTGCAGATACGGTTGTGCCAGCCGCTCCACCAGTGCGAAGGCGCCGGCACGGTCCTGCGAGCGCGCGACCATGCGCTGGATGCGAGCGAGTTCCGCCGATGGTGACGCCGCGTTCTTCAACTCCGGCGCGAACACGGCGTAGGCGTCGTCGAAGCGGCCCGTGCTTGCATACATCACACCCACCGCCTGCGCGGCTTCGCTGGACCGCGGCGCGAGCTGGCGCCACAGTTCGGCGGCTTCCAGGCTCTGCTGCAGCGCGCGTCCCTGGATGGCCAGTTCGGCCGCACGGCGCGCCAGGCGCGGGTCGCCGGTGTCGCGCGCGAGCTTCAGATAGATCGAATAGGCTGCCCCCAGCTCGCCCTGCTGAGCGGCCAGTTCCGCCGCCAGCAGCTGATACATCAGCGCGCCGGTGATCTGCACCTGAGGAATGTCGTCGGCGCCGGCCGGACTTGCCGCGCCTGCAGAAGGAACGGGCGCCGGCGTACCGGCGGCCACGGGCGGCGGGGCAGGCTGCGCGACCGGTGCGGTACCGGCCGGCGGCGTGACCGGGGCCGCGGGCGCAGCGGTTGCATTGCCGGTGCCTACACCGGACGGTCCGGTCGCGCACCCTAGAATCAGTGCGGCACTCAGTGCCGCGAGTGCCGCCAGCGTGCGCGCTGCGCGCGGCGCGCGCAGCGACGGTGCGAACGCAGGGTCATGAAACGGGGTGGACAGCATGCGGAGGGGCGTGCGCGCAAGGCGCAAGGCGGGCGGAATCAGCCTCACATTATCAGAATGGACGCGGTCAGAACGGACGTGGTCGGATCGGACGCGGCGCCATGCCTGAGCTTCCCGAGGTCGAGGTCACGCGCCGCGCGCTCGCGCCTTATGTCGAAGGCCGGCGTGTGGAATCGGTGGCCGTGCGCGACGCGCGACTGCGCTGGCCGGTGCCGCAGCACCTGTCGGCGACCCTTGCGGGCCGCACCGCGCGGTCTCTGGCGCGGCGTGGCAAGTATTTGCTGTGGGCCTTCGATCACGGCACGCTGATCTCGCATCTGGGCATGTCGGGCGCATGGCGCGTATGGCCGCGCGCGAAGCTGCCCGAGCCGCGGCCGCACGATCACGTCGACGTGGTGCTGGCGCGGCACGTGCTGCGGCTCACGGATCCACGCCGCTTCGGCGCGTTGTTGTGGCACGGCGAAGCCGACGGTCCGCTGACCGCGCATCCGCTGCTTGCGCATCTGGGCATCGAGCCTTTCGACGCGCGCTTCGATGGCGCTGTGCTGCACGCGGGATCACGCGGCCGGGCCGTGGCCGTCAAGCAATGGCTGCTCGCGGGGCACGTCGTCGTCGGAGTCGGCAATATCTACGCGTCGGAGGCGCTGTTCCGCGCCGGCATCGACCCGCGCGCGGCGGCCGGGCGCCTGAGCGCGGCGCGCTGCGAGCGGCTTGCCGTCGCCGTGCGCGAAGTGCTGACCGAGGCGATCGGCGTCGGCGGCAGCACGCTGCGCGACTTCGTATCGGCGGCCGGCGACGAGGGCTACTTCATGCTGGATGCAGCGGTGTATGAACGGGAAGGCCTGCCATGCCGCGTGTGCGGCACCGCGATACGCCGCATCCAGCAGGGACAGCGTTCCACCTACTATTGCCCCCGCTGTCAGCACCGGTAGTTAGCGCAGTCAGCGGCCGATTTGCACGGGAAGTCGCAGCGTATTCGCCTCATGGCGAAGCGTCGCATCGCGCGAGCCCTGTGATAGATTGACTCGACCCTGCCTTCCCCGCGTGGCCCATGGCCCAGCTTGCTTCCAGTTTCGAGGAATATGGCCAGTGGCGCGACTCGCTGGCATCGGCGATCGTGCAACTGCGCCAATGGCTGGCCGACTCGGACATGCTCGACGCCGACGCTGCGCGCCGCGTGGACGTGGCGCTGGACCGGCTGGCCGAGGACAAGCTGGTCATCGCCTTCGTCGCCGAGTTCTCGCGCGGCAAGTCGGAGCTGATCAACGCGATCTTCTTCGCCGACTACGGTAAGCGCATCCTGCCGTCGTCGGCCGGGCGCACGACGATGTGCCCGACCGAGCTGCTGTACGACGAGACGCTGCCGCCGTGCATCCGCGCGCTGCCCATCGAGACGCGCGGCCGCATGGGTTCGACGTCGGACTTCAAGCGGCTGGCCGAGGAGTGGAAGGTCTTCCCGCTGGATACCAGTTCGGCGGACGGCATGCTCAACGCATTCAAGATCGTCGCCGAGACCGTCAAGGTGCCGGTCGAGCAGGCGCGGGCCTATGCGCTGCTCGACATCGACGATCCCGACCAGGCTGTCGCGGTGGACAAGGACGGCATGGTGGAGATCTCCCGGTGGCGCCATGCGGTCATCAATTTTCCGCATCCGCTGCTGAAGCACGGGCTGGTGATCCTCGATACGCCGGGACTCAATGCGATTGGCACGGAGCCCGAGCTGACGCTGTCGCTGGTGCCCAACGCGCACGCGGTGCTGTTCGTGCTGGCGGCCGACACCGGCGTCACCAAGAGTGACCTGGACGTGTGGCGCCAGGTCGTGGGCGATGCCGGTCATCGCAACCACATCGCGGTACTGAACAAGATCGACGGCCTGTGGGACGTGCTGAAGACGCCCGGCGAGATCGAGCTCGAAGTGCGCCGCCAATGCGCGGCCGTCGCGCAGACGCTGGAGCTGGAGCCGATGCGCGTGTTTCCCGTCAGCGCGCAGAAGGGCCTGGTCGCCAAGGTGCAGAACGACGCGACGCTGCTGGAAGCGAGCCGCCTGCCGCTGCTCGAGGAAGCACTGATCGACCTGCTGGTGCCGACCAAGCAGCAGATCGTGCGCGACCAGACCGTCACGCAGGTCGAACGCGTGGCCGGCGAAGCGCGCCAGATGCTGACCGCGCGCGAGCGCGGTGTCATCGAGCAGCTGTACGAACTGCGCGGGCTGCAGGGCAAGAACCAGAGCTCGGTGGAGCGCATGACGCGCCGCGCGCTGGCCGAGCAGCGTGAGTTCGAGGAGGTGGTGCGCCGCATCGTCGCCGCGCGCGTCGTGCTGCAGAAGCTGTCGGACAAGCTTTTCACGCCGCTGCGCGTGGTCACGCTGCGCGAGCAGGTGCTGAAGGCGCGCAACAAGATGAAGAGGTCGCAGCTTTCTCCGGCGATCACCGCTGCGGTGCGCGAATACTTCGACGCGCTGCGCGAGCTGCTGCGCGAAGCCAACGCGCGCGCACTGGAAGTCGAACAGATGGTGATCGGCGTGCAGCGCCGCTTCGCGGAGGAACTGGGCTGGAGCCTGTCGCCGCCGATGGCTTTCTCTCTCGAGGTTTACATCGCCGAGCTGGAGCGTGCCGAGCAGGCCTACCGCTCGCAGTTCGGCCCGCTGGCCGTGCTGACGCGCGACCGCTGGACGCTGATGGAGCGCTTCTTCGAGACCGTGGTCGCGAAGTCGCGCGAGGTGTTCTCCGCCGCCGAACGCGATACGGAGGCCTGGGTCAAGTCGCTGCTGCCGCCCATCGAACTGCAGGTGCGCGAGCAGCGCACGCAGCTGAAGAAGCGCGCCGAATCCATCGCGAAGATCCGCGATGCGCAGGGTTCGCTGGACGAACGCATCGGCGAACTCGAACTCGCGCTGGAAGATACGCAGGCGCGGCTCACGGCGCTGCGGCGCCACGCCGACCGCGTCAACGAGATCGGTGCGCGCGTGCCGGACGAGCTGGCGCAGGAGGCGTTGGCGGCGTAGTCCGACTTCGCGCTGACTCCACGAGGAATAACGGGTCAGGCTCGATTTTTGGCTGCGTGGGCGCCTGCACGCGGCCTTCGCGCGCTAACCTCGCGCCGATGAGTTTCTCCCACCGCATCACAGTCTGGCAGAAGTCGCACGGCCGCCACCATCTGCCGTGGCAGAACACCGGCGACGCGTACCGCGTGTGGCTGTCCGAGGTGATGCTGCAGCAGACGCAGGTGGCGACGGTGATTCCGTACTACCTGCGCTTCGTCGAGCGGTTTCCGGATGTGCAGGCGCTGGCAGCAGCGCCGCTGGATGCGGTGCTGGCGGCGTGGGCGGGCCTCGGCTACTACTCGCGCGCGCGGCTGCTGCATCGCTGTGCGCAGCGCGTCGTGCAACAGCACGCGGCGCGGTTTCCGACGGAAGCCGCCGAGCTGGAGATGCTGCCTGGCATCGGGCGATCGACGGCGGCGGCGATCGCGGTGTTCGCAGGCGCCGTGCGCGCGGCGATCCTGGACGGCAACGTCAAGCGTGTGTTCGCGCGCCACTTCGGCGTCGACGGCTATCCGGGCAGCACCGCGACGCAGGCGGCTCTATGGCGCATTGCCGAACGCGAGCTGCCCCACGAGGACGTCGCCGCGTACACGCAAGGGCTGATGGATCTGGGCGCCACCGTGTGTGCGCGCAGCCGACCGCGCTGCGACGTGTGCCCGATCAGCACGACCTGCGTGGCGCTGCGTGACAATCGCATTGGAGAGCTGCCGACACCGCGCCCGCAACGCGAACGTCCGCAGCGGGCCGCGACGCTGGCGTTGCTGCTGGACGGCGATGATGCGGTGCTGCTGGAGCGGCGCGCGCCCAGCGGCATCTGGGGCGGCCTGCTGAGCGCACCGGAGTTCGACGCAGCGGTCACGGATGGCGATCTGCAACTGGAGCTCGCACGGCGTTACGGACTGCGCGGCCGCGTCGTGCAGCGCCTGCCTGCCCTGCGCCACGAGTTCACGCACTACAGCTTCGTCATGCATCCGCGCGTCGTGCAGGTAGCCGGTGGTGCGGCGGCGGCGCAGCCATCGCTGGAGAAACTCGCATTGAGGGACGCTGCGTCGGCCGCGCTTCCCGCGCCGCTGCTGCGGCTGCTGCAGGGGCTGATCCTCGAGGAATTCGCGCTGCGCGCTACTTGAACACCGCGTGCTGCTTCAGGTAGGTGTGGACGATCTGCAACCGCGCATGACCGTCGGCGAGCTCCATCAGTTTCTGCTTTGCCTTCAGAGGCACCGGCAGCACTTCGCACAGCCGGTTCGACACCCAGCTGCTGGAATCCAGCCGGAACGGTTCCTCGAAAGGCACCTGCGTCAGCACGTCTTCCTCGTCATCGGCCTGCTCGCGGCGGCGCTCGGCCGCCTGCGCGCGCAGATCGTCGATGATCCGCCGCAGCAGGTCCACGCAGGGCGCGTGCTCCAGCGCGACCGGCGTGTCCTCATCGTCGTCGATCCATTCGATCTCGGCCACCTTCAGCCCGTTGTCCTGCGTGCCGGCCTCGAGCACGCGGAAGCGCTGTCCGCCCACCGCGCGCACGTGCAGCAGGCCGAGCTGGCGCATGTCCCACGCAGAGATCAGGGCGCTGCAGCCCACGTCGGCGAAGTGCACGTTGCGGCTGACTTCGGTGCCCTTGGGATCGGTGATCATGCACACGCCGAACGGCTGTTCGTCGCGCAGGCAGTCGCGCGCCATGTCCATGTAGCGCGCTTCGAAGATGCGCAATGGCAGCACGCCGCCGGGAAACAGCACGGTCGACAGCGGGAACAGCGGCAGGCGCATCAGCCCTGTGCGCCTTCCAGCGCGCGATGCCGTACCAGCACCGCTCGCTCGCGGTGGAAGCGCCGCGCAAGCTCTTCGACCAGATACACGGAGCGATGCCGACCGCCGGTGCAGCCGATGGCGACCGTCAGGTAGTGGCGGTTGTCGGCGACGTAGCTGGGCAGCCATTTCGTTATGAAGCCCGTGATGTCATCGAGCATCGCGCGCGCGGCAGGCACGGCTTCGAGATAGGCACGCACCGGTTCGTCGCGGCCGGTCAGCGGCCGCAGCGCGGGCTCGTAATGCGGATTCGGCAGGTTGCGCACGTCGAACACGAAGTCGGCGGCAACCGGCACGCCCTGCTTGAACGCGAAGGACTCGAAGGCCAGCACCAGCACGGCGGGCGGCACGTCGGCGAACTGCCGCACCCACTGACGCAGCGTATTGGGATGCAGCTCGCTGGTGTCGATGACGTGGGCGAGGTCGGCCATCGGCGCCAGCAGTTCGCGCTCGCGCTCGATGGCTTCGCTGAGCGTCTCTTCCTGGCCCTGCGGCTGCTCGCGCATCGACAGCGGATGGCGGCGGCGCGTTTCCGAATAGCGCTGCACCAGCGCGGGGCTGGACGCCGTCAGGAACAGCACGCGCACGTCGTGGCCGGCGGCGCGCAGCGCTTCCACCATCGCCGGCGCCTCGGTCAGCGAGGTCTCGCTGCGCGAGTCCACCGACAGCGCGACGTCGCGATGCCCGCCGGTTTCCAGGAACGCGCAGACCTCCGGCAGGAAGCGCGCCGGCAGGTTGTCGACGCAGTAGTAGCCCGCGTCCTCCAGCAGCCGGATCGCCACCGACTTGCCCGAGCCCGACATTCCGGTGACGAGGACAATGCGCATACGCGGGAGTTTATGCGGTCCGCGTGACACGCGACCGGAGCAGGTGCCGGACGTGCGGAAGCGCTGGCGTACTCGGGACCGCTACGACATGCTTTGCTGATGCCGCTGCAGAAAGTCGCGCATCGTGTCGATGCCGCGCAACTGCAGGATCGTGTTGCGCACGGCGGCCTCCGTCAGCACCGCGAGGTTGCGGCCGGAGGCGACGGGGATGATGACCTTGCGGATCGGCAGGCCCAGCACGTCCTGAGACTGGCCTTCCAGCGGCAGGCGTTCCATCGTTTCGGATGCGGCGTAGCGGCGCAGCTCGACGATCAGGCGCAGCTTCATCTTGCGGCGCACGGCCGTCTCGCCGAAGATCGAGCGGATATCGAGCAGGCCGCGCACTTCCAGCAGGTTGGCGAGCAGCGGCGGACAGCGACCTTCGATGGTGTCAGGCGAGGTGCGCGAGAAGTCGACCACGTCGTCCGCCACCAGGCCGTGGCCGCGGCTGATCAGCTCGAGGCCCAGTTCGCTCTTGCCGACGCCCGATTCGCCGCCGACCAGCACGCCCATGCCCAGCACGTCCATCAGCACGCCGTGCATCGTGCAATGCGCGGCCAGCACCTTGGCGAGGTAGATGCGCAGCACCTCGATGATCTCGGCGGCGGGCTGCGGCGACGAGAAGGTGGGCAGTCCGGCCTGCTCGGCGATCTCGACGAGGTCGGCAGGCGGCGTCAGTCCGCCGCCGATGATCATGCCCAGCGGCTTGCCTGCGATCAGCTCGCTCGCGTAGTGCCGGCGGCGCGTCGGCTCCATCAGCGTGTAATAGCGCACCTCGGGCTCGCCGAGCACGTGCAGGCGGTTCGGGTGGATCAGGTTCAGATGGCCGACCAGATCGGCGCTGGCCAGGCCGCTGGCGCCCGGTGTTTCGAGCGGCTTGCCGGCGCCGGAC
>Ga0307505_10001033_pt1 | contig 25054 bp, 11 predicted proteins | sample 23_S_MG_FD_202183 | JGI IMG/M metagenome (GOLD analysis project Ga0307505, IMG submission 202183) | Soil microbial communities from Populus trichocarpa stands in riparian zone in the Pacific Northwest, United States - 23_S | ecosystem: Environmental > Terrestrial > Soil > Riparian zone > Trees... | reverse complement strand
GCCGAACGACGATTTCGCTCCTCAACATAGTGTCAACTATGCCTTCGTCGCGAAATCGCCGTTCGACTCGCATCCAGGCCACTCTCGGCTGTCTCGCGACGAAGGGCTGTGAGAAATGCGGGCTAACCCGTTCAGTCCTTCATGGTGAGGGCGATCCGCCGGCGGGCCAGATCCACGCTGACGACCTTCACCGTCACGCGGTCGCCCACCTTCACCACCTGATGCGGATCGCGCACGAACTTGTTCGCCAGTTGCGACACGTGCACGAGGCCGTCCTGATGGACGCCGATGTCGACGAAGGCCCCGAACGCCGTGACGTTCGTGATGACGCCGTCCAGGGCCATCCCCTCGCGAAGGTCTTCGAGCTTCTGCACGTCGTCGCGGAACTTGGGCGGTTCGAAAGAACCTCGGGGATCGCGGCCCGGCTTCTTCAGCTCCGCCACGATGTCACGCAGCGTGGGCTCGCCCACGTCGCCGCCGGCGTAGCGCTTCCACTCGAGCCCCTCGGCGAGAGCGGCGTTGCCGACCAGGTCGGCCAACGCCAGCCCATGATCCGCGGCCATCTTCGCCACCAGCGCATACCGCTCCGGATGGACGGCGCTGTTGTCCAGCGGATGCCCGTCGCGGATGCGCAGGAAGCCCGCGCATTGTTCGAAAGCCCGGGCGCCCAGGCCGCGCACGTCGAGGAGTTGCTGTCGTGAACCGAACGCGCCCGCGGTATTGCGATGCTCCACGATGCGGCGCGCCAGCACCGGACCGATCCCGGAGACGTGCTCGAGGAGTTGCGCGGACGCGGTGTTCGCGTCCACGCCCACCTGGTTGACGCACCAGTCCACGACTTCGCCCAGCTTCTTGCGCAACAACGGCTGATTCACATCGTGCTGGTACTGGCCCACGCCGATCGACTTGGGATCGAGCTTCACCAGTTCGCCGAGCGGGTCCTGCAGACGGCGGCCGATCGACACCGCTCCGCGCAGCGACACATCGAGCTCGGGGAACTCCTCGCGAGCCACCTCGGAGGCCGAATAGATGGAGGCGCCCTGCTCGGACACCGACACGACCGGGACGCCGCTCACGCTCGACCGGACGAACGACTCCGCCTCGCGCGAGCCCGTGCCGTTCCCCACCGCGATCAGCTCCGGCCGGTGCCGGTCCACGAGCTTTCGAAGCGCCGCCTCCGCCTGGGCACGCTCACCCATCGAGCGCTCGCTGTAGAGCGTCGCCGTCTCCAGCAACTTGCCCGTCTCGTCGAGCATGGACAGCTTCGTTCCCGTGCGAAGGCCCGGGTCCAGGGCCAGCACACGGCGGTTGCCGGCCGGCGGCGCGAGCAGGAGGTTGCGCAGATTCTGCGCGAACACTTCGATCGCCTGAGCATCCGCGCGCCCTTTGAGCTCCGCCCGCAGCTCACCCTCGAGGGAAACCGACAGCAGGCGCTTCCACCCGTCCTCGACCGCGTGGTCGCGCTCCTCCGGCAGGGGCGAGCGTGTACGCGAGCAACGCGCTTTCAGACCGGCCACGATCTCTTCGTCGGGGAAGCGAAGACGGACATTGAGGAAGTCCTCCGCCTCGCCGCGAAAGATCGCCAGCGCGCGATGTGACGGCGCTGCAGCCAGAGGCTCGCGGTGCTCGTAGTACATCTCGTACTTGCTCTTCGTGTCCTTCTTGTCCGAGAGCACTGTGGAGGTGAGCACACCCTGCCGAGCGGCACTGGCGCGGGCAAATCGGCGCAGGTCCGCATCTTCCGCGACTCGCTCCGCCAGAATGTCCCGCGCACCGGCCAGGTCCTCGGCGGTATAGGAGCCCGTGAAGGAAGCCGTGCCCCACACATAGTCCGCCAGTGGCTCGAGGCCCTTCTCCTTCGCGATCGTGGCCCGTGTGCGTCGCTTGGGCCGGTACGGCAGGTAGAGGTCTTCGAGCTCGGTGCGCGTCTTCGCAGCGTTGAGGATCTGTGCGAGAGCGGGCGTGAGCCTGCCCTGTTCCTCGATGGAACGAAGGATCGCCGCCCGGCGCTCATCGAGCTCCTCGAGCTCTGCCGCGCGATCGAGGATCGCCTGGATGGCAACCTCGTCGAGATTGTCCGTGGCTTCTTTCCGGTAGCGGGCGATGAAAGGAACCGTCGCGCCCCCCTGCTGCAATGCGAGGGTGCTTTCGACCTGCTGAGGAAGGAGGTTCAGCTCACGGGCAATCAGGGACGAGTACACGGAGGGAGTCTATCGTCGGTTCCGCCGTCGCTGTCCTGCCTTCGAGTCTTCGAGTCTTCGAGTCTTCGAGTCGTCGAGTCTTCGAGTCGTCGAGGAGTCTCACGGTCTCAAATTCTCATTGGTTGCTCGTGGCATACACCCCTATGGGACTGTGAGACGCTCGTCCACTCCGAAGCACGACGACTCGACGACTCGACGACTCGAAGAAGAGACGACGAGACTCGAAGAAGAGACGAAGCGAAGACGAGAGACTCGAAGCCGGGCAGCACACGCTATGATGCGCCGCCGTCACTTCCCAGCATCTGAGAGGATCGATGAAGACACTGCTTCTCGCCGGCGGGATCCTGCTGCTGCTCCTCGGTTTGCTGCTGCTCGTGGCGGCGGTCATCGCGTTCGTGGTTGCTCGCAACAAGAGCGCGAAGGCCGCGGGTCCGCAGCCGCAACCGCGGCCCGGACAGGCACCGCCACCTCGTCCCCAGGCACCGGTGCCTCCGCCGGGCGTCGCACCCGCCGCGCACCCGGCAGCGCCTCCGCAAGCACCTCCGCCACCTCCCCCTCCGGCCCCCGTGGTCACGGTGCCGATCCCCGATACCGACGCCACGGTCGTGGCCATGAAGCTCGGCCTCGGGGCCTTGCACGGGCTCACGGGACTGGTCAAAGGGCAGACGTTCCCGCTCCTGACGGATGGCTTCTACATCGGCCGCGACCACACGCTTTCCCAGGTAGTCGTCGAAGACCCGAGCGTGTCGAAACGCCATCTCTGGGTCGGTGTCCGCGACGGCGTGGTCATGGCCGTGGATCAGTCCTCCACGAACGGGACCTACCTCAACACCCTCGGCACCCGGATCGGAGAGGTCCGGCTCTCCCCGGGCGATACCATCATCATCAGCGACGACGTGGCGCGCCTCGTCTACAAGGTCTGACATGAAGAACACCTGGAAGATCCTCGGGGGATGCGGCTGCCTGAGCCTCTTGGCCGGCGCCGCGCTACTGGCCGCCTACTTCTTCACCGGAGGAGGCGACGGGCCCTCCCTCGCCGCGGCCAACCTCGTCCACTACAAGAACACCAGCGTCGGGCGAGTCGGGAATCTCGCGGAGAACTACGTCGACTTCTCCTTCGACTACCCACCGTCCTGGGAGCTCCGCACCACCGATCCCGACAACATCAACTTCGTCACCGTCGAGCGCACCGCGGGCGGAAAATTGTGGGAGAACTTCAACGTCGGCTACTTCCGCCCCGCTCCTTCCGCCGCCGAGAATCAGGCGTTCTACCGGCAAACGCTCGGGGAGATCGAAGGACAATTTGCCCAACAGTTCAAAGACTTCCGGAAAATCACCGAAGGGCCCATCAAGGTGGGCTCGTACGATGGGCACGAGGCGCTCTATGCGGGAGCGATCGAAACGAACGGCAACCGCTTCGACGTCTTCACCCGCGCCATCTTCCTCCCCACACCCGACGGCACCAAGGGCGTGTCGTTCATGATGATGGGAACGTCCTTCAACCCCGAGCTCGAGAAACCCGAAGACCTCGGCAATGAAGGCGAGCTCCCCATCCTCCTCGAGTCGTTCAAGTTCTGAGGTCGTCTGGATGGGGGTCGTACCTAGAGCTCGCCGAGCACGATGCGCGTCACCGCGGGGATGATGGTCACTTCGTCACCGGTGCCGCGGGTGAAAATGACCAGGATCAGTTTGCGGCCGGTGGGCAGTTCGAAGTAGGCGGCATCGTGGCGGACTTCGCTGGTCCAGCCGGCTTTCGACCAGAGCCGCGAGCCGGAGGGGAGAGCCTCGCCGATGAACTCCCGGACCTGGTTCTCTTCCTCGCGCGGGGTGGCGAGCGGGCGTTCGAGCAAGGGCATCATCGCCTGCGCGCCGGGCGCCCTTCCGCGCACGATCCACAGCAGCATTGAGGCGGTGGCGTTGGCCGTGAGCAGATTGCGATTCTCGCGATCCTTACCGAGCACCTGCAGGTCCACGCCGTAGGGTCCGAAGGTCCAGGGCTTCATCATGGCGCTGACGTGGTTCGCGTAGCCGAGGGTTTGAAAACGGCGGTTGATGTCGCGGCGCCGCTCCACATAGCGGCGGAGCGCGCGTCCCTCCAGAGGCGGCCCGGGCACCGTGTCCGCGAGCAGATCCACGAGGTAGGCCGTCGCGTCGTTGTCGGACACGGTGATCATCTCCTCGAGCGCACGGGCCACGTCGCCGGTCTTCTCTTTGTGCGTGGCGTAGACGTCCGCCATGAAGAACAGCTTGATCACCGAGGCGGGATAGAAGGGCGTGTCGCCCTGATAGTCGGCGCGGGCGAGAAGATCCGGACGAGTGACGTCGATGAGGGAGAGGGCCAGATCGTTCGCGCCCAGCTTGGGATACGCCTTCATCGTCACGGCCGCGGCCGTGCGCAGCCGCACTTCCAGAGACGGATCTCTGGGCACGTCCGTGAACTCACGGAAATCGGCTCGGGCCGTCAGCGCGAGCAGCAGGACCAGCGCGAGCCTTTTCATCGAAGGGTGAAGTTGATCGTGAGGTTGTACTGCACAGGGACAACCTGTCCGCCACGCTTGGCCGGCTCGAACTTCCACTGGCGCACCGCGTCCAGCGCGGCCATGTCCAGATCCGGCGCCGCGCTCTTGACGATCCGGGCTTTCTCCACCGATCCGTCCGTCAGAATCGCCGCTTCCACGATCACCACCCCGCTGATCCGCGCCTTCCGATAGTCCTCCGTGTATTTCGGCTCGACCCGTGTGACCACCACCGGCGGAGTGATCTCGCCCTTGGGCGCGGAGCCGACGTTCAGATGCGAGCGGTCGAGCTTCGGATCCGGCGGCTGAGCCAGAGCGATCCCGTACATTGGTGACGCCTTCACGAACGCCTGCAGGTCGACGCCTCGGGTTACCGTACCGTTCTCGATCACGATGTCCTCATTGAGGTCCAGCGCCGGAGCCTTGTCCCAACTCGCCGGATCGAACTTCTGGTCCGCACCGGCGCTGATGAGTTTCGTGCCCTCGACCCTGATCGGCGTTCCCCAGCCGTCCGTCGTTGCGCCAGGACGCTGCATCTCCAGCACGGTCAGACGAGAGATCATCACGTTCCGCATCGCCGGCATGCGCATCATCATGGCCATCACCTCGGTCGTGCGCAGCTCGGTCAGCGCCGCCGCCGAGTCGCTCCCAGGCTTGACTTGCGTGTACAGCCAGTTGCGGTTCGAGCGATAAAGGCCGCCGTTCGCGAAGATCAGATCCCCGGCCAGTCCTTCGAACTGTTCATAGGGCGCATCCACGGTCTCGAACACCCCATCGCTTCCCGCGGACACGATCCGTTCCCCTTCCAGCCGGAACGGCTTGCCCCACGCATCGGACGGCAACTCGAAGAGACGGTCGACCTTCGCGGTCCGCCGAAGCTCCAGCACCTGCGCGACCGCATGGATCTGAGCGATGTTGCGGAGCCCCTTCGCGACCTGGGCATCATCGACGGGAGGAGCGGCAGTGGTCGCTGCAAGCAGCAGAGCGGCGGCAAGGGTGACGTGCATACCCGCGATTGTAAGGCGCGACAGGCAACCTCGACGAGGCACGCTGTGCCGGAGAGGTGACTATGGGACGAATGGGCCGCGACTTCGTCCCATTCGTCCCATTCGTCCCATTCGTCCCATAGTCCCAGTCCCATTCTCCAGGAGCGTGCTCCCCGTCACGGTACGGACGGTCGAATGGCCCGATCATGACCGCATGAAGCTGCTCGTTCTCGCGGCGGTGACGATCGTCAACCCCATCCTGTTCGTGACCCAGGTTCCGGTCACCGAGGATTTCACCACCATCACGTCCACGTTCGGCAATCACCGAGCCTCCATCGATGCCGTTCCCCGCGGCGGGGATCTCTGGATCCGTTATCCCGACGGCGCGCTCAAGAACCTCACCCGCGCCGCCGGTTACGGCGTCGAGGGCATGCAGAATGCGCAGGGCATCGCCGTTCGCGAGCCCTCCGTCCATTGGACGGGCACCAAGGCCCTCTTCAGCATGGTCGTCGGTGCGCCCCCGCGGCAGTACGAGTGGGGCGAGCACTACTGGCAGATCTACGAGATCACGGGCCTCGCGCAGAACGAGACGCCGGTCATCCGGAAGATTTCCACCCAGCCCGCGAGCTACAACAACGTCAGCGCCATCTACGGCACCGACGAGCGCATCCTCTTCACTTCCGACCGCCCACGCAGCGGCGAGCGTCATCTCTATCCGCAACTCGACGAATACGAAGAAGCGCCCACGGTGACCGGGCTCTGGAGTCTCGACCCCGTCACGGGGGACCTGCGCATGCTCAATCACTCCCCGTCCGGCGTGTTCACGCCCACCATCGACAGCTTCGGCCGCGTGCTCTTCACGCGCTGGGACCACCTGCAGCGCGACCAGCAGGCCGACAGCGACACGGTGGAGGGAGACCAATACGGCACGTTCGACTACGCCGACGAGAGCGCCAACGCCGCGCGTCTGAATCAGCGCGTGGAAGTGTTCCCCGAGCCGCGCGCCAGCCGGACCGACCTGCTGGCCGGCACCAACCTCGAAGGCCTCAGCATCAATCACTTCTTCCCGTGGGAGATCAACGAGGACGGCACCGCCGAAGAGACCCTGAACCACATCGGCCGCCACGAGCTGCACTCGTACTTCAACCGCAGCCTCAACGACGATGCCGCGTTGCGCGAGTTCATCGACGACACCAGCGGCCGCATGAACCGCAACGAGATCCAGAACATGTTCCAGATCCGCGAGGATCCGTCGCACGCGGGACGCTACGTGGGCACGAACGCGCCGGAGTTCGACACGTTCGGCTCGGGGCACCTCGTGCGCCTCGACGCCGAGCCCGGCCGGCCCGCGGACCAGATCGAGGTCGAGCTCGTGACGCCGCGATCCGACGAGGGAGGGTACTGGCGCGACCCCTTGCCTCTCGCCGACGGCACACTCCTGGCCGCGCATTCGCCGCGGTCCGCCTTCGCGTTCCGCATCAAGAACCTGGCTGGCGAAGCGCTGACACCCGGCATTCAGGCCAACATCACCTGGTGGAATCCCGATCAGCTCGCGAGCTACTCCGGCGCGCTATGGGAGCTCCATCCCGTCGAAGTCCGGGCGCGCACGCGTCCTGCATCACGCAAGGCAGTCCTGGAAGAACCGGAAGCGCAGATCTTCCGCGAAGAGGGCGTGGACCCTGAGCGCTTTCGCGCCGACCTCGTCAAGCGCAACCTCGCCGCGATCGTCACCCGCGACGTCACGACGCGCGACGTGGCCGACACGCAGCAGCCCTATCAGTTGCGCGTCGCCGGCACTCAGGGCCCACCGCCTCCGGGCAAGGTCTACGAAGTCTCCCACCTCGAGCTCTTTCAGGCCGAGCAGCTCCGCGGCATCGGCGGCACGCAGTCGCCGCGCCCCGGACGGCGCGTCCTCGCGCGGCCCGCGTCGACCGTGAAGATCGCCGCGGATGGCTCCGTGGCCGCGCTCGTCCCGGCACGTCGCGCCTTGTCGTGGCAGACCATCAATCCCGCGGGAACCCCCGTCGTCCGCGAACGCTACTGGCTCACCTTCCAGCCCGGCGAGGTCCGCGTCTGCGGCTCCTGCCACGGCGTCAACACCCGCGACCAGCTCGGACGAGCCGCACCCCAGAAAGCCCCCGAGGCCCTGCGAACCCTCCTCCGCGAATGGAAGGCCTCGCAATCACCCGCGTCGCGCCGCCGAGCCGTGCGTCCCTGACGTCTCTCCGGAGGAAACTGCTTTTCACCACAGAGCCACAGCGCGGGTTGTGCCCGACAACCCAACGCTGCATTGGCCTGTCATCCTGAGCGGGCGGTGGGATGGGGGGCGAAGGATGACAGGACGTTGTGCGGTGTCAATGCCGTCAGTAGCGACGGTTGCTGTGGAGCGGTGGGCTTTAGCCCTCCGCGCTCTCGCGAAGAGCCTCCCCTCTGCCGGCTCGGCTTGGACGAAGCACGCGGCTTTCGGCACGCAGTCCCGAGAGCCTCACACGACTGCGGCGCACTCTTCCCGAGCGCCCGGTGGGCTAAAGCCCACCGCTCCACAGTTGCTCGCGGCTTGATTTGTCGGGCGCAGCCCCACACTACGCCAAGGCGATGCGACCCTTGTTCGCCTCCAGCCATTGTGAAAACGACTGCAGTTGCGGGTTGAGCGCGCGGGTGGCTTCGACGTCGCGGGCGGCGCAGAACTGCGCTTCGAAGTCGCGTTTGTACTGGAACATGTTGCCCAGGTCGTCCGCTCCCGGGAAGCCGAACGAGCGGAACACCGCGGGCTCGACGGCGTTGTTGTGTACCTCTTCGCCGAAGACCTTCGCGAAGGCCGCGGCCATCTCCGCTCCGGTGAGATGCTCTCCGGCGATCCCGATGTGACGCCCGATCGTCTCCGGACCCTTCTGGAAGATGCCGTAGGCGGACCGGCCGATGTCTTCCGCCGCGATGCCCGGCAGCTTGGCCTCGCCCATCGGGATGGTAATACTCAGCTTCCCTTCCGCATCCCGCTTCGGACCCATGCCGAAGAAGATGAAGTTGTCCCAGTAGAACGACGTCAAGAGAAACGTCGTGGGCACGCCGAGCTCCGTGAAGATCGCGTCGGCCTCACCCTTCGCATCGAAGTGAGGAACCTTGTACTTCTCCTGCAGCGTGGGCATGCGGTCATCGCTGAGCGGCACCAGTTGCCGCGTGTCCTCCAGCGTCGACCAGATCACGTGCTGTACACCCGCGACGCGCGCCGCCGTAGCCATGGCCCGGGCCTGCGCCAGCTCCTTCTCGGGAGAGAAGTGGTCCCAGAAGAACGTCACGCAGAACGCACCGTACGCACCCTCGAAGGCCTTGCGGAGACTGTCGGCATCATCGACATCGCCGGCCACCACCTCCACGCCGAGCGCGGCCAGTGCCTTGGCCTTCTCGGACTCCGGATCGCGCGTGATCGCCCGCGCCCTGAACTCACTCTCCGGATCGGCGAGAATTGCCCGCACCAGCCCTCCACCCTGAGCTCCCGTGGCACCAACGACGGCGATGATCTTCTTTTCATCCATGCCCGACATGATCGCACGACCGGGCCAGCGTTGCGCGCGTTCTACGCTGCGTAGCGCATGCCCGCGACCCACGAGCACCTCGCACAGAGCGTCCCCTCCTGTCGCGCGGGTGGGTTGGGTGTGCACGACGGGAAACAGGTATCGTTCCCGCATCGCAAACCCGCAGGAGGAACACACTGAATGGCCACGGTCAAACCCATCCCCGACGGATACCACACGATCACGCCCTACCTCAGCGTCAACGACGGCGTCGCGGCGCTCGAGTTCTACCAGCAAGCCTTCGCCGCGCAGGAACTGTTCCGCATGCCCGGACCTGATGGAAAAGGCATCGGCCACGCCGAGATGCAGATCGGCGACTCGCGTTTCATGCTCGCCGACGAGTTCCCGGACATGAACTTCCGTTCGCCGAAAACGCTGGGCGGCTCGCCGGTCATGCTGCACCTCTACGTCGACGACTGCGACGCCTGGTTCGACCGCGCGGTGAAAGCAGGCGCGAAGATCACCCGCCCGCTCAGCGACCAGTTCTACGGCGACCGCGGTGGCTGTGTCGAAGACCCCTGGGGCCACAGTTGGTACCTGGCCACGCACAAAGAAGACGTCAGCCCCGAAGAGTTGGACAGACGCGCGCAGGAAATGCACAACAAGCAGTGAGGCGTCGGTTGGCGGTTGGCGGTTGGCGGTTGCCGGTTGTCGGTTGTCCCAGGCCAATCGACAGCATGGCTTGCACCCTCGGAACCTTCGCCTCGGAGCTGCCGCACGTGCCCAAGGCTATGCCAACCAGCGCTGCCGGCCGTGCCGGCTGGTTGGAGACTTGCACTGGTGCCTCTCGAATGGAGGATTCATGGCAACGAAGAAGGCACCGAAGGACGCGATCGCGCTGTTGAAGGAAGACCACGAGAAAGTGCGCGGGCTGCTCTCCAGCCTCGAAAAGACTGGGGACAAGGCCAGAGATCGCCGAGTGACCCTGCTGCAGAAAATCGAGAAAGAGCTCTTCATCCACACCACGATTGAAGAAGAGATCTTCTATCCTGCCTACCGCGATGCCGCGGAAGCGAAAGAAGACAAGAAGATCTACTTCGAGGCCAACGAAGAACACGGCGTCGTGAAGATGTACCTGCCGAAAGTGCAGGCCGGCGAGCTGTCGGGAGAAAAGTTCGCCGCCGAGGCGAAAGTGCTCAAGGAACTGGTCGAGCATCACGCCAAGGAAGAAGAGAAGGACATGTTCAAACGTGCGCGCAAGCTGCTCTCCAAAGAGGAACTGCGCGACCTGGGAGAACGGATGGCCAAGCGCAAGCGTGAGCTCCAGCGCGCAGCCTGAGAACGACATGGCAGACAAACCGAAGGCCGAGGACGGACGCTTTTACGACCTGCTGGAGAAACTGTTCAAGGAGATCGACCAGGAGTCGATCCAGGCGGAGGTCGCGGCCCTGAAGAAGGCCAAGCCCGAGCTCACCCGCGAGCAATTGGCCCAGCACCTGACGAAGAAAGCGGCCGTCCGCGTGGCTGCGGTTGGTGCGGCCGCCGGCGTTGCCGGCGGCCCGCTGGCCATCCTGGCCATGGCCCCGGACATCTTCAACCTCGTCCTCCAGCAGAGCCGCCTCGTGCTGTCCATCGCCTTCCTGTACGACCGCAAGCCTCATCTCAAACAGCGGTTCAAGGAAGTGCTGGCCACCCTGGCCGTGGCCACCGGCGCATCCGCGGGAAGAGTCGTGGCCATGAAAGGCATCGAGCGTGCCGCTGCCGCGAAGATCGCCCGCAAGATCTTTGGCAAATTCCTACAACGCCGCATCGGCACGATCGCTCCCATTGTGGGCACCATCGCCGGCGGCACCATCAACTACATGTCCATGCGCGGCGTGGGCAAGGCCGCCGTCGCCTATTACAGCGGCAGCCCCGACTCCGGCGAATAGGCGGCATTCGCTGTGTGAGGCCGCGGCGGTGTACCGCGTTCGCGCGCCCGTACCGCCGTGACCTGGCCGCTGGAGGCGGCGCGGAGGGTAGCCGGTGGTGCGAGCGATAGCGAGCGACCACCGGTCATCGTACAGAGTTGAAGTTCGACCCCGGCGGGGTCGCGGAGGAACTACCAAAGATAGCGCTCGTCGTACTCGACACGAGCTTGGCATCGAGAATCCGCGACCCCTGCCGGGGTCGATCGCCTTGTCTTCCGCAAACACCGGTCGTCGCTCGCTGTGCTCGCACCACCGGCTACCCTCCGCGCCGCCTCCGGCGGCCTTGTACCGCTACGCGCGCGTAGCGTGCGACAGAACGTTGGAGCGCGGGCGCCGAGCGTACGCGAAACTGTGCTCACGCCGATTCAGGCACGCAGGCATCGATAATGGATTGCAGCATCATGTCGGCATTGCCTTCCGTCCACCTCGGTGTTATTGTGACTTGGGTCAGCTTCGGTCCGGTTCCAAATACAATTCATTAGGGGATTCTCGTGTCCACTCGAACCTTCGTTGGGCGGGCGGGCTGGGTGTGGGTCGCGGTGCGTACAGCGCCGGCGATCATTCTCTTCGTCATTTCGGTGGGCGCTCGCGCGGCCGAGGTGCTCTTTCCTGCGCCGTTGCACATCACTCGCGAGATCACTTCTCCGTTCTCCACGGAGAAGAGCGTCATTGACGAGTACTGTCACGGCAATCGGATCATTTCCATCAGCGGCCGCCGCACGGCCATCGCCGATCACGCAAAGGGCGAAGTCACCGTCATCGACTTCGAGGCCGGGACTTATAGCGTCACGACCTTCGAGACCATTGCGCGACTGCACCAGCGTAATGCACCGGCATCCACGGCCTTGACCGCCGAGCGCGCGCAGTGGCGCGTCGAGCCACAAGGTGGGAGCATGATTGCCTCACGCCCAGGCGAGAAGATCGAAATGAATCGCGGGCGCCAACGCATCCGCGTGACCGGGGACCAGGCCATCAAGCTCAATCGCGCCGCGGCGGAAGCGCTTCTCGGCACCGCCTATCCGAACCGGCACGATGACGCGAGCGACGCACTGCTGGGCGCCTTGCGCGCCCCGGCACGCCGCGTGGCCACACAAGCCGGGTCGCCGACCTCCACGGACGAGTACTCCCTGCCGCTCGAATACAACGTCTCCTTCGAGCTCGACGGACAGACGATCGAGACGCGCAACGTGATCCTGCGAGTGGGCAGTGAGCCTGCTCCGCCCGACCTCGTGGCCATCCCTCCCGGCGCGAAGCTCGTCGAATCGGACATGGTTCTGGCCCGCCGCCTCGGCGACGAGCTGGACCGCCCGAACCCCTCCAAACCTTGATTGCCCTTGCTCCAGGAGGATGCTCCATGAAGCTCCGCGCCATGGTGTGCGGTCTGCTCGTGTCCGTGGCTACGGCACAGGCGGCCCTGGCCAACATCACGAGCACCAGTCTGCGCATTGAAGGCGCCGGACTGAGAGTCATCACCGAGACCGTCACCACCGGCATCGATCTGCCGGTCACGGTCCAGACCGAGTTCGGCGGCAAGCAGAACGACGAGGCCATCGCCATTGAGGGCGTCACTGCCGTCGGCGAGCTGACGGGACCGGGACTGGATACGCCCATTCAGCTCGCCACCGCGCCCGGCCACCAGTTCCAGATCCCGGGACTGGCGCAAGCGGGCACCTACTACCTGCAGAACATCCGGCTGATGAAGGGCACGGAGTTTCTTCAATACGCGAGTCCGGCCGCGTCGATCATCACCGTGGCCGATCTCCTCAAGACCAGCGTCACCGTCAAGCAACTCTCCCCGGAAGAACTGCGCGCGCGCGGCATCAGCGTGGATGCGCGCAATTACGACGTCTACGAATACACCTTCACTTTCCTCATCAACGGACAGACCGTCGAGATCAAGTACCCCGTCGTGATCGACCCACGCACGCGCCAGGTGCAGCCGGCCAGCGGGGAGAATCCTTACGTCCTGCCTCCCGGCGGACTCGTGCAACCGCCGCGCTGGTCGCCGCCGGCCGTCATTCCAATGAGCTTCATCGAGGAGGGTGAGTTCGTCTTCGGCGAGGAGCCTCGGGAGAAGGAGCCCCAGGGCAGCGGCGTAAGCATCCCCGCCGCGATCGTCATTCCGAACAGTCTGGCGGTTCTGCACCAGTTCTTCGGCGTCGTAGTCATGGTCCAGAACGGCGCGCCGGACGGAAGCGCCGCGCAACTGGAAGACATCCGCGCCACCATCCGCATCCCCACGGCCCTTCGCACGACGAGCACCAATCCCCAAGTGTCGTTCGGACAACCGGTGCCCATCGTCGAGCCGGAGACCGGCGTGCGCTTCCTCGTGGCACAGGCACGGGGTGAAGGCGAGTGGACGCTGGAAGGACTCCAGTCCGGCACGCACCGCATCGAGTTCGACATCCGGGCCACGCTCCGGCAGCCTGGGCAGCCCGACCTTCCCCTGCGCGCTGCACCCAGCGCGGCCATCGTCGTCCACGACCCACGCTTCAACATCAACTTCTCGCATCCCGACACCGTCCGCAAAGGGATCGAGTACTCGACCTACGCCTTCGTCACCAACATGAGCGCCACCGCACAGTCGGTGACGATCACCTCCGGCGTCGAGTCGTGCGAGGCCAATCCGGAAGCGAATGTCTGCCGTCTCAATGGCCCGGCCACGGACCTGTTGACCATCCCCGCGGGCGAAATGCGGCTGATCGAATACCGCCTGCGCTCCGGCGTGACCGGGCAGGTCTTCGCCACCGCGGGTACGCTCAGCAGCACGGATGTTCTCAGCGCCAGCGTGCGCCTGCACATGGGCGTGAGTGAGAGCGGCATCCCGCTCTCCCCCGCCACGCTGCTGCTGCCTCATTACGCACAATACGTGGCCACGGACATCGTCTCCGCGAACCTCCAGCTCCTGGGCCTCGGCTACAGCCTGGCCACTGCACCCGTCAATCAGATGACCGCGAAGTTCCCGCGGGTCATCAAGACGGACGTCTTCCAGCGCGCCATCGACATCGCCCGCGCCGGCCAGCGCATCTTCATCACCAACGACGACCTTGCCGCGAAACGCGATTCCATCGCCCACCTGGCGCTCGACCTCCTCGGCAATGGCGGCTATGAGCTGCGCCAGTGGGACGAGCTGCGCAGCAGCGAAAAGAGCGGACGCACGGCCGGCGCCTCGATCGTGCGCGAGCTCGAGACGACCGGACTCGCCAATGGAGCCACGATCCCCGCGTTCTTCGACGCCTTCGCGTCCGCGACCGCGCATCGTCAGGGATTCGTCGCCGCATTGGCGCACGGCACGAACGGCGGCACGCGCCCCTACGCGATCTCGATCGTGGGGCGCACCAGTGGCCGGCGCGCGGATGTGCCCAATGAAGCCTCCGAGGGCTGGATCCGTACACTGCCCTTCTCCGACATCTCGCGCTTCAGTGGAGCGGGAGAGTCGGGCGAGCTCGCACTCGTGGGGCGCTGGACCGAGGACGTCGACGTGATCGTCACACCACTCGAGAGCGGTCCCTTCGTGCTCGAGCTGCTTTATCCCGACACCGTGGATGGCAGCCTCAAGAAGGCGCGATTCGACATCGTTGGCACTCACGGAAAGAGCGCCACAATCACCCTCACGCGCGGCGCCACGGCGCTCAATGCCATGGGCGACGCGGGCATCACGGCCGTGGGCACTGTCACGACCGTCCAGCCCACACCACTGACGGTCTCCGCCGCGCGCCAGGATCTGCACCTCGACGAGGACGGACACAAGGTCTCCGTTCTGTTCAATCGTCCGATCGGAATCCCGGAAGGCGCCGACCTGCGCGCGAAATTCACCGGCGCGATCGACTTCAATCGCGACGGCGTCGTCTATCAGGGTCCACGCCCGATCTCCGCCGCGGCCTTGCAAGAGGACGGACGCACGGTCAATGTGACGTTCGACCACGCCTTGTCGCAGAACGCGAGCTACACCATCGCAGTGGCTGCGCTTCAGGATCCTGTCAATGGAGCCGGCGTCGCGTTCCCCGGCCTCACTACACCGAGGATCGACAATGACCTGCCCGGCGGCATCCTCTATGGCAAGGTCCTCAAGGGCGACAACACTCCCGTCGCCGGCGCGGATGTCGTCCTCCGACAGTACGAGCCTGGCATTCTGAGCGCGGAGCCGACCGGCGCGCCGCAATACGACACCTCGCGTACAGACGGCTCGTTCCTCTTCGAATGGGTGCGCCGCCAAACGGACGCAGGTTGGAGCGGGGCATACGTTCTCGAAGCGATCTCCACGATCCACAAGCGCACCTCGGTGGCTGGAAGCGTGCGCCGTCCCGGCGAAGTGCACTTCGTCAACCTTCAATACCTCGGGCGTGGAGCGGCCGAGGGGTATGTGCGCTATGACAACGGCGAAGTGGTCGCGGGCGCGTCCGTCGTGGTCGGCAGCACCATGTTCAGCCAGTTCCGCACGGCCGAATCCGACGCCAACGGCTTCTATCGCGTCGAAGACCTCCCCGTCGGACCGCTCACCTTCAGTGCGCGCGACACCGCCGGCAACGTCACCTACGCCGCCGCGGAGATCGCCTCGCCGGGGCAGCTCGTCACGCAGAACCTGTCGATCTTCCGCAAGCCGTTCCCGGGAACGGGTCGCGTCCACGGCACCGTGCGGCGTTCCGACACGAACGAAGCGATGGCCGGCGTTCACGTCGGCGTCTATAGCCAGGGTTACGGTCTGGTCGATGGCTACACCGACTCCTCGGGGCACTTCTCCTTCGACAGAATCCCGGCCGGCTTCATCACCGTCCTGGCGGAGGAGTGGTCCGTCGCGAACCAGTCCGTGGCCGCCGACTTCGACCTCGTGGCAAATGAGGTCAAGCAAGCCGACCTGCTCTTCCTCATTCAGCCCGTCGCGGGCACGGCCACGTTGAATGGTCAGGTCCTGCGCGAAAATCCCCTTCAGCCCGGCGTGCAAGAGCCCGCCTCGGGCGCGCTGGTGAAGATCGCCGGCCATCAGGTCGTCACGGCCGATGCAGAAGGGCGCTTCACCTACGAAAGCCTCCCGCTCGCATTCAGCGCACGCAAGATCACTGCATACGATCCGGCCACCCGGCGCGCGAAAGACAGCACCCTCCCGACCTTGACAGTGAGTGGTCCGAACAACGTGGCCATCTTCATCAACGCCTTCGACCGCGGCACGGGAACCATTCGCGTCCGCCTGCTCAATGCGGCCGGCGCGCCCGTGTCAGGCTACCGCGTCATCGTTCCCGGCTTCCCGCCCACCGTCCTGCAGAGCAAGGGCAACGGCGTCTACGAGCTCACGGACATCGGAGTCGGCGCGGCCTACGACATCCGCGCGGTCCCCAGTGGTCTGCGGCCTCAGACGGGAGCCGATCCGCGCACTTATGGCGATCAGATGGCGCTCGGGAACGCCGCGGTGGCCTTCAATGGCCACATCGCCTCGCTGACGCTGCGGCTCCCCGGCGAGGGAACCGTGCGCGTGAAAGTGCGTTCCCAGTTCGACCTCATCACTCCGGTCGGCCTGTCCTACCTGGTCTGGGACGAAGGCGAGCAACGAGTGTCCCTGCTCGGGTTGGAAGAATCCACCGAGAAGAATGGTGAAGCGGACTTCGCCGTCTTCACACGCATCCCCGCACTCGGTACCGGCTACGGTATCTCCAGCGGACATCCTCAATACGGCAGCGCCAGCGCGAACTCGACCCTCGCCTTCGACGGCGATCTCCGCGATCACGTCCTCCAACTCAACACGCTCTCCGTCGTGCGCGGCACGGTCTACGCGATCGACGGCGTCACTCCTGTCGCTGGCGCCAGCGTCACGATCTTCAATGGCCGCAGCGATCCCGGTCCACAACTGACGGGACCCGACGGACGCTTCGAGTTCCACGATCAACCCTCGAACGTCACGGTCACCGTCACCGCGCAGGTCACCCAGAGCGGCATTTACCGCACGGGCACTGCCTCGGCCGGGACTCCGCTCAATGGCGGCTCGGTGGAGAACATGGCCGTCGTATTGCGCAAGCGCGGCTTCGTCGACGGCATGGTCATCTACAAAGACTACAAACACTTCGACCCCGACAACGTCGCCAACAACATCCCCGACGACACTCCCGGCGACTACAGCGACAATGCTCCCGTTCCCCTCGCGAAGTTCCACCTGCGCGAGCTCGAGTTTCCGCAACGAAACTTCGGAACGCCCGTGCAGCCGCTCACGGCCGACATCACCGGCCGGTTCGTCATCAGCAACGTCTTCGTGGGCCCCTTGCGCGCAACGGCCTGGGATTCCGGCAACGAAGAGCTCCGCGGCGACTGGACCGGCGCCATCGACGAAGAGGGCGAAGAAGCCTCGCCTCGCGCCTACATCCCCATCGGAGGAGGCGGCGCGGGCGCACTGACCGTGCGCGTCGTCGATCCCAATCAGAACTTCGTGGAGATTCCCAACGCGGACGTGAGCATTCTCCGCGGCGCCTCCCCGTTCGACTTCTCCACCACCGGCTCCACGGGAGCGGCCGAGTTCAGCGAGCTGCCCACCGGCACCTACAACGTCACCGCGTATTCGAAGTCGCTCGGCAAGTCCAGCGCCGCCGAGAGCGTCACCATCACCCGCGATGTCTCCACTTCCGTTCGCCTGGAGCTCGAGTTCAGCGGCACCGTCGACGGAACGCTCACCGATCCCGAGGACGGCGGCTCTCCCGTGCCGGGCTCCGACGTCCGCCTCTCGGCCAGCAACTACTCGACGCAATCCACCACCGGCGTGGACGGCTCGTTCGTCTTCCTCGGCGTCCGCGAAGGTGCCTTCCGTCTCGACGCCAAGGACACCGACACCAATCGCCGGGCCTCTGCGGAACGCACGCTGTCTGTCCTCGATCCGCACCGCACCGTCAACCTCGAGCTCGAGCCGATCGAGACGCTGCACTTCGCCGCGTACCTTCCCGATGATTTCGGCGCCCGCTCGAACAATCTCGCTCCTCCCGCGCGTGTCGAAGCGCTCCAACGCTGTTGGGAAGGCGGCGGACACCGCTCGTGCGAGTACGAACGGCAACTGCAGGGCAATCCTCTGCAGTTTCCCGGCGTGTTCGAGAACAGCGAGTATCGGATCGACGTCACCGAGCCCACTCAGTCCGCGACCACGATCCGGCTCTATGGCAACTTCCCGAAAGGAAGCGCGGCCGACCCGTTCGTCTACGTCTATCCGGCCTTCGGAGAAGTCCGCGTCTCGGTCACGCAAGGCGGCGCGCCTGCCGCGGGCGCCCGCGTCAGCATCCACGGCGCCGGCAACAGCATCAACGTCTACACCGACGATACCGGACTGGCCATCGCCCGAGGAGTCCGCCTGGGAGAGCTGTGGGTGCAGGCCGAGTCCCTCGACCAGCGCTTCACCGGATCGGTCTCCGCGAGCCTGCTCCGGCAGTCCGTCCCCGCGACCGCCACGATCGCGCTCGGAACGTACGCGGGCGTGACCGGCTTCGTCGAAGCGGAAGCGGGCGGCCCCTCCGTGGGAACGCGGGTCATCGCCAACAACGGCTCGCACCTCGGCGAGATCCGCACTGACCCCAACGGCCGCTACACCTTCCTCGGCATCCCCGCTCCGGCCACCGGCACCTCGCGCGTGAACCTGACTTTCGTCGGCCCCGATGACACGACCATCGGCGCGCGATCGTTCAAGGACCTCCAGTCCAACAGCGGTCTGGTCGAGGCTCCCACGGTGAAGCTGGACGCCACACCTCCTCAGATCGAGACCATCCTGCCCGAGGACGGCTCGCTCGACGTTTCGCCCGACGCCAGCATCACCATCACGTTCAGCGAAGCGATCAACCCCGCCACGGTCTCCACCGGCAACTTCCAGCTCGTCCCCGCCGATGGATCGGCGGCCGTCACGTGTGCGCTCACCACGATTCCCCTGGCGGGCGGCAAGTTCGCGGTGGTCATGAAGCCACCCGCACAGCAATCCGGACTGCCGCTGCGCAGCAACACGCTCTATCGCGTCATCGTCTCCCAGAACGTGCAGGACCTGACCGGCCACAAGCTGCCGGCCTCGCGAGCCTTCGCGTTCACGACCTCGGACTACGCCGAGCCGCGCGTCCTGAAAGTCCTCCCGGCCAGTCCGGTCCCGGCAGCCACGACGTTCGAGTTCCGCTTCAATGAGCCCCTCGACCCCGCTCCCTGGCAGAGCGGCGGGAACGGTGTCTTCCACATCTACAAGCTCGTCGCGCCCGGCGGCGCCGGCGCGGCCATCCAGAGCGAGCTCGCCGCGCGCGCGTTCCTCGACCCGGCCACGAACATGATCCTGTTCATCGCGCCGGAAGACGCCAACCCCATCCTCCCCGAGTCGTACTACCGCGTGGTCTTCTCGGGCGTGCGCGATCCGCAGGGCAACGTCCTCGCCGAGCAGACCTATCACTTCTCCTCGTTCGACACGATTGCACCGCACGTCGTCTTCACCGCGCCGAACGCCGGCGAGCAACTCGTCTCCGGTGCCGAGTACGAGATCCGCGTCGATCTTCGCAACGGCAGCGCGAGCGGCAGCGCGGCCACGGACATCGCCAAGGTCGTCTACTTCACGGTCGCCGCCGATGGCTCGGAGCATCCATTCGCCACGATCACGCAGCCGCCGTTCTTCACGAAGATCATCGGGCCCGAGGCTCCGGTCAGCGGGACCACACTCACCGTCGGCGCACAGGCGCGAGACACCTCCGGCAATGACGGCCCCGAGGTGACCACTTCGTGGACCGTGAAGCCGAACGCGGCACCGTCGAACGTCACCGTGACCCCGCTGCAGCCTTCCGCGTATCCGTCGGCGCAGATCGGCGGCGTGGTCAGCTTCGAGGACGAAGGGTCATTCGTGACCATCACGATGAACGTCTCCGTCCCGCGCGCGAACGGCACCGTGTCCTCGACGAACCTCACGCAGTCGTACACGCGGCTGTCGAACGGATCGTGGCCCGAGGCGCGGTTCGTCTCCACCCTTCCGAACGACGCGCGTGCTGGTGAGCCGGCCACGCTCACCGCCACCGTTGTCGACGTCCGCGGCCTCACATCCGCGCCGGCCGCCGCCACGGTCCAGATCGCGGCGGATCTCGTACCGCCGGCGATCCACTCCGTCACTCCCGCGGACGGGACGACCTACGTCAACCGCGACACGTTCGTGGTCGAGACCATCGTCAGCGACGCCGAGACCGGCGTGCAGACCGTGACCTTCTTCGTCGACGGCAAGTCCACCGCGATCGCTTCCACGACCGCGGGTCCCACCGCCGGCACGCAGAAGTTCCGCTCCGTCCCCATCGAAGTGCGGTCCAGGGCCGAAGACACCAGCGTCGCGGTCGTCGTCACGGCGAAGGACTGGAACGGCAATACGCAGTCCAGAACGCACAACGTGCTCTATCAGGCCGTCGACGATCCGAACGCGCCGAGAGTGACCTGGCTCTGCCCGATCGACGGCGCCGCCATCCCCGCGCTTCGTGCCGGGTTCCCGCTCGACCTGCGCGTGAGCGCGGTCGACGAAGACGTGCAGTCCGTGCGCTTCCTCATCGGCAACGACGGCACCTCCGTCGACGCCACGCTGCACTCCGGCTCCGAGTACCGCGCGACCTACACGTTCACGCAGACTCCGCCCGCCGGCATGCTCGAGATCACCGCGGTCGTCGAAGACACGGTCGCGGCGCACAGAGTCGACCTGCCGATCGCGATCGACGTCATCGCGGTGGACTACATCTTCACCGACCTCAAGGCCATCGTGGCCAGCGAGGCCGCAACGTATACCGGCAAGAGCATCGCGGTCATCGGCGCGGACGCCGTCCTCGTGCCGCACGTGCCGCTGACTCTCGCGAACCTGCTCGTGCTCGGCGGCGGACGCGTGGAGACGTTGCCCTCCGACTTCGACCGCGAGTTCCGTCTCGACCTCACCACCTCCGGCACCACCTACGTCGACTGCGCATCGCGCATCGACGTGAGCGAGAAGGGCTACCTCGGCGGACGCAGCCGCGTCGGCAACTTCCTCAGCCTCGACTCGCGGGGCCTCACCCTCGGCAACACTCCCGTCGGCGGAGCCGACCAAGCCTCCTCCGGTTCCCACGCCGGCGTGGGTGGCAGTAACGGCGAGGCCAATAGCACGAACGCGGTCTACGGCTCCCTGCTTCAACCCACGGACCTCGGTTCGGGCGGCGGCGGCGAGGTCGGCGGCGGCACCCTTCCGCGCCCGGGCGGCCCCGGCGGCGGCGCCATTCATCTGCGCGGCGGAACGGGCGAGAGCGATTCATCGCGAATCGTCATCGCCGGACAGGTACTGGCCATCGGCGGCGATGGCACACACTCGACCCGATGGAAAGCAGGCGCGGGTGGCAGCGTGTGGATCGAAGGCAAGCAAGTCCTGGCCGGACCCGCCGCACGCATTTCCGCAAACGGCGGCGACGACCAGGGAGCCGAGGGAGCCTTCGGTGGCGGTGGCGGACGCGTGGCCATCAGCGCCACGCTCAAGCTCGAATTGCTGACCGCGGTCGAAGCTCGCGGCGGCAATCACGGCAGCGCATCGCCCTTCCGCTACTGGCTCGAGGGCGGCGCCGGGACGGTCCATCTCCGCGCACCAGGTCAGCAGCATGGCCGGCTCAGCGTGTCTTCCTTCGACTCGCGCTTCCCCTCCTCGGTCGGACTGGCTCTCCCCACACCCCTCGGCCGCATCGGCGGTGGAACGTCGACCGCGATCACCACCAACGCACTCACCGACACTTCGCGCACCTTCGACCGCTGGGGCGTGGGCGAGGAACTGGTCCTGGGTGGCGACACGTCACGTACGTTTACCGTCACTGGCATCTCGTCCGACGCGCACACCCTGCAGACCGATCCGCTCGACGGCAACCTCCTCGACTTCGCGACCTCGCAGACCGTGACCTACGCGGGCCTGCTGCTCTTCGACGAAGTCGTCGCGGGCGATCGGGCCCTGCTCGTCTTCGACGATCACGTTTCCGTGTCCGGAACCATCGATGCGACGAGCGCCATGACCGTCCAACCCAATGCCACGGTCCTTCTCCGCGGCGAGCTCCCGGCGGTGAACCTCACCTCCACGCCCGCCGCCGGTGCGAATCTGGTTCGGGACACCACTCTGGCGATTTCCTACACCGGTTCCGCGGCCGCCGGCGTCGCGCGTGTCGCGGTCACGTGGTCGCTCGACTCCGTGCAGCGCGTGGACACCTACGGCGACTACCCCATCACGACCACGCCCCGATCGATCAACCTTCCCGTCCCGGCCACCGCACCGCTCGGTCCCGCCACGGTGAGCGTCACCGTGACCGATCGCGCCGGCCGCACGTTCGAGCTTCCTGCGCGCACGTACACCGTGGTGGAGAACGACGCGCCCGTCGTCACGTCCTTCATCGTGACGCCGGCTCTGTCGATCCACGCGGGACGCGACGTCATCGCCACGGTCACCTCCACGGACGACATCGCCGTGAAGTCAGTCGCCTTCGAAGCGAAGCTGAACGGAACCTCCATCAAGACTCAGTCCGTCGCGACGAACGCCGCCTCCACGGTGCAGTCGTTCACGGTCCCGATTGCCAACACCGTGGCCGGTGGCTCGATCCTGACCATCGACGTCGCGGTCAGCGATGGTTTCGCGGGACGCGCGCCCACGCTCGCCTCGCAGACCGTCACGATCCTGCACGACACTGTCGCGCCGCAGGTCACGTTCATCACGCCCGTGGCAAACGCGGTGTATCGCGAGAGCATCGACAAGATCGACGTGCGTGTCACCGCGGTGGATGCCGACGTGGCCGTGCAGGAAGTCTTCGCGCAATTGAGCGGGGCACCGGCTCCGACTCCGATGACGCGCGTGGGCACGAGCAACGAATGGCGCGCGGAAATCACGGCGCCGCCGGTGGACGGCACGACGAACGAGAACCGTCAGATCACCGTCACGGCCCGCGACTTCGCGAACAACACGACCGTCTCCGATCCCGTGACGATCGCCATCCAGCCGGTGGTCGACGCCAACGCTCCCGTGTTGCGTTGGCTGTGCGCGTCGCCCGGCGCGGTCTACCCGCCCGGATACTCCGCGAAGCTGCGAGTGTCGGCAACCCCGGCCATCGCCGTGGGCCAGCCGGGACACGACCCGGTGCAAGTAGTCGAGATGACGTTGGGAGCCGCAACGCCGCTCACGGTGGTATCTCTCGGCAACAACCTTTACGAAGCGACGTTCCCCATTCCCGCGAACGCGGCCGAGGGAACGACATATCAGGTCCGCGCCATCGCCCGCTCGGCGGGCGGCGCTGCCTCGGATCAACTCACGACCTTCGGCGTCGTCGTCCCCACCGTCCCGAACATCACGGCGAACACGCTGATCGATACGACCACCACCACCTACGAGAACCAGACCGTGGTCATCACCGGCGGCACGGTCACGATCCGCGGACCGCACACGTTCGACCGGCTCATCGTGCTGGGAGGCAGTGTCACGTCCCCGGCAACCGAGAAACTCGAGATCACCACCACCCGCAAGTTGTTCGTCGGGTGCAGCGGAACGGTGTCGATGACAGGCCGCGGTTACCCGAGAACCACGACGTATCCCGGTGAGCTGCTGCCGACGAGCAACACCGGCGGAAGTCACATCGGCTATGGCGGCGAGCATGGCGGCACTCGTGGCTCGACCTTCGGAAGCGTCTATCGCCCGTTCGAGAACGGCGGCGGCTCGCCCGGAGGCGGGATCGGTGGCGGCGTCGTGCAGGTCATCGCTGCATCCGTTGTCGTGGAGGGCAGCATCGTCACCAACGGAAGCACCGACAACGTCGCAGGCGGTGGAGGCGGCTCGATCTGGATCCGGACACAGTCCATGTCTGGCGTCGGCTTCATCGAGGCCAACGGCGGAAATTCGGCCAACGGCTACGGCAGCGGCGGCGGCGGCGCCATCTCCATCGAGTACTCCGATCCCACCAGCGTGCTGCCCGCACTGCGCTCCACCTCCGGCAACGCCGGCATCATCGGCGCCCCAGGCTCGGTCTATCTCTTCGGGCCCGCCTCGACCTACGGCGATCTGCGCATCGATCACGGCGGGCTCACCGGTCAGCAGACCAAGCTCCCCTCCCTGGGCAGCGGGACTGTGCAATCAGTCCCGCCCGGCACCGCCACGGTGGTCACCCATCGGACCATCCCCATCCCGCTGTACTTCGCCGGTCACTGGGTGGAGATCCGCGACGCCGCCGGAACGCTGAAGGGAACCTGGCGCATCGCCACCATCAGCGGCACGAGCTTCACTCTCGAAGGCGCGGACGTATCCGTGGCGGCCGGAGACCTGTGGCAAGGCGTCTACCGTTTCGACAACGTCACTCTGCGCGGCGTGCGGCTCGAGAACGCCGATCCCATCCGCGTTGCGGATACCCAGACCCTGGAGTCGGCCATCGAGATCGGAGCGATCTCAGCGAAGAACCTGCGCATCGCCACTGGCGGCACGCTCACGCACATCCGCGGCACGGAACTGACCATCGACCTCACCGGAGAGCTGCGCGTCGACGCCACCGGAAAGATCGATGTGAGCGGTCGCGGCTATGTGTCGAACACCACCTATCCCAACGAGACCCTTCCGACGAGCAACACCGGCGGAAGTCACATCGGCTATGGCGGCGAGCATGGTGGCGCCCGTGGCTCGACCTTCGGCAGCGTCTATCGCCCGATGGAGAAGGGTGGCTCCGGGCCGGGCGGCAGCGTCGGGGGAGGCGCGGTACGCATCAAGGCACAGTCGGTGGTGGTGAACGGCAGCATCGTCGCCAACGGCGTCACCGAGAATGTCGCCGGCGGTGGAGGCGGCTCGATCTGGATCCGCACACAGTCCATGTCTGGCGCCGGCTTCATCGAGGCCAACGGGGGACGCTCGAACAACGGCTACGGCAGCGGCGGCGGCGG
>Ga0307505_10001032_pt1 | contig 25058 bp, 26 predicted proteins | sample 23_S_MG_FD_202183 | JGI IMG/M metagenome (GOLD analysis project Ga0307505, IMG submission 202183) | Soil microbial communities from Populus trichocarpa stands in riparian zone in the Pacific Northwest, United States - 23_S | ecosystem: Environmental > Terrestrial > Soil > Riparian zone > Trees... | reverse complement strand
CTCGCGCCGATTAGACGGGTTCGGCCGGGGCCGGAGGCACGTCGTAGAGCACCAGGCCCCGACGCACTTCTTCCATGGCCAGTCGCTCGAGCTTGAACGGCCGGACTTTCTGGTCGTCGTCTTCCAGACGCAAGAGTGCCCCACGCTTCAGCTGTTTGGCCCGGAGCGCGGCCACATCCACGAAGAGGAATCGGCTCTCGATCGGCGGGGCCTTGGGCCTCGGCTGAGCGGCTTCCTCGGCGGCGTTCTCGGTGGTTTCTCTGTTCTCGGCCATCGTTCCCCAGACTACAAGGCCCGCGGTAGAGGACGCAAGACCCTAAAGGGGGGATGGCTGAATCAAGGCTCAATGCTCAATGCCCAATGCCCAAAAAAAGAGGGGCGGCAGGCTACCGCCCGTCGCCCCCCTGGAGTCTTCTTGGGCCTTGGGCCTTGGGCCTTTCCCAACCTAATCAGGCGGCCACTTCGATGTTGACCGTCCGGGGGCGCGCCTCTTCCTTGAAGGGCAGCTTGACCGTCAGCACGCCGTTCCGGTAGTCGGCGCTCACCTTCGACGCGTCCACCGTCGACGGGAGGGAGAACGACCGGCTGAACGCACCGTACCGCCGCTCCACCCTGCGATAGCGGTCCTCCGGCACATCGGCCGGCGCCTTCCGGACGCCCTTGACCGTCAACGTCTGGTGCTCCACGGTGACCTCGATGTCCTCCCGGGACATGTCGGGCAGTTCCGCTTTGATCACCACGTCGTGGCCCTCGGTCTCGTAGATGTCCACCGCCGGCGTCCAGTGCCCGGCCGGCGACAGCGCCTCGTCGCGAACGAACACGTCGCCGAGCACCTGGTTCACGCGGCCCTGCAACGCCGCCAGATCCCGAAACGGGTCGAAACGCATCACGGTCATTTGTGCATTCCTCCTAGTCTACGGTCGCCGGTCTCCAGTCGCCGGTCTCCGGTCTTCGGTCTACAGTCCTGCTGTCGGCGCGGCTCACGCCGCGTCGACCACTTCTCCATCCCTGACGTCCGAGTCCTGGCCCTGGCCCTGCGACGGGCCGGCCCCGGCGCCGCCATCCGCCTGCGCGGACGCGGCCTTCCGCGCCGCGTACTCCTTTACCTCCTCGGCGTTGCGCGCCTCGATCTCGTCGCGGCGCTGCTTGTCCTCCTGCGCGTGGGCCTCGGCGTCTTTCACCAGCCGATCCACGTCGGCCTTGCTGAGGCCCGAGGCGCCCGTGATCGCCACCTTCTGTTCCTTGCCGGTAGCGACGTCCTTGGCGGCTACGTTCACGATGCCGTTGGCGTCGATGTCGAACGCCACCTCGATTTGCGGCACACCGCGCGGAGCCGGCGGCAAGCCGACCAACTGGAACCGGCCCAGCGTCCGGTTGTCACCCGCCAGCGGCCGTTCCCCCTGCAGCACGTGGACGTCCACGCTGGTCTGGCTGTCGCTGGCCGTCGAGAAGACCTCGCTCTTGCGCGTCGGGATCGTGGTGTTCCGCGGGATCAGCGTGGTCATCACGCCGCCAAGCGTCTCGATGCCGAGCGAGAGCGGCGTCACGTCCAGGAGCACGACGTCCTTGACGTCGCCGGTCAGCACCCCGCCTTGAATGGCGGCCCCTACGGCGACCACCTCGTCCGGGTTGACGCCCTTGTGCGGCTCCTTGCCGAAGAACGCCTTGACGAGCTGTTGCACCTTGGGCACCCGCGTCGACCCACCCACCAGCACCACCTCGTCAATCGCCGAGGGCTGAACGCCCGCATCGGCCAGGGCCTGGCGCACCGGCGCCATCGAGCGTTCCAGCAGGTCGTCCACCAGCTGCTCGAACTTCGCGCGGGTGAGCTTCAATTGCAGGTGCTTGGGGCCCGTCTGATCCGCCGTGATGAACGGCAGGTTGATCTCCGTTTCGAGCGTGGTGGACAGCTCGATCTTGGCCTTCTCGGCCGACTCACGAAGGCGCTGCTGCGCCATGCGGTCCTTGGACAGGTCCACGCCGTCGCTGGCGCGGAACTCTTCCACGATCCATTCAACGATGCGCTGGTCGAGGTCGTCGCCCCCCAGGTGCGTGTCGCCCCCGGTGGCCTTTACCTCCACGACACCCTCCCCCACTTCCAGAATGGAGATGTCGAAGGTGCCGCCGCCAAAGTCGTAGACGGCGATGGTTTCATCCTTCTTCTTGTCGAGGCCGTAGGCCAGCGCCGCTGCCGTCGGCTCGTTCACGATGCGCAGCACGTTCAGGCCCGCAATGGCCCCGGCATCCTTGGTGGCCTGCCGCTGGGCGTCGTTGAAGTAGGCCGGCACGGTGATCACCGCGTCGGCGACCTTCTCGCCCAGGTAGTCCTCGGCGGCGGCCTTCAGCTTCTGCAGGATGACGGCGGAGATCTCGGGCGGCGAGTACCGCGTGCCGCGGACCTCGACGGCCACGTCGCCGTTGGGTGCCTTGGCCACGGTGAACGGCACGCGCGACACGTCCGTCCCCACCTCCGCGTGCTTCCGCCCCATGAATCGCTTGATGGAGGAAACCGTGCTGTCCGGGTTGGTGACGGCCTGGCGCTTTGCGACCTGGCCCACCAGCCGGCTGCCGTCCTTGGCGAACGCCACGACCGACGGCGTGGTACGCGCACCCTCCTGGTTGACGATGACCGTCGGGTCCCCACCCTCGATGACCGCGACAACTGAATTGGTGGTTCCCAGGTCGATTCCGATGACTCGCTTCCCTGCCTTCATTGGCGTCCTCCAGTCCGTGAGGAACATCCTACCAGATAGTGATTTTGTGTCAAGCAAGTTTTATTAGTTATAAACACTCATATATTGGGACTGTATTTCAGCCTCGATTCCCTGCGATGATGCGGCGGGTGGCCCAGTTTTCGTTCATCCAGCCGGCCGAGTGGGGGGAGCTTGGCGACGATATTCGCCAGCTTTTCGACGAGCTTGCCGCAACCAGACCTGCCGGATCGGCCGCGGCCGCCGGTACGTGCCGGCCCCTCTGCGACGTGTTCGAGACCGACCAGGCGATCGAGCTGGTCGTGGACGCGTCGGGCGTCCCGGCCGACTCGCTGCGCGTGGTCTTCCGCGACGGCGTCATCGTGGTCGCCGGGGAAAAGCTGGCCCATCCCGCCTCCGCCACCCACACCTACCACTTGGTCGAACGCGATTTCGGACGCTTTGCGCGCGTGGTCCGGGTGACCGGCGCCTTCGACGTGGAGCGTGCCGCCGCCACCCTGGGAGCCGGTCAGTTGACCGTGGTCCTTCCCAAGCGTCTGGAACGCCGGGGCGTCGCGCATCGCGTGGCGATCCGGACCACGGACGGCCGCGGCGCATGAAGCTGCTCTTCATCGGCGACATCGTGGGTCGGCCCGGACGCGAGCTGATTCGACGGGGCCTGCCCACACTCGTCGCCCACCACGACATCGACTGCGTGATCGCCAACGCGGAAAACGCCGCCGCGGGCTTCGGCATCACGAAGGACCTCGGCGACGCGATCCTCGGCTGGGGCGTCGACGTCATGACGTCGGGCAACCACATCTGGGACAAGAAGGAAGCGCTGGACTACATCGCCACCGAACGCCGCCTCCTGCGACCGGCCAACTATCCCGCCGGCGTACCCGGCAAGGGATCCACGGTGGTCACCACGCGCGACGGCCGCCAGGTGGGCGTCGTCAACGTGATGGGGCGGGTCTTCATGAACAGCCTCGACGATCCGTTCGCGGTGGTCCTCAAGGAGATCGAAGCCGTCCGCGGGCGCGCGAAAATTGTCGTGGTGGACTTTCACGCCGAGGCCACCAGCGAGAAGATCGCGATGGGCTGGCACCTGGATGGCAAGGTCACACTGGTCGTGGGCACGCACACCCACGTGCAAACGGCTGACGAACGGATCCTCCCCAACGGCACGGCCTATCTCACCGACGCCGGCATGACCGGCCCGCACGACTCGATCATCGGCATGGAGCGCGAAGGCGCGCTGGCGCGCTTCAAGACAGGCATGCCGTCCAAATTCGAGCCGGCCACCGGCAACCCGCGGCTGAACGGCATCGTCGTCGATGCGGACGACGCCACCGGACGCGCGCGCGCCGTCACGCGCGTGAGCTACAACGAACAGGACCTGACCGCTCTCGGCGCACCGGCATGAGCACGCTCTTCGATCTCCCGTTCGAGGAGCCGCCCGACGAACCGGCCGAGGACGGCCGCGGCGGCGCCGAGCGCCGCGTCTACTCCGTCTCGGAGCTGACCACGCAGATTCGCGGCACCCTCGAGCAGCGGTTCTTCGAGGTGTGGGTCGAGGGCGAGCTGTCCAACTGCCGCGTGTGGAACACGGGACACATGTACTTCTCGCTCAAGGATGCGGGCGCGCAAGTCAAAGGCGTGATGTTCCGGTCGTCGTTGCGCCTGCTGCGGTTCACGCCCAAAGACGGCCTGCGCGTCGTCGCGAGGGGCCGCGTCACCGTCTACGACCCCAAAGGCGAGTACCAGATTGTCTGCGAGCACCTGGAGCCGGAAGGCCTTGGCGCGCGGCAACTCGCGTTCGAGCAACTGAAAGCGCGGCTCACCGCCGAGGGGCTGTTCGCGGCGGCGCGGAAACGTCCCATCCCCGAGCTTCCCCGCAAGGTCGGCGTGGTCACGTCGCTCGACGGCGCGGCCGTGCGCGACATCATCCAGGTGCTGCGGCGCCGGTACGCCAACGTGCACATCGTGGTGCGGCCAACGCGCGTGCAAGGCGAGGGGGCCGCCCTCGACATCGCGCGCGCGTTGAGAGCGATCGGCAAAGTGCCCGACGTGGACGTGGTGATCGTGGGCCGGGGCGGCGGCTCGATCGAAGACCTCTGGGCGTTCAACGAGGAAGTGGTGGTGCGTGCGATCGCGGGATGCCCTGTGCCCACCATCGCCGCCGTGGGCCACGAAAGCGACGTCACGCTGGCCGACTTCGTGGCCGATGCGCGCGCCCCCACGCCGTCGGCGGCCGCCGAGATGGTGCTGGGACGCAAGGACGAGGTCTACAGCCGCATCGATCGGCTGGCGCGCCGGCTCGAGAGCGCCATCGGCAACCGCCGGGGCCGCCTGGAATCGCGGCTGCGGACTCTTGAGAACCGCCCCGGGCTGGCGGGCTTCCACGCGCGCGTCGCGATGCGCGGACGCCGCGCCGCGGAGCTTCGTTCGGCCTTCCATCACGGCGTGCGGAGCCGGCTATCCGCCGACCGCCGCGCGCTTGGCACGCTGGCCACGCGTCTCGCCGCCCTCGACGTGCGCCATCAGCTGGCGTCCGTCCGGCGCCGGCTCGACGCCCATCGGCTGGCCATCGACGCCCATGTGGCCAGGCGCCGGCAGAGCGCGACGAGCCGCCTGGCGACCGCCATCGGGCGCCTCGATGCGTTGAGCCCCCTCGCGGTCCTGGCCCGTGGCTACGCGCTGTGCTGGACGGACGACCGGGCCACGGTGATTCGGCGGGCCTCGCAGGTGCAGCCGGGCGACACGGTACGGGTGCGCCTCGGCGACGGCGAACTGCGATGCGATGTACGGGAATAACCGGTAGCCAGTAGCCCCCCAGTAGCCATGGACACGAGCGACAAGGACGCAACCATCAAGGATTTCGAAACCGCCATCGCCGAGCTGGAACGCATCGTCAAGCAGCTCGAGGACGGCGACCTGGCGCTCGAGGCGTCGCTGCAGCTCTACGAACGCGGCGTGCAGCTGTCGCGATACTGCCATGGCCGCCTGGAGGTGGCCGAGCGCCGGATCGAGATCCTGAACGAGCGCGGGCAGCTTCGACCCGCCGGCACCGACCTCGATCCCGACGACGACGCGCGGGAACGATGAGGTCGCTCGACGACGTCGCGGCGTACGTCCGCCGGCGACAAGCGGAGGTGGACCAGGCGCTCGAACACGTGCTACCGCCGTCACCGAGCTGCCCCTCGGTCTTGCGCGACGCGATGCGCTACAGCCTGACGGCTGGCGGCAAACGCGTGCGGCCGATCCTCTGCCTCGCCGCGGCCGAGGCCGTCGGCGCGCCGGAGGGTGTGGCCTTGCGCACGGCGTGCGCGCTGGAGCTGATCCACACGTACTCGCTCATCCACGACGACCTGCCCTCGATGGACGACGACTCCTTGCGGCGTGGGCGGCCGACCTTGCACATCGTCGCCGGCGAAGGGATGGCCATCCTGGCGGGCGACGGTCTACTGACCGAGGCGTTCGCGCTGCTCTCGTCGCAGCCGGGACTGGATCCCGCGCGGGCCCTTCGCACGGTGTGCGTGGTGGCCGAGGCCGCCGGCGCGGTCGGGATGGTCGGCGGCCAGGCGATCGATCTGGCCACCGTGACGCCCGACCCGTCGGGACGGCGCACTCCCCCGTTGGACGCCGCCGGCGTCGCCACCATGCACGCCAAGAAGACCGGAGCGCTCATCAGGGCCTCCGCCACGGCCGGAGCGATCGTCGGCGGCGGCACCGACGACCAGATCGCGGCGATTGGAGGCGCGGCCACCGAGTTCGGGCTCGCGTTCCAGATCGTGGACGACATCCTGGACGTCGAGGGCCAGGCCGCGGACCTCGGCAAGACGCCCGGCAAGGACGCCGCCACGGGAAAGCCCACCTATCCCGCACTCTACGGACTGGACGAGTCCCGCAGGCTCGCAGCCCACTGCATCACACGCGCCGAGGCCACGTTGGACGCCGCCGGGCTTGCCGACTCCTGGCTCCTCGGTATTGGCCTGTGGCTAATCCAACGATCGAAGTGACGCGCGGCCGCGGGTGACATGGCGCGCACGCGCATCGATCTCTTGCTCGTGGCGCGTGGGCTGGCCCCCTCTCGGGAGCGGGCTCGTGCGCTGCTCCTGGCCGGACAGGTCCAGGTGGCCGGACACGCGGTGACGAAGGCCGGGACGCTCGTGGACGAGGATTGCGCGGTGGACCTGGCCGTGCCCGATCATCCCTACGTCGGGCGCGGCGGCCTGAAGCTCGCGCACGCGTTGGACGCCTTCGGGGTCACGGCCGACGGCCGCGACGCGCTGGACATCGGCGCGTCCACCGGCGGCTTCACCGACGTGCTGCTGCAGCGGGGCGCACGGCACGTGGTGGCGCTCGACGTCGGGCACGGGCAGTTGGACTGGTCGATCCGCCAACATGCGCGCGTCCTGGTGATCGAACACTTCAACGCGCGGCATCTGACGCTGGCGGATCTGCCGGGGCCCGTCGATCTGGTGGTCATCGACGTCTCGTTCATCTCGCTGCGGCTGATCCTGCCGGTCGTGCCGGCTCTCCTCAAAGATCACGCCGACGTCATCGCGCTGGTCAAGCCCCAGTTCGAAGCCGGCCGCGGCGATGCGCCCAAGGGGATCGTGCGCGATCCGGCCGTGCACGACCGTGTCGTCCGCGACGTCGTCGCAGCGGCCGCTGAGGTAGGATTGAACCTCGTGGCTTCGACGCCGTCGCCCATCACGGGGCAGCAAGGCAACGTGGAATTCCTGGTGCACTTGCGCCCACTGCCTAGAAACTTGACTGCTGAGAATCTGACCAAATGAGTCAAGTTTCTACGCCCGGCGGAGCCGGGCCAAAAGACACTGCGCTAGCGAGGCGGAGCCTTTGTGCCCGTCGGTCTGAGGCGCAGCCTCGCTAGCCGTGGCCATTTCTCGAATCGGCATCGTGGCCAAGCGCGGCCTTGTGGCCGCCTCCGATCACCTGGAGCGGCTGAGCACGTGGCTCGTGGACCGCGGGGTGACGCCGGTACTCGACGAGGACACGGCAACGCTTCTCAAGACCTCCACGCGACACGACACGCGCGCGCGCGACACCATCCCAGCCGACGTCGACCTCGTCGTCGTGCTCGGCGGGGACGGAACGCTGCTCGGCATGGCGAGCCGCATCGCACGCGCCGGTCGCGACGTGCCGATCCTGGGCGTCAACTTCGGCAGCCTGGGGTTCCTCACCGAGACGCGCATCGACGAATTGGATTCCACGCTCGCCGCCGTGCTGGACGGAACCGCCACCTACGACGAGCGCACGATGCTGGACGCGGATGTCGAGCGCGGCGGCGTCTCGCTGGACCGCCGCGTGGTGCTGAACGACGTGGTCTTCACCAAGGCGGCGCTGTCGCGGATCATCGAATTGTCGATCTCGGTCGGGCAGGTACTGGTCACCACGATCAAAGCCGACGGCCTCATCGTGGCCAGCGCCACCGGATCGACCGCCTACAACCTGGCGGCGGGCGGCCCGATCGTGCACCCGCTCGTAGACGCCGTCATCCTGACGCCGATCGCGCCCCACACCTTGACCAACCGCCCAATCGTCATCCCGGCCGACCACGTCATCGAGGTGCGGCCTCGCATCGAACCGGGCGCCGAGGACATCTTCATCACCTACGACGGCCAGGAAGGGTATCCGCTACGAGCCGGAGACGTCGTGCGCGTGCGTCGGGCCGAACGCAAGCTGCGTTTGGTGAAGGCCCCCGCGCGCAGCTACTTCCAACTGCTGCGAGAGAAGCTGAACTGGGGCGAGCGCGGCCACTCACCGCCGGCGTGAGTCGGCGCGACGGGGCGTGGGCCTGGCCGCCGCCGCACGGGCCCGCCTGAAGTACTCCACCTGAAAGCGCTGCACGTTCGCGTTGTGCTCGCGAAGGGTCTCCGCGAACGCGTGCGTGCCGTCGTTGCGGCTGACGAAGAAGAGATACGGCACGTCCGCCGGCGCCAGGGCGGCTTCGAGCGCCGCCTGTCCGGGGGCGGCGATGGGCCCGGGGGGCAGACCCGAGTAGCGGTACGTGTTGTAGGGCGAGTTGATGTCCAGATCCACCTTGCGGATGTTGCCGTTGTAGCGCCCCGCCTTGCTGAGCGCATAGACCACGGTGGGGTCGGCTTGAAGACCCATCTTTCGCTGGAGGCGATTCCTGTAGACGGCCGCCACCAGCGGTCGCTCGGCCGCCGCGGCGGTTTCCTTCTCCACGAGCGAGGCCAACACCACCACCTCTCGCACGGAGAGGTTTCCACGGTCGCGACCGTCCAAGACCTGATTCCACACCGCGCGAAAACGCGCCACCATCATCGCCACCAATTCGGGGGCCGATCCTCGACGCGACATGGGATAGGTGTCGGGAAACAAATAGCCTTCGAGGTCGCGGGCCTGTGGGTCGAGATCCGCGATCGGCGCCGCGCTGGCGGCCGCCTCTAGAAAGTCGCGCGCCGTGCCGACGCCCCGGGCCTCGAAGAGCGCGGCCATCTCCGCCAGGGTCAGCCCTTCGGGGAAAGTCAGGGGCTGTGTGAAGGTCCGGCCTGCCACGAGTGTCGCCACCACGGCAAGGGGCGTGGAGGGACCGGCGAACCGATACTCCCCCGCCTTCAGCGCGCGGGCCTGCCCCGTCCACCACAGCGCCACGCGAAATGTCCACGCATCGGCCACCACGCCTGCGTCCACGAGCCGCCGAGCGATCCCCGCGGTGGGCGTCCCTGGCGGCACGTCCACGAACTGCTCCGCGGCGGTGAAGCCCTGGTACGGCGTGTCGACCTGCTGCCGCATCCACCACGCCGCGCCCACGCCAGCAGCAACGAGCGCCACCGCCGCGATCACCGCGCCAAGAACGAGACGCCTCACGGACGGTCCTCCTCGTCTGCCTCCGGACCTCGGCCCGCGGCGCGAACCACGCCGTCCGATCGCGCGTCGAGGTAGTCCTGCAGGATGACGGCCGCCGAGGCCGCGTCCAGCTTGCGCTTGCGCACGCGCCAGTCCTTCTCGCGCGTCGCCAGCCTGGCGTCCGCCTCGTGGCTCGACAGCCGCTCATCCTGCAAGACGAGCGGCAGTGCGCACCTCTCCGCCAGCCGGTGGGCAAACGCTTCGACCACGGTGGTCATCTCGGTGGGACGCCCGTCGAGACGCCGCGGCAGGCCCACGACGAGCGTCGCCACTCCGTCGTCCTCGTGTCGCAGGCGAGTGATCTCTGCCTCCACGCGCGCAATGGCCGTGGCGTCGAGCGCCGCGACGGTCACGGATCCGAGCGGCCGGGCCAACGTGCCCGACGCATCGCTGACCGCCAGGCCGATCCGTCGGCCACCAACGTCCACACCAACAGCCCGCATTTCTATTTATACTAGCCGCGTGTCCGGCATAGGAGCGGCAAGAACGCTCGCGGCCGTCTGCGTGCTCGGCGTGGTGGCGCTGGTGTCTACCACGACCCACGTCCTTGTTCGCGCGCAGGCTCCCTTGCCTGTCGACGCCCGCGTGACCGATCGCGTGGCGGCCCTGGAGCGAGAGGCAGCGCAGCTGGCCACGCAGTCGCGCACGCTCATCGGCGAAGTTCGCAAGCTGGAAATCGAACGCGACCTGCGCACCGAGCAGGCGCGTCAGGCCGAGCGCGCGGCCGCGGCGGTGCGACGGCAAGTCGCGGACACTACTCGACGCCTGGAAGCGCTGGAGTCGGAGCGCGGTCAGGGCCTGCCGCAGCTGCAGGCGCAGTTCGTGGACCTCTACAAGCGCGGACGGCGCGGGTCATGGGCGCTGCTCCTCACCGCCGACGGCCTCCGCGAGTTCGCTCGGGCAAGCCGCGCGGCGACGGCGCTGGCCTATCGGCGACAGCGCGTCGTGGCCGATTACCAGCGGACGCTCGAGGGGCTGCGCGCTGAACGGGATGAGCTCGCGATCCGAAGCCGCGAGTTGCGCGGCGAGGAAGCTCGCGCGGCGCTGGCGCGGCAGACAGCGGACCGGGCCGTGGCCGCGCGGGCGACGCTGCTCGACGACATCGACGCGCGGCGGGACCTGGCCGCGCAATATCTGAGCGAGCTGCAGGAGGCCTACACCCGCGTGAGCCCGGACGTGGCCACCCGCGCCTCCAGCGGCGTGGTCGAGACGGTCGCGATCCCGTTGGGCCCCTTCCGCGGCGCGCTCCAGTGGCCAACGCCGGGACGCCTGACTGGACGATTCGCCCAACCGGGGCCCACGCCCGGCAGCGTGCGAAATGGCGTCGAGGTCGCCGCCACCCTCGGCGCCCCCGTCAGGGCGGTTCACGACGGCGTTGTGGACTACGCGGAGGGGTACACCGGCCTCGGCACCCTGGTGATCCTCAACCACGGAACCAACAACTTCTCCTTGTACGGCCACCTGGCCGAGGCCCTCGTGAAACGCGGCGAATCCGTGCGCGCCGGAGCAGAGGTGGGGCGGGTCGGCCCTGGTCCGCTCGACGGGCAGCCCATGCTCTATTTCGAGCTTCGGATCGACGGGCGTTTGGTCGATCCCGTACAATGGCTGCAAGCTCGCTGAAAGGGACACCAACCCCATGACGACACGCACCCGGATCTGGGTCTTGCTGGTTTCGACGCCCGTCATCGCCTTTGCCCTGATCGGCGGCTACCTGGGCCATGCCATGGCGAAGGACGGCACGTTCCAGCACCTGCGGGTGTTCGAGGATGTCGTCTCCCTGGTCGTCAACAACTACGTCGAAGAAGTGGACGTTCGCGAAGCCATGCAGGGCGCGTTGAAGGGTCTGGCCGAAGGCCTGGATCCCGACAGTGCGTACCTGACACCCGATATGGTGCGGGCGTTCGAAACCAACAGCCAGGGCGGCGCGGGCGACGTGGGCATCTCCCTCCTTCGGCAGTACTACTTGCGCGTGGTCTCCACACGCGACGGCTCGCCGGCCGCCAAGGCCGGTCTCCGAACCGGGGACTTCATCCGCGGCATCGACGGCAAGCCCACGCGCAACATGTCGGCCTTCGAAGGCGCGCGGTTGCTGCAAGGGGCGCCGGGCAGCTCCGTCAAGCTGCTCGTCTTCCGCGGAAACGCGGCCGAGCCCCACGACGTGGTACTGACCCGTGAACGGTTGTCGGCTACCGACATCACGTCGCGCATGGCGAACCCCACTACGGGCTATGTGCGCGTCGTGGAATTTGCCCGGGACACGCCGGCCAAGATCCGGTCCACGTTCGACGCACTGGCCAAGACCGGCGCCTCGCGATACGTGGTGGATCTGCGCGGCACCTCCAAGGGGGACCTGGACGACGGCATCGCGGTCGCGCGACTCTTCGTGAAGTCCGGCACGCTGGCGGTGCGAAGCTCGAAGACGCAGCAGGAAATCGTGGCAGCCGCCGACGCCGACGGGGCGATTGGCGCGCCGGTCGCGCTGGTGATCGGCCAAGGCACGTCCGGCGCGGCCGAGGTGTTCGCCGCGGCGCTCGACGGCAACGACCGCGCCGACCTGATCGGAGAACGCACGTTGGGGCGCGTCGCCCGCCAGCGGCTGGTGAAGCTGCCGGACGGCAGCGGCCTCCTGATCTCGAACCTGCGATACCTCACCCCCAAGAGCACGCCCCTGCACGAGCGCGGCCTGCAACCCGATGTCGTCGTGGACGAGCCCGACGTGGAGTTCGGGGCGGCCGCACCGGCCGGAGACAAAGCGCTCGACGCCGCCGTGGCCCGCGTGGCGGCCAAGCCGGCCGCATAACCTCGAATCCCTGGCTTCGCTGCCGGCCAGTCCCCTCAGAGTCGATTGGCCGGATCGGGAACGCTTTGCTATACTGAGCGTTCTGTCTAAACCCTGATTTTGTAACGTTTAGGCGCGTAGCTCAGCTGGTTAGAGCGCCTCCCTGACACGGAGGAGGTCAGTGGTTCGAGTCCACCCGCGCCTACCACTTTTGTATTCATGAGCCAGGTTTCCATCACGCTCCCGGACGGATCGAGCCGCCCGCTCGAGGCCGGGGCCCCCGTTTGCGCCGTCGCCGAGGCTATTTCGCCCCGGCTGGCGACCGCCGCCCTGGCGGCCGTGGTCGACGACCGCCTGGTGGACCTGAGCTACCCGCTGGACCGCGACGCCCGCGTCCGCATCATCACGCCCCAGAGCCCGGAAGCGCTCACCATCTACCGGCACAGCACGGCCCACCTGCTGGCCGCGGCCGTCACCTCGCTCTTCCCGGCCGTGCAGTGCGGCATCGGCCCGCCGACCGACGAGGGCTTCTTCTACGACTTCGTGGTGCCCCGCCCGTTCGTGCCGGAGGACCTGGACGCCATCGAGCAGAAGATGCGGGAGCTGGCGCAGGCCGATTTCCCGTTCGAACGCCAGCTGTGGCCTCGCGACGAAGCCCGCGCGTTTTTCGAGGGGCGCGGCGAGCCGCTGAAGGTGCAGCTCATCGACGAGAAGACCGAGGGCCAGGCCGAGGTGTCGTGCTACACCATCAAGGACCGGGACCTCTTCGTGGACTTCTGTCTCGGTCCCCACGTCCCGTCCAGCGGCCGGCTCAAGGCGTTCAAGCTGCTGGCTACGTCGAACGCCTACTGGAAGGGCGACGCGCGCAACCAGCCGATGCAGCGCGTCTACGGCACCGCCTTCTTCTCCGACAAAGAATTGCAGGAACACCTCAAGCGGCTCGAGGAAGCGAAGGCGCGCGACCACCGTAAGATTGGCCGCGACCAGAAGCTGTTCATGTTCCACGCCTGGGCACCGGGCGCCACGTTCTGGCTGGGCAAGGGCACGGTGCTGTACAACACGCTGGCCGACTACATGCGCGGCGTGCTGGTGCCGGCGGGCTACACCGAGGTCAAGGCGCCCATCGTCTTCAACAAGGCGCTATGGGAGACGTCCGGACACTGGCAGCACTACCGGCAGAACATGTTCCTGGTGGACCTGGACGGCGAGCAGATGGGACTCAAGGCGATGAACTGCCCGGGTCACATGCTGATGTACGCCAGCGAGACCCGCAGCTACCGCGACCTGCCCATTCGCTACCACGAGCAGACGGCGCTTCACCGGAACGAAGCGTCGGGCGTCCTGTCGGGCCTGACCCGCGTGCGCCAGTTCTCACAAGACGATGGCCACTGCTTCGTCACCGAAGCCCAGATTGGCTCCGAGGTCGAGCGGACGCTCCGCCTGGTCCAGCGCGTCTATCAGGACTTCGGGCTGAAGCCGGAAATGAAGCTCTCGACCCGGCCGCCGGAGTTCCTGGGCACGGTCGAGCGCTGGGACCACGCCGAGGCCGAGCTCAAGCGATCCCTGGACGCGGTGGGCGAGGTTTACACGGTGAACGAGGGGGACGGGGCGTTCTACGGGCCCAAGATCGACTTCGACGTCACCGACGCCATCGGCCGCAAGTGGCAGTGCGCCACCATCCAGCTGGACTATCAGCTGCCGGAACGCTTCGACCTGACCTACGTGGGCGCCGACAACGCCGCCCACAGGCCCGTCGTAATCCACCGCGCCATCTTCGGCAGCTTCGAGCGCTTTCTGGCCCTGCTGATCGAGCACTTCGCCGGAGCCTGGCCCCTGTGGCTCTCCCCGGTGCAGGTGGCGGTGCTCCCGCTGGCCGATCGGCACCTGGAATTTGCCACCCAGGCCCACGCGGCATTGGCCGAGGCAGGCCTTCGTGCCGATCTGGACGCGCGAATCGAGAAGATTGGCTATAAAATTCGGGAGGCGCAGTTGCAGAAGGTCCCCTACATGCTGGTCATCGGCGACCGGGAGGTGGCCGAGGGCACGGTGTCGGTGCGGGGGCGATCGGCTGGCGACCTTGGGGCGCGGCCGCTGGCCGAGTTCGTGAGACTGGCGTCGGAAGAAGTGGCGAGCAAGGCGCTCGCATCGGGCATGCGCCCGGTGTCGGCCGCCTCGACACCGTCGTAGCGCAGGCCATCGCGCGACGACACGACTAGAACACTCGCTATAACGCTTTTAGGAATACTGACCGGGAGGATCTTATCGCCTTCGATCGTTCGCCCCGACGGGATGACCGGGTTCGCACCAACGAACGGATTCGCGTGCGCGAGATCCGCGTCATCGACGAAACCGGACAACAGCTGGGGATCATGCCACCGCCGCAGGCGCTGGCGATCGCGCGGCAGAAGGGCCTCGACCTCGTCGAGATCTCCCCTACCGCCGTTCCCCCGGTGTGCCGAATCATGGACTTCGGCAAGTATCAGTACCAGGAGCAGAAACGGTCTCGGGAGGCCAAGAAGCACCAGAAGGTCATCGAGGTCAAGGAGATCAAGTTTCGGCCCAAGGTAGACGAGCACGACTACCAGTTCAAGAAGAAGCACATCGAACGCTTCCTGGAAGAGGGCGACAAGGTCAAGGCCACCATCTTCTTTCGTGGCCGAGAGATGGCGCACCCGGAGATCGGGCGCCGGATCCTGGAACGGCTGTTGAACGAGCTGGTCGATGTGGCCATCGCCGAGACGATGCCGCGCCAGGAAGGCAACCAGATGCACGTGATCCTCGGGCAGCGGGCGGGCCGCAAGAACGCCCCGAAGGCGCGGCCGCAGGGCGGAACGAGCGGAGAAACAGCGGGCGGAGACACGGGCGCAGAGTCCGCCGAGGACGCCCCCGTAGTGGAAGGGTGAGGAGTTCGACGACATGCCGAAATTGAAGACGCACCGGGGCGCGGCCAAGCGGTTCAAGAAGACGGGCACGGGCAAGTTCACACGGGCCGCCGCGTTCAAGCGTCACATCCTGACGAGCAAGAGCACGAAGGTGAAGCGCAAGCTGCGCCACGACCATCCCGTATCGGATCAGGACACGGCCAAGCTGCGGCTCATGCTCCCGTATAAGTAAGAGGGCGGACTGTCGACGGGGGTTGGTAGCGGACTGTCGATGGAAGTTGGTAGTTGGTAGTGGTTTTTCGGTTCGGTACGTGCCGCGACTGAAGACTGAAGACCGAAGACTGAAGACCGAAGACTACGTAGGGGAAGTAATGCCGAGAGTCAAACGTGGAACAGTTCGGCGAGCCAAGCGCAAAAAGCTGCTCGCCCGTGCGAAGGGCTTTTTCCAGACCAAGAGCAAGCTCTATCGCGCGGCCAAGGAATCGGTCGACACGGCGGCGAAGTACGCCTACGTCGGGCGCAAGAACAAGAAGCGCGACTATCGCCGCCTGTGGGTGATTCGGATCAACGCCGCCGCGCGCGAAAACGGCCTCACCTACTCCACCTTGATGCGTGGCCTCAAGGCAGCGGGTGTGGAACTGGACCGCAAGATGCTGGCCGACCTCGCCGCGACGCAGGCCGAGGCGTTTGCCGCCGTGGCGGCCAAGGCCAAGGCTGCGCTCCCAGCCGAGGCGCACGCCTAGACATAGCTTCTTCGCCAGGTCTCTTTTCTGCCTGACCTCTCCACACTGGACGGCCTGCGGGAGCACGTCGCTGCCCGCTTGGCCGCCGCCACGTCCGACCGGGACGTCAAGGCGCTCGACGACGAGCTCCTGAGCCGAAAGTCCGGGGCGATAACGGCGCTGATGAAGGCGCTGCCATCCCTGCCGCCGGACCAGCGTCGCGAGTTCGGCTCCCGCGTCAACGCCTTCAAGACCGAGGTCGAGGCGGCTCTCGCCGCGCGCGCCGCGGCACTGGCCGCATCCCGTCCCCCTGCCGGAAGCGTCGACGTGACCCTCCCTGCGCGCGAGCGCGCGATCGGCCGCGTGCACCCGCTGATGCAGGTGCGCCAGCAGGTCGAGGACATCTTCTCGCGCATGGGCTACGAAGTGCTGGAGGGTCCCGAGGTGGAAGACGACTTCCACAACTTCGAGGCCCTGAACATGCCGCCGGACCACCCCGCCCGCGACATGCAGGACACGCTGTACCTGGCCACGCCGATCGTCGGCGGCACGTGGGGCGCACATCGCGGACCCGTCCCCGAGTCGCAGGTGCGCGCGGCCACGCTGCTGCGGACGCACACGTCGGCCATGCAGATCCGCTACATGAAGACGTTCCCGCCGCCGGTGCGCATCCTGGTACCGGGCCGCGTCTACCGCCGCGACGACCTGGACCTCACGCACACGCCGATGTTCCAGCAGTTCGAGGCGCTGGTCGTGGGTGAAGGCATCACGATGGCCGATCTGAAGGGCACCCTCCTGACGCTGGCCCGCGAGCTCTTCGGCGACGTGGCCATCCGCCTGCGCCCAAGTTTCTTTCCGTACACGGAGCCGAGCGCCGAAGTGGACGTCTCTTGCCGTGCGTGTGGCGGCACCGGCTGCAGCGTGTGCAAGGGCACGGGCTGGCTGGAGATCCTGGGCAGCGGCATGGTGCACCCCGCGGTCCTCGAGGCCGTTGGCTACGACACGGAGAAGGTGTCGGGCTTCGCCTTTGGCACCGGCGTCGAACGGCTGGCCATGCTGAAGTACGGCGTGGACGACATCCGTCTGTTCTACGAGAACGACATCCGCTTCCTGGAACAGTTCCCCGCATGAAGGTGCCCTACTCCTGGCTCCGCGAGCTGACCGACGTCAGCGCGCCGGCGGCCGACGTGGCCGCCACCATGTCGGTCCGGGGATTCGCCGTCGAGGGCATCGACCTGCAGCCCGACGGCGACGCCGTCCTCGATTTCGAGGTGACGGCGAACCGCCCGGATTGCATGTCCGTCCGCGGGTTGGCCCGCGAAGTGGCGACGGCGTTCGGCTTGCCCCTCCGCGAAGTGCCGAGCCTGGCCGAGCTGCGTGACGGGCCCACTCCCGCCGTCAGCATCGACATCGAGCGCCCCGACTTGTGCCCGCGCTACGTGGGTGCGCTGGCCACCGTGGCGGTCGGTTCCTCGCCCGACTGGCTGCAGACGCGGCTGCGCGCGTGCGGCGTCCGGCCCATCAACAACGTGGTGGACGTCACCAACTACGTTCTGCTGGAGCTCGGCCAGCCGATGCACGCCTTCGACCTGACGCGGCTGTCGGGCCCGGCGATTCGCGTCCGAACCGCACGGCCCGGCGAGACGCTGCGAACGCTCGACGGGCAGGAACGAAAGCTCGCGCCCGACATGCTGGTCATCGCCGACGCGGAGGGTGCGACGGCGGTGGCCGGCGTGATGGGCGGCGCCGATTCAGAGGTCGGGCCGTCAACCACGCGGATCCTCCTCGAGAGCGCCTACTTCAATCCCCTCTCGGTGCGGCGCACCAGCAAGGCCTTGGGACTCAAGACCGAAGCCAGCATGCGGTTCGAACGCGGCGCCGACCCGGCGCTCCCAGCGCGGGCGATGGCGCGCGCGTGCGCGATCCTGCGGGAGATCGGCGCCGGCTCGGCCGACGGCACCATCCTGGACTGTCATCCCGCGCCGCCATCGGCTCGTCGTCTTCGACTCAGGCGCGCGAGGCTCGCGGGCCTGCTCGGCGTCGCGGTGCCCGATGATGACGTGGCCCGCATCCTCGACGCTCTCGGGTTCGCGTTGACCCCGACCGCCGACGGATGGGACGTGGACGTTCCCACGGCGCGGGTGGACGTCGCGCGCGAAGTGGACGTCATCGAGGAAGTGGCCCGGCATCACGGCTTCGACAAGATTCCATCGACGTTCCCTGCCCTGACGGTTCCGCCGCCACCGAGCGACCCGAGGGTAGCCCAAGCGCGACACCTTCGAGACCTGCTCACCGGCGCGGGGTTCTTCGAGGCGGTGACGTTCGGCTTCATCGGGCAGCAGGCCGCGCAACCGTTTGGCGCCAGCGACGACCTGGTCGCCCTCGCCAACCCGCTCTCGGAGACCTTCGCGGTGTTGCGCCCGTCGCTCCTTCCGGGTCTCCTCGATGGCATCGGCCACAACCGGCGGCGGGAACAGGCCGACGTACGGCTGTTCGAGATCGGCGCGCGCTTCGGGAAGGCGGCGGGTGAACGCCGGGCGTTGGCGTTCGCATGGACCGGCGCCGCCGATCCACCCCATTGGAGTGCCGCCCCGTCGCCCGTCACGTTCTTCGATGCCAAGGCCGTCGTCGAACGCGTGGCGCTGGCGCTTACCGTCCCGGTCGTCGTCGAACCGCACGAGGCGGACTATCTCGTCAAGGGCCAGTCAGCCGCTGTTGTGTGCGGCGGCCAGCGCCTCGGCATGGTGGGGCGCGTCGCACCAGCGGTGGCCGAGCACCACGGCATCCCTCGAGAAGACGTCGTCTTCGTCGCCGAGATCGATCTCGACGCGGCCGTGGCGCACACTCGGGCCGCCACCCGCGTCGACCCGCTCCCTCGGTTCCCGTCGGTCTCGAGAGACATCGCGCTCCTGGTCGACGATACGCTGCCCGCGGCCACGCTGCGCCACACGATTCGGATTGCCGCGCCGCCCACCTTGGTCCAGGTTCGCGAGTTCGATCGTTATCAGGGCAAAGGCATCCCGGAGGGCAAGTTGAGCCTGGCCGTGCGACTCACCTTCAGGTCCGTCGAGCGCACGTTGACCGACGCCGAAGTGCAGACGGCAGTGGACGCCGTCCTCGGCGCGGTACGCACGCAGCACGGCGCCGTCCAGCGCTAGCGAGGCTCCGCATCAGACCATTCATGCTCCGCCTCGCTAGGGCAGTGTCTGCTTGCCCGCACTCCGTGCGGGCGGGAAAACTTGTCGCGCGCGGCCGAGATTCTGCCCGCCAAGTTTTCCGATCGCACACCGAAACAACGCCTTGCCCAGGCGCCCGTGATCGTGTCACCATGCACGCCGCAGTAACTTTTTCTCGAGCGTGAGGATCGCAACGGATGGTGAAGCCTGCAGTGGCGCGAACGGTGGACTTGGACCCAATCGATCGGCTGGAAGACAAGGTGCGCCTGCTCGTCGAGCTGGTCACCGAGCTCCGCGCGGAGCAGACGAAGTCGGCCGACGAGAACATGCACCTCCGCAACGAAGTCGGTTCGTTGCGAGCCAGGCTGGCCGAGTCGGAGAACGCAACGTCGGAGATGGCGGCGCTTCGCGACGAACGCGACATCGTCCGCACGCGCGTGGCCGACATGCTCCGCCAGCTCGACCATTTGAGCCTCTGACCGATCGCTCAGGCGCCCGATGAGCCCCAGCACGGTAAGCGTCGAGATCGCCGGACAGCGCTATCCCATCCGGAGCAATCTCGACGCGGCCTATGTGTCCGAGCTGGCCGCCTACGTCGATGCGAAGATGCGTACGGCCGCGGAAGCGGCGCCCTCGAGCGACATGCTGGGCCTGGCGCTGCTGGTGGCGTTGAACATCGCCGACGAGTGCTTCCGTGCGCGCCAGAGCCAGTCGTCGACCAGCGGGGAGCTGAACGAACGGACCTTGCGCCTGGAGCGGCTGGTGGACGACGCCCTCGGGTCGCTGCAGGGTGCGCGCGTCGGCGCGCGCTGACCCACACTTCGCTCTCGGCATCCGGGTCCGGATGCGCTAAAATCCCAGCTGCTCCTGCTTTGCTCGTGATGGTATTCGGAGGCTCGTCTTGAGCCGATGTTACTACCCAAGTGAGCTGCGGGGCCGCGTGGTGTGCATGCCTCTGTTCCGAGGAAGCCTGTAGCGCGGTCTATCACAGCGGCTCCACCTGCTGTTGCAGGTTCAAGCAGCCTCCCCACACGGCAAAGCGGGGCGTTTCACGCGACACCAATCCCCGGTGCACACCCCCACAACAGCAGGCACGACGGTCGGCGACCTCGGCGAGCATGCGCTCATCGCACGCATCACGAGCCGCCTGTCGATGCCCTCCTGGGTGGTGGTGGGTCCCGGCGACGACGCCGCCGCGGTGACGGCAACCCGCCGAGCCCTGGACGTGTTGACGACGGATACGCTGGTGGACGGCGTTCATTTCGAGCAGCGCTTCGTGCCGCCGCGGGCGATCGGTCAGCGGGCCCTGGCCGCGAACCTCAGCGACCTGGCGGCGATGGGCGCTCGACCGCGCACGGCGCTCTTGTCGCTGGTCCTCCCTTCTAGCCTTGCCGTGGCGGCGCTGGACGGCTTCGTGGACGGCTTCCTGTCCCATGCCGCAGCGGAGGGTGTGACCGTGGTCGGGGGCAACATCACGCGCACGCCCGGACCCTGGGTGATTGGCGTCACGGCCACCGGCTCCGTGCACCCAAGGGGCGTCCTACGACGCAGTGGCGCGCGAGCCGGCGACGGCGTCTATGTGACGGGGTGGCTCGGGTCGGCTGCCGTTGGGCTCATGAGCCTGCGGCAACAGGCACCAGACTCGGTTGGGGCCAGCGCGTGGGCGGAGTGCGAGGCGCGTTACCTGTATCCGGTGGCGCGCGGGCGGGCAGGCCTGCAGCTCAGCCATCACGGTGCGGCGTCGAGTTGTATGGACCTGAGCGACGGGCTGGCCGACGGCGTTCGGCAACTGGCATCTGCCTCGGGCGTGGGGATGGTCATCGAGGGGGACGCGCTGCCCTTCTTGCCCGCGGTCCGGCAGTGGCACGCGGCCCACGGCGGGGACGCGGTGACCACGGCGCTCTCGGGTGGCGACGACTACGAGCTGCTCTTCACGGTTCGGCCCAGGCATGCGGGCCGCCTCCGTGGCGCGGCGCGGCGGTGCGGGGACGTGCCGATAACACGCGTAGGCGTCGTGACGGCGTCGACGGACCTGCTCGTGCGGCGCGGTGAAACGCTGGCGCCGCTTTCGGGGGGATACGAACACTTCCGCTGACGCGAACGGCCTCCGGGGTACACATGAAGAGCCTCCTGCCGCTGAAGCGCCCGTCGGCGCGCGACCTCGTGACCGGCATCGTTGTCGGCGCGGGGCTGTGCACGGCGATCCTCTCGACGTCCATCGTGGACTGGACGTGGATGAAGATTTTCGGGGAGGACTCGGCCTTCGCGCCTGGCTCGAAGTTGGAGTTCACGGCCACGGCGTACTGCAAGGGCACCACGACGGCCTCAGGCGTGGCGGTCCGCCGAGGCATCGCCGCGGCCGACCCGCAGCTTCTTCCGGGAGGATCCGTCGTGAGCCTGACCACCGGGGACGAGGCGTTCGACGGGGTCTACACGGTGTTGGACACAGGCCCGGCCGTGCAGGGGCGCGTGCTCGATCTGTACGTCTGGAGCTGTCACGAGGCGCTGGCGTTCGGGCGCAAATCGGTACAGGCCACGGTGCTGCGCCTGGGCTGGGATCCGCAGGCCAGCCCCGCATCGCTCGTGGACCGACTCTTCCACCGCCGCGAAGCCCGCCGTCGGCCGAGACCTGTGCCAGCGCCGGAGCCAGCGGCCGACGCTCCAGCGCCGATCGGCGACACCCCGCCGCCGGAATCCACCGACGCCGTGCCGCAACCTCCACCCGATGGGGTGGCTGCCGAGGACTCAGCCGACACGACGACCACGGACCCAGCAGGACACGTCCCGTCGCCCGAGGGGCCGGCGCCGGCCGCGGAGTCTCCGGCCCCGTAGTAGGCTGTGAAGGACAGGCCTGCGGCCGAGTTAAAGGCGCCACCACGAGAAGCCGATACCCAAACCATGCACATTCGTACACTGGCCACCGTCTGCCTGGCGCTCACTCTTACCGCGGCGCGGGCTGAAGCCCAATTCCAGGCCTCCAATCCCGCGCCCGGCGAGAACTACCACGTGGAGTTCGGCGCGATGTTCTGGACGACGACCCCGACCATCGTCATCGGGAGCGCCGGCTTGTCGGCGGTTGGAGCCAGCGCGGTGGACTTCGTTCAGGAGTTCAACCTCGGGAAGGAACGCTTCACGGAGTTCCGTGGCGTGTTGAAGGGCGGCAAGCACAAGCTGCGCGTCAGCAAGGTGCCCATCAGCTACGTCGAGTCGGCTCAGCTGCAACGCACGCTGATCTTGAACGGCCAGCCCTTCAACGTCAGCGCGAACGCAACGGCCGATTTGACGTGGGACATGTGGCGCTTCGGCTACGAGTACGACTTCGCCTCGGGCGACGCCGGATACGTGGGCTTCATCGCCGAAATCAAGCACAACCACGTGCTGGCCGACCTTCGCGTGGCCAGCGGCGCCGTGTCGGGGGCGTCACTGACCGACGTCACCGTGGCGGTGCCCCAGTTGGGGATCGTGGCACGCGCCTACCCGCACAAGTACGTGTCGATCACGGGCGAGTTCACGGGGTTCAAGGCCCCCGGCTGGATACGCAAGCGCTTTACCGACGAGGAAACCTTCGAGGCCAACTTCAAGGACTTCGAGGTGTACGGGACGGTCAGCATCACGCGCTTCATCGGGTTGCAGGGTGGCTACCGGTCGCTCAGCGCCGACTACGTCGTGGACTCCGACACGGGCGACCTGCAGATGAAAGGTCCGTACTTCGGCGGCGTCCTCCGCTTCTGATCAGTCGGACCAGGACAAGGCCAGCGCATCGGCTGGATGTCGGCGCGACAAAAACAAATCAGCGTCGGGGTTTGCTGGCGACCACCAGCAGCGAACTGCCGATCGGCGACGGCACGTAGCGCGCCATCGCGGCTTCTCCGCGCACCAGATACGACAAGGCCTGGTTGATGGGCGCCGGCGGCACGCGGATGTCGCTGTCGTCCCGCAACCGCCGGAACGGCCGCGAGACCCGTTGCACGGCGCGCACGGCCAGCATCAGCGGCAGCAACGACCCGAACAGGAACTGCACCCGCTCGACCCGGAGACCCGCCTGCTCCACCAGCACGCGCGCGCGGGCGGGCGTGTAGCGACGCACCTCCCCCCACACTTCCCCGTGATCCCCGCTCAGCACGTCCAGGGCCGCGAGTGTCAGCACCACCGTGCCGCCGGGCCTGACGACGCGCGCCATTTCTCGAAGGGCGGACACGTCGTCCTGGACGCATTGGAGCACGTCGAAGGAGGTGGCCACGTCCACGCTGTCGTCCAGGAACGGCGACCGCGTGACGTCGGCCTTCGCCACCACTCGTCCATCCGCGCGGGCCGTGGACAAGCCGCCGTGGGACAGGTCGAAGCCGACGGCATGGCCATGGGACGCCAGCAGAGCCAGGTTCCCGCCCGTCCCACAGCCGCAGTCCAGCAGCCGCAGGCCTTGGCGGCCCTTAGCCACCTCGGCCATGACCGGCGCCACGAATCCCCGGAAGCCACGAAACCAGAAGTGTCGGGATTCGGCCTGACGCGTCAGGTCGAGCAGTCGGTCCATGGTCGGCTGGCGATGTCAGCGACGTGGGCGGGTGGTGGAAGGGCGCGCGGTTTGGCCCGTGGCCGAACCGTCATTGAGCGTGAGCACGGCAGGTGACACGTTGGGATCGAGGAGCCCGCTCCCGTACAGGAACCGGTAGTCCTCCGCCGTCCCGAGGATGCGCTTCACGTAGTTCTGCGTCTCGGGGAACGGGATGTCGTCGATGAACTCGTCCTCCTCCATGCCCGGGCGCTCGGCCTTCCAGCGGACGACGCGGTTTTCCCCCGCGTTGTAACTCGCCAGTGCGTAGTACGTGCCGCCAAACTGCTGGACCAGCCGCTTGAAGTACAGCGTGCCCATCCGGATGTTGGTCTCCCCGGTCGTAAGCATCGACGTTGTGAAGCGCCTGATGCCGAGCGAGCGCGCCAGCCGGCGCCCGGTGCTCGGCAGGATCTGCATCAGGCCCCAGGCGTCCGCCACCGAGCGCGCGTTCCGGTCGAACGTGGATTCCTGCGCGATGAGCGCGGCGACGATGTAGGGGTCGAGCTCGTAGACGGCCGAGTGCTTCTTGATCGCATCCCAGTACGTCAGCGGAAAGATGACCTGGAGGATCGCGGCAGGGACCGCTTCCCCGCCGGCGGTGAGGAACTGCGGGTACGCGCGCCGCATCAGCGTGATCGCGCGGCGCAGATCGCCCTTTTCGTGATGCACCCACGCGATCGTGGCCTCGATGGCCGGCGACGTGGTCCACGCCTTCTGCGCGTACCTCAACTCATCGAGCGCATCGTCATGCAACCCGGCCGCGAGGAGCTGGCGAATGAGCGTCGCGGTCGGCGGCGGCGCGGGGATCGGTTTCGGCGCGGAGACCTCGGACTGGAGCCCGGCCGGCAGCGCTGCGGCCCGCGCGGTCGTGACCGGGTTGACCGGCCTGGTCACGGGCAGCCGTTTCGCCGCGAGCCGGCCGTAGTAAGAGTTCAGATAGTCGGCGTGGACCAGGCGCATCCGCGCTTCCGAGATGTCACGCTGGCCGAGCTTCTCGCGGGCGCGCGCCGACCAGTACAACCACGGTGGCCGGTAGTCCGAGCGCGGAAAGGTCGCGGCCGCACGCTCGAAGACCCGCGCGGTCTCGGCGAAGTTGCCGGTCGTATACGCCCACCATCCGTACTTCCACGCGGCACGTTCGGCATGCGGGCCGCTCGAAAACTTGTCGAACAGTTCCTTGAACGTCTGCGCCGCCTGGTCATCCTGGTTGGTGACGATGTAGTGCGTGCCCAGGTTGTTGAGCGCCTCGCTGGACCAGGAACTGTCCGGGAACTCGGCGACGAGCGCGCGCGTGAGCGACAGCACCTGGTCGTGCTCGCCGAGGCCGCGCAGCGCGCTGAGGTAGAAGAATTTT
>Ga0307505_10001031_pt1 | contig 25093 bp, 14 predicted proteins | sample 23_S_MG_FD_202183 | JGI IMG/M metagenome (GOLD analysis project Ga0307505, IMG submission 202183) | Soil microbial communities from Populus trichocarpa stands in riparian zone in the Pacific Northwest, United States - 23_S | ecosystem: Environmental > Terrestrial > Soil > Riparian zone > Trees... | reverse complement strand
CGAGCGATTTAATCAAAGCGAAGCGCGAAGCGAACCACCGCCCCTCGCCCCCCGCCCCTAGCCCCTCGCCTCTTTTCTCAATGTCAGATTGCCGTCTCCTACGGTTGTCGGCTGGCCGCACAGTTCCTCGCTGACGGCGCGCTGCACGAACTCCGTGTCGGTGCTGACGGCGATGGTGCGCGGCCCGCCTTCGATCTCGACGAGCGCCACCAGCACGCCGGCGTCGCCGGCGTAGACGACGGTGTAGGTGACGATGCGACCGGGGCCGGCGGCGTCGGCGACTACATCCACCGACGGGGACTCTCGCGCCGTCTCGTCGCTGACGTCGGCGAACAGAAACGGCGACGCGGGCGGTGCGCTCGACCACATGCTGACACCCTGCTTGGTGAGGATGCCGCTGACGGCGGTGACGACGCCGCGGCTGCCGGGGTCGCCGCGCAGGATGGCGACCATGCGCGCCAGCGCCTGGAACGCGAAATGGTTGAGGGGGCCGCCGGCGAACGCCATCCCGCCGGTGACCGTCACCTGGCGATCGGCCGCGACGCCCATCTCGCGCATCTGCAGGCGCACCGCCGACGGAAAGCAGCTGTAGAGTTCGAGGTGCTCGGCGTCGCCGACGGCGGTGCCGGTGTGCGCGGCGATGCGGCGCGCGGCGGCGGCGAAGCCGGCGCAGCGGTGCGGGTCGCGGCGCTCACACAGCGCCAACATCAGATTCGAATCGACGACGGCGTGCGGGAACACCCAGCGATCCTCGGCGATGCCGAGGGCGCGGGCGGTCGCCACCGACGTCATGACGAAGCCGGCCGCCTGATCGACGTTCCACTGCGAGGTGTGCAACGCGGTGTACGGAAACGCGAGCATGCGGTTCGAGCCGTCGCCGCGGATCGTCGCGGCGCTCGGCGCCGAACGATTCCAGGCGCCGGGGTAATCGGCGGCGACGGCGGCGAAACGCGCGTAGAAGGCGGCGAGTTCGTCGCGGTGCTGTTCGACGCCGGTGCCGTCGGCGGCGCGCAGCGCGTTCTCGATCATGCTGTACTGGTTCACCGGCATCGCCAGGCCGCGCGACAACTCGAGGTCGTGCAGGACATCGCGGGCCGGCCGCAAGACCTCATCAGGCTCGATCGACGGGTCCTGTTCGGTGTTCGCGACCTCGATGCCGAGCTTGGCCGCGGTGCGCTTGCGGTGGCGCGCCTCGGCGCCCGCCAACAGCACGACGTCGGCTCGCCCGTCGGCGATGTCGCGCGCGGCGCGGCCGAAGAACGTCGTCTGCAGAACGCCGATCTCGCCGACCTCGGTGCGGGCGTTTGCAGCGCCGAACCGCTCTGCGATGAGCCGGCACGGGTCGGGATAGGACCAGAAACCGCGTGGCGCCCGGATCGACGACGCGCGCCGCAACAGGTCGCGGTTGCCGGCGTCGCCGGCCGCGGCCTCCAGCGCCGCGATCATCAACTCGAGCGGCTCGCGCGCGTCGCGCGGATCCGCCTCGCGTTGTTGGATGGCGGCGGCGCCGACGAGGATCGGTTGTCTGGAATCGAGGTTCGACACAGAGGGGGACTGCTACCTGCGGGCACGGAACGCGTCAATCCGCGCAGCCCAGCTCGCGATATCGCGCGTCGTCGATCTCGCGCGTCCACTCCTTCATGGTCTCGTAGACGCGACAGCGCCGCTCCGGTGTACCGGCGCGCGGATCGGCGTCGATCGCGGCATAGATCTCCGGCCGGTTCGGGACGGCGGACTCCATGCGGATGCCACCGCCGGCGTCGGTGTCGAAGACGAGGAGTTTTGCCGCGTCCGTCTCTGGCGTCCACGTCCGCCACTCTGGTAGCTGTCCGGCGCCGCCGCGCCCGGGCTCGCCGGTGCGGGCGAACTGCGCCCAGTACGACATCATCGCACGGGACAGCGCCGTGCAACTCGGGGCGCCTGACTCGTCGAAGAGGCGCTCGCCCTCGGGGCCGAGGTAGAAGTGTCCGAAGACGAACGGAATCTCCAGGCCGTGCGCGGCGCCGATCATCTGCGAGAGGTCGGCGCCGAGGATCGTCGGCTCCTCGTCCCAATCCCACCGGTACACATACGACGCCGCCTGACCGCCTGCCGTGCGCGCCGTCGCCGGCTCGATCGCGCCACGCACCGCCCACAGCCGCGACAGCGTGTCGGCGGTGACCGTGTACAGCTCGGCGTCGAGCAGCCGCGGCACGATGCCGAACCAGCGGCGCGTCCAGCGCGGGTCGGCGAACATGAAGATCTTCTGCTCGTCGCGATTGGTGCCGAAGATCACCGGGACGTCGGCGTCGCGGCGCGACGCGAAGTTGACCAAGGCGTTGCCGGCGGTGATGACGGTGCCGTCGGCGATCACGTTGGCGACGCGGATCAGCCCCTCGCTGTCTTCGGCCTGGTACACGGCCAGCAGATCCGCGGGCGAGCGCGCGCGCAGGAACTGCGCGACGTCGTTCGCGTCGAGCCCATCCACGTGTTGCGCCGCGGCGGCGCGGTCGCCGGCGATGCCGGCGCGCACGACCAGCGCGAGGAGCGCTTCGCCGGAACTGTAGGGCGACCCCGGCCGCGGATCGTCGGTGCGATTCTCCGCCTCGTCGGCGGACAACAGGTCCGTGCCACCGCTCTGCACGATGGCGCCGTGGAACAGCCCGCGCGCCGGTGGCGACAGCAAGAGACTTACGGCGTTGCGCGCTCCGGCGGACTCGCCGAAGATCGTCACCCGATTCGGATCGCCGCCAAAGGGTTCGATGTTGTCACGCACCCATTCCAGGCCGCGGATGAGATCGAGCGTGCCGAAATTGCCCGATTTCTCCGCCTCGGTCGCGCCGGCGCCGAGGGCGGCATGGCGGAACCAACCGAGCGGTCCCAGGCGGTACTGGAGGGACACGACGACGACGTTCTCGGTCGCCGCGAGGTTGCCGCCGTCGTAGAAGCCGACGTGACCGATGACGTTGCCGCCGCCGTGGATCCAGAACATCACCGGCAGCGGCTCGCCGCCGGGTTCGCGCACCGGCGCGTAGACATTCAGATAGAGGCAATCCTCCTGGCCCGTTGGCGAGCCGGGTTCGATGTCGACGACGCCGCCGAACGGACTGCCCAGTTGCGGGCAGACGGGCGGCATGTCGGTGGCTCGCAATTCGCCGTCCCAGGGCAGCGGCGGCCGCGGCGCGCGCCAGCGCAGCGGGCCGGTCGGCGCTTCGGCATACGGGATGCCGAGCCACGCGTGGTTACCATAGCGGCCGCGGATGCCGATCACCTCGCCCTGCGCGACGCGGCGCCGGCTGGTCGCGTCGAGTCCCGCGGTCGCCGGTTCGCCGGCGCGATCACAGCCGATCGCCGCGGCCAACATGGCCGCACCGAGAAACGCGGCGACCGCCGCGTCGTTTCGCCTGCGTGAACTCGTTGACGCCATCGGCGGTCCTCCTCAGAAAAGCGACGCGACCATCGTGCACTTCGCAACCGCTGGCAAGCGCGAACCGAATGGATTCGACAAAGGTTGGAAACGGACCGTTCACGACCCGCCGCGGGGGCGGTTGGAATCTGCGCTGGATAGGGCGTAGGGTGCCGCGGTCGGAGTCAATAGGAGGGTGCTCGTGCGAACTCGTTGGATGCTGGTTGGATTGAGTCTGTGTGTGTTCCTCGCCGGGTGCGGGACGCTGCGTTCGATCGGTGGGGGATCGACGAACACGATCCGCGTCGGGACCTCGGGAACGTATCCGCCGTTCTCGAATGCCGACAACGGCCGCCTGGAAGGCATCGAGGTGGATTTCGCCCGGGCCCTTGCCAACGAGATCGGCAGCGCCGTCGAGGTCGTGCAGGTTCCGTTCCCCGATCTGGTCGGCGAACTCACCGCCGGTCGTATCGATATCATCATGGCCGGCATGTCGATCACGCCGCGGCGAGCGGAGCTGGTGAACTTCACGGCGCCGTATCTTCATGTCGGCCAGATGGCTCTGGTGCGCAGGGAAGACGACCTGCGCCTCGCCGGCCAGGACTGGACCCGCATCGAAGGATTGCGCGTCGGCTTCGAGCGGGCGACGACGGGCGCCAAGTACGTGCAGGCCGAGTTGCTCCGCGCCGTGCCCGTCGAGTTCGCCAGCAAGGAAGACGGTCTCGCGGCGCTGAAGCACCGGAAGATCGACGTCTTCGTCCACGACGCTCCGTTCGTGTGGCTGGTGGTCGGATCGCCGCACGATCCGAACGCGGAACTGGCCGGCCGATTCACGCCACTGACCGACGAGAAGCTCGCCTGGGCGGTGCGCAAAGGCGACGGCGAACTGCTCGATCAGCTCAACTCGGTCGTCGCGCGCTGGCGGGAGAACGGCACGATCGATTCAGTCCTCGACAAGTGGATCCGCGTGCGCAAGGTGACGCTCCCCATTCCGTGATCCGCCTGATCTCGGGTGCGCCTTTGCCGGGTCCCATCCCTCGGCCTTCGCTCGCTTGATCGGCTATCGGGTGAGGGGGTAAGTGGTCTCTTTACTTCACAACCAGCGGGGCATCGGCGGGGAAGCCGGTCGTCCAAGCGGGAAGGATTCGCGGATGGTCAGGTTTCGATCGGGGCAGCCGTTCACAGGCCGGGGGGCGAGGCGCGAGTTGCTCCGCGCAACGCGGCTGCCCGTCTTTGTGGTCATCGGCCTGTGGGTGGCCGGGCCACTGTTGGCGGGAGCCGCTTCGGTCGGCGAGGCGATCGGCCAGGAGGCACAGGCCAACGGTGCCGGCGCGGCGTCGCAGAAGGTGATCGAGAAGCTCAGCGACGACGCCGAGGCGCTGGCATCGGAGTACCGCGCGGCGCTGCAGACCACGCGTTCGCTCGATGTCTACAACCGCCAACTGGAGAGTCTGACGGCGGCCCAGGATCGTGAGATCGAGTCGATGCACCGGCAGATCGACCGGGTCACCGAAGTCGGCCGCGAGATCCTGCCGCTGATGCTGCGCATGATCGACTCTCTGGACAAGTTCGTCGAGCTCGACATCCCATTCCTTCAGGAAGAGCGAACGGACCGCGTGCGGCAGTTGCGCGACATGATGGATCGCGCCGACGTGACGATCTCCGAGAAGTACAGGCGGCTCCTCGAGTCGTACCAGATCGAGTACGACTACGGCCGCAACATCGAAGCGTACAGCGGCGAACTCGACGACGGCGGTGCGAGCCGCACCGTTGATTTTCTCCGCATCGGCCGCCTGGCGCTGTTGTACCAGACGCTCGACGGCCAGGAGACCGGGACGTGGAACCAGCAGGACCGCGCCTGGGTCGTCCTCGACGCCGAGTACCGCGGCGCGGTCGCCGAGGGGATCCGCATGGCGCGCAAGCAGGTCGCTCCCGATTTGATCCGCGTGCCGCTGCCGGCGGCGGAGGTTCTGCCGTGAGGCCGCGCGCGATGGTACTTGCGCTTCTCGTCTCGATCGCCGTTGCCGGCGTCGCGAACGCGCAGGAGCCCAAGTCTCTGCCCCAACTGCTCGAGGAGATCGGCCGCGGCTCGACGGCGGAGCGCGCCGAGGACGCGAAGCGCGAGGAGGAGTTCCGCGCGGCCGTGGAGAAGCAACAGGAGCTGCTCGCCGCGGCGCGCGCCAAGAAGGTGGCGGCTGAAGCCCGATCGAAGGAACTAGAGGCGGTTTTCGAACAGAAGGAACTGCAGCTTCCCGATCTTCAGGAGAGCTTGCGCACGCGGTTGGGCACGCTCGGAGAGTTGTTCGGGGTGGTGCGCCAGGTCGCGGGGGATACGGCGGGCTTCGTCCGCGCGTCGCTGGTCTCGACGCAGATCCCGGATCGCGCCGAGTTTCTCGACCAACTCGCCGCGAGCACCGAGCTCCCATCGGTCGCGGACCTGGAGAAGCTCTGGTTCACGCTGCAACAGGAGATGACAGAAACCGGGCGCGTCACCCGTTACCCACAGAAAGTCGTCGCCGTCGACGGCGTCGAGCGCGAGCGCGAGGTCGTCCGCGTCGGTGTGTTCAACGCGATCTCGGACGGCGAGTATCTCCGCCTCGACGACACCACCGGCAAACTGGTCGAGTTGGCCCGGCAACCCGCCGCGTGGCATGTGGCGACAGCGAAGGCGTTCGCGGCGGCGCAAAGCGGCACGCATCCCATGGCGATCGATCCGTCGCGCGGTACGATCCTGTCGATGTTGGTGCAGAGCCCGACCTTCGAAGAGCGTGTCCAGCAGGGCGGGGTGATCGGATACATCACCATCGTTCTCGGTGTCATCGGATTCGTTCTGGCCGTGTACCGCTTCGTCTACCTCGCCATCGTCGGCGGCAAGATCAAGAGCCAGGCCAAGCGCGACCAGCATGACAAGGGGAACGCTCTCGGCCGTGTGCTCGCCGTGTACGACGAGAACAGGAGTGCCGACGTGGAGACCCTCGAACTCAAGCTCGACGAGGCGATCCTCAAAGAGACCCCGGCGCTCGAGCGGGGCAACGCCCTGATCCGCGTGCTCTCCGTGGTGTCGCCACTGCTGGGATTGTTGGGAACCGTCACCGGCATGATCCAGGTGTTCCAGCAGATCCAACTCTACGGCACCGGCGACCCCAAGCTGATGGCGGGGGGCATATCGATGGCGCTGGTGACCACCGTGATCGGGCTCGTCGTGGCGATTCCCCTGGTGCTTCTGCACAGCATGCTCCTGTCGCGCAGCAGGACCCTCGTGCAGATCATCGAAGAGCAGAGCGCCGGCATCATCGCGCGCCACGCGGAGCGGGGAGTCGTTGGTGCAGCCTCTCGTTGACGCCTACGCGCAGATTCGCGATTTCCTCCATCTCGGCGGCGACGTCCTCTTCGCCATCATGGTGGCGACGTTCTTGATGTGGGCGCTGATCCTGGAGCGCCACATCTATCTGCGCACGGGCTACCGCAAGGAGGTGCAGGCGGTCCTCGCCGAGTGGCACGCGCGCGCGGACCGATCGTCGTGGTACGCGCACCAGATCCGCCGCGAGTTGATCTCGCGCATCTCCCTGGAGCTCGGGCGCGGAATCCCGATGATCAAAACTCTGGTCGCTCTTTGCCCGTTGCTCGGGCTCCTCGGTACCGTGACAGGCATGGTCGAGGTGTTTCAGGTGATGGCGGTCGCCGGCAGCAGCAACCCGCGAGCCATGGCGTCGGGCGTCTCGAAGGCGACCATCCCTACGATGGCGGGAATGGCCGCCGCCATATCGGGACTCATTTTCAGCGTCCAGCTCGAGCGGCGCGCGAAAAACGAAACCGAGTGGGTTTCCGACGAGCTGAGGCCGCAGGACTGATCCAACTTGAGAAGAAAATAGATCTCACCACAGAGGCACGGAGAACACAGAGAATGAAGGGCCTCGAGAGACTCGCCCGCCTGGCCATGAATCCTCCCCCAGTGGGGTCGATGAATCGAGCCGCGTTTGTGGGGACCCTCTCTGTGTTCTCGGTGTCTCTGTGGTGAGGTTGTTTGTCGTTTGAGGCTATTCGAACAGCGATCGGAGCTGAACTATGCGACGCAGGCACTCGTCAACGGGCGAAGAGTCCGAGATCGATCTGACGCCGATGTTGGACGTCACGTTCATCATGCTGATCTTCTTCATCGTCACCGCGTCCTTCGTCAAAGAGTCCGGCATCGAGGTGAACCGGCAGTTCGCGTCGCACGCGGAAGAGAAGAAGTCCGCCAACATCTTCATCGCCATCGCCGAGAACGGTCAGGTGTGGATCGACAAGCGCATGGTCGACGTGCGCGCGGTTCGGGCGAACATCGAGCGCTTGCACGCGGAGAACCCCGGGGGGTCGGTGGTGATCCAGGCGGATCGGGGTTCGAAGAACGGCATTCTCGTACAGGTGCTCGACGCCGCCAAGGCGGCTGGCGTCGAGAACATCTCGTTGGCGGCGGAGGGGCCGGAGACGTGATCGGCCGCTACGTTGCCGCGATCGCAGCCGCGGCCGCGATCACGCTCGGGCTGTTCTACTTGATGCAGTCCCTCATCGCGATCGACCCGGACAGCGCGCACGAGCGCCAGAAGCGGGTCGCGTTCGATTTCATTCGCTTCAAGCGCGACGAAGCGACGGAGCGCAAAAAGCGCGAGAAGCCGCGCAAGATCGAGCGCAAGGAGCCGCCACCGGCGGCGCAGATGCCCGTGTCACAGTTGGCGCGCGCGCCGATCAAGCAGGCGCTCAAGGTCGACGCGCCACCGTTTCGTCCTGACGTCGCGATGGCCGGCGACCCGCACCTCGGCGGATCGGTCACCGACTCCGACATCGTGCCGTTGGCGCGGCCGCTGCACCGCTATCCCAGCCGCGCCCAGGCGCGCGGCGTCGAGGGGTGGGTGCACCTTCGTTTCGACGTCACTCCGGAAGGGGGGACGGACAACGTCGTCGTCGTCGACTCCGACCCTCCGGACACGTTCGACCGCGCCGCCGTGGACGCGGTGAAGCGCTACAAGTACAAGCCGCGCGTCGAGAACGGCGCCCCGGTCATGCGCCCGGGCGTCGAAGTCGTGCTGTCCTTCGAGATGGAGGGCGGGTGAACGCGATGGGGTGTGCAATGAAGCGCGCCGTTGTTGCCGTCGCCGTCGCGTTCACCGCCGGGTTACTCTGCGTGGTCGCGCCTTGCGCCGCGAAGGAGCCGGAGAAGCGCCGGGAGAAACCGAAGCCGGAGACGCAGCGCGTCGAGTCGACAGGGAAATTCGCTTTCACCCGACTCGAGCGCGCGCAGAAAGCTCTGGCGGACGGGAAGCCGAACGAGGCTCTGGCGGCGTTGAACGAGTTGCAGGCGAAGGTCGAGTCGCTCAGCGATCACGAGAAGGCGATGATGTGGCAGACGTTCGCCTACGCGTATTCCGCGCTGGAGCGCTACGGGCCGGCGGCCGACGCGTTCGAGAAGTGCCTGGCACTGAACGTCCTGCCGCCGGCGTCGGTGCTCAACGCCCGCTACAACCTCGCCCAGCTCTACCTCGTGCAGGAGAACTACGGCAAAGCGATCGAAAACTTCGAGATCTGGTTCAAGTCGGCGGAGAATCCGAACGCCGACGCGTACTACATGTTGGCGGCCGCGTACGCGCAGGCCGAACGTCCGCGTGAGGCACTGCCCTATGCGCTGAAGGCGGTGTCCAAGGCGCCGTCGCCGAAGGAGGCGTGGCTGCAGTTGGTTCTGTCGCTGCAGTTCCAACTGAACCAACACCGGGACGCGGCCGAGACGCTGCAGAAGCTCATCGCCCACTTCCCCAAGAAGTCGTACTGGATGCAGCTCGCGGCCGCCTACACCGAGGTCGAAGACATGAAAAAGGCACTGGCGACCTTGGAGTTGGCCGAACGACAGGGGTTTCTGACCAGTGAAAACGAACTGCGCAACCTGATCCAATTGTACCTGCTCAACGACATCCCGTACCGCGCGGCGCAGGCGATCGAGACCGCGATCGCGAAGGGGCGGCTGGCGAACGACGCGAAGAACCAGGAACTGCTCGCCAACACCTGGCTCCAGGCGCGCGACCGCGAGCGCGCCATTGGTCCGCTCGAGCGCGCCGCCGAGATGTCGGGCGACGGCAACCTCTACGTGCGCCTCGGCCAGGTCCACGTGTCCGAAGAGCGTTGGGACGCCGCGCGCGTCGCCCTGTCCAAGGCGCTGCAGAAGGGTGGTTTGCGCGACACCGGCAATGTCCACCTGATGCTCGGCATCGCCAACGCCAGCGAAGAGCGCTGGAAGGAGGCGGAGAGCGCGTTCCGCGCCGCGGGCAAGTACGACCAATCCGCCAGGGCGGCGGCACAGTGGCTCGACCACATCTCCGAGGAGCTGACACTCGCGGATTACGAGAAAGACCTCGAGAACGCCGCCCGGGATCGCGAACCGAGAGACCCCGGAGCCGGCGCTGGCGGGCCGTCCTGACCGAGGCAAGGAGACCGGTGCACCGCGCGCGTGGATTGATGGATGGGTCGGCGCGCGAGTCGAGAGGCCCCTTACCGCCGAGGGCTCGGCAAGTCTCTTCGCCGCGGAATTGCTGGATTTTTCGCTAATTTGGCCTTGACCTGGCCCCCCTGGCATTGCAGGTTGTTGCCGGTCTGGGCGGGCCCTGGCTCATTCTCAACGGTTGTCAGGGGCGGCATCGCGCCGAGGCGGCGCGCAGCGACCCGGTCCGCTGGTCGGGATTCGGGAGTATTCGACGGTGGGAGTGAGGTGATCCGATGGCAGCCACATTGATTCGTAAAGTTGCGTTGCTGACAGCGGTGCTCGTGTGGCTGGCTTGGTCGGGGGTTGCATCGGCGTTCGTGCCGCCGCCCTGCACGGACGATCCGTCGCGGACGATTTTCGCCGGGGCGGGACATGGGCCGTGCAAGACTTTCCACGGCGACCAGGCGTCGTGCGAACTCGCGTACTACATGAACGACGGCGGCGAGGCGGTTTCTTGCGGCTACGTCGAGGGAACCTGCGTCGGTTGCGGCGGCGAGAACTTCGTATGCGGCACCAACACCTGTGACGGCTCGCCGCAGCCTGTGCTGCCGTTCGCTTGCGCGGGCGATCCCGCTCGCACGGCGCTACTCGGATTGGGCGGCAACGGCTCCGAGCGGTGCCGCAACCTCGATGCCACCGACCAGAGCACGTGTGAGAACGCGTTCTACCAAGACTCCGACGAGGGTGACTTTGGCGACACGGTCGCCTGCTTCTGGGATGCGCCGCGGGGCTCGTGCGTCGGCTGCGGCGGCGGCGAAGGAGGGAGTGCGTGTCCGCTCAATTTGTGCGACCCGACCATTGTCGCCCCCGATGCCGTGTGCACGCTCGCTCCGGAGCGCACCAATCTGATCGGTTACGGCGGCAATGGCTCGAACCGATGCCGTACCTTGGACGACACGGACCAGGCGACGTGTGAAAACTCGTACTACGAAGCCGAGGACGAGGGTCTGGCGGTTGCCTGTTGGTGGGACGGCAACGACTGTCGGGGGTCCGGCTTCGACAGGCATTTCGGCCGCAACGTCTGCCTGTCGCCGGTGGCTGCGCCGGCGGCGCAGGCGACCTGCCCCCTCGACCTCGACCGCACCAACCTGCTCGGTTTCGGCAACAACAACACCGGGCCTTGTCGCCAGTTCGACGACAGCGACCAGGCCACGTGCGAAAACTCGTTCTACGAGGATGTGGTATCGGGCGTGGGTATTGCCTGTTGGTGGGACGGCAGCGACTGTCGCGGCTCACGCGAAGATTTCTCTCGTCAGAATGCTTGCCAGATCGAGGTCGAGCCGGCCGTCGCGGTTTGTGCCGACGGTCGCACCAACCTGCTCGGCTTCGGCGACCTCAACACGAGGCCGTGTCGCCGGCTGGACGACACCGACGAAACGACCTGTGAAAACGCATTTTACGAGAATTTCGACGATGGGTTCGCCGTAGCGTGCATCTGGTCCGGTGACGGTTCCTGCCGCGGTTGCGGCGGGCGTAACGAGGGCTGCGGTGAAAACGTTTGTGTCGAGCCGAGCTGCGCCGGCGATCCGACGCGCACCAATGTCGCCGGGTTCGGATCGAACGATCGCGGCACCGGGCAGGAAGGCGGCGCCTGCCGCCAGTTCGCCGACCAGGCGAGTTGCGAGGTCTCGTTCTACGTCAGCCAAGATTCCGCACTCGGCATCGCGTGTTGGTGGGACGGGAACGCCGGCATCTGTCGCGGCTCGTCCAGAACCTTCCGCGACGAGAACGATTGCCGTGTGAATGCCGACTGCACACGCGAGCCGGGACGCGCCAGGCTGGGTTTCGGCGCCGACAGTTCAGCGGCCTGCCGGCAGTTCGACGATACCGACCAGGGCACCTGCGAGGCCGCGTTTTACGAGGCGAGCGGCAGCGGCCGACCAGTGGCTTGTTGGTGGGCACCCGGGGATCTGTGCCTTGGATCCAATGGGCGCAACCTCCTGCAGAACGCCTGTCTGCGGGAACCGGTCGCGGCGGCCGCGACTTGCACCGGAGAACCGGCTCGCTCGCTGATCGGGTGGGGGAACAACAAGTCGGGCGATGATGGTGGTGCTTGCCGACTACTCGACGGCACCGACGAGACGATGTGCGAAAGCGCCTTCTACCAGAGTGCCCAGACTTTTGCCCCCGTTGCGTGCTGGTGGGACGGAGGTAGCGATGAGTGTCGCGGTTCGAGTCGTATTCATTCGGAGAACAACGCGTGTGATCCTCGCCAGGTGTCTTGTGTCTTCGACGCTGATCGAGACGGATTCCTGGGGCTCGGCGGCAGAAGCAACCGATCCTGTCGTGAATTCGACGCCGTGGAAGGCGGCGACCAGGCGACCTGCGAGTCGTCGTACTACATGAGCCTGTCGAGCGTCCCGGCGCCGGTCGCCTGTTGGTGGAACGGCATCGAGTGCCGCGGTTCGGTCAGGCATTTCGACCGCAACGAGTGCTTCTACGAGAACCCGTTGCGAACGGCGGACGCGACCTGCGGCACCCGCGCGAACCTGCTCGGCTTCGGCAACAGCGGCAGCCGCGAGCGCGCTTGCCGCGCCCTCGACGGCACCGCTGAAGGGATCTGCGAAGACGCGTTCTACGAGCACGCGCGGCGCGGCTACGGCGTCGCCTGCTGGTGGAACGGTGGTGCGGACGAATGCCGCGGCTCGGCGGGCCCGAATTCCGAGCAAAACGTCTGCCCATTCGAAGCTGAGTGTACGCTCGATCCGGATCGGTCGAATCATCTCGGTCTCGGCGACGACGAATTGTGCGACGATCTGATCGACGAGACGAATTGCGAGGACGCGTTCTACACCAGCGGATCCCGACGGCCGATCGCGTGCTGGTGGGACGCCGGCGACGATCAGTGCCGTGGCTCGTCGGATGACGAGGACGTGCTCAGGAACGCGTGTCTGCGGGTTCCGCTGCCGGCCGCAACGTGTGGAGACCGAACCACCCACATCGGCCGCGGCGAGGATGGAAGCTCCCCATGCCGGCAGTTTGACGGCTCCGACCAAGGGACATGCGAGGATGCGTTCTACGAGGATGAAGAGTTTCAGCCTGTCGGATGTCGTTGGTTCGAAGGCCCGGAACGCTGCAATGGCACCGCGAGATGGGACTCGGAGAATCTCTGCCGCTCTGCGAGCGCACCGACGTGTGACGGCGACCCCGGTCGCACGTTCATCGGCCGAGGAGGAACGTCTCCCTTTGCCCCATGCCGGCAGTTTGACGACACCGAAGCAGCGATTTGCGAGAACGCTTTCTATGAGAACCGGGGCGGCGATTCGGTCGCGTGCTGGTGGGATTCCGACGGCGACGACTGCCGCGGATCGAACGGTCAAGGCACCAACCCGCTGTACCGCTTGAACAACGCTTGCGTCGCGGCGGTGAGTTGTTCCGACCGGCAGACTCTGATCGGATTCGGCACCAACGGCTCGGAATCGTGCCGAATCTTCGACGGTTCGGACCAGACTACCTGCGAAGATGCGTACTACCGCGATGCCAGTGGCACTCCGGTGGGGTGCGCCTGGGACTCGGACGACGACCAGTGCCTCGCGTGCGGGCGGCGGCAAATCTACGGCGGATTCTGCGAGGACAACCCTTGCGCGTCCATCGCCTGCACCGGCGCGCCGGATCGAGATTTCGTCCGACAGTGCTCGAGTCTGAACAATCTGGGGGACTGCGAGGACTCATGGCACCTGACCCAGAACGAGGACGTGCCCAGCTTCTTCGCCGCCGCGTGCGTTTGGGACTCCGCCCGGGACCGATGCTTCGGCTGCGGGCCCTTCTCGCAGAGCGATTCGGAATGCATCAACGTCTGCGAGAGCGGCTGCGGCAACGGTGTCATCGACGACGGCGAGACGTGCGACGACGGCAACATGTTCGCCGGCGACTGCTGCGACTCGACCTGCCAGTTGGAGGTCGACGGCTCGCCTTGTACGGACAGGCTGTTCTGCACCGTAGGCGTCGGCGCATGCCAATCCGGAAGCTGCGTCGGTGCGGAGCCGCGTCCTTGCGACACCTGCGTCGCCAATGATTGCGACGAGGCCTCCAACGAATGCGGGGAAGGCGGAGAGAGCGGGGGGGCGATTGGCGCAGCGACCCTGCAGGGCTTGAACCCGCCGCTCAACATGTCCTTCCCCCTCCCGCCGGGCACCGAATGCGACGATGGCGTTCCGGGCTCGACGACGACGTGCAATGGCAACGGCCTCTGCTTGGGCCTGGTGCCCAGTTCGACGCCGACGGTGACGCCGACGGCCACCGCCACGTCCACGCCCACTGCCACGGCGACGGGGATGCCGACGGCGACACCGGTGCCGGTTGGCGGCTCGTGCACGAATACGTCCGAATGCGTGAGTGGCGCGGCGTGCATCGACAATCTCTGCACCGCCGTTGCGGCGCCGGCACCAGTGGCGTCGGCTCGCGGCCTCGCGCTCGTCGTCCTGGCGCTGCTCGGAATCGCGGCGCTCCGCCTTCAGCTCGTGCGGCGCGGCTCACCGCGTACTCGCTGATTGAAGGGGGGCGGCCCGCACCGGCTCGCCCCCCCTTTCGTTCGCAATCCCTCGGCCTGACCGCGGCTTTCCCCGCCACTTCGAGCCGGAGGGAAACGCGAAGGCGAGAGGCACGTCATCCCGGCGAAAGCCGGGATCCAGGTGGGGCGGCGGTGACATGAGGCCTGGACCCCGGCTTTCGCCGGGGTGACTAGCCCGGACTATTCATGAATGTTCGAAAGCGAAAGCGCCAAATGTGCGTCAGATCGGGGCGCGCGCAGGGATGAGCGACGCAGGCATAGTAGACACTATGTCGAGGATCGAAGAGCGAGCACGGCCCGAGATGGCGTGCAGTTGGCGCTTGCAGCCGAAGATTCATGAATAGTCCGGGCTAAGTGGGATGACGATTGAATTGGCGGGCAAATCCCCGGACCGCCGCCGGCACCGCACCCAGATCTGGCCCGCCGTCGCATCGGGCGGCGACGATCGGCGGTTCGAAGATCCCCCCGCGCTCCATTTTTTGCCTTGACGGAGCCCCTAGAGAATTGCACGGTGTCCCCGTCGAATCGTCAAATCGGAGGGGCAGGGTAGTGCGAAGATTAGCTTGGTGGTTGATTGCTTTTGCTTCCGTCCTGCTCGTTGGCGGTGCCGGTGCGTTTGTCCCGCCGCCGTGCGAAGACGACCCGACGCGCGTCATCTTTGCCGGCGTCGGCGATGGGCCGTGCCTGAAGTTTCACGGCGATGAGGCGTCGTGCGAGCTCGCCTACTATCTCGTCGAAGACGACGGCGATGGCGGTAGCACCACGGCGTCCTGCTTCTATGTCGGGGGCACGTGCGTCGGCTGCGGCGGCAACAACCTCGTCTGCCCTACGAACACATGCAATGGCCGCTCCAACGGCGTCGCAACCACTTCCTGCCTCGGCGATCCGGAGCGGACCTCCCTTCTCGGCGTCGGCGGCGACGGTGCCAGGCGTTGCCGCAACCTCGATGCGACCGACCAGGCCACCTGCGAGAACGCCTTCTATCACGAGGGCGATGACGACGACGACGGCGCGGTCTTCGGCAACGCCGTCGCATGCTTCTGGGAATCGATGACCGGCACGTGTCGCGGCTGCGGCGACGACGGCAACGCCTGCCCGTTCAATAGCTGCGACCCCAGCGCCGACTCCCCCGACGCCGTCTGCACCCTCGATTCCGAACGGACCAATCTGATCGGTTTCGGGGGTAACGGTTCCGGTCGCTGCCGGTCGCTGGACGACACCGACCAGGCCATCTGCGATAGCGCCTACTATGAGGATGCGGACACCGGGCTCGCCGTCGCCTGTTGGTGGGACGGCAACGATTGTCGCGGCTCCGGCTTTGACGACTTCTTTGGTTGGAACACCTGCCTGTCGCCGCTCGCCCCGCCGACCCCGACCGCGACATGTCCGCGCGAGCCGGATCGCATGCTGCTCGGCTTCGGCCACAACGACACCGGCACCTGCCGCCAGCTCGACGACACGGATCAGGCGACGTGTGAGAACGCGTTTTACGAGGATGCTGAGGACGGGGTCGGCGTCGCCTGTTGGTGGGATGGCGACGACTGTCGCGGCACGAGCGACCAGTACCGGGCGCAGAACGCCTGCCAGATTGTGCCGTCGCCGCCTTCCGCCGTATGCGCCGACGGTCGCACCAATCTGATCGGCTTTGGCGCCGACGAAGACAACACCTGCCGCCAGTTGGACGACACCGACGAAGCGACCTGTGAGAACGCGTTCTACGAGCATGAAGACAACGGCTTCGCGGTGGCGTGCCTATGGTCGGGTGACGGCGATTGTAGGGGTTGCGGCGGGCGCAACCTGGGCTGCAGTGAAAACCCCTGCATCGAGCCGAGCTGCGCCGGTGACCCGACGCGGACCAACCTCGCCGGGTTTGGGTCGAACAGTCGGAGCACGGGACAGAACGGTGGTGCCTGCCGCCAGTTCGGCGACGAAGCGACTTGCGAGATCTCGTTCTACGTCGGCCGCCATACTGGGCGTGGCGTCGCCTGCTGGTGGGACAGCGGCATCTGCCGCGGCTCGTCGAGCAGCTTCGCCTCCGAGGACGTCTGCGACGTCGGCGCCGTGTGCGCGCGCGAGCCGGATCGCACCTTGCTCGGTCTTGGCGGCAATGAGCAGCAAACGTGCCGCCAGCACGACGGCGACCAGACCAACTGTGAGGATTCGTTCTATGAGGACGACGACGACGGAGGTTCGGTCGCTTGCTGGTGGGCTCCGGGTGACTTGTGTCTGGGGTCGGGCAACCGCAACGAGCTTCTGAACGCGTGCCAGCGCGAGCCCGTCGACCCCGCCGTGACTTGCACCGCTGATCCTGGGCGTCAGACCGCGATCGGCTTCGCCGGCAACCGCCGCGGCAACGAAGGCGGCGCATGCCGCATCTTCGACGGCACCGATGCCGCCACGTGCGAGGACGCCTTCTACCAGGACGTCATCAGCCACGCTCCCGTCGCCTGCTGGTGGGACAGCGACGGCGACGACTGCCGCGGCTCGTCGTCCACCTTCTCGCAGCACAACACTTGCGACCCACGCCAGATCCCCTGCACCTTCGATATGGACCGCGGCACCCACCTCGGAACCCATACGGATGATCCCTGCTCGGTGTTCGACGCCATCGAAGGCGGCGACGAGGCGGCGTGCGAGGATGCTTTCTATGTCGATGTCGAGGGCGCGCCCGCCGCGGTCGCCTGTTGGTGGGTCGGCGACGAGTGCGAGGCCGCGACGGGTTCGGACGCGGTGCACAACGACTGTTTTTACGAGGATGTGCCCACCCCTGAGTTCGAAGCGACCTGCGACGACCGCACCAACCACATCGGTTTCGGCAACTCCAACGAAGGTCAAAGCGGCGGCGCCTGCCGCCAGTTCGACGGCAGCGACGAGACGACGTGCGAGAATGCGTTCTACGAGGTCGCGGACACGGGCAAGGCAGTGGGATGCTGGTGGGACGGAAGCAACTGTCGCGGCTCAAACGCCGATTTCGCCGGGGAGAACGTCTGCCCGATCGATGTCGCCTGTTACCTGGAACCGAATCGCACCACCAACCTCGGCTACGGCAACAACAATTCGGCGCCCTGTCGCCAGTTCGACGACGACGAAGGTGGCGACCAGGCCGCTTGCGAAAACGCCTACTACGTTTTCGATGACAACTTGACGCCGGTCGCCTGTTGGTGGGACGGCGACGAGTGCCGCGGCTCCGCCGGAGATTTCGTCGAGAACAATGCCTGCGTGCGGGCGCCGGTGCCGCCGACGACCTGCGGCGCCCGCAGCGACTTCCTCGGCTTAGGCCACAACAACGAGAATACGTGTCGGCAGCTCAGCGACACCTCGCAGAGCGAATGTGAGGATGCATTCTACCTCGATGAGGACCTCCTGCGGCCGACGGCGTGTGTTTGGTCGGCGGGCGCCAACGACTGCACCGGTACCACGAGGTGGCCGTCTCTGAACGCCTGCGACCCACAGACTCCGCCGTCGTGCGGCGGCAGGACCCTGCTCGGCAAGGGCGACAGAACCGGCGTCGGCCAGGGTGGCGGCGCCTGTCGCATGTTCGGCGACGAGACGACGTGCGAGAACGCCTACTACGTCAGCCGCGACAACGAGCCGATCGGCTGCTGGTGGGACGGTGCCGACTGTCGCGGCACCAACAAGCGGCCGCGACAGATGGAGAACGCGTGCGTGCCGCAGGTCGGCTGCACCGACCGCATGACCGTCGCCGGCTTCGGCGGCAACAATCAGCAAACGTGTCGCTTCTTCGACAATACCGACGAGGCGACCTGTGAGGACGCGTACTATGTAGAGCCGGGGGGGCACCCGGTTGCCTGCAATTGGAACGCGGCAGATAGCACTTGCCTGGCGTGCGGCCGCCGAGGTGGCAAGGGCACCTGTCTCGTCAACGAGTGCGCACCCGTCGAATGTGCCGGCGATCCCGATCGCACGCAGCAGGTGCGCGGTTGCCGCGACATCGAAAGCGTCAGCGAGTGCGAAGATGCCTGGCACATCCTCGGCAGTCACCAATTTCCACCCATCGCCGCCTCGTGCTTCTGGGATTCCGACAGGGGCGAGTGCTTCGGCTGCGGCCCCCCCTCGCAGGGCGAGGATCAGTGCGCCAACGTCTGCGAGACCGGCTGCGGCAATGGCATCGTCGACGGCGGCGAGAGCTGCGACGACGGCAACATGTACGACGGCGACTGCTGCGACTCGATGTGCCAGCTCGAGGCCGACGACTCGCCGTGCACCGATCGACTCTTCTGCACCGTGGGCGGTGGCACCTGCCAGGCGGGCGTCTGCGTCGGTGCGCCGCCGCGACCCTGTGACTCCTGCCTCGCCGCCGACTGCAACGAGTCCACCAACAGCTGCGGCGACAACGAAGAGAGCGGGCCAGGCCCGGGAGTTGGCGCGGTTCTACAGGGCGTGAATGCGCCGATCGACTCCTCCCCACTGCCGCCGGGCACCGAGTGCGACGACGGCATCCCCGGCAGCGAAGCGGTGTGCAACGGCAACGGCGAGTGCGTCGATGAGCTGTTGGTTCCTAGCGCGACGCCAACCAGCACGCCGACCGCAACCCCAACCGGCACGCCGACGACGATCCCGACCATCACGCCGACACCGGTGCCCGTCGGCGGCGCTTGCGCCGCCACCGCGCAATGCGTCGAAGGCGCCATCTGCCTCGAGGGGATCTGCACGGTGGTCGCCGCTCCGGCACCCGCCGCTTCGCATCGCGGCCTGCTGGCGATCGTCATGGCGCTACTCGCCGTCGCCGCCGTCAGCATGCGGCTGCGCCGGCGCCCGTCCTGAACGCATACCCGCTCGGCCCGCGCACCTTCCACGGAAGGTGCGCGGGCCGCACCGCCCCGGGCGCTGCGCCGCCCGACCTGCCGCCAAGAATCGCCCGCCGGCGCACCATTTTTTGCCTTGACGGAGCCCCTCGAGAACTGCACGGTGTGTGCCGTCGAAGTACCGAACCGGAGGGGCACAGTGTTGAAGAGCTTGGCATCGTTGTTGATCGCTTTTGCTTCAGTCCTGCTCCCTAGCGGCGCCGCTGCGTTCGTCCCGCCGCCGTGCGAAGACGACCCGACGCGCGTCATCTTCGCCGGCGTACGCGACGCACCGTGCAAGAAGTTCACCGGTGATCAGGAGGCGTGTGAGCTCGCGTATTATCTCAGCAGCGGTCGCCGTGACGAGGCCGCCGGTATCACTACTGCGTCCTGCTTTTACGTCGAGGGGACGTGCGTCGGCTGCGGCGGTAACAACCTCGTTTGTCCCACCAACACCTGCAACGGCCGCAGCAACGGCGTCGCGACCACCAGCTGCCTCGGCGATCCCGAGCGGACCGCTCTGCTCGGCGCCGGCGGCGAAGGTGCCGAGCGGTGTCGCCACCTCGACGCCACCGACCAGGCGACCTGCGAGAACTCCTTCTATCACATGGCGGATGACGACGACGACGCCGTCTTTGGCGACGCCGTCGCCTGCTTCTGGGAATCGACGACCGGCACGTGCCGCGGCTGCGGCGCCGACGGCAACCACTGCCCGTTCAACTTCTGCGACCCCCTGACTGATCCCCCGAACGCTGTCTGCACCCTCGAGCCCGAGCGCACCAATCTGCTCGGCTTCGGCGGCAACAACTCACATCGCTGCCGGCATCTGGACGACACCGGCAAGGCCACCTGCGAGAACGCCTACTACGAGGACGAGGGGACCGGTCTCGCCGTCGCTTGTTGGTGGGACGGCGACGAGTGCCGCGGCTCCGGTTTCGATGACTTCTTCGGTTGGAACGCCTGTCTGTCGCCGCTCGCCCCGCCGACCCCGACCGCGACCTGTCCCCGCGAGCCGGATCGCACGCTGATCGGCTTCGGCACCAACAACACCGGCCCCTGCCGCCAGTTCGACGACACCGATCAGACGACGTGTGAGGGCGCCTACTACGCGGACGCCAGGAGCGGTGCCGGCGTCGCGTGCTGGTGGGACGGCGACGAGTGTCGCGGATCAGGCGACCGCATGCGTACGCAGAACGCCTGTCAGATCGTGCCGGACCCGCCCTCCGCCGTATGCGCCGACGGTCGCACTAATCTGGTCGGCTTCGGCCGCAACGACCGCCAGACCTGCCGCGGCCTGGGCAACACCGACGAGGCGACCTGTGAGAACGCCTTTTACGAGAATATCGAAAACGGGATGCCAGTGGCATGCGTGTGGGACGGCCAGGACTGCCGCGGTTGCGGCGGGCGCAACCAAGACTGCGACGAGAACGCTTGCATAGAGCCGGACTGCGCCGGCGACCCGACGCGCACCAATTTGATCGGGTTCGGAGCGAACTCCCTAAGCGTCGGACAGAACGTCGGCGCCTGTCGCCAGTTCGGCGACGAAGCGAGTTGCGAGGTTTCGTTCTATGTCAGCCGTAACGTCCTCCGCGGCGTCGCTTGCTGGTGGGACGGCAGCGTCTGCCGGGGCTCGTCCAACGCTTTCGCTTCCGAGGACGTCTGTCGGGTCGATGCCGTCTGCACGGACGATCCGACGCGCAACCGGCTCGGTATCGGCGGCCAGAACAACATGTTGTGCCGTCAGCTCGACGGCGACCAGAGCGCTTGTGAAGACTCGTTCTACGAGACCACCGGCGGCCAGCCGGTTGCCTGCTGGTGGGCGCCGGGGGATCTGTGCCTGGGTTCGCTCAACCGCAACGAGGTGCAAAACGCCTGCTTGCGCGAGCCCGCCACCGCCTCGGTGACCTGCGCCGGCGAGCCGTCGCGCCAGACCCTGATCGGTTTCGGACGAACATCGAAGGGGGACGAGGGGAGCGCTTGCCGCCTGTTCGACGGCACGGACGCCATCACCTGCGAGGACGCCTTCTACCAAGACATCACTACCCAGGCCGCTGTCGCCTGCTGGTGGGACGACGGCATCGCCGCATGCCGCGGCTCGTCTTCCGCGTTCTCGCAGCACAACGCCTGCGACCCACGCCAGGTTCCCTGTACCTTCGACATGGACCGCACCACGTTCCTCGGACTCGCGACTGGCGGTGGGCTCTGCGGCAGCCTCGATGGGGACGAGCCGGCCTGCGAGGATGCCTTCTACGTCGACATCCAGGGGGCGCCCGCCGCGGTCGCCTGCTGGTGGAACGTCGGCGCATGCGAGCCCGCCACCGTTGGGAACTCCTCGCGCAACACGTGCTTTTACGAGGATCCGCCCGTGGTGCAGCCCGACGCGACCTGCCTCGACCGCACCAACCTCATCGGCTTCGGCAGCACCAACGCGATGCCTTGCCGCCAGTTCGACGCCAGCGACATGGCCACCTGCGAAAACGCGTTCTACGAGGTCCCGGATTCGGGCCAGGCGGTCGCCTGTTGGTGGGACGGTGACGAGTGTCGCGGCTCGCGTTCGACTTTCGCCGCGGAGAACGTCTGCGTTCCCGAGGTCCCGTGCTACTTCGATCCGGATCGAACCAATATCCTCGGCTTCGGCAACAACAACACGTCGCCCTGTCGGCAGTTCGACGACGACGAAGGCGGCGATCAGACGGTTTGCGAGAACGCTTACTACGTGCACGACGATGACTCGAGGCCGGTAGCCTGCTGGTGGGACGACGTCGACTGCCGCGGCTCGGCGGCGGCCTACGATGATCGCAATGCATGCTTGCGGACATTGCCGCCGCCGACCACCTGCGAAGGGCGTGGCGAGTTCCTCGGCTTCGGCAAAAACGGGAACAATACATGTCGGCAGCTCAGCAACACCTCACAGAGCGAATGTGAGGATGCGTTCTATCTCGATGAGGAACTCCTGCGGCCGACGGCGTGCATCTGGTCGTCAGCTTTGAACGAATGCACCGGCACCACCAAATGGCCGTCGTTGAACGCCTGCGATGCACAGACACCGCCGTCGTGCGGCGGCAGGACCCTGCTGGGCAAGGGCGAGAAAAGCGGCCTCGGCCAGGGCGGCGGCGCCTGTCGCGTGTTCGACGACGAAACGACGTGCGAAAACGCCTATTACGTCAACCGCGATGACGCGCCGATCGGCTGTTGGTGGGATGGCCTCGACTGTCGCGGCACCAACAGGCGGCCGCGACTGGCGGAGAACGCGTGCGTGCCGCAGGTCGCCTGCGCCGACCGCATGACCCTCGCCGGCTTCGGCGGTGACAATCAGCAAACGTGTCGCCACTTCGATGGTACCGATGAGGCGACCTGTGAGGACGCTTACTACGTGGAATCGGGAGGCCACCCGGTTGCCTGCAATTGGAACGCGGCGGATGGTACCTGCCTGGCTTGCGGCCGCCGAGGTGGCAGGGACACCTGTGTCGTCAACGAGTGCGCACCCACCGAGTGCGTCGGCGATCCCGATCGCGCGCAGCAGGTGCGCAGTTGCCGCGACCTCAACACCATCGCCGCGTGCGAGGACGCCTGGCACGTCCTCGGCAATAGCGACTTCCCGCCGATCGCGGCCTCATGCTTCTGGGATGCCGCGAGGAGCCAGTGCTTCGGCTGCGGACCTGCCTCGCAGGGTGAGGACCAGTGCGCCAACGCCTGCGAAACCGGCTGCGGCAATGGCGTCCTCGACGGCGGCGAGACCTGCGACGACGGCAACATGTACGACGGCGACTGCTGCGACTCGACGTGCCAGCTCGAGGCCGACGACTCGCCGTGCTCCGATCGACTCTTCTGCACCGTGGGTAGTGGCACCTGCCAGGCGGGTGTCTGCGTCGGTGCGGCGCCGCGGCTCTGCTCGTCCTGCCTCGGCGACGACTGCATCGAGTCCACCGACGAATGCGCTTTCGGCATGGATGAATTCGTTGACCTCGTCCCTCTGCCGCCCGACACCGAGTGCGACGACGGGGTCGAAAACAGCAACGCGATGTGCGACGGCAACGGCTTCTGTGCGGGCGTAGCCCTCCCCAGCCCGACCCCGACGGACACGGCGACGCCGGATCCGAACGCGACGGCGACCGCCACGGCGACGGCCACCCCGACCGTCACCGACACCCCGACCATCACGGAAACCCCGACCATTACGGAAACCCCGACCGTCACCGACACTCCGACCGTGACACCGACGGCCACCGATACCGCAACCGCCACGGCGACCCCGACCGCATCCGACACGCCGACGGCGACCGACACCCCGACCGTCACCCCGACGGCCACCGACACCGCAACCGCCACGGCGACGCCGACGGCCACCGACACGCCGACGGCGACCGACACTCCCACCGTCACGCCGACGTTCACCGCCACCGCCACCGCCACGGCGACACCGACGCCAACCGACACGCCGACCGCGACCGACACGCCGACCATCACGCCGACACCCACCGCGACAGCGACGTCCACCGCAACGGCGACCGCCACCGCGACGGCTACGGCCACCGATACGCCGATGCCGACGCCGACACGCGTACCGTTGGGCGGCTCCTGCGCCAGCACGACGGAATGCGTTAGCGACGCCGCCTGTATCGAGGGAGTGTGCGTCGCCGTCGCGGCGCCGGCGCCGGTGACGTCCGATCGCGCAACGCTCGCGATCATCGCCGCACTGATCGGCATCGCGGCGGTCGCGCTGCGCCGCAGAAGGGCGGCGGGGGGCGAGCCCTGACGGCTCGCCCCCTCGCCTCGCCGTGGTATGCGGACGGCACGGACTGCTAGGAGTCAGGACGGTACTGCATCCGGATGACGCGTTTGCATCGCGAGCCGCGATTCGTATTTTGGCGAGACCGCGATGTGGAGGATGTCGATGAGAAGACTGGCTCTGGGCTCGTTGTTGCTCGCTGTATGGATGGGCGGCGCGACCGCGCTCGCTGAACCGGCCGCCGGCGACGGCGACCGCAAGGACGCGGTACGCGGCGCCGGTGGCACCCGCAACGACGGCGAGCGCGACCGCGGCGGCGAGCCGGTCGAAACCGTCACCGGCGAGGTCACCCTGCTGCGCCGCGAGGGCGGTGCCGAGGGAAATCCGTCGGGCGCGCCGGTGATCACGGTGCGGACCGAGAGCGGCCAGCTCATCTTTCACGTCGGCCCGCCGTTCTTTCGCAAGGCCCACGACTTCCCGATCGAGGTGGGCGACGTGCTGACCGCCACCGGCTGGCGCGACGACTCGCTCGGCTACGACTCGCTGGTCGTCCGCACCGTCAAAAACGGCGACAAGACCCTCGAAGTGCGCGATGCCAAGGGCGCGCGCCTGTGGGAGCGCCCCGACCCGGCCGACGATGGGTCGCCTTTCGAGAGCATCAGCGGCGAGATCATCGGCTTCGGCATGAAGGCGCACGAGCCCAGCGGATCGGTGGCGGACAGCGGCGACAACGGCGTGGTCCTGATCCGCGCCGCCGAGGGCGAGGTGTACGGCCACATCGGCCCCGCCTCGTATCGACAGGCGAAGGGGCTACAGATCGCTCTCGGCGATCAGATCACCCTGCGCGCCTGGCGCATCGACGCGCGCATGTCGAACCGGCCTTTCGTCATCGTTCGCAGCATCGTCGACGGCGACGTCGATGTGGAGCTGCGCACCGACCGTCGCAAGCCGCTCTGGAAGTAGACGACGCTCTGGTGTCCGCCGATGGTTCGCCCATTTGAAAAAGGGGAGGCCCGCCGATTCCATCGCCCATCCCACTTGGTCACCCCGGCGAAAGGGACTGTCGATTTTCTGTGGGGAGTTGTTTGATTCTTCCACCGATGCGGTTGCCGTTGTAATAGGGACGTTGCGGACGAGGAGGTGGTGAGGATGGGAC
>Ga0307505_10001030_pt1 | contig 25109 bp, 17 predicted proteins | sample 23_S_MG_FD_202183 | JGI IMG/M metagenome (GOLD analysis project Ga0307505, IMG submission 202183) | Soil microbial communities from Populus trichocarpa stands in riparian zone in the Pacific Northwest, United States - 23_S | ecosystem: Environmental > Terrestrial > Soil > Riparian zone > Trees... | reverse complement strand
CGCGATCCTGCGTCTGCGCACGCGCGACGAGCCTGAGCGGATCGAGGCGCTCGATCCAATGACGCGCGGGACTCTCGTGCACGAGATCTACGCGGCCGTGCTGCGTCAATTGCAGGCGGACGTTCTTCTGCCGCTGTCGCGAGAGCGTCTCGAGCTCGCGCGTGGCGTGGCCGATCGCGTGTTGTCGGAAGTCGTGCAGCGCGCGTACGAGGCGCTCGCGCCGGCCGTCGACCTGGTGTGGGAGACCGCCATCGCGGCCATCCGCACGGACATGCAGATCTGGCTCGGGCAGATCGCCGACGCTGCCGATCGCTGGACGCCGGCGCACTTCGAGCTGGGATTCGGCATTGCCGATCGTGGCGATCTCGATGCGTCGAGCGTGTCCGATCCTGTGGTCCTCGCGCCGGAAGGCTTCCGTCTGCGCGGCTCGATCGACCTCGTGGAGCGTTCCGCGCGCGGCCACGGAATCCGCATCCGCGACTACAAGACCGGACAGGACTCGAACAAGAAAACGCTCGTGGTGGGATCGGGCAAAGTCCTCCAGCCGATGCTGTACGCGCTCGCCGCGGAGACGATGCTAAGCGAGTCCGCGGATGAGGGACAGCTCTGGTTCGCGACCTCGCGGGGCGGCTTCAAGGAGCGCACGGTGCCCATCAACGCCATGACTCGCAAGAACGTCATGACCGTGCTGGAGACCATCGACGACGCGATCGTCAACGGCAGGCTCCCCGCCGCGCCGGACAAGGACGAGTGCCGGCATTGCGAGTTCCTGCGCGTGTGCGGACCCTATGAACAGATCCGGACCGGTCGCAAGACCGGCGACCTGACCGGCGACCTCCTGCGTGTGCGGAGGCTCCCGTGACGATGCTCGTCGACGGGAGCGCGCGCGAGCGCATTCGCACCGAGCTCGGCACGAGCTTCCTCGTGGAGGCGTCGGCGGGCACGGGCAAGACCACGGAGATCGTGAATCGCATCGTGGCCGTGCTCGCGGCGGGCGCGAGCGTCAACCGGCTCATCGTCGTCACGTTCACGAACAAGGCCGCCGGCGAATTGAAGCTGCGTCTGCGCGGCGCGTTGGAGCGGGCCCGGCATCGGGCCGTCGCAACGCAGGAGAAGCAATCGCTCGAGCACGCGCTGGCGCATCTCGAAGAGGCGCGCGTGAGCACCATCCACAGCTTCTGCAACGACCTCCTCGCGGAGCGGCCCGTGGAGGCGCGCATCGACCCGTCGTTCGTCATGGTGCCGGAGCCGGAGGCGCAGCAGTTGTACAAGCGCGCCTTCCAGTCGTGGCTCGAGTCGCGCATGAAGAATCCGTCCGCGAACCTCCGCCGCATTCTGCGGCGCACGCCGCGGGGCGAGAGCATCACCGACACGCTGCGGCACGGGGGCTGGTCGCTCGTGGCCTGGCGCGACTACGACTGCCCATGGCTCCCGCGGGAGCTCGATCGGGGCCCGGCCATCGCGCGGGTGCTCACGGAGATCGACCGGCTCGCGGATCTGCTGCGGCTGAATTCCACGGACACGCTGGCGTACTCGCTTCGCTCGGTGCTCGCGCTGTCCGACCACGTCCGGCGGACGGAGACCGTGCGCGCGCGCGATCTCGACGAGCTGGAGGCGCTGCTCGTGTCCATGGCCGATGACCGCTGGCTGCGCAAGCCGCGGCGTGGCGCCGGCAATCTCTTCGCGGGCAAAGTCACGCGCGCCGAAGTTCTGCGCGTGTTCGGCGAGGTGTGCGTGGCCCTCGACGAATTCCGCGCCGCCGCGGACGCGGATCTCGCGCCGCGCATCCAGCAGGAACTGTTCGACAGCATCCGCGAGTATGAGGCGCTCAAGGCACAGTTGGGCGTGCTCGACTTCGACGACCTGCTCCTGCGCGCGCGCGACCTCGTGCGCGACGACGAGACCGTGCGTCGCGAGTTGCAGCAGCGCTTCTCGCACATCTTCGTCGACGAGTTCCAGGACACGAGCTCCCTCCAGGCCGAGCTGCTGCTGCTCCTGGCTGCCGACGATCCCGCCACGTCGAACTGGGAGAAGGTGCGTCCCGCGGCGGGGAAACTGTTCGTGGTCGGCGATCCGAAGCAGTCCATCTATCGCTTCCGCAGAGCGGACATCCGCGTCTACGAGGCCATCAAGCAGCAGCTCAGCGAGCGCGGTGTGCCCTGCCTGCATCTCAGTCGCAGCTTCCGCTCCGTGCCGTCCGTGCAGCGCTTCGTGAACGAGGCCTTCGCTCCGGTCATGACCGGGGCCGCGGTGCACCAGCCGGAGTACGTGCCGCTGATGCCCGTGCGCGACGACGAAGCGGGTCAGCCCTCGGTGGTCGTGCTCGCGCCGCCGAAGCCGTACGGCGCGAACGAGGAGATCGCCAAGAAAGCCATCCGCGAATCTCTCCCGGATGCTACGGCCGCGTTCATCGAGTGGCTCATCGAGCGCAGCGGCTGGACGGTGGAGGAGGAAGGCCGGCGCGTGCCGGTCCGCGCGCATCACATCTGCCTGCTGTTCCGGAAGTACGCGGAGAGTTTCGCGGGCGACTTGACGCGGCCGTATGTCAGCGCGCTGGAGGCGCGCGACATCCCGCACCTCGTGGTCGGAGGCCGCTCGCTGCACGGGCGCGAGGAAGTGGAGACGCTGCGCGCGGCGCTGGCCTCGATCGAGTACCCGGACGACGACCTCTCGCTCTACGCGACGCTCCGCGGCGCGCTGTTCGCCTTCCCCGACACGGAGCTTTTCGCGTATCAGCGCGACCATTCGTTCGACTACACGCGCGTGCCCGAGGAGGTCGCGCCGGAGCTCGCGCCCATTCGGGAGGCTCTGCTGTTCCTGCGCTCGCTGCACCGCGAGCGCAACGCCCGGCCCGTGGCGGACACGCTCACCCGTCTCATCGAGCACACCCGCTCGTTCGCGAACTTCGTCTTCCGCCCTTCGGGTGAGCAAGTGCTGGCCAACGTCCTGCTCGTCGAGGAGTACGCGCGCGCCTACGACATGTCCGGCGGCGTCTCCTTCCGCGGCTTCGTGCAGCAGCTCGAGCGCGACGCCGAGCGCAGTCAGGCCAAAGAGGCGCCCACGCTCGAGGAAGGGGCCACGGGCGTGCGCATGATGACCGTACACAAGGCCAAGGGCCTCGAGTTCCCGGTGGTGATCCTGGCCGACTTCTGCGCCAGCCGAGCGGAGACGCCGCGGGAGTACTTCGACGGAACGCGCGGGCTGGCGGCGGTGATGCTCGCGGAGTGCGCGCCGCGCGAGCTGCTCGACAACGCCGCGCTGGCGCAACAGGAAGACGCCGCGGAAGTCGCGCGTCTCGCGTACGTCGCCGCCACACGCGCCCGCGATCTGCTGGTCGTGTCGGCCCTGGGCGAGAGCCCGTATGAACCAGGCTGGCTCGCGCCGCTCTCTCCGGCTCTCTATCCGCGGCCGGATCAGCACCGCGTGACGCCACCGCCGCCGCATTGCGCCGGATTCGGCAATGAGACGACGCTCGAGCGTCCGCCGATCAGCATGGCGCACAGCGTTCGCCCGGGCCAGTACGCGTTCGCCGGCGCCCATGGAGCGTATGACGTCGCGTGGTGGGATCCGCTGGCGCTCGCGCTCGAGCGCGAGCCCAAGTTCGGCGTGCGCCAGGACACGCTCCTCACGCACGCCGCGCCTGCGGATCACATCGAGCAGGAGGTCACGGCGTTCCGGGAATGGGAGGCGCGCCACGCCGAGACCATCGCGAGCGGATCGCGGCCGATGCTCTCCGTGCGACGGGCCACCGAGGTCGCTCGCGTTGTCAGCGAGGCCGAGGAGCCGACGGGGGTGATCATTCTCGAGATTCCGCGCACGGCCGTGACCATTCTCGAGATTCCGCGCACGGCCGTGCGTCGTCCGGCCGGGCCCCGCTTCGGCACGCTCGTCCACGCGATCATGGCGGCCGTGCCCCTGGACGCATCGCGCGAGACGATCTCCATGTACGCGAGCCTCTGCGTACGCATCCTGGCCGCGTCCGTCGAGGACGGCAGCGCCGCGGTCGACGCCGTCGAAGTCGCGCTCGCCCATCCGCTGCTCCGCCGCGCCGCCGCCGCGGAGACGCGAGGCCAGTGCCGCCGCGAGACGCCGGTCACGCTACGCTCCGACAGCGGCGAAGTGATCGAAGGCATCGTCGACCTCGCCTTCGCCGAGGACGGCACCTGGCACGTCGTGGATTTCAAGACCGACGCCGACCTCACCGCCGAACAGGCCGTCTACGAGAAGCAGGTCACCCTCTACCGCGACGCCATCGCGAATGCCACGGGATGTCCGTGCGAGGGCTACCTGCTGCGGATTTGAGCTGCGTACCTGCCACGAGAGCGAGGGGGGCGATGCAGCCTCCGATGAGTTTGCATTCTGACCCTGCAAACACTGGAAGTTTCTTGGAAGAGTGTGTGCACAGGGGGCGGCTTTCCCAGCCTGTCATCCTGAGCGGGTGGCGGGTGGGCGCGAAGGATCCCCTGCGGTAAGCGAAACCCGCACAAGTTGGACGAGACCGCGGTTCTCGTACTCGCACTTTCGTCGTTCTTCGCACGAGATCCTTCGCGCCCCACCCACCTCCCGCTCAGGATGACATCGAAGATGTCATCCACTGCTCCAAGGCCGGCAATTTTGCTCGACCAGCGTGCCCAAGGCTTGGCCAGCCAGCGCCGCCGGTCGCAACTCGCAACCCGCCACTCGACACAGAGCGTCCCGGTTGGAAGTCAGCGGCGACTCATGCAGCGGACAGCAGAGGCGGCTTCGCGGGGGTCTCCCGAGAGAAGGGCCATGGCACGTCGTCTGCGAAGAGCCCGCTTTGGGAAGTTCAATTCGTTACAAAGGTGGGTGCGTCGTGGAAGCTCGCAAAAGCTCGGTTCTCCTGGTCCTGGTGCTGTTTGTCGGATGCGCGTCCGCACGGCCGATCGTGCCCGTGTCCGAGACTCTCGAGACGTCCACGCCCATGCTCGTGGAGCGGAATCGCAGCGGGCTCGGTCCGAAGCCGCTGCGTTTCGGGGAGTGGCAGGTCAATGGCTTCGACCGCAAGGGACTCCCTTCCAGTCGCAAGCGGTCGGCCGGGAATGCGCACGTCTCCTACTCGCAGACCAACGCGTTTGCCGCGTACAGCTTCCGCTTGACGCCGGCCACACGCGACGAATGGACCTGCGACTGTGAGTTCCGGCGCAAGGAGCAGAGCGCCGGCCTCGGTTCGCCCAGCGACGCGCTCGAAGTTCAGCTCACCTATGAGGACTCGTTCCGTTGCGATCTCCTTCGCGCGGGAGACACCGAGCCCTGGAAGCTCGAGGTCTACGGCAGCCTGAGAATCGGAGGGGAAGGCTACAGCGGCACGCTCTCCCGCGGTTCGCGCAGCCTGACCCTCGAGCCCAGTCATCAGATCCGGGGTCTGCCCCGCGTCCCCAGTCCTCCCTTCGGCTATGTCTTCTTGCGGGAAGGCCGGGAGCTGGCCAACGTGGAGCTGATCCATCCGGGATTCGTCCGCGTCCTCGATGAAGCCGGAGCCGACCGCGACCTGATCGCCGCCGCGGCAGCCTCGCTGCTCCTGAATCCCTCGGGATTCTGACTGAGAGTGTGTGCAGAATCCGCGAGCTTCCCAACCTGTCATCCTGAGCGGGTGGCGGGCGGGCGCGAAGGATCTCCTGCGGTAAGCGAAACCGCGCGGGTTGCACGAGGCGCGCTTCTCGTGCTCCCACGCTCGTCGTTCTTCGCACGAGATCGCCGTCTACGCGGCTCAGGATGACAGGTTGGGAAGGGCCGCGAATTTCTGCACAACCTCTGAGCTTGGGGGCGCTGCAACCGGTGGCGGCGCGCCTGGAGCCTTCTCTCGCAATCTCGAAGTAGAATCCACTCGCCGGTAGGGAAACTGTCGCGGCTGGCCCTCCTTCAGTAAGGGGAGCTGGAATATGACAATCGCCGCGCGGCCATTTCTTCTCGTCGGGCTAATTGCCATAGTGGTGTTCTCGAGTGAAATCCATGCGGCCGAGGATCCCACGTTCGGCGCATGGACAATGGGGAGCCCCGCACCTGGAAACCTTCTGGCCGTGCACTCCACACTGTTGCGCAACGGCAAGATCCTGGTCGTTGGTGGCAGCAGCTACAACTGCGCGTTTGCGTGGGGCCGCGAAGAAGCGCGGCACTACGACATCGCCAGCGGCACTTGGAGTGCGCCCCTGCCGACGCCCGCTCCTTACGGTCCCGACAAGGACGCGTTCTGTTCCGGTCACGTCCACGACAACGTGGGAAACGTGATCTTTCAGGGTGGCCTGCTGGGCTACGGAAATCTCAATGGACACGGCATCCCGAACTCGGCCCGGTATGACGTAACCACCGGCAAATTTACCTCCGTTTCGGCCGGCGTCGCGCATTGGTATCCGACGCTGGTGGCCGGCGTGAGCCACATTTTCAACTTTCCCGGTCTTGGTACGGAGCCGGTCGACCAACCGACGCCACAAGCCAGCAACATCCAGAAACTCGCGTACGGCGCGACGTCGTGGACGACGACGGGTGTGACCGCGAATACGAAATCGACCTACCCGCGGGCGGTGCTCCTGCCGGACGGCAGGTTCTTCATCGCCTCGCCTGCCGCGCAGGACCGGAGGAACTACTTCTTCGATCCGGGCGCCAACACCATTCTCCCCGCCGGCAACGACCTCGTGCCGGAAAGCGAAGGCGATCAGACGCACGCGGGCGCGGCGTGGAAGGGCACGGGAGTGCTGCTACCGCTCGTGCCCACCGGCGGCGGCTATGCCAATGCGCGCTTCGCGCTGATCAACGGCGTGAAGTCGTATGTGAAGAACCTCACTGTCGCCGATCCGGTTTGGCAGGATCTGGGAACGCGTCCACCGGAGCTCGGCTCGCCCGTGCGGACCTTCGCCAATGCCACGTTCCTCTCCACGGGCCAGGTGCTCGTCACCGGAGGCGTTTCCGATCACAATGAGAGTGATGACCATCCTGTACTGAAGGCGGAGCTCTACGATGCGGACACGAACGGCTGGCTCCTGACCTCGGCCGCAACGGTCCCGCGCAACTATCACGGCGTGGCGCTCCTGCTCCCTGACGGCAGGGTATGGACCGCGAGCGCCAGTCAGAATCACAACGGCTCGGCATGCGGGGCCGGGCCGGACAACACGGAAGAGCGCGTGGAGATCTTCACGCCCTGGTATGTCGGAAGGCCCGATCGCCCCGTCATCACGTCAGGCCCGGCCAGCATCGGCATCGGCGGCGGGACCTTCGATGTCGCCATTGGCGGAGCGCAGGGAACCAGTATCGGCCGCGTGCTGCTGATCCGTGCCGGGAGCGTGACGCATTCCTTCGACGCAGACCAGCGCGTCATCCAGCTCGAGATCGTCAGCACGACCAGCGGGAGTGTGAAGGTCAAGTCGCCGTTCACCGCGGGCTCGGCGCCTCCCGGCGACTACATGCTCATCGCTCTCCGGCGCATCGCCACGACCGGCTTCAAGCAGTGGGTGCCGTCGGTGGCCGTCTGGACCCGTGTGGCCACGATTCTGCAGCCCGAGGGAGCGTCGATCTGGAAATTCACCGGTGTTCCGTGCAGTGGCGCCAATTGTCCGGGGTGGTCACGGCTCGACAATAACTCGAGAACCGTCGCGTTGTCCGCGGGAGGCGAGCATCACGAACAGCGCCTCTATCAACTGCACAACGACGGCGCGATCTGGCGGTACACCGATGTGATCTGCCAGTCCGACTCCTGTCCCGGCTGGCAGCGTCTCGACAATAGCCCGAAGACCGTCGCCATCGCCTCGGCAGCTACGCTGCTGTATCAGCTCCACAATGACGGCGGAATCTGGCGCTATACCGACCTCCCGTGCAGCGGCAACTCCTGCCCGGGGTGGAGACGCCTCGACAACAACCCGAAGACCATCGCCATCGCCGCCGGCGGCAGCCGTCTATACCAGCTCCACAATGACGGTGCGATCTGGCGTCACACGGGCACGCCCTGTACCGGCGAAGCGTGTCCGGGCTGGGAGCGGCTCGACAACAATTCACGCACCACCGCCATCGCCGCCGCGCACCACCATCTCTACCAACTCCACGTCAATGGCGAGATCTGGCGCTCCGATGGCCGGCCATGCGCGGGGGACTCGTGTACGGGCTGGACGCGATTCGACCGTAACCCGAAGACCGTGGCCATCGCGGCCGCCAATACGCAGCTCTATCAACTGCACAATGACGGCTCGATCTGGAAGTCCACCGGCGCGGCGTGTGCCGGCAACGTGTGCTCCGGATGGGTGCGGATCGATAACAACTCGATGACCGAGGCCATCGCAGCCACCGGCGATTTGGTCTACCAGCTCCACCAGAACGGTGCAATGTGGCGCTATACCGGTACGCCGTGCAGTGGCGATTTGTGCCGGGGCTGGCAGCAGATCGACAACAACTCCCGCACTTCGATGATCGTGGCCGCCGATCCCAAGACCATGGGCAGCGCCGACCCCGTCTATCAGCTACACAACGACCCGCTCTACCAGTTGCACGACGACGGACGGATCTGGCGCTCGACCGGCCAGGATTGCGACGGACAGAACTGCCCCGGCTGGCAACGACTCGACAACAACGCCAGGACCCTGGCCATCGCCGCGGCCGGCCGCCAGCTCTTCCAGCTCCACAACGACGGCAGCATCTGGCGCTCCACAGGGGCCCCGTGCAGTGGCGATTCGTGTCCCGGCTGGCAGAAGCTCGACGGGAATCCCTTGACCAAGGCCATCGCGGCGGGCGGCAACCAGCTCTTCCAGCTTCATGGAAACGGTGCCGTCTGGCGCTCGACCGGCGTTCCCTGCAGCGGCAGCGTCTGCACTAGTTGGCAGAGACTGGACAAGAACCCGAAAACGGTCGCGCTGGCCGCGGCCGGCACGTCGCTGTTCCAGCTCCACAATGACGGTGCGATCTGGCGCTCGACCGGCGCGCCCTGCGCGGGCGAGACCTGCAATGGCTGGCAGAGAATCGACGCGAATCCCATGACCAAGGCCATTGTGGCCACCGGCAACCAGCTCTTCCAATTGCACAAAGACGGAAAGATCTGGCGCTACTCCGGGACGTTCTGCACCGGGACCAGTTGCCCCGGCTGGCAGTTGGTCGACAACAACGTCAAGACCACGTCCATCGTCGTCGGCGGCAACCAGCTCTATCAGCTCCACAACGACGGCCGCATCTGGCGCTATACCGGTGTCCCCTGCACCGGCACGACCTGCCTCGGCTGGCAACGCCTCGACAACAACCCCAACACGCGCGAGATCGTGGCCACCGGCAATCGCCTCTATCAACGCCACGCCGACGGTCGCATCTGGCGCTACACCGGCCCGGCCTGCACCGGTGATTCGTGCCCAGGCTGGCGCATGATGGACAACAACCCCAAGACAAAGCGGATCACCGCAGGAGGCTTTGACTAGCCGAGAGGCGTCGCCTTAGTACAGCCCTCCCCGGAAACGAGTGTCCAGTGGTCGGGTTGTCAGTTGTCGGTGATCGGTTGTCTGCACCCAGTCGCGCCACGGATGGATCACCCGGAACTGAGAACCGACAAATGACAACCCAACCCACTGGACACCCACTTCCGGGAAGCTGTACTCAGCGCAGACAACCGACAACAGCGGCTCACCACTGCGCGGTCGAAACACACTGGCCTCGGAGCTGCCGTACGTGCCCAAGGCTATGCCAACCAGCGCTGCCGGCCGTGCCGGCCGGTTAGGGAAGCATATTTTTGAGGCAGAAGATCGAACCGCCGGAGCGTTGAAACTCGCGGGTGGGCAACTCGCGGACCGTGAGGCCGAGGGATTCGGCGAGGCGGCGGGTTTCCTCATTTCCAGACGGCAGCAGGAGCGTCCGTCCATCCGGACAGTGGCCGTTGAGAGCGAAGCCGGAGACTGCCTCGGTAGCCGGCACTTCGAAGAGTCGCGGGAAGCCGGTCTGGAGGCGTGCCCAGGACTCGTCGTCGAAGGCGCCGCGATAGGAGAACGCGGTCGTCTCGTCGATCGGCATCAGGGCCACGTCGAGGTGATACATGCGATCGTCCACGAGCGTGAGGGGCACCACCGATGCGCCCGTGATGGACGCCACTTCCTCCCACGACGACTCGTCCGTGCGAAAGCCATGGCCGCCCCAGAGCAGGTTCTTGCCTGGATGCCAGATGCCGTCGCCCGTCCCTTCCAGCTCGATGACCGTGCGCAACGGGTGCATGGCATAGTCGCGAGCGAGGATCGATTTCTCCAGATACGCGACTTCCCCTTGGCGTTCTTCTGTAGCCATGTGCGACAGGACGAGAGCCGGGCGGCCGTCGCTGCCGACGAACGGGAGGAGTTGATTGGCGGCGAAGACCAGATCGGGGAACTCGTCGGTGCCTTCGACCACGACCACCTCGAAGCCGAGGGCTTCGTAGGCATCGCGGATCGCCGACCACTCCTCGCGAGCCCGCTCCGGATCGACCGTTCCGATCATGCCCTCCATGTGAGGGTTGATGACGTGCTTCACCTGAAAGTGCGCGGGATCGACCATGAGCACGCGACGGAACGGAGCACGTGCCGCCGCCTGGTCGATGAACGCGCGGAGCGACGCCGGGTCACGTTGCGCTGAGCCAGTCCACATCGATGTCACAAGAGTCCTCACCAAACCAACTGCCCGCCATCATAAACGGCCGGTACGACCGGCGGCGCTGGTTGGCATAGCCTTGGGCACGTACGGTCGCTCCGAGGCCAACGTGCTTCCGCCGCGCAGACTTCCTCGCCGGTAAACGACCGGCGGCGCTGGTTGGCATAGCCTTGGGCACGTACGGTCGCTCCGAGGCCAACGTGCTTCCGCCGCGCAGACTTCCTCGCCGGTAAACGACCGGCGGCGCTGGTTGGCATAGCCTTGGGCACGTACGGTCGCTCCGAGGCCAACGTGCTTCCACCGCGCAGACTTCCTCGCCGGTAAACGACCGGCGGCCCCGAACCGATACCGGCGGCCGCCGTTAGCGAGCTACAATGCCTGCCTGATGACACGACACGGACTCCTCCTCGGCATCTTTCTGGCTCTGGGCGCGGTCACCGCCGCGGCGCAGGAACTGAGCGAGTTTCGTGGAAGTGCCGGCGAGATCAGCATGATCCCCAAAAAGAGCAGCGGACTCTCGGGCTCGTTGGGATTCTCACTGTCGCAATCCTCGGGGGCCTTCTCCGATTTTGGCGGGAACCGCTACGGGGGCACGCTGGGTGGACAACTCGTCCAGGACCGGCTCTGGTTCTTCGCCGGCGTGGAGCAGCAGAGCTCGCGCATGAGTCCCGTGGCAGGAGAGACCTACGGAAGCACGAACGCTGTCGACGCGAAAGTGATGGCCAACCTCGGCGATCGCCAGAACCTCTCCGCGATCTTCGCGCAGGGCCGGCAGCCTTCGACCCCCAACGCGCTCGGCAGCACCACGCCGTCTTCCTTCCTCTCGATGCGCTACACCGGCGTCGTCTCGGACTCCATGTTCTTCACCGCGAACTTCTCGCGCCGCGAGTCCACGCAGCCCGTCACGCCCGGCCTGCTCACGCCCGTCAACGAGTAGAGGTCGTCGCGGGCGGACAGAGACGGCTCTCCTCCAGGAACCGGATCCACACGCGATTCCATGTGTCCAGGTCGTGTTCCGAGCGAAAGAGCCACTCCGCCTCGTCGAGTTCCATTGATGAACGCATAACGGTCCCCTCCATCCGTCGGGCGTGGCACTGACTGGTCATCTAGTGAACGACATTGCTGCCGCATTCCGGAACCCGGCCGCTATCGGATGAAGCTATGCCGCAACCGCTCGCTGGCCCGTTGCAGACTGGAGGACGATGCTGCGGCGCGATCCGCGTCCCATTGAGTCGTCACAAAATCGCCGAGACGTGGATTGAAACCAGGACCGATGGCCGCGGTGCCGCCCGGCGCAGGGACCAGATCCTCGCGGATGTCCTTCCGGCGCGACTTCCGAGCCAACGAAATGATGAGCTCCTTTGGCTGTGCGATCGTGTCTGTGTCCACGGGGATGCGATGCGAAGGCACACCGAGAAAGCCGGCGAATACCTCGCGATCCGCCATGATCCAGGATTCCACCTCCATCACCGCAACACGAAAAAGAAGGTTGGCGGCGGGAGGTGCTGCCAGCCACTCTCGGATGAGGTCCGCGGGACATGGTTCGGGGCGATCGAGGTCCGCAAGGATCAAGACCGGAACCGATCGGGCAGTGCGGTTCAGATCGCGTGCGCGATTCTGAATGTACCCACGACCGTTCTTTCGCATCACGACGCTGATCGTGAGATCAGGGCGGACTCGACTCACGAGCTTTCGCACCACCACTTCGCTCAAGACATCCTCGACCGCGACGATCATCGGCTCAGTCAATCAATGAGAGCTGTTCGGCGCGCTCGGGGTTGCTGCGTGGAAGCACAGCCTCTCCGGCGGAGAATCCCGCCTCCAGCAACGCGCGGATGTCCGCGACGTCGGATGCCACGCGCACTTCTGTTCCCTCTACAGAAGGCGTGAGCATGAGCACCTCCCGCCCGTCGATCCCTTTCTCGCTGAGCAGGTCGTCGCTGTGCGTGCTGATCAGTACTTGCCGTCGCCGGCGCTTTTGAACCCGGTGGATGACTGGTGCGAGTTGCGCGACGATGGCAGCGTTCAGCGACTGCTCCGGTTCCTCCAGGAGGAGCAACGAATCCTCCTCGAGGAGAGACCAAAGCAGGCCGATGAGGCGCAGCGTGCCGTCCGAGAACTGGTCCTCGCGCTGCCATCCTGCATTTGGCCGCCAATGAGCGTACAGAGCTTCGAGGTGGGGTCTGCCCGAGTCGCCATCGCGCACGAACCGGAGTTGTTTGAGCTGCGGCACTGCAATCTGGAGCGCCTCCTCGATGACGCGCAGGCGCACTTTCTGACGCTTCTCCGTCGATCGCGCGATGCGCTCGAGGAATGCCTGACCGAAGGGGTCGTCCTCGATGACGCGGCCCTGAATCTGATCGGCGTGTCGCAAGAGCTGCGGCACGAGGTGGAGGTAGGTGATGGCTTGGAGAAACCGCGCCACCTCGCGAAAGCCGGCATTGGAGCCGATCTGTTCGAGATAGGTCTGCGTCAACTGCTGTGAGTCGCCCAAGTCGTCATCGTTCGGCCGGTCGAGAACTTGTTCATCGCCACGCCAGACGCGCTCATAGGCGACCAAAGGAAGACGGCGTCCACGAGGATCCTGCCGGATCCCGAGTCCGTAGCGCCAGGCAACCGCCTCGCCCGGGGCCTCAGCCATGAAGATCTCGATCGAGATTTCAGGATCTTTGCGGGCAGCCAGGCTGCGCACCTTCGGAATTCCACCGCGATCCTTGATGGCTTTCTGCAGCCCGCCTCCGTCCGTCTTGGCGATGTCGCGAAGGAAGCGGAACACATCAAGAAAGTTCGACTTTCCCGCCGCGTTCGGCCCGACGATGAACTGCCGTTCCCGAAGATCGACATCCACGCTTCGGAAGTTGCGCCAGTTCTTGACGTTGAGATGAGTGACGATCACGTGCGACGAGGATGATACGCGAGTCACGGAGGTGCGGTCGAAACCTCCGCGCCCTCAGCGTCTCCGCGTGAACCCGTCCCCGCACTTCACCTCAACGACGAACGACCCCCATCACGACCTTACTCAGCTCACGCAGCCATAGAACCGAGCTCGCGACGGCCGCGCAAAGCAGCCAATCCCTCAAGCTCAGCGCGACGGTGGAGAACGTCTGCTGGAGAAACGGGGTGTAGATGACCGCGACCTGAAGAAGAAGGGACAGCAGGATCGCCAGCCAGAGCCAACGGTTGGCGAACATCCCGGTGAATGCGCTCCGGGCGTCGGAGCGCGCATTGAACGTCTGGAAGAGCGAGAAGAACACCAGCGTGGTGAAGGCCATCGTTTGCGCGTAGGGCATGCCGCCGGGGATGCTGATGTGAAGCACGAGGAGCGTGCCCGCGGCGATGATCGAGCCCGCGAAGAAGATGCCGCCCCACATTCTGCGCGTGATCACGCCCTCGTCGCGCGCGCGCGGCGGAACCGTCATCAGACCCGGCAGCGGCGGGTCGACGCCGAGGGCCAGCGCCGGCGCGCCGTCCGTCACGAGGTTGATCCATAAGAGCTGTGTCGCCAGGAGAGGCAACACGACCGCATCCCCCTCGGACTCGAGTCCGATCGCTTTGCTCAGCACGACCCCGAAGAACATGGTCAGCACCTCTCCGATGTTCGAGGAGAGCAGGTAGCGGAGAAACTTCCGGATGTTCGCGTAGATCGCACGCCCTTCCTCGACCGCCGCCACGATCGTGGCGAAGTCATCGTCGGCGAGGATGATGTCCGCCGCTTCCTTCGAGACGTCCGTGCCGGTGATGCCCATGGCGATCCCGATGTCCGCAGTCTTCAGTGCAGGGGCATCGTTGACGCCATCGCCCGTCATCGCCACGATGGCGCCGCCCCGCTGCAGCGCCTGGACGATGCGCAGCTTGTGCTCGGGGTTGACCCGTGCGTAGACCGACACCTCGCGGACGGTGCGGTCGAGCGCCGCGTCGTCCATCGCGGTGATCTCGGCCCCAGACACCGCGAGACCTTCCTCAGTGATGCCCAACTCCCTCGCGATCACGCCCGCGGTGACCGGATGGTCTCCGGTGATCATGATCGGGCGGATTCCGGCCTCACGCGTGCGGGCTACGGCATCGCGCGCTTCCGCGCGAGGCGGATCGATCATGCCGATCAACCCGAGAAAGACCAGTTCCTCCTCGACGCGGTCGTCGACCTCGCGTTCGTCGAACGCTTCCCGCGGGAACGAGCGGTAGGCGACGGCAAGCGTCCGCAGCGCCTCGCTCGCCAGTTGCTCGTTCATGTGCGCGATCGCTTCGCGACGCTCCGTCGTGAGCGGACGCCAGGCCTCTCCCACCAGCTCCATCGTGCAACGCGAGAGGAGGACATCCGGCGCACCCTTCGTGAAGGCGAGCACGCGTTCCTGCCGCTCGGCATCGCTGTGAATGGTGCTCATCAGCTTCCGCTCCGAAGTGAAAGGCACCTCGGCGATCCTGGAGAATCGCGCGCTCAGAGCATCCGCGCTCAGGCCTGCCTTGCGCGCCGCGACGATCAGCGCGCCTTCGGTCGGATCGCCCTGCACGGTCCAGCGTCCGTCATGCTCTTGCAGCACGGCGTTGTTCACGCGGTCGGCCGCGGCGAGCGTCCGTTCGAGCTCCGTGCGAAAGGCTCCGTCGATCGACGGGACGCCGTCCGGGACCACTTCCCCTTCCGGGTCGTAGCCGCTCCCGCCGAGCCGGACGCGCCCGCTCGCGGTGACGACGACCTTCACGGTCATCTCGTTCTTCGTCAGCGTGCCGGTCTTGTCCGAGGCGATGACGTTTGCGGAGCCGAGCGTCTCCACGGCGGCGAGATGGCGCACGATCGCGTTCCTCCGCGCCGCACGCTGCACTCCCAGCGAGAGCACGGCCGTCACGACCGCAGGCAACCCCTCCGGGACGGCCGCGACCGCGAGGGCTACGCCGAGAATGAGGACGTCGAAGATCCGGGAGAAGCCGCGGACGTTCTCAACGGCGATGATCGTTCCGATCATGACCGCGGCGATCACCACCACGATCAGTCCGAGGAGCCTGCCCACGCGGTCGAGCTCCTCCTGCAGAGGCGTGACCTCGGCCCGAGTCTCTTCGAGCAGTCCGGCGATGCGTCCCATCTCGGTGGTCATGCCGGTGGCAACGACCACGGCTTTGCCGCGTCCGGACGTCACGGCCGTCCCGCTGAAGATCATGTTGTGGCGGTCGCCGACGCTCACTTCCCCGGCGATGACGAGGGTGTCCTTCGCCACGGGGAGGCTCTCGCCGGTGAGTGCGCCCTCCGCCGTCTGGAGGGCGGCGCAGTGGATCAGGCGCGCGTCCGCGGGAATCGTGTCGCCCTCTTCGACGAGGATCACATCGCCCGGAACGACCGCGACCGCGTCCACGCTCTGGCGCTCACCGTCGCGGATCACGTGCGCGTGGGCCGCCGACATCTGACGCAGAGCCGCCACCGCGGATTCCGCGCGCGCCTGCTGAACGAAGCCGAGGATGGCGTTCAGCAGCACGACCGCGAAGATGGCGATCGCTTCGTACGGGAGCGCGGAATCGCGCTCGAGCGACCAGAGCAACGCCGAGATCGCGGTCGCGACGAGCAGCAGGATGACCAGAATGTTCGTGAACTGCGCGAGGAACTTCCGCCAGGCCGGCGTGCGCGCCTCCGCCTGCAGCTCGTTTCTCCCGTATCGATCGAGGCGCGCCTGCGCTTCGTCGCTCCGCAGTCCCGCTCTCGCATCCGATCCGAGAGCGATGAGCACCTCTTCGAACGGTTGCTGTTCGCTCTGCATGACGTCCGCCTGCTCAAATCATAAGGCGCGGACACAACCAGACCCGGTGATGGTGCGCACCGCCGTCTAAGCGAGTGTTCGCGTTGCCTGCCGGCACTCTTCGTTGCGGTGATCCACAGGACACTCACCGCATGGTGGAAGAGCCGCGAAAACGCGAAGGAACCAAAGCGCTCCTTATTGACGGCATGCCGGATGGTGACTACAGTGGCCCCACAGCGAGAAAGAGGGCCTTTCCATGAAAGGGTCGAATGGCACAGCCGTCGCGGTCGCGTTGCTGATCACGGTCCAGGTTGTTGCGCAGGCGACCGATCACGAGATCGTGATCGATTGGAACCCCCTGCACAGTACGGCGATCTGCGGTTACTTCATGGGGACCAGGGACGTTCCCTTTAGTGACACCGCGGGCTCGAGTTGGAGCCATCTGAAGGTCCGGATTCCGCTGGGCGTCGTGCGCACGGAGTCTGGCTCCGGCCCGGCCAACCCGGCCATTGTGTCCATTGCCATCAATGGCGTTCCGGTCGGAGATCCGGTGGTCGTGTCGAACACCGCCCATACCTGCGGCCCGTATATCGCGTACGAGTTCGCCGTGGACTCGCTGCCCGGCTACCGGCCACTCCAGCAGAACACGTTCAGGATCACGAGCGTGGGCGGTTCCGCCGGAAATGCCGGCGAAGGAGCTCTGTTGACCTTCGGGATCGAGCCCAGGAGATTCGCGTTCGACTTGCTGCCGGGGATGTCGGAGAAGATCATTCTTCACCCGCACCCCAACGATTCGAGCCTCTCGCCGTGGCAGGTGAACACGACCGTGGATGAGAAGCCGCGGTTTCGTTTCCGCGGTGCGGTGATGTCGAATACGACCAGCCCAGAGGCCGACGTATGGCAGCGGGTCGTCGATCCTCCTGATCCGTCGCCGTATCTGCCCCAGCATGCGCCGGACGACAATGAGGACCCATGGAAGAAAGGGGTGCTAATGCCGCGCGGCTGTGCGGATGCGAGCTGCCGCGCCGTGAGCGGACAGCCGCTCCAGGTACGCTCGACGCCGGGAGGCGTGGTCGAGGTGGAGCTCGAGGCGACGGACCGTTACGCGGGCGACAACTACATCCTCGAGGCCAGCTTCGATCCTGCGTTCACCTGTGCCACGGCCGGCCTGAACGGCGCGAACCTCTGCGCCCGCAGCGGCCAGGTGACGGCGTGGAAGCGGGTGTTCATCGAGAAGCGGCGAATGCTGCGCAACGGCTTGTTCCTCGCGCAAGACGCCAACGTGGGCGACACGTTCATCGTCACCCGCGGCAGTCACTGGCGCGGAAACCGCGGTAAGTACGATGAGTTGAGCAAGGGCGAACAGATCGTGATCGTCCACGCGCCGCAGCTCGACCGCTCCGATCTCAGCGAGGGCTGGTACTCGGAGACGCATACCATTCTGTCGGTGCAGGACCTCGGCAACGGCGAGTTCCGGGTCAACCTTGGGACGAAGAAGGGCAAGACCATCATCCCCGAGCCGTTGCAACACGAATACAGAGTCGATTCGGAGAACCGCGCGATCGGGGACGCTGTGTCGAAACTCGGCTCACTCTTCGTCACCGCGGACGACGTGTTCGACGTTTCCGTGGACCTCGTGACTGGCGAGGCCTTCTTTCACTCGTTTACCGAGAACCTCATTCTTCCGGACAACACCACGCCAGGAGCATTTGTGCCGGTTCCATTTCTCGAGACCACTGACCAGACAACCCTTCAGCATTTGGCGGAGAAATGGAGCAGCTTGGTCAATGGTTCGCTCGAGCCGAATCACCAATTGCTGATCATCGCCTCCGACAACAGCGCCGGCGGGACTGGAACCGATGCCGGATTGACGATCTCGCAGGTGCCTGGGAAGAGGACGTCTTCATGGGTGTTCTGGGAGACGATTGACCAGGTACTGAGCGGGAACAACGTGAACACCGTGAACAAGTGGGCGAGGAAGACGGCCGCTCACGAGATCGCCCATCAGTGGCGGACGAACGGCTTATGGAACCCTTCCCCTCACGCCGATCACTGCCCCGCGACGACCAAGACCTGGAACGATCCGTCAGCGTATTGCCTTCTCGCGGACGCCGATCCCAATGGCTCGGGTTCCGTGGCTCAGCGTACGAATGGCATCGCCCGCTTCCACTTTCTCACGCTACCCAACGGCAGCACTCACTCCGAGTATCTGGAGATTCGCAGGCGACCTGACCCATTTGTTCCGAATCCATGAACCCAAAGGACAGACGATGAAGCTCATCCTTGCAGCCGCGGCTATGATCCTCTCGTTGCTCTTGCCACCACGCGCGAGTGCAGCGGCCCCGATTGAAGCGACGCTGACGCTTCCGCATGATCAAGTGCTTCCCGGCGTCCCGTTCGAACTCGTGATCACCTATATCAACGTATCTGATCATCCGTTGACGATCGGCGGGGCGCTGGCAACGCTAGTGGTCACATTCCGGGGCGGCGAAACGACGATAATGCACAAGCCGGAGGGTCACGATCAATCGGACGTCATGCCGGCCGCTCCGTTGCGACTGGCGCCTGGCCAGTCAGCGCAGCAGGCCGTGAGCTGGGAGCGAGGCAGCCCAAACTGGTTCAAGTACACCTCTTTTTCCGGCCCTGGAACCTACGGCATCGCCTTGGAGCTTCAAATCGTAGACAAGTACATCGAGCCGCTTGGCACCGTGCGCACAGACACTGTCACACTCACCCGCATCGAGCCGGTCGGGATCGACTCGGAGCTATGGAAACGCATGCAGGACCTGTCCGGCGGCAAGTGGGCGGACAACTGGTTCCATGCCAGCTCTCCGGGCGTTACGCTGGCTGACGAGATCATCCTGTTGCATCCGGCTTCGGGCTACTACCCGTACGCCCTCGCTCTACGCGCGCTGATGCAGCGCAAGCGGGGTGACATCGAGGCTCTGATGGAGGCGGCTCACCGCTTCCCGGCATCACCTGCACATCCCTATCTGTTGTTCGCCGCGGCAAATTCGGCAGACTACAAGGCATTGATCGCTAGCCGGGCGGGCGACACCGACGAGGCAGAGAAGTACTTCAAGCTCGCCCAGAGCAACTACAGCGCCGCGCTGGCCACGAAGAGCATCGCCGTTCGCGACAGTGCAGAGAAGGGTGTTCGGGACGTGACGAGGGGACTAGAGCGGCTGAAGAATCGGGATCGCTGATGGTCGAGGCCAAGCAACTGAGTCAATGCTGCAAGATCACTCTCCGCGCCGGAAGCCGTTCGCTCTTTCCTTGAAAACGATGAGGACTGGGCGGCGCGCGCTCGGCGATGAGATCATCCCTCAGCCGGTCTCCGGCGACGAACCGCGGGTGCTCGCTTCGCGTGCTCCAGCGGGTCGAGCAACTGCTACTCGCAGGAGGTTGATGCGTGGCTCTTCAATGGAACGATTCGCTGGACGCCATCGACTGGGAGGAGCTGTCGAGTCTCTATCGAGTGGCCCCTCTGGGAAACAAGAAGGCCGCTGACCTGTCGACGGTGTTTTCGAACAGCATGTTCCGCTGCTTCGTCTATGACGCCGGAAGGCTGATCGGGGCCGGCCGGGCGCTCGCGGACGGTGTCGATTGCTCGTATCTCTGCGACATCGCCGTGCATCCGGACTACCAGGGCAGCGGCATCGGCAAGGAGATCGTCGCGAGGCTGCGCGCGCTTTCCGCGAGCCACAGAAAGATCATCCTGTACGCGGCACCGGGCAAGGAGCCGTTCTATCTGAAGCTCGGATTCAAGCGGATGCTGACGGCCATGGCCATCTTCGAGAATCAGGCGGACGCGCTCGAGCGCGGACTGGTCGCGGAGGGTTGAGGCGGGAAACAGGAGATTCCGGCGCGCGCCGGAATCTCCGCGGGTTGGATCAGAACCGGAACTTGAGACCGGCGGAGACGATGAGCGGATTGACCTCGATCGCTTCGTCCTCCGTGTCTCCATCCGCGCGGGCCTCGTACAGGATGTACTTGCCGTCGAGGAAGATCGCCAGAGACCGGCCCAGACCGATGTTCAGTCCGGCGTTGACGAGAAAGTCGACTTCGTTCTGGAGGTCAGCGGACTCGAGCTCTTCCGTGTCGATGGAGCCGGCTTCGCCGCTGATGTAGGCGACACCGCCGCCGATGTAGGGGCTGATCATGCTGCCATGGGCGAAGTGGATCTGTCCCGTCGCGGTGAGGATGTCCAGGTCGAGCTCGCCGGCGTCGGCGGTGATGTCGTCGAACGACAGAGTGAGATCGGCGCCCAGCTTCTGATAGGCGAACTCGGTCGAGAAGGCGTCCGTCCAGAACCGGTTGTACAGGACGCCATAGCCCATGTCTTCGTCGAATTCGACGTCGATGGTATCGAGCCCATCACTGATCTCGCTATCATCGAACTGCGACGTGGAAATGAAAACGCCGAGCTCGTTGCGAGCCTGAGCACCGGCGAACAGCGGAAGGAAGAGAAGAGAGAGAACGATGAGTGTACGTTTGATCATTTTGCCTCCAGTCGATGTAATGGCGCCTTGCCATTGTGATGCCGACGGGGGAAAGATGGCAGCGACCAGGGGTCCCGAGGGCTGACGCCGGTCCGGTGGATCTCGTTCTGCGAAAGGATTCGCGAATGCCTTTGAAGATCGAAGACTACGCTCTCATTGGAGACCTGCACACCGGCGCTCTCGTCGGGCGGGACGGGTCGATCGACTGGTTCTGCGCTCCGCGATTCGATTCGCCGGCCTCTTTCGCCGCGCTCCTGGGCACGCCCGAACATGGCAGGTGGCTGCTCGCGCCGGCCGGCGAGGTGCGCAGCGTGCGTCGTCAGTACCGCGGCGATTCACTGATTCTCGAGACGGAGTTCGAGTGTCCGAATGGCCGCGTTCGCGTCATCGACTTCATGCCTGTTCGCAATGAGGTCGTGGACCTCGTCCGCATCGTCGAGGGACTCGAGGGCGTCGTTCGCATGCGCATGGAGCTGGAGATTCGCTTCGACTATGGGTCCATCGTCCCGTGGGTCCGTGCAATCGAAGGAGGCATTCGCGCCACCGCGGGGCCGGACACGATCTATTGCCGAAGCGATGTGGAGATGCACGGAGAAGGACTGGTCACGGTCTCGGAGTTCGAGGTCGGGGCAGGTGTCCGGCGTACGTTCGACATCACGTGGGCTCCGACCTATGGACCGGCCACTGAGCCGCAGAACGCCGAGCTCCAGCTCGTGCAGACAGAGGGATTCTGGCGGGACTGGGTTTCGCGCTGCACTTATGACGGTCCGTGGCGGGATGCCGTCATGCGCTCGCTGATCACGCTCAAGGCTCTCACCTACGAGCCGACCGGAGGGCTCGTCGCCGCTGCGACGACCTCGCTTCCCGAGTGCATCGCCGGTGTCCGCAACTGGGACTACCGCTATTGCTGGCTGCGAGACGCGACGTTCTCGTTGTACGCGCTCACCGTGGGTGGCTACACCGACGAAGCCCTCTCCTGGCGGGAATGGCTGGTCAATGCCGTGGCCGGCCGGCCGGAAGAACTGCAGATCATGTACGGAATCGCCGGAGAGCGGCGCCTGACGGAGCTGGAGATTCCGTGGCTGCCCGGATACGAAGGCGCGCAGCCCGTTCGTATCGGCAATGCCGCCTCTCATCAGTATCAGCTCGATGTCTATGGCGAGGTCATGGACGTACTGCACCTGACGCGGCGTCTGGGCCTTCCTCACGATGACTACGTGTGGCGTGTGCAACGCGCGATGATGAAATTCCTCGAGAAGGGCTGGAGAGAGCCGGACGAGGGGATCTGGGAAGTGCGCGGGCCGCGGCGGCACTTCACCCATTCCAAAGTGATGGCCTGGGTGGCGTTCGATCGGGCCGTCGCCGCGGTGGAGACGTTCGGCCTGGAAGGACCGGTCGAGCGGTGGCGCGCCATCCGCGAAGAAATCCACGCCGAGGTTCTGGAGAAAGGATTCGACCGGAGCCTCAATGCTTTCGTTCAGTATTACGGCTCGACATCGACGGATGGCAGTCTGCTGATGCTCCCCGCGCTGGGGTTCATTTCGGCGACCGATCCTCGCATGGTGGGCACCGTGGACCTGATTCGGGAGCAGCTCGGCGCGGATGGCCTCATCGTCCGCTATCCCACCGTTCCGGAGGTCGACGGTCTGCCTTCGGGCGAGGGAGCGTTTCTCCTCTGCACGTTCTGGCTCGCCGATGTGCTCGCATCGCAGGGGAAAGAAGAGGAGGCCACGGCGCTCTTCGAGAGCCTCCTCGCGTTGCGGAACGATGTCGGCCTTCTCGCCGAACAATACGATGCCGCGGCCGGACGCTTCCTCGGAAACTTCCCGCAGGCCTTCTCTCATGTCGGGCTGATCAACACCGCCCGACACCTGTCCCGCCCCGGAGGCCCTCCGGAAGACCGGCACAAGCGGTGATAGATGTCATCCGCTGTTCCAAGGCGGGCAATCTTGCTCGAACAGCGTGCCCAAGGCTTGGCCAACCAGCGCCGGCCGTGCCGGCTGACGCTCGTGACTCTCGAGCTCGAGGATGCCTCGCTCCATGCGCTCAAGGACCGGCACGTGCCGGTTCTCATCGACCTCATGACCGGCGGATTCGAGCTCTGAGGCCGATGCATATCCTCATTACGGATTCGGGCGTCGGCGGTCTCTCGGTCTGCGCGTACGCCGAGCGGTTCGTGCGCATCCATGGGTTCCCCGAGCCGTTGCGGTTGACGTTCGCCAATGCCGCGCCGGAGAACGACTACGGCTACAACTCCATGCCGGCGCGCGAGGAGAAGCTGCGCACGTTCGAACGCTTCCTGCGCAAGGTCACCGAGCGATTCTCACCCGACTCGATCTACGTCGCTTGCAACACCCTCTCCGTCCTGTTGCCCGACACGCCGTTTTCCCACTCGGCGACGATTCCCGTGAAGGGGATCGTGGAGACGGGCGCAGGACTTCTTCTGCAGGAGCTCGAAACCGTTCCTGAGAGTGTCGCGATGATCTTCGGAACGCAGACGACGATCGGCGCGGGTACCTACCCGCGGATGCTCCGTGGATGACGTGCTGAAGCATCACGTCGTCTGACGCCGTTCGCGGCTCCCTTCCGCACGTCCAACCGGCGGGTTTATTTCGTGCGGCCCGTGTGGAGTTGCTGCTGGCGTTGCTTCTCCAGGCTGGCCCATGCCTCGTCGAGGAAGCGCGAGAGCTCGCCGCGCACCACGAAGGGATTCGAGCCGCGGTCGTTGCGCCGGGTGCGCTTGCCGGCGAGGTCGTAGAACCCGGCGTGGTTGGCGAGGAAGACGTCGGGGTCGAGCCGTCGTAGCGTCGCGAAGGTCTTCTCGTAGTCGGCGAAGATCTCGGGGTAGGACGGATTGTCCACGAGCCGATAACCGGGAGCCGTGACGCTGCACAGGAAGACGACGTCGAGAGGCTGGTCGTTCTCCCGGACGGTCATCCGCCATGTCGTGCAGCCGCGCGTGTGTCCGGGAGTGAGCAGCGCCACCATCTCCGTCGAGCCGAGGCGGACGACGCTGCCATCGCTCACGTTCCCGTCGGCCTCGACCGGTGGATAGGTGATCGTGTCTCCGAAGGCGAAGTCGCCGCGACCTCCGCGCGCGGCCAGCTCCGCGTCGGCCGAGGAGAGGAGCACGCGTGCGCCGGTCGCTTTCTTCAGCGCGGCGAGCGCGCCGATGTGATCGGAGTGCGCGTGCGAGGCGAGCAGGATGCGGACGTCCTTCGGATCGAACCCCAACTTCCGGATGTTGCTCAAGAGGAGAGGCGCGTTCTCATCGAGAGGAGCATCGAGGAGGATCAGTCCCTTCTCGGTGGCGATGAGCCAGGCGCCGAGGTCCTCCGTTCCCACGTAGTGGATGTTTCCGACGACGCGGAACGGATCGATTGCACGCGTCCACGACTCGGGGGTCTGCGCAATGGCGGCCGGCGAAAACAGAGTCAGCAGGAGAAGGACGAGAGCTCGCATGAGCCGTCGTTATCCCATGCAAATGTGGCGATGGTGTGGAAGGTCGCGTGATACGCGGCCATCGTCAGGAAGCCCACGGGGTACATCTCGAAGACGGGAGAGGAAGGGATCACGTCGCTGATCGGGCCGTAGAAGATCGTCCGGTCGCGGAAGTCGAAGACGCTGGGCGGATGGATGAAAACGACGTCGGGCTGGCGCACGCGGACTTCCTCTGCCTCCCAGATCGCCTCGGGACGCCCAGGCCCGTGCAGCAGCGGTCACACACACCTGTGATCTCGGCGCGGGCACGCTGGCAAGCGGCGCCCACCGCGCTGCCGGCTCAGAGTGTGTGCAGAGATCCGCGGCTGTCCCAGCCTGTCATCCTGAGCGGGTGGTGGGTGGGTTGCGAAGGATCCCCTGCGGTAAACGATGGTCGCGCAGACAGGAGAAGACTGCAGTCTCGTACTCGCACGCTGGTCGTCCTTCGCACGAGATCCTTCGCACCCACCCGCCACCCGCTCAGGATGACATCGAAGATGTCATTCCCTTCAGCGTGGCCGGCAATTTTGCTCGAAAGGCGTGCCCAAGGCTTGGCCAGCCAGCGCCGCCGGCCGTGCCGGCTCAGGATGACATCGAAGAAGTCATCCACTGCTCCCAGGTCGGCAGTGTTGCTCGAACAGCGTGCCCCGCCATCGCCCATCGCGCGATCGTCGACGGCATCGAAGAGGACGAACGCGACGACGCCGTGAGGCGTCGCGTGGGATTGGCGCACGCGCCTTGACCGCGGCCCGTCGGCGAACGATCATTGTTCGACGCTATGCTCGCGCGAGGCAACCCAAAGACGCACTGG
>Ga0307505_10001029_pt1 | contig 25152 bp, 18 predicted proteins | sample 23_S_MG_FD_202183 | JGI IMG/M metagenome (GOLD analysis project Ga0307505, IMG submission 202183) | Soil microbial communities from Populus trichocarpa stands in riparian zone in the Pacific Northwest, United States - 23_S | ecosystem: Environmental > Terrestrial > Soil > Riparian zone > Trees... | reverse complement strand
GTCATCCCGAGCCTGTCGAGGGACCTCGTAGCTCTTGCCCGCGCGGCTGGGGGCTCGGCTCGGTGGGCAGAAGGTGGTAGGGGCAGCTTCCCGAGCCATGTCATCCCGAGCCTGTCGAGGGACCTCGTAGCTCTTGCCCGCGCGGCTGGGGGCTCGGCTCGGTGGGCAGAAGGTGGTAGGGGCAGCTTCCCGAGCCATGTCATCCCGAGCCTGTCGAGGGACCTCGCAGCTCCTGGCAGGCGGCGGAGCTCGGGGCTGGGAGGTTCGGGGACACCGGGCTCAAGGCTCAGGGCAGGGCAGCATGGCATGGGACGGAGGGCAGAGACAGCCCGCAGCCGCCTGCTCTCCTCGCGAGCGGCAAGCGGCAAGCCCCCCGAACGCTGACAGCTGATAGCCGACAGCTAACAGCTCCCCTCCTTTCGTACCGAGATTGCGGCAGCTGCTCCCCCTATGGCCCTCGTCCCCCGACTGCTGCCCCTCGTCACGATCGCGATCCTCGCCGGCTGCGGCCTGGGTCCGTCTGCGGTAAACCCCGAGGGGGGCCTGCGCGGCGCCATCGCGCAGAACTCGATGCTCTCGCGGTTCTCAGCTGACGTTGAGTCCGGCCCGTTGGCGGCGCAGCTCGAGGCGGACAACATCACGGTGTTCGCCCCGACCGACATCGCCTATCGCTTCATGGGGGCCGAGGCCCTGCAGCGGATGCGCCAGCAGCCGGAGTTGTTCCTGTCGGTACTGCGCCGACACATAGTGCCCGGGCGGATCGACCCGGCCGCGCTCGTGGACGGCGCCCAGTTGCCCACGCTCGAGGGCCCGCCGCTGCTCGTGCGGCGCGACGGCGACCTGGTGACGGTTGGCGGCCAGCAGGTCGATCTCGATCCCTTCGACGCCGGCAACGGTCTGCTTTACGAGGTCGGGGGTTTCTACAACGACCACTTCGACGCGGAGACGCGCCTGGAGCTGATCCCCCTCGCCGATCGATTCCGAGACGCCCTGCAGCGCGCCAACGAGCTCCAGCGCCTCCGCGGCCCGGAGCCCGTGACGGTATTCGCGCCCATCAACGAGGCGTTCCTTCAGCTGGGCCAGAGCGAGCTCGACCTGCTGTTCTCACCCGTCAACCGCGACATACTCGAGCGCGTGGCGCGGCTCCACATCGCCCCGGGCCGTTTGCGCATCGATGAGCCCGATGGGATGCTCACCGTCAACACGTTCGACGATTTCCCGCTAACGCTCGAGGCCGTAGGCGGCGCACTCACGCTGAACGGCGCGCCGATCTACACCACGCCAATCGAGACATCCACGGGCCTGATTTACCTGGTTGGGGAAGTCGTGCTCGATGGCCTGACGCTCGAGCAACGCGTTCGCAGCGCGTCGACATTGAGAACCTTCACGGAATGGTCGCTAGAGCAGCCGACGCTGGCAGAGGTGTTGCGCGGTACGGAGCCGCACACCGTGTTCGCGGTCAACAACCCCGGCATGGCCACCATTCCCGATAACGTCCGCGCAGCGCTCCACTTGATCGTGAACGCGCCACTGCTCACGCGGACGATGTCAATGCACTTCGTGCAGGGTTCGCTGATGTCCGCCGACCTTCCCGACGGCGCGTCCATCCCAACCCTCGAGGGTTCGACGCTCGAGGTCACGCAGGCGGGCACCACGTTCCGGGTGGACGGCCGGACGGTGATCCGGCGCGACCTGCCGGCGCGGAACGGGGTGCTGCACATCGTCGACGGGCTCCTTACGCCCGACGTGGATGCGTTCGATGCGGCGATCCTGCGTGGCACGCCGGCCTACACGGACGTCGTCCGCCAAGCCGGCCTGGAGTTCCTCGTCCGCAGCGCCGGCCCGCTGAGCGTCATCGCGTTCACAGACGCCGCGATCGCGGCGCACCCCGACCTGATGACGCGTCCGGACCTGCCCTCCATCATCCGCTATCACATCGCCGAGGGCAATATCGGCCTGCCCCACCTCGGAATGACGTTCATCCCGCTGGAGGGCCCGCCGCGCACCGTCACTTCTGCCTCCGGCACGTTCGGCTTCGTGCTGGACGACCAGCCGTTCTTCAACAGCGCCGGCCCGGTGACTAACGGGCACCTCTTCACCATCGGAGGCATCGCCGCGCCGCCCGACCCTTTCGCGCCGCGCCGCGCGGCCGTCAGGCGATGAGCATCGCGTCGCCGTAGGAGTAGAACCGGTAGCCGGAGGCGACGGCGTGCCGGTAGGCGTCCATCGTGGCCTCGCGGCCAGCGAAGGCGGAGACCAGGATCAGGAGCGACGAGCGCGGCAGGTGGAAGTTTGTCAGCAGGGCGTCGACCGCGCGGAAGCGGTAGCCGGGCGTAACTGTCAGTTCGGCGAGGCCCTTCATCGGGTGCACGGCGCCATCCTCGCGGACAGCGCTCTCGAGCGCGCGCGCAGTGGTCGTGCCGACGGCGACCACGCGCCCTCCCCTCCCCCGGGTCTCCGCGATCGCGCCGGCCGTCGCCTCCGGCACTTCGACGCGCTCCGGCGCGACGGCGTGCATCGATAGGTCCGCCGCCCGCACGGGCTCGAATGTCCCGTACCCGACGTGCAGTGTGACCGTCGCTCGCCGTACGCCGCGCTGGTCGATCTCGGCGAGCAGCTCGGGCGTGAAGTGCAGCCCTGCGGTCGGCGCGGCGACAGCGCCGGGCTCGCGCGAGTAGACCGTCTGGTACCGCTCGCGATCCTCGTCGTCCGGCTCGCCGCGCCGGATGTAGGGCGGTAGCGGGACGCGCCCTACCCGCTCCATCAGCGCGGCCACGTCCGCGCCGGCCGGCGCCGTGAACACCACGCGCCGGCTGCCGTCGGGGTGCACGTGGACGACCTCGGCCACGAGCCCGCCTGGAAGAGTGACACGCGCCCCGACGGCGAGTTTCCTGCCCGGGCGCGCGAGCACGTCCCACGCGTCGTCCTGCTCCGCCGGCGCGACGAGGAACAGCTCGGCGCGGCCGCCGCCGGGTTCGCGCGTGCCCACCAGTCGCGCGGGGATGACGCGTGCGTCGTTGACGACCAGCAGGTCGCCGGCGCGGAGTTGCGCCGGCAAGTCCGTGAACGCGGAGTCCTGCACGCCGGCGCCGGCGCGGTCGAGCACGAGCAAGCGGCTCCCGTCGCGCCGCTCAGCGGGCCGCTGGGCGATCTGCGCCTCCGGGAGGTTGAAGTCGTAGGGGAGCAGTGAGTCCGGCACGTTGTAGCCTGGCTCGTGGCTCGTGGCTCGTGGCTCGTGACTCGTGACTCGTGAGTCGTGAGTCGTGAGTCGTGAGCTTACGCGCCACGCCAAACGAGCCATACGCTCCTCCAACCACGAGCCACTGTTGTACGAAGGGTGAGCCCAGGCATCAACGGGCCGCCCCGCAACCCGTCAAAGTCAATCCACGAGCCCCAACCAACGAGCCACGAGCCAGTTGCCTACCCCAACCTCTGCGCCCTGCTCCTGACGCCGGCGAACTGCGCCTCATCCATGCGAAGGCCCGAGCGGTTGACCGAGCGCGCGGCCGCGCGCACGTTCCTGACGCGCTCCTCGGGCCCCGGGTGCGACGAGAAGAACCCGCCGGAGCTACCGCCCTCCTGCATCAGGCGCTCGAGCAGGCGCGCCAGTCCCTCCGGATCGTAGCCGGTCGCCACCATGAGCTGCACCGCCATCTGGTCCGCCTCGCGCTCGTCGGCCCGCGAGAAGCTCGCGAACGCGCCGGTCGCGGCGACCTGCGCGCCTATCTGCGCCAGCGCGCCGGGGTTACGGCCGAGGATCACGGAGGCCAGGATGTTTGCCTCCTGCGCCTGGCTCAGCCGGCGCGTACCGTGCCGTGCGACGCCGTGCCCGATCTCGTGCGCCAGCGCGCCGGCGAACTCGGCGGCACTGCCGGATTGCGCGAGCAAGCCGGTGTGGACGTACACCAACCCGCCGGGGACGTTGAACGCGTTGATGCGCGCGTCCTGCACGACGTAGAAGCGCCACGGCCGGCCGGACATGTTCGTCTGCCGCACCATCCGCTGTCCAACACTGTTGACGTAGTTCTGCAGCGTCGCGTCGCGGACGATGCGTACCTGGCCGTTGATCTCGGTCTCGAGCTGGCGTCCGAGCTGCCATTCGTCGTCGAGCGAGACGTAGTTCGCACCGGCCAGCGTGGCGCAGCCGGCCATGAGCATCGCCGCGCAGGCGGCGACGATGGCGGGGTGGGTGTGACGTGCAGGCATTGGGTGGGGCACTGGGGGGACGAAGCACGGTCCAACCCGCGACCCAGAGCAAGGGTCCTTCCCGCCGGCGATCCAGTGTTGACCCGATGGCGGTGCGGACCGCCTACCGATGAACCACGAAGCGGGTGGTTCTGGAACGACCCTCGGCTTCCAGACTGACCAGGTACACCCCGGTGCGAAGGTGCCCGGTCTCGAGGGCGACTTCCTGCCGTCCCGCCGGCTGCTCGCCGGCGAAAACGAGGCGGACCTCTCGACCCAGCAGGTCGTGCACGACCAGTCGCACTGGCCCGCCCATTTCCAACGCGTACCGCACGCTCGCAACGCCGTTTACCACGCTAGGCAGCACCTGCAGGCGCGCCTCGTGGAGCGGAGGGGGCTCGGTGGAGACGGGCGGCGGCGTACCGGCGTCGGTAACCACGATGCCTCCAACCCCGAACGTGGCGTCCAGGGCTCCATCGGGCATGTACCGGGCGACAACGATGTCGCTGGCCCCCGGTGCCAGGGTGTAGCCGGCGACGACGATCTTGCCGTCCGGCTGCACCGCAATCGCCCTCACGCCCTCCGCGGCGGGTCCCGGCGTGATTGTCCAGCCATCGCCGTCGAACGTGGGATCTAGCACCCCGGACGCGGTCAGACGGGCGACGAGAAAGTCACCCTGGGACGGGCCTGCTCGGCCGGCGGCCAGTATCCGGCCGTCCGGCAGCTCCGTCGCCGCGTAGAAGAAATTGTAGCTGCCGGCGAAGGAGTGTGCGAACCACCCCCCATCGGCCAAGGTCGAGTCCAGAGCGCCGTCGTCGCTGTACCTCGCGATAGCGGCGAGGTACCCTAGGGATGTGCCGGAGACTCCGTCATAGCTGTGACCGGCCGCGAGCAGCCCCCCATTGGCCTGGGGTACGAGCGCCGCCACGACCTGCTCGCTGTCCGGCGGCCTGCCGGTCAGTACCCAGCCGTCGTCGCCGAACTCGGAGTCGATGACCCCGCTGGGTAAGTACTGCAGGATCGCGTAGTCGGGGTCCGTCACCTGCGTGACGAACGACGTCCCTCCGATGACAATCTCCCCGCCGGGACGCACGGCTACGGCGTATCCACGGTCCGTGCTACTGGGACTCAGCGACGCGGTCGCGATGCCGCCGGCCCCGAAAGACGGATCAAGACTGCCGTCGGGCGATAGCATGGCTAGTGCAAAGTCGACATTGGTATTGGGCTCCTCGTCTGCGAACCCGCCGACCAGGACGCGCCCATCGGGCAGCAGCACGGCAGCCTCCCCGTCGTCGAACCGCAGAACGCTGATCTGAGCCCGGCCATCCTCCGTGGCGCCGAAGTTGGAATCGAGCGATCCGTCCCCGAGGTAGCGCGCAACGGCGAAGTCGCTAGAGACGAGCGGGTTGGAGACGTTGCCTCCCACCCCTGTCGTGCCCGCCGCGACGATGCGCCCGTCCGGCAGGATGGCGACCGCATGTGCGTAGTTGTAGCGGCCGGCACCCCACGACGTGAAGACGAGGCCGTCCGTGCCGAACGTGGAGTCCAGCGAGCCGTCCGGCTCATACCTCACCAGCACGAACTCGACGTCGGCACCGTTCCGGGCCCAGGCCGGCCACGACGATCTTGCCGTCCGGCTGGAGCGCCACCGCGTTGGCTTCGTCGCTGGCTCCGACGAGCGCGGTGTGGTCCGGGGGACCCTCTACGGGCCACCGATCCGCCTGCGCGACGGCCGGCGCGGCCGGCGCGAGTGCAAGCAATACCAGAAGGGTCACTCGCATGTAGATCGGGCGTCTTTGACGGAGATAGTAAGGCAGTCGGACTCCGACCCGACCTGCGTCGTAGCGCCGGCGGGGACCCGGATCGGCGGGTCTTGCGCGCGCGCGAGGCGCGGAATCGTCGAGGGGCCGCGTGTTTGCCGGGGGGCAGGGGGGCCCGCCGCTGCCACAGCCATCGGACCCGCCGTGTCCGCCGGCCGGCCATGATGTGCGAGCTTCTTACCGTAGAAAATCCAGCCATGCCCTCGCCCGACCCGGAGCCCAGCCCGATACTGAACTCGCCCTACGACGAGACGGCGCTGCACTACCAGACGGATCTCGAGGGCAACCTGGACTATGAGCACATCGTGGCCGGCCGGCGCATCTTCGCGCCGACGACCCAGGCCATACCGGTGCGCACGGGGCCGCAGGGGAGCCTGATCAACCTCAGCGAAGTCGCGGGGCAGTACGAGAGGCACCCGATCAACCAGGTGCGACGCGAGGTGAAGGCCTGGCGCGAGGGCGACTACCCGCACGTGACGCGCGTGTCGGGCGAGCTACTCCGGTTCTGGTTTGCGAACCCCGAGCGGTCGAAGACGCAGCAGCTCTTCTTCTGCCAGCGCGAGGCCGTCGAAACGGCCGTGTGGCTCAACGAGGTGGCCGGCCGGTCCAACGCCGGCCAGCACCTGCTGACCGAGCTGCGCAACGCCCAGGTGCAAGACGCGAGCGGGCTACCACGCATCGCCTTCAAAATGGCGACCGGCACGGGGAAGACCGTGGTCATGGCGATGCTCGTACTGTATCACCACTTCAACCGTCGCGAGTACCCGTCCGACACACGGTTCGCCGATGCCTTTCTGCTCGTCGCGCCGGGTGTGACCATCCGGGACCGCCTCGGCGTGCTGCGCGTGGACACCGCCGCGAGCTCGGCCGGCAGCGCGCAGGACTACTACCGCCAGCGCGGGCTCGTGCCCCGACAGTTCGAAAGCTGGCTGGCCGGCGTCAACTCGCGGCTGGTGATCACCAACTTCCACGCCTTCGACGCGAAGACGCTCAAGGGCAACAAGGCGAGCCCGTTCGACGGCAAGCTGGGACCCGACGGCAAGAAGCAGGTCGCCACGGAGGACCCCGTGCGGGTGGTGCGCCGGCTGATGGCGGGCGTCCGGCCGGGCAGCCGCGTCGTGGTGATGAACGACGAGGCGCACCACTGCTACCTGCCGAAGGCGAAAGGGGGCAAGGGCGACGAGGAGGTCACAAAGGAGGAGAACGAGCGCGCGGCCGTCTGGTACCGCGGCCTGCAGGCGGTGGCCGATGCGTTCAAGGTGGGGCACGTCTACGACCTCAGCGCAACGCCCTACTACCTGTCGGGGTCCGGCCACGAGCCCTACTCACTCTTCCCGTGGGTGGTGTCCGACTTCGGCCTCATCGAGGCCATCGAGGCGGGCCTCGTCAAGATCCCGTTCCTTCCTGAGTCCGACGAGACGCACGAACTCGACACGCCGGTCCTGCGGGAGCTGTTCGAGCACGTCAAGGACGAACTGCCGCGCAAGGGGCTGGAGCGCAAGAGGAGTGAGGCGAAGGCGGAAGGGAAGGCGCTGGCGGAGGAGCCGCCTCGAATCCCCGATCTGCTGGTCACCGCCCTGCGGCAGTTCTACGAGCACTACGAACGGACCTGGCGTTCCGAGGGCGCCGGCCAGCTCGACCTGGTTCGCGGCGATGAGCAGCCCCCGGTGTTCATCCTCGTCTGCAACAACACCTCCGTGTCGAAGGAGGTGTACAAGTGGATCGCCGGCTACGAGTTCGAGGGCGAGGACGGCGAGACGATCGTCGTTCCCGGCGCGCTCGACCTGTTCTCGAACTACGACGCCGGGACGATGCGCCAGCGCAGCCGGCCGCCCACCCTGCTGATCGACTCGGAGGCGCTCGAGGCCGGCGACCAGGTCTCTCCCGAGTTCAAGAAGGTCTTCGAGCCGGAGATCGCGCGATTCAAGGCCGACTACGCCCGCGTTCACGGCCAGGGCGCGCTGGAGAGCCTGACGGACGCGCAGCTCCTGCGCGAGGTCGTCAACACCGTCGGCAAGCCGGGTACGCTCGGTGGCCACATCCGGTGCGTGGTCTCGGTGTCGATGCTCACCGAGGGCTGGGATGCCAATACTGTCACCCACATCGTCGGGCTACGGGCCTTCAAGAGCCAGCTCCTATGCGAGCAGGTAGCGGGACGAGCGCTCCGGCGGCGGTCGTACGTGCTGGCGAAGCACGACCGGAACCGAGTGCCGAACCCGCGGGGGGAGACGGAGCTGTTCCCCCCGGAGTACGCCCACATCATCGGCGTGCCGTTCAAGCTGTTCAAGGGCGGCAAGAACACGCCGGCCGAGCCGAAGGAGGGCGTCCGCGTGCACGCCATCCCGGACCGCGCCGACCTGGAGATCGTCTTCCCGAACGTGGACGGCTACCGCGTGGACATCCCCGAAGGGCGGCTGACGGCCGACTTCGCGCGGCTGGAGCCGTTCGAGATCGACGGGTCGACGCACCCCTTCAAGACGGTGATGGGCACGGCGGTGTCCGGCGACACCGACCTCCTCGAGGTGGAGTCTCTGCGCGACCTCCGCGACCAGCAGGTGGTCTATCGCCTCGCGCGGGCCGTGCTACACCACTACTACCGCGACGAGGACGGCCGGCCGATGGCCTCCCGCTTCGGCGACGTGCGCGGCATCGTCGAGGAGTGGTACGAGACCCGCGTGCGGCCGATCAACGTCGACGACCCCTTCTTCCGGCGCATCCTCTACTACTGGGACTCCAAGCGCGTCGCCGACCACATCAACCGGGCGATCAGAACCGGCGACAACGGCGAGCCGCGCATCCTGCCGGTCTTCAACCACTACAACCGCGACGGCCGGACGCGCTTCGTGGACGGCTGGACGACGAAGCCGACCTACCCCACGACGAAGAGCCACGTCAACCTGGTGGTGGCCGACACCGGCTCGTGGGAGCAGATCGCCGCCAAGACCCTCGAGGAGATGGACGAGGTGGAGGCCTACGTCAAGAACGAATTCCTGGGCTTCACCATCCCGTACACCGCCGACGACGGTCGCGACCGGCGCTACTTCCCGGACTTCATCGCGCGCGTGCGCACAGCGGGCGGCCTCGCGCACCTGGTCATCGAGATCACGGGGATGAACCGGGACAAGACGGCGAAGAAGTGGGCCGTGGAGGAGCGATGGCTGCCGGCGGTCAACGCAACGGCCGACCGGCACGAGTTCGGCCGCTGGGCCTTCGTCGAGATCGCCGGCGACATCCGGCCCATCAAAGAGGAGCTACGGGCCGCCATGTCTGCCCAATTCGAATGAAGGCCGCGTGAACGTGTCGCCGAAACGTAGTTTTCGGCGACACGTTCCGGGGATATGTCGTCTGTGCGTACACGTTTCCACGGAGCCCCTCACGGACGCCACGTGCCGCCGCATCCTGACCAACCCTACAACGCGCTACCGGATCTGCCGCCGCGGACCCGAGTCGAGACGGCTGCGGTGCTCCGGGAGGCAATCCGGGCGAATCGGCTGCTCGCGGAATTGAAGGGGTTTTGCCAGACGCTCCCGAACCCCGAAATCCTATTGCGGACGGTGATCTTGCAGGAGAGCCGGGACAGCTCGGCGGTCGAGAACATCGTGACTACTCAAGACGAGCTCTTTCGTGCGGCGGCCGACCGGGAGAGCCTGAAGAGTGCCACCCCTGAGGCTAAAGAGGTAATGCGCTACACGGAGGCAGTCGATGAGGGAATGCGGCAGATGGAACGCACCGGGGCCATCACGACCGCCGTCATGGTGCGCGTGATGCAGGTCCTCAAGAACACCACGGCGGAGGTAAGGCAACTGCCGGGTACGAAACTGGTCAACCCCACCACGGGCCGCGTCACCTACACGCCGCCGGAGGGCGAGGCGCTGCTGCGCGACAAGCTGGCGCGGCTGGAGCAGTTCCTCAACATGCACGAGGAGCCGCCCTACGACCCGCTGGTGATGATGGCCCTCATGCACTACCAGTTCGAGGCCATCCACCCATTCGCGGACGGGAATGGCCGAACGGGCCGCATACTGAACGTGCTGTACCTCCTGCAGACGCAGCGCCTATCGGTGCCGATCCTGTACTTGAGCGGGTTCGTGATGCAGCACCGCGACGAGTACTACCGCCGCCTGAGGGAGGTAACCGAGAAAGACGCCTGGGGCGAGTGGGTACTGTACATGCTCAGGGCAGTCGCAGAGACGTCGATAGGGACGCTGGACCGTGTGCGCCGGATGCAGGAGTTGCGCGCCGAGTACCTGGAGCGGGCCCGCGATGCCGTGGGGCGCGCGCCGGCCCGAGAGATCGTGGACCTGATGTTTTCGTATCCATACCTCAAGATCAACACACTGGTCAATCAGGCAATTGGAGGCCGCCAGGCCGTTTCGCGCTACCTGCACTCACTCGCAAAGGGGGGCCTCCTGATGCCAATCAAAGCCGGGCGTGACATCTATTTCGTAAACCACAGACTCATGGCCCTGTTCAGTGAGCCGCTGCAGATCGTAGAGCAATGAGCGTCGAATCCTTCAAGCACGCCGGCGGCCGGCCGCACGTCCCCTCTGCCGAGGAGGCCGGCGCGGAGACCGCCAGCCCGGTCGTCCGCGAGCGGCCGGACCACGCGGCGTACCCCGCGAACCCGGTCGTCCACCGCGGGCAGGACCCCGAGCTGTTCTGGATGCACAAGTACGGGCCGGCCGACGACGGCGACGGCCGCGTGCACGTGGACGTGCGGAGCCTCTACCGCTCGGAGCACGTGGACCCGCACACGCTGATCGACGCGCTGTACAAGCGGATCGACAGCCCGCCGCCGCAGGGGGACCTCTTCGGCCAGCCGGACGACTTCGAGGATATGCGCGCCGGCGACGCGTTCACCACCGAGTACTACGAGCACGCCGACCGCTGGCGGAACCGGCTCATCCAGGGCGACAGCCTGCTGGTGATGACGAGCCTGCTGGAGCGCGAGGGGATGGCCGGCCAGGTCCAGATGATCTACATCGACCCGCCGTACGGAATCAAGTACGGGTCGAACTGGCAGATCCGCCTGAACGACCGGACGGTGAAGGATGGCGACGACGCGCACCTGTCCGGCGAGGGCGAGGTCATCCGCGCCTACCGCGACACGTGGGAGCTGGGGATCCACTCTTATCTGACCTACCTGCGCGACCGACTGGTCGTCGCGCGGGAGCTGCTGCATGAGTCAGGATCATGCTTCGTCCAGATCTCGGATGAGAACGTTCACCTTGTGAGATGCCTGATGGACGAAGTATTTGGATCGGGCAACTACTGCTCTCAAATCGCGTTTCGCAAAACGACGGGTAAAGCGAGCGGTCTCCTGGATAACACTTACGACGTGCTATTGTGGTACGCTAAGAGTCGAGAAGAGGTAAAGTATCGCACACTGTACTTCCAGCGGCGGTCGTCTGCCGACGCCAACTACAGAATGGTTGAGCTGCCGGATGGGACGCGGCGTTCGCTATCGAAAGCTGAGGCGCGTGAGGTCGACTCGCTGCCTGCCGGTTGGCGGGTGTTCCGGGCAAATCCCCTCACATCGCAGTCGGCGAGTACGACAACACTCTTCGAGTACGAGTTCGAGGGCAAGACTTTCAGGCCCGGTAAGGGCGGATGGAAGACGAACCTCGAAGGCATGCGGCGCTTAGAGCAGGCGCGGAGGCTCATGGCCGTCGGCAACACCCTGGCGTTCGTCCGTTACTTCGATGACTTCCCATATCAGGCGTACAACGACATCTGGGACGACACACGCCAAAGCGGGTTTGGTGACGCGAAGCGCTACACCGTGCAGACGGCTACCACGGTCATCGAGCGTTGCCTGCAGATGACCACCGATCCGGGGGACCTGGCCCTCGACCCTACCTGCGGTAGCGGCACAACCGCCGCCGTCGCAGAGCAGTGGGGTCGTCGCTGGATCACGATCGACTCGTCGCGCATAGCTCTCAATGTCGCCAAGGCGAGGCTGATGACGGCCACATACCCGTACTACACGCTCCACGACCCTGAAAGGAAGGACCTCCGACAGGGCTTCAACTACGCGCGCGTTCCCCACGTGATGCTCCAGCACATCTCTCGAGCAGAGCCGGCCGAACAGGAGACGCTATACGATCAGCCTGCAGACGAGAAGGGAACGCTCCGCGTCGCCGGCCCATTCACAGTCGAGACGCTGCAGTCCTTCGAGCCGGTGCCGCCGGCCGAGCTGGCGGCGGAGGAGAGCCCGGACGACGCCGCGGACTTCGAGCAGCGGGTCTTCGACGGCCTCAAGTCGGCCGGCGTGCGCAATGGGCGGTCGGACGAGCACGCCGTGTTCACGCGGGTGGACCGCCTGCCGGACGCGTACCTGCACGCCGAGGGCTTCTTTCCCGGTGACGGTACAGAGCGCAAGGCCTACATCCACGTGGGCCCCCGCTTCGGGACCGTCACCCGCCAGGCCGTGTCCGAGGCCATCAAGGCCTGCCGGCAGCGGATGGACGCGGACTGGCTCGTGATCCTGGGCTTCGCCTTCGAGAGCGGCCTGTCGGACGTCACGCGAGACTTCGGCACGTTCGAGGTCTCGCTCGTCCGCATGAACGACGACCTCATGCAGCAGGGCCTCCTGAAGAAGGACAGGAAGGCGGCCTCCTTCGTCACCATCGGCGAGCCGGACATCCGGTTGCACCGGGACGGCGACACCTGCACCGTCGAGGTGGCCGGCCTCGACCTCTACGACCCCATCCGCGACGAGGTGAAGCCCCGCTCGATCGAGGACATCGCCTACTGGATGGTCGACGACGACTACGACGGCTTCGCGTTCGTCGTCCGCCAGGCCTTCTTCTCCGGCGGCGACCGCGACGAGTTCGCGAAGTGGCGCAAGGGCCTGGACGACCTGGCCGGCGCGAAGGCGCGTCAGAAGCGCAACGTCGAGCGCACGCTCAAGATCGAGATCGACGAGGAGGCCTTCGACCGGCTCTATGGCTTCGTGTCCCGCCCCATCCCCGCGACGGCCGGCCGGCGTGTGGCGGTGCGGGTGGTGAGCCAGTTCGGGGAGGAGAGCACGAAGGTGCTGGAGGTATAGCCATGCAGCTTTTTCGCGCCCTGGAAGGCCTATCCGGCGAGCAGTTGGCAACAGGCGGCCTACGCCTGCTGCTGCTGCGATCTCAGGCATGCCGCGACGCCTTCCTCAAGCCGCTCGCGAACGCTTTCCCGGCTTGGCCGCTCAGTACCACCTCGCACTTTTCGTGTTACGCGGAGTACGCCACGACAGACGAAGTCGAGGGGAGGGGCCGGATCGACCTCATTCTGGAACTAGACGATGCCGTGGTTGGAGTTGAGGTAAAGCTCGGCGCCGCCCTTCAGAGCGGGCAGCCGAGGAAATATGTCGAAGAACTCGACCGTGTCGCGGGCCTCCTCGGCCAAGTCCGGCGGCGCGAGATGCCCTCTCTCTTGACGGTTCTTGCACCCGGATCACGGCGGACAGAGGTAAATGACATCCTTGCAGTGGTTCCCCGGTCCGCCTTTCTCGCCTGGGAGGATGTGCTCACCGCTCTTCGCGATGCCGAGGGGGGTGACCAATTTGTGTCTGTCCTTATCGCTGAATTCGATCAATACCTGAGAGACGCCCTGGACTTCTTACCGCGGTTCGCCGAGTGGGCGCCTCGCCTACGTGCGGCGTGGAAGCCGGGGGGCACAGCTGAACAACACAAGTTGCTTCGCGCTCTGTCAACCATCCTGCCCGGTCGGGCCGGACGAATGGCCGGAGGGGACTCGTGGGTGGGGTACTACTTCACTCCCGATGGCCCCGATGCTGCACGCTCATGGATCGGCTTCCTCCCTTCCTCACGTGCTGACCGCCGCGACGAGCACGCATTGCTGGTCGTTAGCACCTCGCGTCCAGTAGTACCCCAGGCAACGGCCGACTACTCCCCCGTGCATATTTCTCCGCCGAACAACGTGGATGGCCTCTCCGTGGACAGCTGGGAGATTCGCTTCAATCCTTCGTGGACTACGGCAGCTGATTGGACTGGTCGGCTGGCCATTTTCCTTTCGCAGCCGACCGCGCATGCGCCAGAACCTCATGACTCCAGTGTCTAGGAGGCTAACACTAGCCGCGGGCCCGCTGGGCTCGGCGACGGCCGGCCGGCGGGTGGCAGTACGGGTGGTGAGCCAGTTCGGGGAGGAGAGCACGAAGGTGCTAGAGGTGCCGACGGGCGAGGCCGAGGCCTGAGCGATTAGCATCAGACTCATGGCAGCACCTCAGTTCGGCGGCTCGTGGACCGACCGGAAGCTGGCGATACTCCAGCGCTACCTCAAGGCGTACCTGACGGCTATGTCGGGACACCGCGACCGCTTCAAGCTGGTGTACGTGGATGCCTTTGCAGGTACGGGATACCGACGTGTTTCCCGACTCGCGGAACGCTCTGGGCAGACGTCGCTCTTCGGTGTGGAAACGGAGTACGAAGTAGCCCAACTGCGAGACGGGTCCGCCCGCATCGCGCTGGCGCTGGACTCAGGCTTCGACGCCTACATCTTCGTGGAATGCGATCGCAGCCACTGCGCGGAGCTCCTCCGGCTTCAAGAACAGAGACCCGATGCCCGAATCGACGTCAGGTGTGCTGACGCCAACGTAGCGCTCGCTTCGATTGCCAATCGCCCATGGGAATCATGGCGCGGCGTCATTTTTTTGGACCCGTTCGGCATGCAGGTCAACTGGAATACGCTCGGGTCGATCGCTGGCACGGGGGCCCTGGATGTCTGGCTCTTGGTACCACTGTCCATAGGGCCTGGGAGGATGTTGCAGAAGCGACTGTCAGACCTTGATCGCCATCCGGGGTGGCGCTCCAGGCTCGACGCCTTCTTCGGCACCGGAGCGTGGGAGGCAGAGTTCTTTGGGCCCAACGCCAACTCGATCGCATCGGGCAGGCAGGGTAGCCTGTTCGGCGATCAGGTCGACGAAGACGAGCGGTATCGCGTGGACGCTGTGAACCAGCGGCTCGCCTCTTTTTACATCCGACGGCTGAAGACCATTTTTCCATTCGTCTCTGAGCACCCGCGACTCCTCCGTAACTCACGGGGTCAGCCGCTCTATATGCTTTGCTTCGCGGTGGCTAACCCGCGCCCGCGGGCGGCAGAGATTGCCCTACGCATCGCAGACCACGTACTGACCGCGCCTGACTAAGTGCCATAAGGTTGGCGGTGGGAACATGTAGGTTGCCAGCAAAGGGCCGCCATGACAAGCACTTCGATCGAGTGGACTGACACGACGTGGAACCCGGTGACGGGCTGCACGCGGGCGTCGGCCGGCTGCGACAACTGCTACGCGGTCGCGATGACGCGACGGCTGGCGGCGATGGGCAGTCCGAAGTACGTCGGCCTCGTGCGGCCCGGCAAGGCGCACTTCAACGGGCAACTCCGCGAGCACCGCGACTCGCTCGACGAGCCGTTCACGTGGAAGCGCCCGCGGCGCGTGTTCGTCAACTCGATGAGCGACTTGTTCCATCCCGGCGTGTCCGACGCCTTCATTCTCGACGTGTTCGACCGCATGCGCCGGACGCCGCGGCACCACTACCAGGTCCTCACCAAGCGGCCGGAGCGCGTGCTGGAGATGAACGCTGCACTCGACTGGCCGGCGAATGTGTGGATGGGGACCAGCGTGGAGGACGAGCGGGTGCTCGAGCGAGTGGATGCGCTTCGCGAGCTCTCCGCCGCCGTCCGGTTCCTGAGCTGCGAACCGCTCATCGGGCCGCTCGACGGGCTCGACCTGACCGGAATCCACTGGGTGATCGTCGGCGGCGAGTCCGGCCCGCACGCGCGGCCGATGCGTCCTGAATGGGCTCGCGCGATTCGTGACCGCTGCGCCGCCGCCGGAGTCGCGTTCTTCTTCAAGCAGTGGGGAGGCGTGAACAAGAAGCGCGCGGGCCGGCTGCTCGACGGCCGGACGCACGAGGCGTTCCCGGTGCCGCTTGCTTGATGTGACTTCGCGGCTCCGGCGGCGGAAGAGATTCCCTTCGCCGGGCCTCAGGGCGGGCTCTCGACACCGCGCCGGGGCCTTCACGGGCTAGCCGCGAAGATTGGCGGCCGGCGCGGGCTCGGGATTCCAGGGATGCCAACCCGGGAGGGATTCCTCGCACCGCGCCGGGGGTATCGGCTGGCCCGAGGAGGACCGGTGACGGCCGGCGCGGGCTCGGAATGACACAGGTGGTGGTGCAGCCGGGAGACTTCGCGGTCAACGCCCGGGTCGCCGTTGCCACTGCCGTCATCTGTCCCCCTGAATCAGGGGGACAGCGCCGGCCGCAGCCTGAGCAGCCTGCCCCGAGCGATGCCGAAGGGAAGCGATGCGCGGCCGGCGCGGGGGTCAAACCGCCCCCTGCGCCTTGATCTGCAGGTACCGATTGATCGCGTCCACCGTCAGCGACTCCGGCCGGCTTAGCAGCGCGCCGATGCCGTGGCGCTCCAGCTCGCGGGCGATCTCGCGCTTCTCGAGGTCGAGCCCCTCGGCCACGGACTTCACGTAGACGTCCTCCGCGCGGCCGGCGCGGGAGGTCAGGATCGCGCGCAGCTCCGTGTTCTCGAAAAAGACCACGACGAGCCGGTGCAGGCGCGAGATCGCGCGGAGGTAAGGAAGCTGCCGGCGCAGGCCCTGGCGGGTCTCGAAGTTGGTCACCAGCAACACCAGGCCGCGCCGGCCGAGGCGTGTGCGGACGACCGCCGACAGTCCCTCGTAGTCCGGGTCGCGGAAACCCGGCTCCTGCAGGTACAGCGCGTCCAGGATGCGCGGCAGTTGCGCGCGGCGCCGGCCGGCCGGGATTACCGTGCGCACAGCCTCGTCGAACGTCACCAGGCCGGCGCGGTCGCCCTTCAGCAGGGCGATGTTCAGCAGCACCAGGGACGCGTTGATTGCGTGGTCCGCCAGGGTGAGGCCGTCGAACGGCGAGCGCATGGCCCGGCCCATGTCGATGAAGGCGTAGACCGGCTGCGCGCGTTCCTCCTCGTACTCGTTGACCATCAGCTGCGGCACGCCGGTGCCGTCGCCTCCGCGCCGGGCGGTTGCCTTCCAGTTGACCGTCCGGCGGTCGTCGCCGGCGACGTATGGACGGATGCGCTCGAACTCGATCGTCTGGCCAATCCGGCGCACGCGCTTGACGCCGGCCTCCGTGAGGCGGTCGCTCGCCGCAAGGAAGGCGTACCGGCGCATCTGGATGATCGAAGGGTACACCGCGGCCGCGCCGGCGTCGGCGCGGCGGAAGCGGCGCAACGCGAGCCCCAGGGGCGTCGCGGCATAGAGGTTCACCACGCCGAACTCGTACGCCCCGCGCCGTGTCGGACGCAGTGAGTACTGCACGGTCCGCTCCGCGCCGGCGGCTAGCTGGATGTCCGCCCCACCGCGCCGGTCCTGGAACTGCACCGGCAGCTCGTCGATCACGCGGGCGCGGATCGGCACGCGGTACGTGCTCGTTACCCGGATCTCCACCGGATTCTCGTCGCCGTTCGACAGCCTGTCCGGCACGTCGCGGAGGGCGTCGAGGGCTCCGCCCCGCCACAGAAGGAGCACGTCTGCGACGAAGGCCACCGCGAGCAGCGCCACACCGGCGCGCGCCGCGAGGAACGCCGTCGCCCACGCCGCGCCGACCGCCGCGATCGCCGCGAGCAGCGCGAGCGAGAGGAAGAATCTCCGGGGGAGGTAGAGGTCGAGGCGCAAGGGGTACAGCTTGCAGCTTGCAGCTTGCAGCTGGCAGGGGGCGGCAGGACTGGGCGGGACGAATGTGCTCGGACGCCCTGCAACCTGCCCCTTGCAGCCTACCGCGTTGCCGCAAGCTGCAAGCTGCAAGCTGCTAGCGCATCACCGCGGAACCTCCACATCCTCAACGATCCGCTTCAGCACCGTCCCCTCGCGCACGCCCTCGACCTCCTTCTCCGGTGTCAGGATGACGCGGTGGCGCAGCGCCGGCGCGACAACGGCGCGGACATCCTCCGGGGTGGCGAAGTCGCGCCCGCTCATGGCGGCGACAGCCTTCGCGCCGGCGAGGAGTGCCAGGGACGCGCGGGGGCTGGCGCCGAGGTACAGCGCCGGGTGCTCCCGCGTCGCCGCGACGATGAGCGCGGCATAGCGGAGCACAGGCTCCTCGACTCGCACGGCGCGGACGGCCGCCTGAGCGGCCAGGATCGACGCCGCGGTGAGCACGGGCATCACGCGGTCGACATCGAGCTTGCCGCCGTGCTCCTGCGTCCGGCGCAGCAGCTCGACCTCGTCCTCGAGTGACGGGTAGCCCACGCGCACCTTGAAGAGAAACCGGTCGAGCTGCGCCTCCGGGAGGCGGTACGTGCCCTCGTGCTCGATCGGGTTCATGGTCGCCAGGACCATGAACGGCAGCGCGAGCGGATGCGTCACGCCGTCGACCGTGACCTGGCGCTCCTCCATCACCTCGAACAGCGCCGCCTGGGTCTTCGCAGGCGCGCGGTTGACCTCGTCGATGAGCACCACCTGCGCGAAGACGGGTCCGCGGTGGAACTCGAAGACGGACTGGTCCGGACGGTAGACGCTGGTACCGGTCACGTCGGCCGGCATGAGGTCCGGCGTGAACTGGATGCGCCCGTAATCGAGCCCGGTCGCGCGCGCGAGCAGCTTCGCCGTGAGCGTCTTGGCGACGCCCGGGACGCCCTCGATGAGAACGTGCCCGTCGGCTAGCAGCGCCGCGATGAGCTCGTCGATCAGCGCGTGCTGCCCCACGATGAGCTTGCCGACCTCGGATCGAAGAGCGTCGACAGACGCCGCCAGGGCCGACAGGTCGGACCGCGGCCGAAACGGGTCGTCCGGCGTAGCGAGTGGCGGGGGTGCGGGGGCTTCCATTGCTCGATTCAAGGTGACGCAAGGTATTCGTTGGCCGTTCGCGGTCGGCGGTTTTGCCGTCGCCGTTTGCGGCTGGCGCCATAGCGACTGGCCGTGGCAGGATGCCGATGGCCTCGCTGACGGCCGACATCAGGATGCCAGGGGCCGCGGTTACGGCAGCGTCGCTGATGCGTCTATGGGACTTACCGCCCACGACCCCATGCAGGGCTTTCGCCGTCTAGAGGTGTGGCAGCTCGCGCACGAGTTGACGCTGAATGTCTACCGCATGACAGGAAGCCTGCGTACTGTGGAGCGGTACGGCCTCGCGTCACAGATGCGCTCGGCGGCGGTGTCAATCGAATCGAACATCGCCGAAGCGTGCGGACGCGGCTCGAATACCGACATGGCCCGGTTCCTGCACGTTGCCGCCGGCTCGGCAAACGAGCTCGATGGCCAGATCCGGATCGCGCTCGACCTGGGCTACGTCGACGCCGATGCGGCGCGCGACCTATCCATAAGGCGCCGCCGCGTAAAGCAAATGCTGACCTCCCTGCTGGTCCGCGTCCGGTCCCTGAAGTGGGTCCCATTCGCAAACCGCCAACCGCAAAACCGCGAACGCCGAACCGCAAACCGCAATCCTCAATCCGCCGCCTCCCACAGTCGCTCCAGCGCACGGTCCAGCGCGAGGAGGTCCGCCGGCCCGATACGACCCGGCGCAGCGCGCAAGCGGGCGAACGCTTCTGCAACGACGTCCGCAGGCAAACCGCGCTTGACGAGCCGCGCCTCAGTCTCGGGGGACAGGTCCGCGTCGGCGACACCCATCCGAGTCCGGAGGCGGTCAATCGCGTACCGGGTGCGCCTCTCGACGAGAGCCCGGTGGTCACCGTGCTGGAAATGGAGGCGCCCGACGGTGCGGACGAACTCCGCGGCGGCGTTGGGCGGAGGCGCGACCACCGGGATCGGGCGCTGCCAGCGCCGGCCGCGGAAGAGCACATACGCCATGACCCCCAGTACGGCGAGCGCGTACGCCATGCGCAGCGGCGGCCTCGATAGCACGAACCGGAGAGGGGACGAACTGACGGCCCGGCGCGGCTTGACGTACTCGTCCCAGAACGCCGGCCCGGCCGGGAGATAGGCGAGCACGTCGGCGACGAACGCCGGCCCATCGGTCGGTCTCCCGTCTGCGCCGGCGAGCGCTGCGTTCGAGAACACGTCCGGCTCCGACGAGACGAGCAAGGCGCCGCGCCCGTGGACGATGCGAACCAGGACGGCCCCCCCGTCGCGTCCCGTCGCCAGCACGTCGCTGCGTGAGGTGTCGACGCCGTCCAGGACGGACAGGCCGACGGCGAACGGGAATCGGTAGCCGGGGCCGCGCGCGAGCGCCGCCGCGGTGAGATGTAGCGCGCTATCGGCGGGCGAGACCGCGGGGCCGCGATGCTTGACGCGAAGAGACGAAGCCAGGCCTGCCTTGGCGAGCTCGTGAGCACCGAGAGAGTCGGCGAACGGCCCCTCGAACTGAGACGCCGCCACGAAGATGGTCGCGCCGGCGCGGGCGTGCGCCAGCAGGCGGGCGCTCTCCGCCTCGTCCGGCGCGAAGTGGTGGGCGACGAATACGTACGACGTGTCGCCACGCGGCTCGCCGAGGTGGACGAAGGGCGGCGCGGCGATATCACGCACGGCGGCCGGCGCGCCCCCCCCGGCGAGTGCATGAGGCAGGAGTTCGCGGAGGATGTCCGCACCGAGGGGGCGGGCGGAGGAGCCGCCGTAGTCCGGCCGCCAGTCGGCCGGCGCCGGCTGCGTGGCCAACAGCGCGACGTAGAACAGCGCCACGGCTCCCAGGACCACGAGGGGCAGCTTTCTCCCCATCAGGAGTGCCGCCCGGCATCCGGCGCTGCCAATCTCAGTCTATAATTCGCGCACGACCGCCCTCGGAACGACTGTCGCATAGGGGCAACCCGCGCACGTTCGGTCCCCCGTGGGCCCGCGAGCCAGCGGCCCTCTCCCACCGTCGGCCTATGCCAGAGATCAATCGCCTCGCCTACTTCGGCGGCGCACCTCGCTTCGATCCTCCGCTGCACGTCGGGCGGCCCAATATCGGCGACCGGGACAACCTCGTCGCGCGCATCGACGACATGCTCGAGCGCCGGTGGCTGACGAACGACGGTCCGTACGTGCAGGAGCTCGAGGCCCGCGTGGCCGAGCACCTCGGCGTCAAGCACTGCATCGCGGTCTGCAACGCTACGGTGGGACTGGAGATCGCGGCCCGCGCCGCCGGCCTCGCTGGCGAGGTGATCGTGCCCTCCCTCACGTTCGTGGCCACGGCGCACTCGCTCCGCTGGCTCGGCATCCGCCCCGTCTTCTGCGACGTCGACCCCGCGACGCACAACATCGACCCCCGCGAGGTAGAGCGGCTCATCACGCCGGCGACGACCGGAATTCTCGGCGTGCACCTCTGGGGCCGACCGTGCGACACGGAGGCACTGCAGGACATCGCGCGCCGGCACGGGCTGATGCTCCTCTTCGACGCTGCCCACGCTTTCTCGTGCTCCCACCATGGGACCATGATCGGCGGATTCGGCGACGCCGAGGTCTTCAGCTTCCATGCCACGAAGTTCTTCAACTCCGGCGAGGGAGGGGCGATCACAACTAACGACGACGCCCTCGCCGAGCGGGCCCGTGCGATGCGCAACTTCGGATTCGGCGCTGCCGACACCGTGGAGTATGTCGGGACCAACGGCAAGATGAACGAGCTCGCTGCCGCGATGGGCCTGACGTCGATGGACCGCCTCGACGGCTTCGTAGAGGTCAATCGTCGGAACTACCACGCCTATCAGAAATGCCTCGACGGCCTGCCCGGGGTTAAGGTGGCCCGATACGACGAGACGGAGCGGTGCAACTTCCAGTATGTAGTGCTCGAGGTCGATGAGCTGCGTGCCGGCATCGGTCGCGACTTGCTGGTGGACATCCTTCGCGCCGATGGCGTCCTGGCCCGGCGGTACTTCCACCCCGGGTGCCACCGCATGAAGCCCTACCGAGCGCATATCCCGCGGGTTCGACTCCGGCACACGGAGGAGCTTAGCGGACAGTTGCTGGCGCTTCCGACCGGCACAGCCGCAGACCCCGAAACGGTTGCCGCCGTCTGCGGGCTGGTCCGCACGGCGGTCCAGAACGCGGACGCAATCGTTCCGGCGGCGCGTCACCGCGCAGCCTCGGGCGCCGGCGCGCCGATCCGCTCGACGGCGGCATCGAGACGGTCGAGGGCGCGCTCGGCGGCGCCGGCGGCCGGCACGTCGAGCGGGTGATCTCCGTACCACACCCAGGCGAAGACACGGCTCGCCTCGTCGAACGCGCCGGCCGCCGCCGGCGCGGCGGCACGGACCTCGGTGGCGTACTGGCGGTTGGTCTTGTCCTTGCGCCACGCGAGCACCCGTGCGTCGGCCAGGCGCTGCAGAGCTAGCAGGAAGCGGTAGCGCACGACGTCGCGAGGGCGGCCCTCGGCCAGCGCGATCGCCAGTAACGCCGCGAGATCGACCTCGGCGATGTCGTCGACGTCGAGCATCGGGCCGGCGCCGGCGCCGGCCTGCCGGCGGTCGCGGCGGGCGAAGAGTCCGCCACCCTCCCCGCCGACGAGTCGGTAGAGCGCCCAGCCGATCCCGATCACGCCGAGCACCGGCGCGACGTACTTCCAGAAGAAACGCGCCTTGTCGGACAACAGGGGCTGCAGGACATACTCCTGGACCTTGCGCCAGAACAACTCCCACCAGGAAGGCTGCTCCCGCAGCGAGTGACCGTAGCGTCGTCCCTCCGCGTGCTCGCGCACGATGGGCGCCGCGTCGATGGGTGCGCGCGCCGGCGCGGGCGGCTGCGCGCCGGCGGGCCCTGCGAGGAGACAAGCGAGCGCGCCCGCGCGGAGGAGCGATCGGACGCGCATCACTCGTCGTCTAGCCCGCGGCCGCGGTACGCCGGCCCGCCACCACCGGGCAAATCGTCCGGGAGCGGCGGAGGCGCGTCCGGTACGCGCTGGTTGTCGAGCTGCTCCATCGCGGCGACACTTTCGTCTAGGCCGCCGCCCGCCTCACGCCATACCAGGCTGTAGAACTGCAGGGCGGCTGCGACCAGTGGGATGCTGTAGAACAGGTAGCCGAAAGCACCCAGCACGGTCCCGAGCGCGAGCAGCGCGCGCATCGTGCCCGAAACGCCGACGTCGGCGTCGGTGGAGTTGAGCCCGAACATCATGGCCGCGATGCTTGACGGCATCGTCAGAGCGGCGTTGATGACGTACCAGATGATGCAAGAGATGACCAGGACGCCCAGCGTGGGCAGCCAGGCGCGTGCCGCGAGGCGCCAGGCGTCGCCGAACCCCTCGCGTACCGTGCGCTCGCCGAGCAGCACGGCGGGCACCACCAGCGACATCGCGGGCAGCAGCGCGATCAGTGCGACGAGACCGAGGCAGAACAGGGCCATGCCTGCTACACACAGGGTCATGATCACAGCGATCGCGAGCCACACCCGGAGCGATCTCGAGAGCAGGTGGCTCGCCTCGTCCCACAGGACGCCGGGTGGTACGCGGCCCGCCTGGCCGGCGCGGTATAGGCGTACGTAGCCGTAAACGACGGCCGTCACCAGCACGCCGGCGACCAGCCCGCCGAGCACTGTTAGAACGTAGCTGGGGCCCATCATGCCTCCGAGCGCGTCGAACACCGCGGACGGATCCTCGGGGTCGAGCTGCTCGAACTCGCGCATCATGCCGAGGACCCGCGACTGCAGGAAGAAGGACGCGACGCCCGTCAACAGCAGCGCCGGCCCCGCTATGTAGAGCAGCCCGAGGCCGAGCTCGCGCCACGTCTCGCGCAGGAACGCGAAGGTCGTCGAGATGACGCCGCCGATGTCGCGCTCCTCGCCAAAGCGGATTCGGCCTGAGTCGGTCACAGGGGGAGCGGTGGGCTTTGGGTTGGAGTAGACGGTCGTGGGCTACTTAGACAGTAGACGGTGGACAGTAGACGGTAGACGGTAGACGGTAGACAGTAGACAGTAGACAGTAGACAGTAGACAGTAGACAGTAGACAGTAGACGGTAGAAAGTGGATTGTAGACTGTAGACGGTAGACTGTAGACTGTAGACGGGTTCGATTTCGTGGCAGAGGTACGCGTTGACTCATTCAGTCCGCGCATCGAAACAAGGTTCCATTCTCGCAGGACGCACGCGGACACCTATCACTAATCACCCATCACCCATCACCCATCACCATCACGCGACCCCGTGCCATCCCCACGCGCCACGGCAACACGACGAAGTAGCCTATCACCAGCACCAGTGAGCCCACAATGATTGTGAGGCTCAGCGCGAGCGGCATGTCGGTGTAGCGCGTAACGAAGCCCTCGAGCGCCGCGGCGGCTACGAAGACCGGCACCAGTCCGATCACGATTTTCAGCCCCGCGATCGCGCCGCGGCGGAGTGACGCGAGGCGCGGATACGTACCCGGGAAGAGAAGGGCGTTGCCCATCGCCAGGCCGGCGCCGCCGGCGATGATGATAGCGGAGATCTCCAGCGTGCCGTGGATCCAGATCGTCCGCACACTCTCCCAGAACACGCCGTGCTGGTAGAAGAAAGTCTGGAAGGCGCCCAGCATCACACCGTTCATCATGAGCAGGAAGGCGGTTCCCAGCGAGAACGCCGGAAGCGCGCCGCCTCCGACGGGCAGGATTCCCAGAAAGCAGTAGATGGAGACCAGGATGTTGTTGCGAGCGATCCCGACGAACATGCCGGCCTGGTCGCTGTCCTTGTAAACGGCCATCGGGTCGCCGGACTCGATGTTGTACAGCGTCATGTTCACGTAGGCGTCGCCCATGATGAGCCGCACGTACGTGTCGTCGTAGGCCGCGGACAGGACGCCGATCGCGACGAACGTCGCGAACAGCAGCAGGCTCAGAAGGAGAGGCTTCCTTTCGGCGTAGATCGTCTCCGGGATCTCGCGTGTCCAGAACCGCAGGAGTCGGCCCCGCTCCTCGCGGCGGTTCCGGTAGATGCGGCGATGGACGAGCGCGGCGAGTCCGTTCAGGTACGCGGTCGTCGGAGAGCCGGGGTAGAAGGTCCGCGCGTACGCCAGGTCGTCCGTCAGCCGCACGTAGCCGTCCGCGAGTGCGTCGGGCGCCACTTCGCGGGCGCCCTCGAATTCCTCCTCGAACTCGCTCCACGCGCCCGCGTGGCGCCGGACGAACACGGCTTCGCGCATCGGTAGGTTTGCTCGTCGCGCGCTCGCTGCGCTCGCTCGTGGATGGTGCCCGGCCGCGGCCGTCGGCCCAATGAGCCACGAGCAACGAGCGACGAGCAACCTCAAACTACCCGTGG